>Ga0137394_10004166_pt1 | contig 10950 bp, 7 predicted proteins | sample czobulk116metaG_FD_108278 | JGI IMG/M metagenome (GOLD analysis project Ga0137394, IMG submission 108278) | Vadose zone soil microbial communities from Angelo Coast Range Reserve, California, USA - czobulk1.16 metaG | ecosystem: Environmental > Terrestrial > Soil > Vadose zone | place: USA... | reverse complement strand
TGAAAACGGTCGTTTCCAAGGAGGGAACTGCGCCCAAAGCAGCGATGGAACATTACACGGTCGCTGGGAAAACTGGCACAGCGCAGAAGGCGGGCGGGGGGCACTATCTGGCCGGGAAGCATGTTTCGTCCTTCATTGGCTTTTTTCCTGCTGACGATCCTGAAGTTTGTATTTCGGTGGTAATCGATGAACCCAAGCACGGATATTACGGAGGCCAGACAGCGGCGCCCGCCTTCAAGAACATTGCCCTGCAGCTCGCCAGTTACCTCAAGATCAAGCCGGATCGTGACGATGCCACTTCGGAACCACCGGTCTCGTTGGTCAATGCAAAAACCGTACCTGTGGCGGCGCCCGAGCCGTAGGAGTCGTATGTTGTTGAAGCAACTCGTGCAGCAGTTGGCCACCGTGAGCGTTGAGGGCCCACTCGAGGGCGAGGTGGCCGGAATTGCCTACGATTCCCGTCGTGTGACCCCTGGAATGATTTTCGTCGCAATCCCCGGCCAGAATACCGATGGCCACGAATACATCGGCACTGCCTTGGATCGGGGCGCCTCCGCGATTATCTGCGAACGCAACGGGATAGTTCCACAGAAGGCGACGCGCATCAAAGTAAAGGATGTCCGGGAAGCGCTGGCGCGGGCGGCGTCCTCGTATTACCAGAATCCCAGTTCCAAGCTCAAGGTGATCGGCGTCACCGGCACAAATGGCAAGACGACGGTTTCGTTCATGATCAAAGCCATGCTGGAACGAGCGGGAGTGAAGACCGGCCTCATGGGGACGGTCCATTATGAGATTGGCGAACGCGTGATCCCCGCGCAACGAACGACGCCCGAGTCACTGGAGGTGCAACAGATGATGGCCCAGATGGTGCGGGCTGGCTGTGATGCGTGTGGCATGGAAGTCAGTTCTCATGCGATCGAACAAAAGCGTGTGCTTGGGGTCGAGTTCGACGTGGCCATTTTCACCAACCTCACCCACGACCATCTCGATTACCATGGAAACATGGAGAATTACTTCGCGGCCAAGAGCAAATTGTTTTCCGCCATCGCCGAAGGGAATAAAAAAGCAGCGGCGGTCATTAATATTGATGACACCTATGGCGCGCGTTTGGCCGGGCAGACCAAGGCTGAAGTGCAACTAACCTACGGATTGGAAGAGCCGGCCAGGCTTCGGGCCACTCAGATCGAGCTTGGGGTAAATGGTTCGCGGTTCATGGTCGAAGCGCCTGGCCAGAAATTTGCCTGCCGAATCCCAATCATCGGACGCCACAATATTTACAACTCCCTTGCAGCGATCGGCGCCGGTCTGGCTTTGAAGGTGAAGGTTTCGGCCATCCAACAGGCTCTGCGCAACATGCCGCCGGTGCCGGGCCGTTTACAGCGTGTGGACGCAGGACAACCGTTCGGTGTTTACGTCGATTACGCCCACACTGACGATGCTTTGCGCAACGTTTTGCGAACGGTGAAAGAGATTACCACTGGCCGGATTCTCCTGGCGTTCGGCTGCGGCGGCAACCGCGATTCAACCAAGCGCGCCAAAATGGGAAAGATTGCCGGCGAAATGGCCGATTTTACGATCATTACCAGCGACAATCCGCGAAAAGAATCGCCCGAACGCATTGCGGCGCAGATCGAAGAGGGCTATCGCTCTGCGCGTAGCGAAGGCTACACGGTCGAACTGGATCGCCAGCGCGCCATCAACCAGCTCCTTGGCAAGGCCGAAGCTGGAGACACAGTGCTCATTGCGGGCAAAGGCCACGAGACATACCAGGAATTTCAGGATACGGTAGTTCCGTTTGATGACCGTGTGCATGCCCAGGACGCACTGGAACAGTTGGGCTTTCGCGCCGGCAAACGATGACTTTGTAATCCATGGAACCACGTTCGCTTGAGTTTATTAGAGAAGCCGTTTCGGGGCAGCTTACTGGCTCGGCCACCGCCATCGCGACTGGTGTCTCGACTGATTCGAGGACCGTCCGGGCGGGAGATTGCTTTGTCGCAGTGCCGGGCGAGAAGTTCGACGGGCATAACTTTGTGGCGGACGTGATCAACAAGGGCGCGGCTGCAGTGATGGTGGCGCAGGATCGCGTGCCGAACATTAGCCTGAGTTCGGCGCTGATCACTGTGGAGGACACACGGCGCGCGCTGGGCGACCTGGGCGCTCGCTATCGCGCTGATTTCAAACTACCAGCCGTCGCAGTGGCAGGCTCCAATGGCAAAACCACCACCAAAGAGTTGATCGCGACGCTGCTCCGACCGAAATTCTCAGCGCTCTGGAGTGAAGCAAGCTTTAACAACGACATCGGGGTGCCCCTGACTCTGCTCAAACTGGAGAGTCATCATACAGCGGGCGTGTTCGAGATCGGAAGCAATCATCCTGGTGAATTGGCGCCCTTAATTCGGATGGTGCAGCCGGATATCGGCGTAATTACCAGCATTGGGAGGGAGCATTTAGAGTTTTTTGGCGACTTGGCCGGTGTCGCAGAGGAGGAAGGTTGGCTGGCCGAACTTCTCCCGCCGAGCGGAACACTTTTTCTCAACGGTGATTGCCAATGGTCGCGGGCCATTGCCGAGAGATCGAAGGCGCGGGTCGTATCCGTCGGCCGCGGTCGCGAAAACGACTGGTCCGCTGAAAAAGTTTTCGTTCATGAAACAGGCATTTCTTTTTCGGTGCGTGCTCCCGACTCGAGATTTTCGGGCAAATACTCACTGCAACTGCTCGGGGCGCACCAGGTAACCAATGCCTTGCTGGCTATGGCGGTGGGCGCCGAATTGGGATTGGATGCAGAGCAGATTCGAATGGGTCTCGCCGAGGCCAAGCCGGCCAAAATGCGTTTGCAATTGTGGGAAGCCAACGGGGTGCGCGTGTTGGATGATGCCTACAATGCGAACGTCGATTCGATGATGGCCGCATTGCAGACGCTGCACGATCTGCCCTCAAAAGGGCGCCGCGTGGCTGTGCTCGGCGATATGGCCGAATTGGGAGAGCATACCGCCAGCTCGCATGGCGAGATCGGCCGCCGGGCCGCTGAGCTTTGCGTGGATCAGCTTTTTACCGTCGGCAAATGGGCGAAGGAAACCGCAGTCGCCGCCCGCACAGCCGGCTTGAACAATGTGAGCGTTTTTTCGAATACCGACACCTTGATTAACGAATTGAAGAAATTTATCCAGGCGGGGGATCTATTGTTGTTGAAAGCATCGCGCGCGGCGGGCCTGGAGCGGATAAGCGCGGCATTGAAAGAACAAAGCTGAACCCCTACTATGGCTTCGATAAAACCACGACAGACCAGAACAATTAACGCAAAGCCGGCGGCGCAACGGAAACGCTCTCCGCAGCCTTTGCCCGATACACCCGATTTCCTGATCCGGTTGGTTGGCCGGCGGCAGGCCAGGACGCTGGCCGCTCGCACCGGCGTCCGCCATCGACACGACTGACCCATGTTTTATTACCTGAGCCAGTTTGTTTTGAACAGGTCATCCGAAACGAACTGGGCTGACCCGTTATCGTTTTTACGACTCTTTCGCTACATCACCCTTCGGAGTGCGGGGGCTGCTGTCACGGCGTTGATCCTGAGCTGGTGGCTTGGTCCGAAAATTATCGCCTGGCTCAACCGTGTCAAATTTGGCCAGGATTACGCCGACAAAGCAGAAGCCGCCGGCGGGTTAACAGCACGTCTTACCAGCAAGAAGGGGACGCCCACGATGGGCGGCATCCTGATTGTAACCGTCATGGACGTGACGGCGTTGCTCTGGGCCCAATGGAATACCCTGGTGCAGTTGACACTGCTTTCGGTCCTGGTCCTGGCGGGGCTTGGGTTCTATGACGACTACGCCAAGATCACCCAGCAGAGCAGCCGCGGCACGGCTTCACACGTGAAGCTTTGGGTCCAATTTGTCCTCGCGATCTTCATCGCGTTTTATTTGTGGCGCGTGCCTGCGACCAGCAAGTTGATTTCCGAAGTCATGGTGCCGTTTTTCAAGCACCCGATCCTGACGGGGGTGGCCGGAATTGTCGTCGGCTTGGTGCTGACGTCGTTGACCATTGTGGGGAGTTCCAATGCCGTCAACTTGACTGACGGGCTCGATGGCCTGGCGATTGGTTGCACATTGATCGTCTCCTTTGTGTTTCTCGTGCTCACATATGTGGCTGGACATGCGAAAGTGGCCGAGTACTTGCAGGTTCCGCATGTTGTAGGAGCCGGTGAACTGACGGTTTTCTGCGCGGCCATGATCGGGGCGGGTTTGGGATTTTTGTGGTTCAACTGCCATCCAGCGCAGGTATTTATGGGCGATACGGGGTCGCTCGCCTTAGGCGGTGCGTTGGGCATCATGGCAGTGCTTATTCACCAACCGCTGGTTCTAATGATTGCGGGCGGCGTTTTCGTCGTGGAAGCTGTTTCAGTGATGCTGCAAACCGGCTATTTTAAATACACACGCAAGCGTTATGGGGCTGGTCAACGGATTTTTCTGATGGCGCCATTGCACCATCACTTCGAGAAGAAGGGTTGGCCTGAATCGCAAGTCGTCACCCGTTTCTATATTCTTTGCATCCTGTGCGCGGTCATGGCCTTGAGCACATTGAAAATCCGCTGATGGGAGGTATGCAGCATAATGCGTTTGGACGGGAAAGAAGTTTTGGTAATTGGCCTCGGGTTGAGCGGCGTGGCTGCCTGCCAACTGCTCATCCGCTCCGGGGCCAAGGTCGCGGCCGTCGACGCCGCAAACACCGAGCCGTTGCAAGCGCAAGCCAATCAATTGCGGGCTATCGGTGTGGCCGTCGAACTCGGTGCTTCGACAGCGCCATCCGGGCGCTTCGACCTCGCAGTAGTGAGTCCGGGCGTGCCGCCGACCAACCCAATTTTTGCGAGTATCAGAGCGGCGGGTATTCCAGTCATCGGGGAATTGGAGTTGGGAGCGCAGAATTCGTTTTGCCTGAACGTCGCGATTACCGGGACCAATGGCAAAACGACGACCACGGAATTGGTGGAGCGCGTGCTCACGGAAAACCAGGTTCAAACCGTTGCTGCGGGCAACATCGGTGTGCCTCTCTGCAGCGTGGTGGAAAAGACACGCGAGCTGGACTTTTTGACCCTCGAGGTCAGTTCATTCCAGCTTGAGACGATCCAGTTTTTCCGGCCGGCCATCGCTGTCTTGCTGAACATCACCCCCGATCACCTGGATCGTTACGCGAATATGTCTGAATACATCGCGGCGAAGGGTCGGTTATTTGAAAACCAGCAAGCGTTTGATTGGGCGATCATTCAGAGCGAGGCGCTTACGCTGTTGCGGGCCCAGCAGATCAACATACCGTCCAAAATTGTGACATTCAGTGCCAGGGATAAGACAGCCGATCTCTACCTGGATCGGGGTCTTTTGATGAGCCGGATTGCCGATTGGGCAGGGCCCTTGCTCGATATGGATGAATGCTTGCTTCGTGGCCCGCACAATGCTGAGAATTTGATGGCGACTTTGGCGGTCGGGCGCATTTTGCGTCTTCCCCTGGAGAGAATGGTAGAAACGCTCAAAACTTATGTCCCCGCGCCCCACCGGTGCGAGGAGGTGGCGGAGATTGACGGAGTGCATTTCGTCAATGATTCCAAGGCCACGAACGTCGATGCGGTGGAAAAGGCGCTGCTCTCGATGACGCCCGGCCGCGACTCAGCTCCGAACGTCTGGTTGATTGCCGGCGGCAAAGATAAGGGGTTCGATTTTCACGATATTGGCCCGGTGCTGGCGCAGCGAGTCAAAGGCGCATTCTTAATTGGCGAGACGCGCGAAAAAATTCGCGCGGCTTGGAGTTTATTTACTCGATGCAGCACCGTGGACTCCTTATCAGAAGCAGTTCATCGCGCCGCCGAGGCCGCCGTGGCGGGGGACGTGGTTTTGCTCTCACCGGCTTGCTCCAGCTTTGATCAATTTCGCAATTACCAGCATCGCGGCGAAGTTTTCCGCGAAGCGGTGGCGAGGCTGGGGCAAAAAATCCCGAAAAATCCTTCTGTTCAGATGCCGAAAAGCAGGCAAAATGGGTCCGTTGAACTGACGATGTAAAACGACAAATTTCGCGCCGGAGTTCCGAAGGGAAAATCCGGGCGTAAAACGATATAAAAGTACCAAAGACGCGAAGTGCGTTAGTAAAACAATGAATACACCAAATCCGTTGATACCACAGGGGTCGCTGCCCAACACCCGGGGCAAGAACCAAATCCGAATTGCGGTCATTACCATTTTGGCCATTCATGTCGTGTTGCTCCTGGCGCTGCTGATGGCAGGATGCAAGAAGACTTCCGAGCAGGCCAAAAACGATGGCTTTTCCGATACGGGCGCGGCCCCTCCGCCGCCGTTCGATCCGACCTCACTTCCACCCGTGGCAACGAATCCGCCCCTGGTGACCCAGGCTGTGGTTTCGACACCTCCCCAAACGATCGTCACCCCTCCTCCTTTTGTGACGCCACCGCCTTTAAATACCACCCCCCCCACGCCGGCGCCGTTAGGTTTCGCTGACGGGACTGAACATACGGTGATGAAGGGAGATTCATTCTATACGCTAGCGAAAAAATACAACACCTCGCCCAAGGCCATCGCCAGTGTTAACCCAGGGGTTGATTCAACCAAGCTGAAGATCGGGCAAAAACTGAAGATTCCTCCTCCCAGTTCGAGCACCCCGGCCACGGCTGCCGGTAATACTGGCGCCGGCGCATCCAACGGTGGTGAGAAAGTCTATTCGGTTAAATCGGGTGACAATTTGATGCGGATCGCCCGCGCCAATGGAGTCTCTGTCAACGCGCTGCGCGCGGCGAACAATTTGAAAACCGACCAGATCAAAGTCGGTCAGAAGCTGAAAATCCCGTCCAAAGGCGAGTCGAATCCCTTGAGCGCTCCCAGCGTGGGCGGGACGAACAATCAGTAATCAGCGGTTGCTTACCGTGACGGCACTCGAACTGCCGCCAGGTTTTGGAGTGCGCCAGTCCTCTGGCGCTTTGGATTCGCGCGACTGGCAGGATTGAGATCGTCACGCAGGCGAGAAGGAAAAGCGCCAGAGGACTGGCGCACTCCAAAACCTGGCGCGAAATTCGACAGCTCACGTCCCCATTTTCAAAAGGTATGAGAAGAATTGCCGTTACGTTGTTTTTTTCAGTGGCGGCGCTGACCGCACTCGGGATGGTGATGTTGGTGAGTGCGAGCATCGGAGTTAAGGAGGGCAATTATCTCGTGATGCAGCCGATCTGGTGCTGCGTCGGTCTGATCGCATGTTGGGCGGCTGCGGCCCTGGACTACCGGGTTTTCAAGCGACTGCCATGGATAAACATTGGAATCTTTCTAGTCGTCCTTGGGCTGCTGGTGTTGGTGCTGATTCCAAGTATTGGCTCGCGCGTTAACGGAGCCAGCCGCTGGTTGAAGCTCGGCCCGCTCAGTCTGCAACCTTCAGAACTGGCAAAGGTCGCGTTGGTCATGCTCCTGGCGCTTTACGCTGATCGTTACCAACGCTGGATGCCGACCTTTTGGCGGGGCATGGTGATCCCGGGGGTTATTGTGATTGTTGTGCTCGCCTTGATTTTCAAGGAACCGGACGTCGGGACGGTGATCCTCCTCGCGACCGTCAGCAGCATCATGCTGCTGATTGCAGGCATCCGGTGGAGATTCTTTCTTCCGCCCCTGATAATCGGAGCCGTAGCCCTGGGATGTTTTCTCTGGAATAACCCGATGCGATCCGAGCGAATTTACTCATGGTTGCACGTTGAAGAAACCAAGCTGGGCAAAGGGATGCAAGCCTACCAGGCCATGGTGGCGTTGGGTTCAGGAGGGGTCACCGGTGTTGGGTTGGGTGACGGGCGACAAAAGCTGGGATTTATCCCCGAGCACCACACGGATTTCATTTTTTCGGTCATTGGCGAGGAACTCGGATTAATCGCCACGGTTGGCATCGTCCTTGCATTTGTGTTGGTCGTGGGCTGTGGCCTTTATATTGCGTGTTATGCCTCTGATACATTTGGGATGTTATTGGCGGCAGGAATTACATTTCTGATCGGGTTCCAGGCAGTCATCAACATTGGTGTCGTGACTGGTTCGTTACCCAACAAAGGCATCTCCCTGCCCTTCCTCAGTTATGGCGGTTCAAACCTCGTGGTGATGCTTGCCAGCGTTGGCTTGCTGATCAATGTCGCCCGGCATGGCCGCGAACCAAATACAAACCCTTTTGCGTTAGTGGACGAGTTGGCGTCGGAAATTTCATGACAACCGCTTCGCCAGACAAACCGCTCATCGCCATCGCCTGCGGCGGCACAGGTGGCCATCTCTTCCCCGGATTGGCCGTTGCGGACAAGCTGGTGGCGCGACGTGCGGACGTTATGTTGCTGATCTCTCCCAAAGAGGTAGACCAGCAAGCGGTCAAATCCGCCTACGGAATGCAAGTCGTGGTATTGCCTGCAGTGGGGCTCACGCGCCGTCACGCGCTGCAATTTCTGAGCGGTTTTTTGGGTTCATACCGCGCCGCCAAATCGAGCTTTCGCAAGCGGCCACCGCAAGCGGTGCTGGCGATGGGCGGCTTCACCAGCGCGCCACCCGTGTTCGCGGGTCGCTCCTTTGGGGCGATCACGTTTTTGCACGAGTCCAACACTATCCCCGGCCGCGCCAACCGATTGCTGGCGCACTTTGTGAACCAGGCATTCGTCGGCTTTTCTACTGCGGCAGGAGGGTTGTTCAATCCAAATGTGCTTACAACAGGGACACCCGTGCGTCCACAATTTGAGCGGGTTGATCCGTCCGCCTGCCGAATGGCCCTTGGACTGGCGCCGGACCAGCCTGTGCTATTGGTCATGGGCGGAAGCCAGGGAGCCACAGGAATTAACGATCTCGCGCTGAGGGCGATTCCAGAGCTGATCGAGAAAATGCCGACACTGCAAATTCTTCACCTGACCGGGATCAACGAGCAGGCGAAGGTTGAAGCCGCCTACACCGGCTATAAAGGCAAAGTCGTCATTCGTCCATTTCTCACAGAAATGGAGCTCGCCCTCGGCGCGGCGAATGCCGCGGTAAGCCGCGCGGGCGCCTCGTCTCTGGCGGAATTAGCAGCCATGGGTTTGCCGGCAGTGCTCATTCCGTATCCGACTGCCGCGGACGATCATCAGTTCTATAATGCGAAAGCATTTGTCGATGCCGGCGCAGCCATCCTGCTCGATCAGCGAAGAGCCACTGCGGGGCAACTAGCCGAGGCTGCCTCAAGGCTGCTCCAGAACAGCGACGTGGTTGACACCATGCGTGGCCGGCTGCGCCAACTCCATATGCCAGATGCGGCCGAATTGATTGCAGAGAAAATCATGCTCCTGCTCGAAGCGCGAAAGGGATGGAGTTCTTCTCATGCTCAATCGCGACCGCCGCAAACGAGGGGCATCCGCCATCCACAGGCTCTTGCAACGTGAACTCACCGACCCCAGACGAAATCCGGCAACTGCTAGGCGCGGCCCCCAGAGTGCCCGTTTATCTCGTTGGCGCAGGTGGTTGTGGCGTGAGCGGCCTCGGACATCTGTTGCTCGATCTGGGGCACAGCGTCAGCGGCTCGGATGTGGTTTGGAGCGAAGAGCTGCGCCAGTTAACCGCTCGGGGCGCCAGGATCCATGTCGGCCACAACGCCGAGCAACTTCTGGCCGCGCGGCCCGGCCTGGTCATTTATTCTCCCGCAATTCGCGTCGATAATCCCGAACTGAAGGCCGCGAGTAATCTCGGAGTGCCGATCGTTCGGCGCGCTCTCGTGTTGGCGTCGCTGCTCAATCAGCAGCGCGGCATCTGTGTGGCGGGCATGCACGGAAAAACTACGACCAGTGCCCTCGTCGCGTTTGCATTGGACCAACTGGGAGCTAATCCCAGCTATGCCGTGGGGGGTCTTGTTCCGCAGCTCAAACATCATGCCCGTCTTGCGCCGAATTCGAAGAGTTGGTTTGTGGCGGAAACTGATGAGAGCGACGGAACGTTGGGCGAATTTACCCCGGAATTTGCCATCGTTTTGAATGTTGATGATGAACATCTCGATTACTACGAGAACCTGGAAGCAATTTGCCGGCAGTTTGAGCAATTCGGCCAGCAAACCAGGGGCGAGGTGATCTTTTGCGCCGATGATCTGCGGCTGGGCGAAATCTACGCCTGGCATCCGAGAGCGATCTCGTTTGGCTTCCATTCGCTGGCGACCTATCGCGTCGTTCATTTGCAACCCGGAACAGAGCGGACACAATTCGAAGTCTGGACTGCCGGGCAATCTCTTGGAATGTTTTCGATCCAGCTTTTCGGTGAAAAGAATGCGTCCAATGCGTGTGCGGTGGTGGCTTTGCTTCACCGGCTTGGGTTCGCCCCGGCAAAGATAGCGGCGGCTTTGGAAGCATTTAGCGGTGTGGCCCGGCGCCAGCACCTGCTCTTTTCGGACGATCGATTCAGAATCTACGACGATTACGGCCATCACCCGACCGAGATTGAAGCTACCCTGCGCGCTCTGAAGTCGCTGCCGCATCGCCGGCTGTTGGTGGCCTTCCAGCCGCATCGGTTTACGCGCACCCAACGGCTGCTTAAGCGATTTGCAACGTGCTTCAAACAAGCCGACCGGCTCTGGCTCACCGAAGTCTATGCAGCCAGCGAGCAGGAGATTCCCGGGGTCAACGGATCCAGCCTTGCTGACGCCATCCGACAGGAAGGACAGGCCGCCGAGCTCGTCTCTTCAGTCGAGGCATTGGGCCCGGCGGTTCGCGCAGCCTTGCGGCCGGGCGATATTGTTTTGTTTTTAGGAGCGGGTGATATAACCATGGTAGCGCATGAATTCTCCAGGCAACTGAGTCAGGAGCCCGTGGAACCCAGAGAACAACTCTATGCCGGGCTGGCCGCGAAGCTCTCCCGCGATTCGATCCTTAAACAGGATGAACCGCTGGCCCGGCGGACTACTCTTCGCGTCGGTGGCCGGGCCGATTTTTAC
>Ga0137394_10004165_pt1 | contig 10953 bp, 9 predicted proteins | sample czobulk116metaG_FD_108278 | JGI IMG/M metagenome (GOLD analysis project Ga0137394, IMG submission 108278) | Vadose zone soil microbial communities from Angelo Coast Range Reserve, California, USA - czobulk1.16 metaG | ecosystem: Environmental > Terrestrial > Soil > Vadose zone | place: USA... | reverse complement strand
TTTATGCTGGCGCATGGGGGAATTGCGCATTCGCATCAAGTTCGGAGAGCATGAGTTCGAGGGTGAAGGTCCGGTGGAGTCCGTGGAACGGCGGGTCGAAGCATTCCAGCGTATGATTGCGCCCCCCGCGCCTCCGCTGCCTGCACCCGAATCCGAGCCCATCGCGTCCGAAGAGAAGCCGGCGGAATCTCCAGAGAACACGGTGCCGACGGACGAGGAACCCGCGCAGACGGATGAGACAGCGATGCAAGTTGAGCAGAAGACGGCGCCACCGGAGGAGAGCCCGTTACCGCCTCCTCTCCGGTTGGAGCAGATCATGCACATGCGTGGGACAATTTTATCGTTGAGCGCTCAAGCCAGGCTCCCGGACGCCATTCTCGTCATCCTGCTCGGCCAGCGTAATTTTCGTCGGAACGAGAGTGTGAGTGGTATCGAGATCATGCAGGGCCTGCGTGACTCCGGCTTTCGTGTTCTCCGCGTCGATACCCTGTTGACAAAGTTCTCGCGTCTGGGCAGCGTCATTGTGATGGGCGAACATCGCAGGCGCCGGTACCGGTTGTCGATCTCAGGAGCCGCCCAGGCCGAACAGATTGCGCGAGCATTGGCCCTGCGTTCGTAGAGGTACGTTCAGTGTTTCGCTTCGGATAACAATCCATCATGGTGCATAGGATCACCAAACTCACCATCGGGATTATCTTGATGTTCTTACCGTTGGTGTCCTCCGTACCCGCTGCTCAGGCTGAAGTCTTTCGGCTCGAAGAGGCCACGATTGCCGATATCACCGCGGCGTTTGACGCGGGTGCGTTGAGTTGTCGCCGGCTAACGCAGCTTTAAGCGATTGGCGCTTTCACATAGCTTTCACATAGAAGGCTTGTTGCCAGGCAGTAATGGCCCTTGAATCGACAGTGTATGTAGACTGACAGCTGGCGGCGTGTGAATAAAGTTTGGGGCAAGCACACTCCCCTCCTTGCATCACCGCAAGGAGGGGAATGTGCTTGCTCCAAAACATCGGTGCGAGTCCGGACCTGCATGATCGTGTAAGGAACGATCACCCTCTACTTCTTTTTTCCACTGACAATGAGAACTTCGGCGGGAAAACTCACTCCATGATTTGTAGAGTACTGGCGCGCCGCTGCGATCACCTGACTTCTGACTTCCGCCACTTGCTCCGCTGAAAGAGTGGCCAGCCTGGAGCGAAGCTTGTCCGACATCTCGGAGCGCAACACCCAGAAATCTTCTAATGAAACTGGCGCTTCTATTCTGAACTGGAGCAAGCGTTCTGAAGCTTCAACCGCGCCGGCACTCTTAAAAATCTCCAGCAGCTTTCCGGGGCTGGCAAAGCGAAACGCGTCCGGAGTGTCCGGTTCTATTGGTGCTGGTTTTACATACCGATCGACAACGCGCGACAGGACGTAGTGAAACGGATTGTGTTCAGCAAAGTGCCATACGGCGACCGCAAGTTTGCGATTGGGTTTCAGTACGCGCAACATCTCGCGCAGTCCATCGAGAGGAGAAGGAAAGAACATCACACCGAACCGGCTCACTACAGCATCAAAGGTGCCGGTACCAAAAGACAGATGATCCGCGAAGGCGACTTCAAAATGGACGTTCCGAAATCCGTAATTTGCTGCGGCTCGAAGCGCGCCTGCCACCATCTCCGGAGCTGGGTCTACACCCCAGACCTCACCTTGCGGTCCGATCAGTTCAGCAATGCTCAACGCCGGCTCACCCGGTCCCGTAGCTACGTCGAGGACCGAGTGGCCGCGTTTGATGTGTGCATCGGTAATGAGCGCCGCGGTGATCGGGGAAAACATCCTTCGGATGTTTTCCCGATGCTTTTCCCAATACGGAGCGGACTGACTCCATGGACTGAGATTCGCGTTGTCCTCTTTCACGGGCAGCAGTATACCGGCACCGGATTCTTTTCCTATCGCTTCTTGTGAGCTACTTCCGCGAGAAAACCATGCACGCGGTTTGCCGCATCCATGTATGTCCCAACAACATCTCCGTGCGCATTGATGCCAAAGGCACGGGTCCTGGTCGCTCCAGGAAAATCGATGGATCGATAGTCTTCACCAGCCCGAAGAAAACCGTGGGTTATGTTGGCTGCATCGGTGTAAACGCCTACGATTTCGCCCGAAGGATTCATGTCCCAGGCTTGCGTGAATACACTTCCGGGAACATCGAACGAGTTGAAGACGCCTTTCTTGATGAGGTAACCATGGGTGTGATTCATCATATCCGTGTAGTGTCCCGCGATTCGTTTTCCTCCCGGTGACGTCCCATTGTGCATACTTGCCGGAACAGCGCTCGCGCTGAAACCCGCCGCTGTCAATTGCATTCCATGCATGCTGCCCATGGTGTCAGCATCGTGATAACAACCGACAATGATACCCTTGGCCGAAATTCGCTGAGGAATCGTGTTCAGGTGACCCGGGTAGTCGAAGGTCGTGAGGACCCCGTCTCTCAAGAGAAAACCGTGGACATCGCCGCCAGGCTTTGTTGGTGTGATCTGGTAACTGCCGACGATGTCGCCGCGGGCATTGATGCCGCGAGCAGATGTATTGGCTGCCCCTGGGACATCGATTGTCGTAAAGACACCATCGCTGAGCAGAAACCCATGCGTTTTGTTGCCGGAATCGGTGTACGAACCCACGACATCGCCGCGGTTATTGATTCCACCACCGATATTGGTTGCCGTCGCATTGGGGAAATCTATGGTTGTCAGGTTGTATGTTTTTTCAGCTCCGAGAGCGTTAACCGTAACGAATACAAGAAGGAACGTGAGTGAAACGGCTGTTATCGTCCGAAACATTGATTTGCCTCCCTTGAAAAGAAGTTTCAATGGTGAACGCGCAGTCGGCGGGAAAATCGGCTCAATCGGAGCACGAGATCTTATTTTTTAGCGAGTCTGAAATCGCCTTGCAGTTTGGTGTGATGCCATGTCCCGAATATTATGCCGTCCTCAACTTTGGCTTCGATCACATAGTGGAACCGTTTGGCCATGGAGCCGGCGTCCACTTCCATGTGGAGCGAGCCCGTATCGGGATCAAATGAGGTCTTCTGCAACTTGAAGGCGTTCGGTCCCGGATTGATTGTGCCTTTCACCGTCTTGCCATCCCATTTCAGCTCCAGAATAACGGTGTGGCGGTGTGAGGGAGTCGGTCCCCAGTTGCCGGTCCACCTGCCGCTCAGGGGATCGGCGGAGTTCTGTGCCTGGAGAGGCATCGTCAGGCGAAGAATGATAAACGCGAAGCACAGGGCTTTGAACTGCATGATGCCGAGCCAATCGACCAAGTGACAGGAGCATACTACAACGGATCTACTTTCTTCTTGCTTCTGAGCCGGATTCGTCGAAAAGTACGCGTTCATAAGGAAGAGGTGGCTGATATGTTCAATGTGAAAATCCCTGGTCGCGCTTCCTTGGGCTTTCTCCTTGTATTGCAACTGCTGGGAACCGGCTCGATTATCCTGAATTCGCAAGCCACAAATGCCATTGTACTAGGTACGGTCACCGACGGCACGGGTGCAGTGGTGCCCGGGGTGTCGGTCCGCATAAAGAACGTGGACACCGGCATTACACAATCGACCGTGACGGATGATTCAGGGCGATTCCGAGTACTGAATATGTCCGTCGGGGCCTATGACGTTGAAGCTGCGAAAACGGGCTTCAAAACGGTTGTTCGGCGTCCTGTGATGCTTAGTGTTGGGGGCTCGGCAACAGTGGATTTCTCTTTGGAAGTCGGATCATCCGAGGAAACGATCTTCGTTGAAGCCGTTACTCCTCTGGTGGAGACGCATTCCTCCGCATTGTCCTCGATATCGACATTCAATGAGCGACAACTGCAGAATCTTCCGCTCAACGGCCGGAATCTGAGCGAACTCATTACCATGAACCCCGGCGTGGCGATGGCTCCCATGGGGAGCGCGGCCATGAAAAGCGGGGACATCGGCATGAGTATGTTTACCCCTATCTATGCGAGTGGGGAAAGTCATTCCGTGAATGGCGCAAGAGCCGAAGGACAGGCGTTCCTGCTCGACAATACGGACATTCGAGGCTTTTGGAACCGCGGCACGGGTTCCGGCGCTGTCGGCAGCTCACTGGGTGTCGAGGCGGTGGCGGGGCTCCAGCTGCTCACCAATAGCTACGGCGCGCAGCTCGGCGGCAATGGCTCTGTCGTAAACGCTGTGACGAAGTCGGGGACCAACTCGTTGCACGGTTCAGTCTATGAATTCCTCCGCAACAGTGCGTTGAACGCCCGCAACTTCTTTGACGTGACGCCGGACCCACTGCCATCTCGTCGAAACCAGTTTGGTGCCAGCCTGGGCGGACCGATCAAGAAAGACAACTTGTTTTTCTTTTTCAATTATGAAGGCCTTCGCCAATCCGAGAGCCAGACTGGAATAGCTTTTGTTCCGGACGCCGACGTCCGCAAGGGGATTCTACCGGGCCTTTCAGCGCCAGTCGCGATTCATTCCTCGATCAGACCGATTTTGGATCTGTATCCTTTGCCCAACGGCCGGAACCTTGGGGGCGGGGTTGGAGAATACCGGACCAACGCCGATCTCGTCGCGCACGAGAACTATTTCCTCGGGCGGCTGGATTGGGCCATTTCAGCCAGGGATTCCCTGTTCGCACGGTACGTTTCCGACCGGGCGCACTTTATTCAACCTTTCGCGGGGTCGCCCATCCCCTTATGGCCAGAACAAGACGAGACGGCCAACCAGTACTTGACATTCGACGTAAGGAGAATCGTTTCACCTTCCCTGGTGAACGCGTTGCGGTTCAGCTTAGTTCGGCCGGTAGAGACGGGGCGCGCTACGGCGAGACATAGCGCCCTTCAGTTTTTCCCCGGACTAGGACGGGAGGACGCCTTTGTGGATTTCGGCGGCGTCTCCACCATTGGCTCGAGCCTGACCCTGCCGTTCTCTATGGTCCAGAACAGATTCACCTACGCCGACGATGTGACCTGGATTCGGGGTGCCCATACTTTCCAGTTCGGCGCTTCCATCGACAGAATCCAGTCGAATACAAATATCGCCTTTTGGGCTGCAGGGTGGTACAGATTCCTTAATCTTGATCAGTTTTTACAGGGGATTCCATACAGGTTTATCGGTGTGCCGCCTGGGAACGGAAACGGTACGCGCGATTTCCGCGAAGTCGCCATAACGCCGTACATCCACGACGAGTGGAAGGTTACGCCTCATCTTACCTTGAATGCCGGCTTGCGCTACGATTATGGATCCAATCCGTTGGGCGTGAGGCACCCGCTCTATACGATCGTGGATCCGCCGAACGGGACGGGATTTGAGCAGGTGTCGCATGTTTTCAAGTCATCGCCGAATGTGAAAAACTGGGATCCGCGTTTCGGCTTCGCCTGGGATCCTCTCAAAGATCGTAAGACGTCCCTTCGCGGCGGCTTCGGCATCTTTCATATTCGGGTGGCGCCCCGAACGTATGTTCAGGCGTCCGCGTCGAGCCCGCCGTTTTCCCGCAATTCCCTGATCGCTCCGCCCTTTCCCAACCCTTTTCCGGCTTCTCCTGCAAGCCCGCCTGTCACTGTCGACGCCGGAGTTCTCCACGATCTCACGACCGCTCCTTATCAAATGGAATGGAGTCTGACCTTGCAGCGGGAGATTCTCAATAGCGTTCTCATGGTCAGTTATGCAGGTTCACGCGGGATCCATTTACTCGTTCCGAGGGATTTGAACCCACCAACACCGGTCGTGGGTCCCGATGGGCAGGAGCGGTACGGTACGTTGACGCCTTCCGGAGTAGTCACTCCGAATCCGCGGATCAATCCCGCGCTCGGCAGAGTCAACACTCTTCTTGCCGACGGCAATTCCAGCTACAATTCTCTGCAGGCCAGCTTCGACCGCCGCGTGACGCGCAATCTCAACGCGATGTTGTCCTACACATGGTCAAAGTGTATCGACAACGGCTCAGGGTCCTTTCTCATCGAAGAAACATCTCCGTCGGCGGTTACGAATCTGGCTTTATCCAATCCCTACGACGCCAGAGCGGATCGAGGACTCTGCGCTTTCGATAGGCGCCACAGCTTCCGAGGCGCCACCATGATTGCGATGCCGTTCGCAGGGAATCGGCTGGTAGACGGATGGATGATCAGCGCCATCGTCATGGCGAATTCCGGCCGGCCGTTCTCGGTCACGGATGGATTCGATCAGGCCGGTTTTGCGAATAATTCTTTCACACGTTCGCGCCCCGATGCAGTTGCGGGCTGCAAACCGATCGTCGGGAGAGCAGACCGGTGGTACGATCCGGCATGTTTCCGTCTGCAACCGGTGGGAAGGCCCGGTAACCTCGGACGCAACACGCTCACGGGACCCGGCATGTTCACCACAGACCTTGCATTGATCAGAGACATCAGGCTCCGCGAGGCGGCGACCCTTCAATTCCGGACTGAAGTCTTCAACGTCTTCAATCACCCTAATTTCGGCCTGCCGGATCTCGATGTTTTTGTGCCGGACGGAACTGGCGGAGCAACCGTCAGCCCGACCGCAGGGCGGATCACGACTACGACAACGGCGGGGCGGCAGGTTCAGTTCGGGGTTAAAATCCTCTTCTAACGATGAGCGGAGCGAATGCAAGCCCGACAGGGCGCAGCCGTTAATAAATGACAGAGGAGCAGTGGAAAAAGGTAAAGGCGCTCTACACGGAGGCGCGGAAGCTAGAGCCCGACGCACGTGGGGCGTTTCTCACCTCGGCGTGTAGTGGAGACGAGGAACTGCGGCGTCAAGCGGAATTACTCTTGGAATATGGTGATAAGGCTGAAGCGGAGTCCTTCCTGGAAGAACGCGCGGCGGAAAAGCTTTCAGCCGGTTTTTGGGGCGATCCACTTGCTGTCCTTCCGGCGCGGGAGGAACAGGTCGTCGGCGGATCGTGGACCGGGCGAAGCATCGCGAATTACACCGTGGGTGAACTCATCGGCGTCGGCGGCATGGGTGAAGTATATCGGGCGAAAGATAGAAAGCTTGGGCGGGAGGTCGCTCTCAAAGTGCTGCCGCCCTCCCTTGTTGAAGACCCGGACCGGCGGATGCGCTTCGAGAGAGAGGCCCGAATATTGGCTGCACTGAACCATCCGAATATTGCTGCCATATACGGGTTCGAGGAAATCGGTCATGACTGTGCGCTGGTGTTGGAGTTGGTCGAGGGGCCTACGCTGGCAGACCTTCTGAAGGCTGGCGCTGTTTCGATGAATGAAGCGCTGCGAATCGCACGACGGCTCGCCGACGCATTGGAGGCCGCTCACGCGAAGTCGATCATTCACCGCGACCTGAAACCGGCCAATATCAAGATCACGCCCACTCGCGACGTGAAAGTCCTCGATTTCGGATTGGCAAAGGCCCTGGCTATCAAATCTCCGGCTGCGAATCTCTCGCAAAGCCCGACCGGAACAGGGTACGGAGTCGTTTTGGGCACCCCGGCGTATATGAGTCCGGAACAAGCATCGGGTCAAACAGAAACGCTCGACCCGCGAACCGATATCTGGAGTTTCGGTTGTGTGCTCTATGAGATGCTGAGCGGCCGTCCGCCATTCCCCGGGGATTCGATTGCACAAACGCTCGCCGGGGTTCTCGGCCGCGAGCCGGACTGGAACGCTTTGCCGTCCGTCATACCCGAAGCGATCCGGAGTTTGCTGCGGCGTTGTTTGGCGAAAGATCCAAACCAACGAATGCATCACATCGCAGATGCACGCGTCGAACTCGACGAAATTCTTTCCGCGCCATCCGGCAGTTTCGAACGAGCGCCGACAGCAAGGCAGTTCCGCACCATTGGTATCGCCGCAGCTGTAGCGCTGGTTGTGATAGGCGGATACGTTGCGACGGAATCCAGGCGAAGTGTTTCCTCGGGCGACCTGGCAAATAAGACCTTGGAGCTGACGGAGCGGCAGATCACTTCAAACCCGATCGAAGACCCGATCGCGTTTGCTGCGATCTCCCCTGACGGAACTCTTGTCGCCTATAATGACTCGACTGCGATTCGTATCCGCCGCATCGATACCGGGGAAACGCGCGCACTGACTGTTCCGCCGGGTTTCTGCTACATATGAGCACACTTTTCATGGTCCCTGGACGGGACCAAAATCCTCGCCGACGGCGACCCAGGACGTGAGCCGCAATTTGCGATCTGGTTAATCTCCACACTGGCCGGCGAGGTCCGCAAACTGATCGATCGTAGCGAACGTGGAGCGTTCTCTCCGGACGTCGCCGGATCCCGGATCGCCTATTGGAAAGATGATAAATACTGGATCGCGGGTCGAAATGGGGAAAACCCGACAGCAATCATGACGCTCGACCCCCGCTACGATTTTCAGGGACCAAAATGGTCACCCGATGGCCGAGGGGTGGTGTACCGGAAGAACAAGTTTGGCAGCCGTGAAGGGTCGATTGAAGCAAGGACACTCGCCGATGGCGCAACGACAGTGCTGTACGCCGGATTGGGTTTGCAGGATTTTTGGTGGACGGCTGATGGCCGGTTGATTTACTCGCAAGCCGGCACATCCGAAGACACACACGATTTGTGGGAAGTAGCTATTGATGGAAAGACTGCCCAACGCACCGGCGAGCCGCGGCGGCTTACGCGATGGGTCGCCTATGCTCCGGGTCTTGTCAGCGTATCGACGGACGGAAAACGCATCGTTACTACAAAGGGTTACCATCAAACGGATGTCTATGTGGCCGAGATCGAAGACAACGGCCGTCATCTGAAAACGGAAAGACGTCTCACTTCCGATACGCGCTTCGATTGGCCGGCAGGCTGGACAAAGGATGGAAAGGAAATCTTATTTTTCTCCAATCGAAACGGTGCCTTCAATGTATTCAGGCAGAACGAGTCCACTTCCACCGCAGATCTTGTTATTTCAGGAAAGGAAGACAGCCGATCCCCACAAATCAGTCCAGACGGACAATGGCTGCTGTATATGGTTTGGCCTGACAATAAAGGGAGTGGGCCCGTGCGCATTATGCGCGCCTCGCCATCCGGCGGTTCGGGTGACGCCGTTCTCGAAGCCAAGGGCTCATTTGCTATAGGTCTGAGCTTCTCCGTGGACGGTGAGCAAGATGCGCAAAACGGCGGAGCCAGAAGTTTCCCCGACTTCCGTTGTCCCTCATCGGAAACTGTTTCTTGCGTTTTGGCTGAAGCCGATCCCGAGGAAATACTGTTCACGTTTTTCGATGCCGTCAATGGTCGGCGCAGCGAAGCTGCTCGCGTGCGAGCGGCGCCCGCAAAGTTCTTTTGGGATTTATCTCCTGACGGTTCGCAGCTGGCATACGGAGAATTCAAGTCAGAAGAGAACGATTCCATCACGATACTGACGCTCAAAGACGGAGTGACTCGCCAGGTGCAGTTGGCCGGGCAATCCGCCTTGAGCTCGCTTTCCTGGGCTGCAGGAGGACGAGGTCTATTCGTTACGACCAAACGACGTGAGGGAAGTGATCTATTGCATGTCGGGCTCGACGGCAAGATATCCCTGCTGCGTGAGGAGACAGGCCGGGTCTTTATCAGCCCGCGGCCTTCTCCAAACGGCCGGTTTCTAGCTTTCGCCGTAAGGACGACCGACAGTAATGTATGGCTGCTTGAAACGAAGTAAGAGCGGACATCTATTTTCTTATAAGCCTGAAATTGCCTTTATTGGTGTCGTTGTACCAGGTTCCAATCAGACTTCCATCTTCTACCGTACCATCGATAACGTAGTGAACCTCGCGCCCTGCCGAAACAGCTTCGATTTCCAAATGCACAGCACTGGTCCGAACGTCAAACGACGTCTTTGTGAACTCAAGAGCGTCCGGCCCCGGATTAACGGCGCCCGTCAGTGTCGCCCCATTCCATCTCAGATTGACAGTCACTGGATTGCGGTGAGACGGGGTTGTTCCCCAGTCTCCGGTCCAGATGCCACTCAGCGGATCAGTGACGGTTTGTGGACGCGACCGTACCAGGATGACAACAGCACAAAACAGCAAGAAGACAATTAAAACAACTCTTGATCGCAGTTTGTTCTCCGCCATAAATTGGATTTGAAAGACTGCCGCCACACTCCTGCTGTTTGGTGATCATCAGACAGCTTTCCGTCAACACCCTTATTGGTAAACGCGCAATTTTGGTCGGGATCAGATCACTTTTGTCTGATTTTGTTCAGGTTTGTGGAAAGTCGGTAGGCGTTTTCAATCCAGCTGATCCGAGAGCTCAGCCCGCAACCAGGCTCTCGCGATCGCCCATTCCCGCTTTACGGTTGCCGTCGAGATTCCGATAACTTCCGCAGTTTCATCAAGCGTAAGTCCGCCGAAGTAGCGCAACTCGACGATCCTTTCCTGCTGGGGGTCCAGGGCAGCGAGACGCTGGAGAGCATCATCAAGTGCCAGCACATCGACATCGCGCGAGCCATTGGGCGTCTTGTCGCCAACCAACGTCACCCGTTGCCAGCCGGCGCCACGTTTGTCGGCTCCTCGCGCCCTGGCTCGATCGACAAGAATCCTCCGCATGACGTGGGCAGCGACACCGTAAAAATGCGCCCGATTTTGCCATCGGACCCGCCGTTGATCGACCAGGCGGATATAAGCTTCATGAACGAGTGCAGTCGGTTGGAGCGTATGATCAGGGCGCTCTCGCCGCAGACGCCGAGCGGCGAGTCGCCGAAGCTCCCCGTACACCAGCGGCAACAGATCCTGGAGTGCCCCGCTACGACCATTGTTCCACTCGATCAAAAGTTGAGTAATTTTCGCTGTTTCGGGACTGCTGACCATTGCCCACGAATCATCTCACGACGGTCAACATTTTCAAGGCTGCAAGGAAGAAACTGTTTCGTTTGTGGCCGCGTGTTATGTGCGCATCTGTAATGAGCGCCGCGGTGATCGGAGAAAACATCCTTCGGATGTTTTCCCGATGCTTTTCCCAATACGGAGCGGACTGACTCCATGCACTGAGATTCGAGTTGT
>Ga0137394_10004164_pt1 | contig 10954 bp, 9 predicted proteins | sample czobulk116metaG_FD_108278 | JGI IMG/M metagenome (GOLD analysis project Ga0137394, IMG submission 108278) | Vadose zone soil microbial communities from Angelo Coast Range Reserve, California, USA - czobulk1.16 metaG | ecosystem: Environmental > Terrestrial > Soil > Vadose zone | place: USA... | reverse complement strand
GTCGTCACCCGATTCCATCGCGGCGGCGCCAAGGAGTTCACCGACGCGATCGCCTCCGCCTCCGAAGGTTTCGAGGCGTTGCGCGGGAAAGCGATCTGGGAGAGGAGCGCGATCCTCGACGGGGTGGCGGATGGGGTCGGGCGACGGCGCGAGGAGCTCGCGCAGATCCTGGTCGACGAGGCGGGCAAGCCGCTCAAGGCCGCGCGGGCGGAAGTCGACCGGAGCGTGCATACATTCCGGGTCGCGGCGGAGGAGGCGAGACGGCTCGGCGGCGAGGTGATTCCGCTCGACACCGTCCCCTGGGGAGCGGGGCATTTCGGTCTCACCCGCAGGTTTCCGCTGGGCGTGATCGCCGGCATCACGCCGTTCAACTTTCCGCTCAACCTCACTGCCCACAAGATCGCTCCCGCTCTGGCCTCAGGAAATGCCATCGTCGTCAAGCCGGCTTCCCAGACGCCGTCACCCGCGCTGCTCCTCGCGGAGATCGTGTCGGCGGCGGGAGCTCCACCAGGCGCCGTCAACGTCGTTCCTGGTCCTGCGTCGGCCGCCGGGCCGCTGATCCTCGATCCTCGCGTGAAGATGCTGAGCTTCACCGGGAGCCCGGAGGTGGGGTGGGAGCTGAAAAGCCGCGCAGTGAAGAAGCGCGTCACCCTGGAGCTGGGTGGCAACGCCGCCGTCATCGTCTGCGCGGGAGCGGACCTGGCCCACGCGGCCGACCGGATCGTCGTCGGGGGATTCGGCTACGCCGGGCAGTCGTGCATCTCCGTCCAGCGCGTTCTCGTCGAGCGATCGGGGATGCCGGCCTTCCTCGAGCTTCTTCTGCCGAAGGTGCGCTCCTTGCGCGTCGGCGATCCCGGTGACGCCGCCACCGATGTCGGGCCGATGATCAGCAGCGCGGAGGCGGAGCGCGCGGAAAGCTGGATCAAGGAGGCCGTGGCGGCCGGCGCAAGGATACTGATCGGCGGCGGGCGGGAGCGCAACGTCCTCCAGCCGACGGTCCTGACTGAGACACGGCCCGATATGAAGGTAAACTGCCGCGAGATCTTCGCGCCCGTCGTGACGGTCACCCCATTCGACGACTTCGAGGCCGCGCTCCGGCTCGTCAACGACTCTTCCTACGGGCTCCAGGCCGGCGTCTTCACGCGCGACTCCGAGACCGCGTGGAAAGCCTTCGAATCGCTTGCCGTCGGCGGCGTCATGATCAACGACGTCTCGACTTTTCGCGTGGATCACATGCCGTACGGAGGCGTCAAGGATTCAGGCGTCGGCCGCGAGGGGCTCCGCTACGCCATCGAGGAGATGACCGAGAGCAGGCTGATGGTCTGGAACAGGAGGGGGTGAGGTGCCTCAGGCGCAGGATTTCGACATCATCGTGATAGGCAGCGGCCCCGCGGGCCAGCGCGCCGCGGTGCAGGCGGCGAAATTCGGAAAGAAAGTCGCCCTCATCGAGCGCACGGAGGTGCTTGGCGGAGTCTGCGTGAACACGGGGACGATCCCGAGCAAGACGATCCGGGAAGCGGTGCTTCATCTTTCGGGAGTGCGCGAGCGCGTCTTCTACGGAGTCTCCTACAAGGTCAAGGCGGAGATCACCATGGCCGACCTCCTCAGCCGCTGCAACATGGTCATCAGCCGGGAGATCGACGTGATCCGGAGCCAGCTCCAGAGAAACGGCGTCGTGCTCTTCAGCGGCGACGCGGTCTTCCGGGATCCGAGGATGCTGGAAGTGCAATCGGCGTCGGGCGACGTCAACGTCCTCAGGGGCGAGTTCATCGTCATCGCCACCGGCTCGACCCCCTCGGTCCCCGCCACCATCAAGCTCGACGACGACCGCCTCCTCAGCAGCGACGGCGTTCTCTTCCTCAAGTATCTTCCCAGGACCCTGACGGTCGTCGGAGGCGGCGTCGTCGGCATCGAGTACGCGTCGATGTTCGCGGCTCTCGGCTCCAAGGTGACCGTCGTCGATCTCAGGAAGAGGCTCCTCGAGTTCGTGGACTCCGAGATCCTGGAGAGCCTGATCTATCAGCTCCGGCAGTCGGGATGCACCTTCCGTCTCGGCGAGGAGGTCGAGCACGTCGAGGTGACGACCGGAAACGGCAAGAGCGCCGTGACCCACCTGAAGTCCGGCAAGCAGATCGTCTCCGACACCATTCTCTTCTCGGCGGGTCGCGTCGGAGCGACCGCGGCGCTCAACCTCTCCGCCGCCGGCCTCGAGGCCGACCCGCGCGGGCGTCTCACGGTGGATTCCCAGTACAGGACGAAGGTCAGCCATATCTTCGCCGCAGGGGACGTGATCGGCTTTCCGTCACTCGCCTCGACCTCGGGTGAGCAGGGGAGGCTCGCCGCCTGCTACGCCTTCGGCAGGCCCGCGATCTCGGTGCCGGAGCTCTTCCCCTACGGGATCTACGCCATCCCGGAGCTCTCGATGGTGGGGAAGAACGAGGACGAGCTGACCGCTTCCGGCGTGCCGTACGAGTTCGGCGTGGCGCGGTACAAGGAAATCGCGCGCGGCCAGATCATCGGAGACCAGACCGGCCTCCTCAAGATCCTGTTTCACCGCGAGACGCGGAGGGTGCTGGGGGTGCACATCATCGGCACCGGGGCGACGGAGCTGGTTCACATCGGCCAGGCGGTGATGGCGTTCGACGGAACGGTCGATTACTTCGTCTCCGCGGTCTTCAACTATCCCACGCTCGCCGAGTGCTACAAGGTCGCCGCCCTCGACGGGATCAACAAGCTCGGAAGGTGAGGAGCCGTCCGGGAATGGAGATTGACCCCATGTCCAGCGCCGCCACACGGACAGAGAAGGACTCCCTCGGGGAGAAGCAGGTCCCCGCCGACGTCTACTTCGGCATCCAGACCTTGAGGGCCGTCGAGAACTACCCGATCTCGGGATTGAGGCCGCACCCGCGCTTCATCGACGCCTACATGTATCAGAAAAAGGCGTCGGCCCTCGCCAACATCGAGTGCGGCGCCCTCGACGGGGCGAAGGGGAAGGCGATCGTGGCGGCGTGCGACGAGATCCTCGCCGGGAAGCTCCGGGACCAGTTCGTCGTGGATGTCTTCCACTCCGGCGCCGGCGTCTCGCAGCACATGAACGTCAACGAAGTCCTGGCGAATCGCGCTGCGGAGATTCTCGGCGGGCGGCGCGGCGAGTACACGCTCGTCCACCCGAACGATCATGTGAACTTCGGCCAGTCCACGAACGATACGTATCCCACCGCCATGCGCATGGCGGCGCTTCTGGTGCTGCGCGATCTCGATCCGGTCCTGCTGGCCCTCGAGAAGAGCCTCGACGCGAAGGGGAAGGAGTTCGACGGGATCCTGAAGTCGGGGCGCACGCATCTCCAGGACGCGGTCCCGATCCGGCTCGGCCAGGAGTTCGCGGCCTACGCCCGCGCCTTCGGCCGCTGCCGCGTCGTCCTCCGCGACGCCGGGCGCCACCTGGAGGAGCTCGGGATCGGAGGGACCGCCGCGGGAACCGGTCTCAACACGGCGGCCGGATACAGGGAGGCGGCGATCCGGATCCTGCGTGACGCTACCGGGCTGGATCTCCGTCCGGCCCCCGACATGCGCGAGGCGATGCAATCCAACCTTCCCATGGCCGCCGTCGCGTCGGCCCTGAAGATGACGGCCCTCGAGGCGATCCGCATAACAAACGACCTCCGCCTTCTCTGCTCCGGGCCGATCACGGGGCTCGCCGAGATCATGTTGCCGGCGGTGCAGCCGGGATCTTCGATCATGCCGGGCAAGGTCAATCCGGCGATCCTCGAGATGGTGGCGATCACCTCCTTCCACGTCGTCGGCGCGGAGACGGCCGTCTCGATGGCGGTGCAGGCCGGCCAGCTCGAGCTGAACGTGATGATGCCCACGATGGTCTTCGAGGTCTGCTTCTCGGCGGAGATCCTCAGGAACGCCCTCGCCGTGCTTCGAAACCGGTGCATCGAGGGGATCACCGCCGACGCGGATCGCTGCCGCCGTTATGCCGAGCTGTCGCCGAGCATCGCGACAGCCCTCAATCCGTACATCGGCTACGCGAAGGGAGCCGAGGTGGTGAAGGAGGCGCTGCGAACGGGCAAGACGATCCCCGAGGTCGTGCGCGAGAAAAAACTGATGTCCGAGGAGGATCTCAAGCGCGTGCTCGATCCGATGAAGATGACCGAGCCCGGCATCACCAGGAAATCGTGAGACGTCGCTTCCTCTTGCGACTTGTGCCATCCGGAACTATCGTTCACGCTGACTCACCCACGCGTCCACCCGCCCAATACCGGAGAAACCCGATGCGAAAGACGATGCTTCTGATCGCGATTCTGGCTCCTGCCGCGCTCATCGCCTGCGGCACGACTGCGACGAACCAGCAGGCCGAAGTCCCCGCAGCGCAGACGACGACTCCGCCGCCCGACCCGGCTCCCCAGGAAGCTGCCGCGACGCCGTCGTCCCCGCCGCCGCCGGCGTCGAGGCCCACGAGCTCCACGCCCGCGACGGCTCACGCCCAGTCGGCGCCGCCCGCCTCGCACTCGACTCCGACAGCGACCGCCTACCGGCCGCCCGAGCCCCCGAAGCCGATGATGGTCGAGGTTCCCGCCGGAACGGTGCTCGACATGGAGTTCATCGATCCTCTCTCGACCAGGACCAACGTGGCCGGGGACGTCTTCACGGCGAAGGTCGTCGAGGGGATAGAGGTCGGCGGTGTGATGGTGATCCCCGCCGGATCGATCGTCGAAGGAACGGTGACCGAGGCGGTCTCGGCGAAGAAGATGTCAGGCCAGGCAAAGCTCTCGCTGCAGTTTTCGAAGCTCACGTTGCCTGACGGTCACACCGCCGACATCTCCGCGATGCTCAGCGAGAAGGGGAAGAAGATCGGCCGCCGGACCGGCGGCATCGTCGGCGGCTCGGCTGCCGGCGGCGCGGTCCTCGGCCGGATCATCGGCAAGGACACGAAGGGAGCGGTCGTCGGCGGCCTCCTCGGCGCCGCAGTCGGAACCGGCGTCGCCGCGTCTCAGAAGGGACAGGAGCTGAAGCTACCCGCGGGAACGGGCTTCTCGGTCGAGCTCGAGAGCTCCGTTCAGGTGCCCGTCCCCCCGCGTCGGAGCTGATTCGTGTTCGAGGTGGAGGCCCCGCCGGGGCCTCCGCTCCTCCCCGCGTGCGGCGCCGTGCCCGCTCGCGAGCCTGACCTGCCCGCCGTAACGGGCGCGATCGCCTACCTCGAGAGCTGTGCGCGCCGGAAGCAGGTGGCCGCGTGGTCGTTGACCATGCCCACCGCCTGCATGAAGGCGTAGCAGATCGTCGAGCCGACGAAGCGGAAACCGCGGGCCTTCAGATCCCTGCTCAGCGCATCTGATTCGGGCGTGGTCGCCGGCACCTCCCCGGGGCGCCAGGCGTTCACCTTCGTCTTTCCCGAGACGAACCGCCAGACGTACGCGTCGAAGCTGCCGAACTCCTTCTGGACGGCGAGGAAGGCCCTCGCGTTGCCTATCGCGGAGCCGATCTTGAACCGATTGCGGACGATTCCGGGATCGGCCAGGAGCTTCCGGACGCGGCGGGCGTCGTAGCGCGCGATCCGCCCCGGATCGAACCGGTCGAACGCGCGCCGGTAGGCGTCGCGCTTGCGGAGGATCGTCGTCCACGACAACCCCGCCTGCGCCCCCTCGAGGATGAGGAACTCGAACAGTCTCCGATCGTCGTGGAGGGGGACTCCCCACTCCTCGTCGTGGTACTCGATCTCCTCGGGGCTTCGCAGCGCCCATCGGCAACGCGTCGGTTCCATGCAGGTCCATCCATGGTGGCGCCGGCCATCTTCCCATCGAGCTCCTCGAAGCGCAAGAACGCCGAAGACGCGACGCTTGACGTCTTTACGTCCCCTCACGTGAAGCCGTAAGCTTCCGGCCGTGCCGGATGCCTCAGTGACTCCCGCCGCGCCCGCAGAGCCCGTCGCCCGTCGCGAGATCCTCTCCTGGTGCCTCTACGATTTCGCGAACTCCGCCTTCTCCGTCATCATCACCACCGTCGTCTTCAGCCGCTACTTCCAGCAGTTCGTCGTCGAGGGGGATGCGAAGCTCGGGAGCCTGCTCTGGGGGATCGCGATCTCGGCCTCCATGCTCGTCATCGGCCTCGCCTCTCCCATTCTCGGCGCGATGGCGGATCTTTCGGGAGGGAAGAAGCGGGGGCTGCTGATCTTCACGGCGATCGCCGTCGCCGGAACGGCCGCTCTCTACTTCGTCGGGCCCGGCGACGTGATCCTGGGGATGATCCTCTTCGTCGCGGCGAACATCGGCTTTTCGGGATCGTTCTCGTTCTACAACGGCTTCCTTCCCGAGATTACGACCGAGGAAGACGTCGGTCGCGTCTCGGGGATGGGGTTCGCGTGGGGATATGTCGGCGGTCTCGTCTGTCTCGGCGTCTGCCTCCCGCTTCTCTGGAAGCCGTGGACGCCTGCGACGCTCGGCTCCGTCCGGGCTTCGTACCTGGTGACGGCCGCCTTCTTCGCCCTCTTCTCGGCGCCGATCTTCCTCTGGCTTCGCGAGCGAAGCCCGGCACGCGCGCCGATCTCCTTCGGCCCGCTCGCGCGCGCCGGGTTCGGAAGGCTCGGCGAGACGTTCAGGGACGTCAGGAGGTATGCCGATCTCTTCAAGTTCCTCATCGCCTTTCTCATCTACAACGACGCCATCGAGACGGTGATCTTTTTTTCTCCAGTCTTCGCCTCGGAAGTGCTCGGCTTCACGGACGCGGAGGTCCTCTACCTCTTCGCCGCCGTACAGGCGACCGCCTTCATCGGCGCCTGGGGGCTCGCGGCGGTGACCGATCGCGTCGGCGCGCGCAGGATGGTGGCGCTCACGCTCGTCGTCTGGGTCGCTCTCGTCCTGTGGGCCTATTTCATCACGGACAAGTCCCTCTTCTGGGTGATGGCTCTGACGGCGGGGCTGGTGCTGGGCCCGTGTCAGGCCGCGAGCCGATCGCTGATGTCGCTCTTCGTGCCTCAAGGGAGGAGCGCCGAATTCTTCGGCTTCTTCTCGATCTCGGGGAAGTTCTCTGCGATCCTCGGCCCGCTCGTCTTCGGCTGGACGACCTATGCCTTCGGCAGCCACCGCGCCGGCCTTCTCTCGACGCTTGCCTTCTTCGCGACGGGGCTCGCGCTTCTCTTCACCGTCAACGTCGCCCGCGGGCGCGAAGCGGCGGCGGGGTGACCGCTCTGACGGGCGTTGCGCCGTATTCCGGGGCCCGTTATAATGTGATCCGTGATACGCTCCTTCAGGGATCGGGGGACAATGGATCTCTTCGACGGCGTCGACTCCCCGGCCTCCCGAAGGAGTTGTCCTGCAAGTCTTCGGTCTGTCGCGAGACGAAAGCTCGATCAACTCAACCGGGTGCGAGACCTTCTCGATCTGGCGATTCCACCCGGGAATCGACTCGAGCGACTTCGCGGGAACCGGAGCGGGCAGCACAGCATCCGGATCAACGAACAGTATCGGATCTGCTTCCGATGGGAGGATGGAGATGCCTTCGAAGTCCAGATCGCGGATTATCACTGAGCGTCGCGTGGGCAAGCGGGTTCGGTCCCGGCACCGGAATCTCGTCACGCGACGGCTTCCTCGTCATCGCGCACCGACTCACCCCGGCGAGATGCTCCGCGAGGAGTTCATCAAGCCGCTGGGCATAACTCAGTCCGAACTCGCGGTCAGGCTCGGGATCTCCTTTCCGCGGCTGAATGAGATCGTGCGAGGCAAGCGGGCAGTGACTCCGGATACGGCCCTGCGTCTGGCGCGCGTTCTGCGCATGTCGGCTGACTTCTGGCTCGGGTTGCAGCTGGATTGGGATTTGTGGCACGCCATGCGCGGATCGAAGGCGAGTCGTATCGCTCAGCTCGAGCCGCTTCGTTCATCCGCGTAACATCCACCGCCCACCTGAACAGCCCGGCGCGCTGCGCTCGTCGTCAGCCCAGGGGTAGTCCCGGCGCAGTCCACTTCCTACGTCCACCGGAAGAGGCGGAGGGCGAGCGCGAACGATGCGATCCCCCAGGCAAGCATGACGGCGATCCGGCCGAGCTGAGATCGCAGATCGGCTCCTTCCAGGATGGCGGCGCGGAGCGCGTCGTTGAGCGCCGTCAGAGGCAGCGCTTTCACGAGCGGCTGGATCACGGCGGGGAAGCGGTCGGAGGAGAAGAAGATCCCCGAGAAGACGAACATCGGCAGCATCACCAGGTTCATCAGCCCCGAGACGGTCTCGATCTTGCGCGCGCGGCTCGCGACCAGGAGGCCGAGCCCCGCGAAGACGAAGGCGCCGAGAATGGCGAGGAAGACCACCATCCAGATCGAACCCCGGATGACGAGATTGAAGATCAGCCATCCGAAGAAGAGAAGAAGGACCAGCTCGAGAAAGACGAGGACCATCCGGCTCGCCATCATCGCCCCGAGGAAGTCGGAGCGCCGCATGGGCGTCGCGATGAGGCGCTTCATCAGCTTCCGGGAGCGCATCTCCACGAGCACGAACCCCACGCCCCACATCCCGCCGCTCATGATGTTCATGCCGAGAAGCCCCGGGATCAGGAAATCGATGTAGCGCGCTCCGGGCTCGATCACCTGCGTCTCGTGGACGGCGACCGGGTCGGTGCGGCCGGCGGCGCGCTCGAGCGCGTCGTGCACCATCTGGCGCGCGAGGACGCTCTCGGGCTGGGTCGGATCGTAGCGATACTCGAACGACGCCCCCGGGACGACGACGATGGCGACCTTACCGAGCCTCAGGCGATCGGCGGCATCCCCGGGCGCGACGCGGACCACCTGGAAGCCCCCGGACTCGGGGAGCGCGTCGACCACCTCCGCCGCCCCCTGGCCATCGACGACGCCCACGACGATCTTGTCGGGAGGCTTGTTGCGGAAGGCGACGCCGAGCCCGATCGCGAGAAGGATCGGGAAGCCGAAGACCCAGAAGACCACCTCCGGCTCGCGCATGAACTCGCGGAGCCGCGACAGGAAGAGCTGCACGAACGGGTTCCTGTCACTCATCTCGAAGGTGCCTTCCGGTCAGGGAGACGAAGACATCCTCGAGGCTCGCGTGCCGCGTCGTCAACCGCGACATCACGTGGCCGCCCGATTCGAGACGGGCGAGAAGCGCGGGGATCGCGATGTGAGGCTCGCCGACGGTGAGCTGGATCGCCCCCGTCTCCTCGCGCGCGGTACGAACCGAAGGAAGGGTGAGAAGCCCCGCCGGATCGAACGCCGAAGGAGTGCTCCCGCCCCCCTCTCCGTTCAGAGCGAACTCCACGACGTGCTCGCCGCCGAGCGAGGCGATAAGCGCAGCGGGGGAGCCGAGGGCGATCACCTTGCCGTGGTCCACGACGGCGACGTGGTCGCAGAGCCGCTCGGCCTCGTCCATGTAATGCGTCGTCAGGAGGATCGTCCGGCCGCGGCTTCGCAGGTCCCGGATGATCTCCCAGAGCTGCCGCCGCGACTGGGGATCGAGGCCCGTCGTCGGCTCATCGAGGAAGAGGAGATCGGGATCGCCGACGAGGGCGCAGGCGACGGCGAGGCGCTGCTTCTGCCCGCCCGACAGGTTGGTCACCCAGGATTCTCTCTTCTCGAGGAGGCCGACCTCCTTCATGACCTCCGGCGCGGGCCGCCCTTTCCGGTAGAACGACCCGAACAGTCGGACCGTCTCCTCCACGGTCAGCTTGTCGGCGAGCTTGGTCTCCTGGAGCGAGACGCCGATCCTCTGTCGCAGGTCGCGGTCATCCCGTCCCCACCTGAGGCCGAGCACCTCGACCTCGCCGCCGCTCGGCTCGAGGATCCCCTCGAGGATCTCGACCGTCGTCGTCTTGCCTGCGCCGTTCGGCCCGAGGAGCCCGAAGCACTCGCCCGCGCCCACCTCGAGGTCGAGCCCGCGAACGGCCTCGACAGGAGGCCTGGCGTCGTACGTCTTGCGCAGATCGCGGCACTGGATGGCGGGAGTCATGGGTCGCCCATCTTAGCGTGAAACGGCCGGCGCCGGCAGGCTGGTTCAAACCGGCAGCCGGAGAACGGCGCGACATCCTGCCGCGTTGGCGCGGTTCGCGACGGTGACGGTGCCGTTGTGGGCCTCGGCGATCTGCCGGCTGAGGACCAGTCCAATCCCCGATCCCGTGGGCTTCGTCGTGAAGAAGGGCACGAAGAGATTCGTCGTGGCGGGAAGCCCCGGACCGTCGTCCTCCACCCAGACTTCCACGTGGGCGCCGTCGCGGGTCCACCCGGCGCGGACGGCGCCGCCGGTCTCCATCGCCGCATCGGCGGCGTTGCGGACGAGGTTGATCAGGAGCTGCTCGATCTGATCGCTGTCAGCGCGGATCGTGAGGCCGGTCTCCGCCGGGATCGCGACAGTCAGGCGTGTCTCCAGTCCGGCCACGCGGCGCACGAGCGCCCCGATGTCGAGAGGCTTCGTGTTCGGCTGAGGGAGCCGAGCGAGGCGCGCATACGCCTCCATGAAGCGGCTGAGCGCCTCCGCCCGCGAGCCGATCACGGCGAGGCCTCGCTTCAGATCCTCCTCATAGTCGGCGGGACGGGGATTCCGCGCCAGGAGCGACTCGAGACTCCCGGCGATCGATTTGATCGGCGCCAGGGAGTTGTTCAGCTCGTGTCCCATCACCCGGATCAGCCGCTGCCATGCCTGCCGCTCTTCCTCGCGAAGCGCGCGGCTGAGGTTCGTGAGGACGAGAAGCTGATGAGGGAGCCCTTCCGCGCGGAAGGTGCCACGCCGGATCTCGAAGCGGCCCGCCGAGCCGGGGAACGCGATATCTACGATGCGCGGTGTCTCCCCCTCGCAATAGGCGGCCAGCCCCAGATCGGAAGCGCCGCGCCCGAGCAGCCTTTCGGGGGGCTGGCCGAGAAGGCGCTCGGCCGCGCGGTTGACGAGACGCAGCTTCTGTTCGGCGTCGAAGGTGAAGACGGCGACGTCGATCTCGAGCATCACCTTGCGGAGAAGCGCCGTGGCC
>Ga0137394_10004162_pt1 | contig 10956 bp, 8 predicted proteins | sample czobulk116metaG_FD_108278 | JGI IMG/M metagenome (GOLD analysis project Ga0137394, IMG submission 108278) | Vadose zone soil microbial communities from Angelo Coast Range Reserve, California, USA - czobulk1.16 metaG | ecosystem: Environmental > Terrestrial > Soil > Vadose zone | place: USA... | reverse complement strand
GCACCCGCCGAGGTACGAGGCGATCGAGAGCAGGAAGGCCACCCGGTAGCTGCCCGTGACGTCGTGGATCCAGCCCGCGGCCCAGGCGCCGACGGCCGACCCGATGCCCGTGCCGATGGTGATCACGCCGAGAATGGCTCCGAGGTGGCGGCCGGGGAAGAGATCGGCCGTCTTGGCCGTGATGGCGGGCCCCCGCGCGCCCCACGTGAGGCCGAAGAAGCAGGCGTGCAGCCAGAGGAGCCAGGCCTGGTGCGGGTTCGAGATGAAGAGGGCGAAGATGACGCCGACGATCGAGATCGCGTAGGCGAGAATGGCCGAGAGCTCGCGTCCGATGTAGTCCGACATGGTCCCCGTGAGTATGGTGCCCGCGATGGCCAGGAAGCTGCCCAGGCCGAGCACGGTGGCCGCGTAGAGCTTGTCGAACCCCACGTCCACCGCGAAGGCGAGCTGGTGCAGGGAGACGAGAAAGCTTCCCAGCCCCGTACAGAGGTAAACAACACACAGCAGCCAGAAGTGGCGCGTGCGCATCGCTTCTCCGACCGTCCAGTCTCGATCCAAGGGCGAGGCGACCTCGGGACGCTCCCGCGGGGACTCCGGCGCAGTCTTGGTGGCCGCGCTGGCGGGGTCCGTCCCCCGGAAGAAGCCGGCGAGGGGAAGCACGAGGGCGACCATGAGCGCCGCCTGGGTCAGGTAGGCACGGCGCCAGCCGATGGCGGAGATCAGGAGCTGGGCGAGGGGAGCGGAGGCGGCGCGGCCGAAGCCGTTCGCCGACTGGACGATGGAGATGGCCATGCCCCGGCGGCGCACGAACCACTGGGAGAGGAGCGGCACGAAGACCACGAGGCCAAGACAGTTGGCTCCGATGGTCATGACGATGCCGTAGAGGACGATGATGTGCCAGAGCGCCCGGGCATAGGCGCTTCCCAGGAGACCGAGGGCGAGCAGGGTGCCTCCGAGCAGGACGAGGCGACGCGGACCGAGGCGGTCCACGAGCGCGCCGACGAAAGGCGCGCTGACTCCCGCCACGAGCTGGGAGGCCGAGTAGGCCAGCGAGACGTCGGAGCGACTCCAGCGAAAGTCCTCGAGGAAGGCCACGAGGAAGACCGCGTACGAGTGCATGAGCCCGGCGCTGATGGTGAAGGTCGCGAAGGCGCCGCCGAGCGTGTACGAGCTGCGCCCGCGGCGCTGCGGTCCGGGCGGGGTCGGGCTCACGGTGGCGACATTCTAGCTGATGCTTGCGAGCGGGACGCGGGGTGTCTATCATGCGGTCCTCGATTCCCGGCGGCCCGCGACCCCGCGGCTCGCCCAGCCCAAGGAGACGCCGATGCCTCTCGATCCCCAGATGCAGAAGATCGTGGACGCCACCCTCGCCCTCGGCCTGCCCCCCCTCGAGCGCATGACGGTGGAGCAGGCGCGCGAGAACATCCGGCAGCGCACCCCCGCCCTCGGCCCGGTCCAGGAGGTCAAGGTCGTGGAGGAGCACCACGTGCCGGTCGCGAACGGGACCATCAGCCTGCGGCTCTACCGGCCGAGCGACACACGTCCACTCCCTGCCCTCGTCTTCTATCACGGCGGGGGCTGGGTCATCGGCGACCTCTACACCCACGACGGCGTCTGCCGCGCCATCGCCAATGCCGCCGGCTGCGCGGTGGCGAGCGTCGACTACCGGCTCGCGCCCGAGCGCAGGTATCCCGCCGCCTTCGAGGATTCCTACGCGGCGCTGGTCTGGCTGGCGGGGCAGGCGTCCGCGCTGGGCGTGGATGTCGCCCGCCTCGCCGTGGGCGGCGACAGCGCGGGGGGTAACCTGGCCGCCGCGGTGGCCCTCGCCGTCCGCGATCGCCGCGGACCGCGGCTGGCCCTCCAGCTCCTGATCTATCCCGTCACCGCGCATGGTTTCGACACGGCGTCGTATCGAGAGAACGGTGAAGGCTACATGCTCACTCGCGAGGGCATGAAGTGGTTCTGGAACCACTACCTCGCCAAGCCGGAGGACGGCCAGCAGCCCTACGCCTCGCCGCTCCTCGCGAAGGATGTCGGCGGCCTCGCGCCCGCCCTCGTGATCACCGCGGAGTACGATCCGCTCCGCGACGAGGGAGAAGCGTACGCGAAGCGGCTGGCCGAGGCGGGGGTGCCCGTGACGGTCTCGCGCTATCCGGGGCTTGTCCACGGCTTCATTCGCATGATGAATGTGCTCGATCCCGCCAAGCGCGCGGTCGACGAGGTCGCGGCCGCGCTCAAGAAGGCCTTCGCGTGACCCTGCGGAGGGCCATGATCATGCGCGGCGCCCCTCGGGGGCTCCCCGCTTTCCTCGCCCTCACCTTGTGGCTGGCCGCGCCCGCCGCCGCCCAGCCGAGCGGGACCATGACATGGGGAGTGCACGTGACGCTCGCCACGAAGTGGCTCGACCCGGCGGAGGTCGAGGCGGACATCACGCCCTTCATGATCCACTACGCGCTCCACGACGCGCTCGTCAAGCCGATGCCGGGCAATCTCAACACGCCGAGCCTCGCGGAGTCGTGGACCATGTCGAAGGACGGGCGCACCTGGGAGTTCCTCCTGCGCAAGAACGCGCGCTTCCACAACGGCGATCCGGTCACCGCGGACGACGTGAAGTTCTCCTTCGAGCGGTACCGCGGCGCCGCGGCCACCCTCTTCAAGGAACGAGTGCGCGAGGTGCAGGTGGTGGACCCGGGCCGCGTCCGCTTTCACCTCAAAGACCCGTGGCCGGACTTCATGACGTTCTACGGCACGAGCGCCTCGGGGGCGGGCTGGATCGTGCCCAAGAAGTACGTGGAGAAGGTCGGGGAGGATGGCTTCCGCAAGGCGCCCATCGGGGCCGGCCCCTACAAGTTCGTGAGCTTCCAGCCCGGCGTCGAGCTGGTCCTCGAGGCCTTCGACGGCTACTGGCGAAAGACACCGAGCGTGAAGCGCCTCGTGCTCCGCAGCGTGCCCGACGAGGCGACGCGGGCGGCCGCCCTCAAGCGCGGCGACATCGACGTCACCTACCTCCTCAACGGCCCCATCGCGGCGGACGTCCGGCGCACGCCGGGGCTGACCCTGACCGCCATGCGGACGAACGGGGTGCTGTGGGTCGAGTTCCCCGAGCAATGGACGTCGGGCTCGCCGTGGGCGGACCGGCGCGTGAGGCTGGCCGCCAACCTCGCCATCGACCGCCAGGCCATCAACGAGGCCGAGGCTCTCGGCTACTCCGGACCCACCGGGAACATCGTGCCACGCCACCAGGAGTTCGCCCTGGCCATCGAGCCGCATCCCTACGATCCCAAGCGCGCGAAGGCGCTGCTCGCCGAGGCGGGCTATGCGAACGGGTTCGACGCGGGAGATCTCACGCCGTTCCCCCCGTACAACGGGATGGGGGAGGCGATCGCCAACTACTTCGCCGCCGTGGGCATCCGCACGCGCCTGCGCACCATGGAGCGCGCGGCGTTGCTCTCCGCCTGGCGCGACCACAAGCTTCGCGGCGTCTTCGTCGGCGCCACCGGCTCGGCGGGGAATGCCTCGACGCGTCTCGAGGCCTTCGCCACCAGCAAGGGCGGGTTCGCCTACGGCACGGTGCCCGAGGTGGAAAGCCTCTTCGCCAGACAGATCCAGGAGATGGACCGCAAGAAGCGCGAGGAGATGCTGCACCAGATCCAGCGCATCCTCGCCGACCGCGTCACCTTCGCGCCGATCTGGGAGAACGGATTCATCCGGGCCTTCGGGCCGCGCGTCGAAGAGTCGGGGCTGACGCTGGTCCAGTCATTCCCGTACTCCGCGCCGCTCGAGGACGTGCGGCTCAAGAAGCAGTAGCCACCCTCGCCCCATCCGCCCCCCGGAGGACGTCATGCGCTATGGCTTCTACCTGCCGACTCGTGGACCCGCGGCCACATCCGAAGGGCTCACCGACATCGTCCAGCGGGGCGAGGCCCTGGGATTTCACTCCGTGGTCGTGGCCGACCACATCGTGTTCCCCACGGTGATCCTGTCGAGCTATCCGTACACGGTGTCGGGCGAGTTTCCGGGAGAGGGAGACGCCCTCGAGCTCCTGCCCCTCATGGCCTTCGTGGCCGGGGTCACGAGCCGGCTCCGGATCGTGTCCAGCGTGATGATCGTGCCCTATCGCAACCCCGTGGTGACGGCGAAGATGCTCGCCACCATCGACGTCCTCTCGCGCGGGCGCCTCACCGTGGGCGTGGGAGTGGGCTGGCTGCGGGAGGAGTTCGAGGCGGTCGGCGCGGCGTCCTTCGAGCGGCGGGGCGCCGTCACCGACGAGTACGTGCGCATCTTCAAGACGCTGTGGACCAAGTCCCCCGCGAGCTATGCGGGCGAGTTCTACCAGTTCGACTCGCTGCGCTGCCTGCCCCAGCCGCTGCAGAAGCCGCACCCGCCGATCTGGATCGGCGGCCATAGCGCCGTCGCCCTGCGCCGGGTGGCGCGTCTCGGCGACGGCTGGCATCCCGTGGGCGCCAATCCCGCCGTCTCGCTGCGCCCGGCCGAGCTCGGCGCCTCCCTCGACGAGCTGCGGAGGCTGACGGTGGCGGAAGGCCGGGACTTCTCGCGGCTGACCATCTCCTTCAAGGCGCCCGTCTACGATGCCTCAGCGGATGCCGCCACGCTGCCCGACGGCGGCCGGCGGCCATTTTCCGGCTCACCGGCGCAGATCAGCGAAGACATCGCGGCCTACGGAGCGCTGGGCGTCACCGAGCTGATCTTCGACTTTCGGAGCCCGACCTCCGCGGAGGTGGTCGGGCGGATGGAGCGCTTCGCCGGGGAGGTCCTCGCGCGCGTGACGTAGCGCCCTCGGCCCTCGCTCAGCCAAAGTTGACCGCCGTGGTGTTGCCTCCGCTGATGAGGATGCCCACGCGCTCGTCGCGCGCCGGTGCATAGCCCCCCTCGAGCAGCGCGGCCAGGCTGGCCGCCCCGCCCGGCTCGGCGACGATTCGCAGCGAAGACCAGAGGGCTTCCTGCGCGCTACGGATGGCGGCATCGCTCACCAGGACGATGCCGTGGACATGGGCCTGAGCGATGGGAAACATCAGCTCCCCGACCCGACGGGGAGCGAGGGAATCGGCCGCGATGCTGCCCGTCTCGGCGTCGACGGGGCACCCCGCGTGGCGCGCCGCGGTCAGCGTGGGCGCCCCGCGAGGCTCGACGCCGATGATCTTGACCTTGCCCCGGTACCACGCCGCGATGCCCCCGATCAGCCCCCCTCCTCCGACGGCCACCAGGAGGGTGTCAAGGGCCGGCGCCTGGGTGGCGAGCTCGAGCCCGATCGTGGCTTGTCCGAGGAGGGTCTCGAGCTGATCGAAGGCGTGCACGGGCAGCGCGCCGGATTGCCGGACCCACGCCTCGCTGGCCGCGAGGGCATCGGCATAGCGCTCGCCTCCCACCACGAGATCGGCGCCGTACTCGCAGATCCGCTGGATCTTCGCCGGCGACGACACGGTCGGCACGAAGATCTTCGCGGCGACGCCGAGTCGCATCGCGGCATAGGCGACGGCCGCCCCGTGATTGCCGCCCGAGGCGGCGACCACGCCGGCGGGAGGGACGCTTCGCATGAGCAGGTTGGCGAAGGCGCCCCGCGCCTTGAACGATCCAGAATGCTGGAGCTGCTCCAGCTTGAGGGTGAGAGGAAAGGGCGGCAGGCTGAAGTCGGCGCCGCTCACCTCGGCCACGGGGGTGAGACGAATGTGCGGCCGGATCACGGCATAGGACGCTTCGATGTGCGTGAGCTCGATCGGGTCGGCCATGGGACCGGATGTTGACATAGACTTAGTAATTTGGCAAATTGGCCAATATGCTTTCTCTGGATGTCGTCAAGGCCCTCGCCAACGAGCGCCGCCTCCAGATCCTTCACTGGCTCAAGGCGCCCCGCTCGCACTTCCCCCGCCAGGTGGACGGCGATCTGGTGCGCGACGGCGTGTGCGGGGTGCTCATCGCCCAGAAGCTCGGCATCAGCCAGCCCACGGCGAGCGAGCACCTCAAGGTGCTGTCGCGGGCCGGGCTGGTGCGCGGCAAGCGCATCAAGCAGTGGACCTTCTACCGGCGGGACGAGCGGCGGATCGCCGAGGTGAAGCGCGAGCTTCGCTCCGCCTGGTGAGCTGCGAAAGATTCTATCGGGGCCCGGAGGCGGTGACCCGGCCCAGCTCGTAGGCCGTGACCGTGCTTCCCTGGGGCCGCCGCGACAGCGCGATGATCTTGCCGCCGGCGGGCATGACCGTGAAGGCCCGCGGGGCAGCGCCGGCCAGCGTCACGCGCGTGAGGGCGCGGGAGGAGAGATCGACCAGGAGGACCGCGCCCTCCGGGCTCAGGAAGGCCAGGCGGCCATCGGGGCCGATCTGAGGATTGCGCCCCCAGAAGGGGAGCGAGCCGACCGGCTCCACGGCGCCGCTCGAGGGGGTGACCCGCCAGAGCAGGGTCGCCCCGCGCTGCACGGACCAGCAGAGCACGGTCGCCTGGTCTACGGGCGTGGTCAGGCAGGAGAGGGGGCCTCGCGAGGCTGCGAGCCGTCGCGGCCCCTCGGGCGCGAGGCGCCAGAGCTCCCACTGCATCGGGGACACGGGAAGGAAGGCGAGCCAGGGCCCGGTGAGGCCAGCCATGCCCCGCGCCGACGCGCCGGGCACGCTGATCGTCGACACGACCGCGGCGTCGCTGCCGGGAGCATAGGCGACGCTGCCCGGAGGCTGCACGGCGCCGCGGGAGCGCGGCAACGGCCACCGGCGGGTCGCGAAGGCGTCCTCGCCGACCCGGCCCGAGAGTCCTATCGCGTGACTCCACTGCCTGTCGACTCCCGCCACGATCCACGTGCCCGCGGAGGCGTCGACGGACAGACGAGGGTTGGCGACCGGCGGCAGGACGACACGCCAGGGCGAGCTCGAGGACTCGGTCACGTCCAGGATCTTGAGCTCGGCGGTCTTCGAGGTCGAGGCCAGGACGAGCGCGCGCTCCTCGTCGAGGAATCCGAGGTCGTCGCCCTCGATCGGTCGCGAGCTGCCCGAGAAGTCTCCCACCAGCATCGGCGCGCGGGCAGGCTCCTGGTCGTCCACGTCGTCCTCTTCCTCGCGGCCCGCCCAGGGCTGCAGGGCGAACCGCGAGCCCGATGGGGAGACGCGAAGCCCGGTGGCGATCTTGTCGAGCTGGATCTGGCTGGCGGTGCCCGCGTCGCGTGCTTCGCTCGTGAGCGATCGATTGGCCACGCGGAGCGGGTCGCCGACGACACGATCGGCGAACACGCCAGAGCCGACGAGGACCGGGATGGCGCCGAGGATGGCCAGCGCGATCGCGCCCGCCCGCGCGCGCGGGAGCGGGACGAGGAGGAGCGCCGCCGCGCAGCCCCAGAGCGCGAGGGCGGCGCTCGGCATGGCCCGGGCCCCGTCGTGGAGGCGGGCGGTCACCGGTCCGGGCAGGGCACTGACGATCACGGCGAGCCACGCGAGCAGGCCGAGGGCGCCGAGGACCCCGGCCGTGAGCGCGATACCGACGCGGCGGCTCTCCGGCGCCTCGCGGGCCCGGGCCACCCCCAGCAAGAGGGCGCAGACCCCGAGGATCCCGATCACGAGCCACGCCAGCCCGGTCTCGCTGCGTGGAGCGCTCGGCGCGAACGCCGGGGCCCAGGCAGCCCATGCGGGCGGCTCGATCAGACCTGCGAACCACAGGCCGGCTTGCGCGCTCGCCGTGACTCCCAGCGCGACAAGGGCGGCCGGATTCTGGCGAAAGGCGGCGATCACGCCGGGAAGCATGAGGGTGGCGACGTGGGCGGAGAACACCGTGACCACGAGGAGGCACACACTCAGCGCGCTCGCGATGAAGCCGTGATGTACGGATCCTCGGCGGCCCCGGGTGAGGCGTGCGTCCACACGGTCGAGGGCGGCCTGCACGGGCCCGACGTCCTCTTCGCGGAGCGGAAGGGAGTGCATGGTGCCGTCTCGCTCGATGGCGACGAGGGCGAGCGCTCCGCCGGCCCCCGCCGCGGCCACGCGGAGACTGATCAGCTCGCCGTACCGGAGGGTGCGCGCGGACGCCGCGGCTTCGCGAACGATGGCGGTCTCGTGTGGCGTCTCCGGCGGGACCCCATCGAGCCACTCGATGCGCTCGGGCCCCAGGATCACGAAGCGGTCCGGAGCACGGCCGGCGACCACGACGGGCGCGGCGAGGGGAGACGACGCGATGCCCGCGGCCGCCTCGATGGCCTGGATTCGCCGGGCGAGGCTGGGGTGGCTCGCCGTGCGCTCCATCTCGAGCGGCCAGCGACGCGGCAGCCGCGTCAGCGCGTGGAGCTTCGTCAGCGCACGCGCGAGGGCGGAGCCATCGCCACAGAGCTCGACGGCGCGCCGGTCGCTCTCGGCCTCATGCGCCTGGTGCCGCGACACGCGCATGGACAGGGTGAGCCAGATCAGGAAGAACCAGATGCCGGGGATCCAGTTCCGCAGCCCGAGGTCGATGGAATGAATGACCACGGGCGCCGCCACGACGCCGAGGAGGACGATGAGCCACTGCGAGAGCAGCATGAAGAGACGGCGGCGGCCGTCGTAGTGCTCGAGATGGGCGACCTCGTGCGCGAAGATGGCCGCGATCTCGTCCCGGTCGAAGAGATCGAGGAGGGTGTCGCTCATGAGGACGGCCGAGCCTCGCACGGAGGGCAAGGCGAGCGCGCTGACCCAGCGACCGCCGCGCGGCCCGGCGCGGTAAAGGCCGGGAGCCTTGGCGCGGGAGCGCGCGAGAATCTCCTCGAAGGCGGGCTGCAGATCGGATCGATCGAGCCGCCGGGCGCCGATGAGGGCGCGGAAGATCCCCGCGAACCAGAAGCTCCAGGCGAACAGGACCGCGGCCAGCGCAGCGATGGTGGGCCAGGACCCTCCGGACCATTCGACGATGGAGGGCGCGGTGGCCAGGAGCGTCCAGAAGCCGCCCGAGGCAACGCCGAGGCGCAGCACCCAGGAGAGATACGGGAGAAGTCCCCAGCTCTCGTCGAAGAGCGCGCGGCGCGAGGCGAACGACCCCGTGAGCAAGGCGAGCAGCCCGGGAGCCAGCATCCAGAGCGCGCCGCCGGGCAGGAAGAGCTGCCCCGCCCAGCAGACGCCGGCGGCCTGGGCGAGTCGCGTCCGGCGGGCCATGAGCCGCTCGGGGAGGGCGGGATCGTCGCGAAGGGGAATGAGCCGGCGGCCCGTCCACCATGCCGCGATCCCGGGAAGGAGGACGACGGCAAAGGCCACGACGCTCGAGCCCATAGGTCATCGTAGCAAGGCGACCCGTCGCGGCCGGTGAGCTATCTGGCTGGTTTGGAAATCCGCGATTTGCCTCTGCGGAATGACCGCGGACGCACCTTGACCGGCGTGAACCCGGCGTGTTACTAACGCGAGCAACCGGCTCATCGATGAGCACGCGACCCCAATCGCTTCGAGCATAGCCCGAGGAGATCTCGACATGCGCCGATGCCTGCCCGTCTTCCTGTCAGCCCTGATCGCCCTCGTCCTCGCGGCCCCCGTCCTCGCCCAGACCCCCATCGTCCTCAAGGCGGGCACCGCGGTGGGGCCCGCCAGCCCTCTCAACGAGACCATGGGCATTCTCGACAAGGCCCTCCAGGAGAAGACCAAGGGCCGGATGAAGATCGAGCTCCACATCAACAACTCGCTCGCCAAGGGCGAGGGCGCGCACCTCGAGGGCGCCCAGCTCGGCACCATCGACATCGTGGCCATCGGCAGCGCGCCCATCGGCGGCATGTTCGAGCCGAGCTACCAGGCCCTCGACCTGCCGTTCCTCTGGGCCTCGCGCGAGCAGGTGTGGAAGGTCATGGACGGCCCCCTCGGCCAGGAGCTCCTGAAGAAGATGGAGAGCAAGGGCGTGCGCGCCTTCTGCTTCGGCGGCGGCTGGGGCTTCCGCAACATGATGTCGAACAAGCGGGCCATCTTCATGCCCGAGGACATGAAGGGGCAGACCATCCGGGTCCAGGAGTCGCCGACGTATGTCGCGCTCATGAAGGCGCTGGGAGCCAACCCCGTGCCCATGCCCTACGTCGAGGTCTACCTCGCCATGAAGCAGGGCACCATCGACGGCATGGAGCTGCCCTCGTTCTCGCTCACCGCGGACAAGTTCCACGAGGTGACCAAGTACTACTCGCTGACCCGCCACTCGTATCCGCCCATCGTCTGGTTCATGAACGCGAAGCGGTACCAGGGGCTGGCGCCGGATCTGCAGAAGGCCGTGGACGACTCCATGAAGGAGACCTGTGTCGCCCATCGCCGCGTCGAGGTCGAGCACGAGAAGCTCGACTTCGACATCATGAAGAAGGCGGGCGTCCAGATCAACGAGGTCAAGGACATCAAGGCGTTCCAGGCCCTGATGAAGCCCGTCTATGACAGCGTCGAGGGCAAGGTGGGCAAGGAGTTCATGACACGGCTCAACGGAGCCATCCAGGCCGCGGGCAAGTAACCCGCCCCGTGCTGCGTCGGGCGGCCAGCAACCTCGTCGAGGGCCTCCTGCTGGCCATGATGGTCTTGCTCTGTGCCGATGTCTTCCTGGGGGTCTTCTCGCGCTACGTCCTGCGCAGCACCTTCACGTGGTACGACGAGATCGCCCGGCTCCTCTTCGTGTGGATCGTCTTCCTGGGCGCCGCGGTCGGCGTCAAGCGTGGCGCCCACTTCCGCCTCCACCTGGTGACGGACCGCTTTGCCCCTCCGGCCCGTCGCGCCGCCGAGGTACTGAGTGAGCTCGCGATCATCCTGCTCGGAGCCGTCCTCATCCAGCAGGGGTGGAAGATCGTCGAGCTCGGCGAGTTCCAGCAGACCCCGGTCATGGGCCTCTCCAAGCGCTGGGTCTACGCCTGCATGCCGGCGGGGGGCGCGTTGATGATCGTCTACAGCCTGCCCCATCTCTGGCGGGCCGTGTCGGCGGCCGATCCTCACGCGGCCTCGCGGGCCTCATGATCACCCTCATCGCCGTCTCCTTCCTCGTGCTCCTCGT
>Ga0137394_10004160_pt1 | contig 10959 bp, 9 predicted proteins | sample czobulk116metaG_FD_108278 | JGI IMG/M metagenome (GOLD analysis project Ga0137394, IMG submission 108278) | Vadose zone soil microbial communities from Angelo Coast Range Reserve, California, USA - czobulk1.16 metaG | ecosystem: Environmental > Terrestrial > Soil > Vadose zone | place: USA... | reverse complement strand
TCGAGCACGAGGCCGTGGCGCACGAAGAACTCGTCCTGGTACTCGCGGACCACCGGCCGTCCCGTGCGCGCCCACGAGCGCCAGTGGATGCGCTTGAGCGGATCGCCCGGGCGGTAGTCGCGCAGCGCGACGAACTCCTCGGAGTCGCCGACGGACGACGCCAGCGCGATGCCGCCCGGCTGGTAGCGCCGCGCGCCCGGCAGCGCCATCGCGGGAACCGGATAGCGCCTGGGCAGCACCAGCAGCGTCTCCGGCGCCGGCTGCCGGCGCAGCGCGCGCACGAGGCCCAGCGGGTCGGCCCGGGTGACGGCGGTGGCGGTGAAGGTCACGCGCCCGCGGCGCAGCGGCGTGAGCTCGAGCCGCACGGTGGCTTCGCCGCCCGGCGCCAGCACCGGCAGCGCCTGCTCGGCCACCGTGGCCCGCCGGTTCTGCGCGATGAGCCACGCCCAGCGCGGGTAGCCGACCTTGCGGTCGAAGACGTTGCGCTTGGCCTCGTCGGGCTCCGGCGTGTCGCGGAACTCCTCGAACGACGGCCGCGGGTCGCCGAGCTCCTCCAGCAGCGTCAGGTCACGCTCCGGCGCGCCGCCCGGATTGCGCACGGTCACCGGGTAGCTGACCGCCTCGCCGGCGGTGGCGAAGCGCGGCAGCCGGCGGCGCGTCTCGAGGCGCGGCGGCGCTCGCAGGGCGAAGACGATGCCCACCAGCAGCAGCGCGGCCAGGAAGGTGAACGCCTGGTAGGAGACGGTGAGGCGCGTGTTGGGGCCGACGATGGCCGCGGCCGCCAGGCCCGCGGCCACGAGCTGGCCGGCCGGCGTCAGCCGCCGCGCGAGCCGATACTGCAGCCCCGACACCCCGCGAAAGTTGCGATACCAGAACCGCCGCACGACGTCAGGCGGGAACCGCGATCGTTTTGACGATCTCCTCGACGACGGACATCGCGGTCGCGCCCGAGAAGCGCGCTTGCGGATCGAGCGCGAGGCGATGCGCGATGACCGGCACCGCCAGCTCCTGCACGTGCTCGGGCACCACGAACTCCTGGCCGTCGAAGAGCGCCAGCGCCTGGGCGGCGCCGATGACGGCCAGCGAGGCCCGCGGGCTGGCGCCGAGCTGCACGCCGGGGGCGCCGCGCGTCGCGCGCACGAGCTCGACGGCGTAGCGCTTGACCTCGTCGCTCACGCGCACGCCGCGCACGGCCTTGCGCAGCGCCAGCACCTCGTCCAGCGACACGCAGGCGGCGAGGTCGTCGAGCGGATGGCGCTCGGCCTGCGCGGCCAGGATCGCCACCTCGTCGGCCGGCTCGACATAGCCGAGCCCGAACTGCATGGCGAAGCGGTCCATCTGCGCCTCGGGCAACGGATAGGTCCCGCGGAACTCCACGGGGTTCTGGGTGGCGATCACGAAGAACAGCTCGGGCAGCGGCATGCTGGCGCCGTCCACCGACACCTGGCTCTCGGCCATCGCCTCCAGCAGCGCCGACTGGGTGCGCGGCGAGGCGCGGTTGATCTCGTCGGCCAGCAGGATGTGCGTGAAGATCGGGCCCTCGTGGAACCGGAAGGACTGATCGCGCGGATCGAACACCGACACGCCCAGGATGTCGCTCGGGAGCAGGTCGGGCGTGAACTGCACGCGCTTGAAGGCGGCGCCGATCGAGCGGGCCAGCGCCTTGGCCAGCGTCGTCTTGCCGGTGCCGGGATAGTCCTCCAGCAGCACGTGGCCGCCGCTGGCGAAGGCGGCCAGGAGCCGGCGGATGGCCAGCTCCTGGCCGTGCATCACGCGGGCGAGGTTGGCGGCGATGCGCCGGAACGTCTCGCGCGCCGCCCCATTCACGCCGTTACTTCGACGACGACGCGCGCTTGACGTTGGCGGCGTCGGCCTCGCGGGCCTCGTCCTTCTTGGCCTTGAGCTTCTCGGCAAGCTGCTTGTACGACGAGCCCCGGATGATCCGGTCGAACTGCGCCCGGTAGTTGGACACCAGGCTCACGCCCTCGATGCTCACGTCGTAGACGAGCCAGCGCTCGCCCACCCGGTGCATGCGGTAGTCGACCGGGATCTCGGTGCCCTGCTTGGTGATGAGCCTGGTACGGACCTGGGCCTGTTCGCCCTCCACGCTCTCGCCGGTGTACTGGATCTTCTCGCCGCCGCTGTACTGCTCGATCTGGCCGATGTAGGAGCGCTCCAGCAGGTCGGCGAAGAGCTGGATGAACTCGTCACGCTCGGCGGGCGAGCGGCCTTGCCAGTGGCGCGCCAGCGAGCGCTGCGAGATCTCGCGGAAGTCGAACGTCTCGTGGGCGATCTTGCGGATCGCCACCCGCCGCTCCTCGCTGCGCCCGTCCGGCTTCGCCTCGGGATCGAGCACCTTCAGCACGCGATCGATCCGGCCGCGGAGCTGCTCCGTGGGCGCGCCCGCCCACGCCGATACCGATTGCACGACCACCGCCGCCACCACCGCCACGCTCACGAGGGACCACCGAAGCGCCGAGCCCATCTGCATCCCTCCCGGGTCAAAAAGGTCTGGAGAGTCTATCACTCCTGCCGCGCGCGCAGGCGCTCCACGAGGCTGTGCGTCGAGGAGGTCTGGATGATCTTGTTGAACTGCGCGCGGTAGTTCGCGACCAGGCTCACGCCCTCGATGCTGACGTCGTAGGCCAGCCAGCGGTCGCCGGCGCGCGCCAGCCGGTAGTCGACCGGGATGGGCGTGCCGCTCTTGCTCATGAAGTGCGTGCGCACCGTGGCCAGGTCGCCGTCCACGCTCTCGCCGACCCAGGTGATGCGTTCGCCGCTGTACTGCTCGATGCGGCCCATGTAGGACTTCTCCAGCAGCGCGGTCAGGAGCTGGACGAGCTCCTCGCGCTCCCCCGGCGAGGCGGAGAGCCAGTGGCGGCCCAGCGCACGCTTGGTGATCTCGGGGAAGTCGAAGATCTCGCCGGCCACGCCCCGCAGCGCGGCCTTCCGCGCGGCCGGGTCAGCCTTGAGGCCGCCGTCGTCGAGCAGGCCGACGACGCGGTCGATCCGCTCGCGCAGCTGGTCGGTCGGCGTGCCGGCGGCGGCGTCGCAGACGGCAGCCAGGCCGAGGGCGAGGACGATCAGCACGACCAGAGAGCGCAGGGTCCGCATGCAACGACTCCTTCCGGGGTTTCGGCCGCCCGTGGTTGGGCTGAGGCGGAGGGAGGCAAGCCGAGTACCAACCCTGCCGCCCATCCAAGTGACTGATCCTATTGACGTGCTACGTCGGAGAGGTATTCAGCGGATTGACAGGATGCCCGATTCCTGACCGTACAGGACTGGGCTGGGTCTGACCGGATGCCCGAGCGGTGATGGCATACTAGGGCGCGTGAATGAGGCGACTCACGAAGACCTCGGCCGTCGGCTGACCGCGCTGCGGGCCGATTTCGCCGCCCTGGGCACGCGCGCCGCCGACGCCGCCTCCGCCCTCGCCGCGAAGCTGCCGCCGCCCCCGGCGTTGCTCGACGAGCTGAGCGCCGCGCGCGACGCCTTCACCGACCTGCGCGACGCCATGCTCGAGCACGCGGGCTCGCTCGCGCTCGTGCTCGACGGCGAGCAGCTCGGCAGCCTGCGCGACCTCGAGCCCGTGCTCGCCGCCATCGCCGCCGCCGAGGAGCGGCAGACCCAGATCCAGGGCTGGGAGCAGGCGCGCGAGAGCGCGCTGGTCGTGCTCGACCACGTCATGGCGCTGATCCACCGCGAGGACCCAGGCTTCGGCCCGCTCGCCGAAAGCCAGGCCCGCGCGCGCGACCTGCACGGCGCGCTGACCAGCTCGACGCCCAGAGGTCTCGAGCACGAGACCGTGATGATCTCCGGCAAGCTGCGGCCCTTCGCCGAGCTGCTGGCGCTCGTCGATGGCTGGAGCACCCTCGACGACGACCGCTGCGCCTTCCTGCAGGACGCGATCACGGAGGCGTTCGGTCGCCCGCTGGCCCTGGCCGGGCTGCGGGGCAAGCTCGGCCGCGAGGGCGAGCTGCCATCGCCCGAGCCGCGCGCGCGCGGCAGCGCTGCCGAGGCGTATCCATATCCCTCGCCCAATTACGTGCCGCCGGCATACGCGGCGGCCGAGGCCGGGTCCGGCGCACCGGCCGGCGGCGCGCCCGCCGGCGGGGCACCGGCATATCCCGGCGGCTATCCCGCGGGCGCTCCGGCCTACGCCGCCGGCGGGCCGGGCAGCGCGCCGGCCGGCGCGGGCACGGGGACGGCACCGGCGGGCGGCGTGCCGATGGGCGGCGCAGGCATGCCGGGCGGCGTCGTGGTGACGGGCGGCACGGCGGGCGTGGCCGTCAGCGGCGGCGGCGTGCCCGGCGGCACCATTGGCATGGGCGGCGGACCGATGGTCTCCGGCGGCGGCGGCTCGCTGGTCGTCGAGATCCGGCTCTCCGGCGACAAGATCAACGTCGAGACGCCCGCGGCGCGCAAGGAACGCGAGGAGCTGCTCGAGCGGCTGGCCCGAGACACCGCGCAGTGGTGGACCGCCGCCCGCGATGGGTGGAAGGCCATGGACTCGCGCGGCGCGACGTTCGCCGACGCCGCGCGCGACTACCTCCAGCGCTTCCCCACCCTGCTGTCGGTGCCCTTGCAGAAGAGCGCAGAGGCCGAGGGCGGGCGGGTCGCCGAAGGCTTCGCGCTGCTGCTCGCACACATCGAGAAGATGGAAGAGGGCTTCGTGCGTGAAGCGCTCACGCGCCTCAACCCGCAGTTCACCACGCGCGGGAAGGACCAGTCCTACCCGCTCGGCCAGGAGCTCTACCTCTACGTGGTGGCCGAGGGACGGCTCTACAAGACCTATCCGGATTTCGTGAAGGAGGTCGTCGTCCACGCGCTGGCCGAGGGGGGGCCCTGGGTGCAGGGCGGGCTCGTCGAGAGCGATGGGGAGACGCGTGTCTTCGCACGGCCGAACACGATCGGCAGCACCGCGGACCACTCGCAGGCGGTGAGCGGCTGGAACGAGCGCATCGGTCCCCACGTCTTCACCGTCACCACCGGGCCGCTGACCGCGCGCTTCTTCACGCTGCGGCTGGCCGGCGACACGCTGGCCGACCCGCCCGACGTGGAGATCAAGCTCAAGGAGAACGACGCGCCGACCGACCACGCCTGGCTCATCACGCTGCCCATGCCCGGCAAGGTGCAACCGCTGGCGCCCAGGAAGCACCGCACGGGCGGCACCACGCTGGCGGGCTTCGGCCAGGAGTTCAGCGGGCTGTGGATCGGCGTCTTCAACGCGGATCCCAGCAACGAGCGGAGCTACGAGCTGGCCGTCACGCTGCGGCGCAAGCCGCCCGTCGAGGTGAAGAAGGAGATGACGCCGCCGGCCCAGAGTCCCGTCGCCGGCAAGTTCTTCGGCAAGAAGCGGTAGCTACCGCTTCCCGACCTCGGCCAGCACCTGGCGGAAGGTGCGGTAGAACTCCACGTGGTCGGTGATGCCCTTCTTCAAGATCGCGGGCAGGTGCGGCAGGTCGTTGAGATTCACCACCACGTTCACGCTGCGCGCGAAGGCCATGGCGTTGTCGAACGTCTTGAACTCCCGCCCGAGCAGCGTGACGAACATCCAGCGCCGCTGCGACATCGGCATGGTGCGGATGGCCGACAGGACCGGGTTGTCGAGCGGGCTGGTGCCCTGGTACTGCTCGTCGACGATCACAATCTCGTAGGTGTCGCGGCGGACGCGCTCGACGGCGTCCTCGGCGCCCTTGGGCGCCAGCATCGCGAAGCCGATCTGCTCCAGCGCCGCCTTGATGACCGCCTGCCGCTCCGGCGCGTCCTCGCAGACCAGCGCCAGCCGCGCCTCGTACTGGCCCTCGCCGCCCGGCGCCTGCCCCTCGGGGCTCACTTCTTCCTCGCGGGAGCGCCGAACACCGAGCGGTTGTAGTCGGCGTCGAGCTTGAGGCCCTGGAGGTCCGTCGTCTTCTCGCCGCGCTTCTGCTTGATGGTGTCGATGCCGCGCTGGACGACGGCCCGGCGCGTCGAGTAGTTCACCGCGGTGTCCTCGGTGACGGTGCCCGCCTCGTAGGAGTGCAGCAGCGACTGGTCGAAGGTCATCATGCCGAACGGCTCGCCAACCTCCTGGATCTCGTAGAAGGTCTTGCCTTCCTGCTCGCCCTGGAGGATCAGCTCGTTGGAGCGGATGGTGTTGGCCAGGATGTCGTGCACGGCCCAGCGGCCGCCGCCGACCTTGGGCACCAGGCGCTGGCCCACGACCCAGCGCATGGTGTCGGCCAGACGCTGGCGGATCTGCTTCTCCTCGTCCTTGTCGAACATGCCGACCACGCGGTTGATGGCCTGGCCCGCGTTGACGGTGTGCAGCGTGGAGAGCACGAGGTGGCCCGTCTCCGAGGCCTTGAGCGCCAGCTCGGCCGTCTCCCGGTCGCGCATCTCACCGACCAGGATGATCTTGGGCGCCTGCCGCAGCGCGGCCCGCAGGCCGTTGGCGAAGTTATCGTAGTCCAGCCCCAGCTCACGCTGGTTGAAGGTGGACTTGCGGTTCGGGTGCACGTACTCGACCGGGTCCTCCAGCGTGACGACGTGGACCGACTTGGTCGCGTTGATCTCGTTCAGCAGCGCGGCCAGCGACGTCGTCTTGCCCGAGCCGGTGGCGCCGGTGACCAGGATCAGCCCGTTCTTCTCGCTCGGCATCTTCTTGAAGGCGTCGGGCAGCTTGAGCGCCTCGATGGTCGGGATGTTGGTCTCCAGCTTCCGGAGGACCATCGAGTAGTTGCCGCGCTGGGAGAAGATGTTGACGCGGAAGCGCGCGCGGCCCGGCAGGTAGTACGAGCTGTCGCACGAGCCGGACTTGATCAGGTGCTCGGTCAGCCGCCGGTCGCCGTTGATCAGGTTGAGCGCGAAGATCTCCGTCTGGAACGGCGTCATGTTCTCGATCGGCGGATCCACCGGGACAGCCACCAGCTCCCCGGAGGACTCCACCTGCATCGGGCGGTCCACGGTGATGTTGAGGTCCGAGACGTTGTCGTGCGACTCGAGCATCGCGCCCAGGAGATCGTCGATCTCGGATTTGCGCATGGCAGCCCCTCCCTACTGGTTGAGCTCGTCGGGCTGGCTTTTCAGGAGCGGCCGGAACTTCGACCGGTCGGTGCACTTGTCGTAGGCCTCCTCGGGGCTGATCCAGCCCTTCTGGAGGACGCCCATGATGGCGTCGTCGAGCGTCACCATGCCGAACTGCTTGCCGGTCTGGATGGCCGAGGGGATCTGGACGGTCTTGCCCTCGCGGATGAGGTTGCCGACGGCGGCCGTGCAGACCAGGATCTCCAGCGCCGCGCAGCGGCCCTTCTTGTCCACGCGCTTGAACAGGTTCTGGGCGACGACCACCTTGAGGCCAGTGGAGAGGCCGTTGCGCACCTGCGCCTGCTCCTCGGCCGGGAACACTTCGATGATGCGGTCGATGGTCTTGGCCGCGCTCGTGGTGTGCAGCGTGCCGAACACCAGGTGACCGGTGTTAGCGGCTTCCAGCGCCAGGCGGATCGTCTCGAGATCTCGCATCTCACCGACCAGGATGATGTCGGGGTCCTCGCGGAGCGCACCGCGGAGCGCGGCGCCGAAGGAGCGCGTGTGGATGCCCACCTCGCGGTGGTTGACCAGGCAGCCCTGCGGCTGGTGCACGAACTCGATCGGGTCCTCGATCGTGATGATGTGGTCCTTGCGGTGCTTGTTGGCGTGGTCGATGACGGCGGCCAGCGTGGTGGACTTGCCGGAGCCCGTGGGCCCCGTCACCAGCACCAGGCCCTTGTGCAGCATGGCCGACTTCTTGAGGATCGGCGGCAGCCCGAGGTCGTCGGCCGTCAGCACCTTGGTCGGGATCTGGCGGAACACGGCGCCGCAGCCGTACTTCTGCATGAAGTAGTTGGCGCGGAAGCGCGCCACGTTGGGGATCTCGTAGCCGAAGTCGACGTCGCCCGTCTCCTCGAACGTCTTGATCTTCTGCTCGGGCGCGATCTCGTAGAGCATCTGGCGGAGGTTCTCGTCGTCGAGCGGGTCGTACTTCACCCGCTCGAGCTCGCCGTGCACGCGCAGGATCGGCGGCTGGCCCGACACGATGTGGAGGTCGGACGCTCCCGTGTCGAACATCAGCTTGAAGAACGCGTCGAGCTTGGCCATGCCGTTATTCGGAGGGGGCCTCGACGGCCCCCTCCGATGCCTCCCCTTGAGCAGGATTGCGCCGGCGAAGCCGGCGCTCGAAGCGGACGTTTTTCATCGATACGACTAAGACTTTACGAGCGTACGCGGTCGCTCGTCCGAGAGTCAAGAATCGCGGCGGGCGGCTAAGTAGGCTCCAGCACGGCGGTTCTGACGAAGCTGGGCTGCTGATAGAGGCGGTCGGTGAGCACGGTCACCATGGGGGTCAGACGGAAGAGGTCGGTGTAGCGAGCGTGCAGGATGAAGGCGCGCTCGACGAGCCGCACCGCGTCCTTGACGTCGTCCAGAGCGGTGACCGGCCGCCCCGCCCGCCGGGCGTGCACGCGCGCGGCCAGCTTCATGAAGGAGTAGAGCGCCAGCAGCGTCTGGTAGCCGCGGAAGATGCCGTGCATGGGGGTGAGCGTCTTGCGGAATACCACGTGGCTCCAGTACTCGCGCAGGAAGTCCTCCACCCCGGGCGCGGCGGCGTCGAAGCGCACGGCCAGCGCCTCGGCCAGCTCGAAGGGCTCGCCGCCGGTGATGGCGTCGGGCAGGCGCCCGCGGGCACGCCGGAAGCGCCAGTAGTTCCGGTAGAGCGAGACGAGCAACGGCAGCCGCGTGAGCCGGCGCCGCGACATCTCGAGCCAGGTGTAGAGCGGCGCCAGGTAGGTCAGCGCCGGCCGCTGCGGATAGCGGGCGCCCGCCGCGATGTCGAGCAGCTTTTCGTACTCGTTCGCGGCGAGCTCGGCCAGGCCGCCGGCCAGCGTGGCCTTCGGCGGCCGTCCCTCGCGCTGCGCGCGCGCCTCGAGCTGCGTGAGGCCGACGCAGAGGCTCAGCAGCGCGCTGCCCGCGAGCAGCCCCACGGGCAGCGGATGCCCGCGGTCGCCGAGCAGGCGCAGCAGCGCGGCCTCGATGGGCCGGTACGCGTTCCAGTCGAGGTCGATCGCGCCGAACAGCGTGAGCGACTCCGGCAGCTTCTCCACGCGCGCGCTGCCCGCGAGCACCGCGCGGATCTCGTCGGCCTGCGCGGGCAGCGTCGCGCCCTGGTGCGCGCGCACGGCCGTGCACGCGAACGACACGCCGACGGCCACGCCGTCGGGCGTCTCCACGAAGTGGTAGGGGAACTCGCGGCACACCTGCGGCTTGGCGGCGGCGCCGCGGTGGCGGTGGATGGCGCAGCGCGAGTCGGGCGTGAGGAAGACGCACGCGCCGCCGGGACGCCGCGCGAACGTCACGCGCTCGCCGCTCGGCAGCGGGAACGGCAGCGGCACGAACGCGTCGGCCTTCGGCAGCGCGGGATCGTGCGCGGTCCAGTCCACGCCGCGCAGCCGCGCGTGGGAGGCCTCGTCCACGCCGATCAGCCAGTCGCTGCGGCAGCACGCGCCCGAGCTCTGGCACGTGAAGACGACGCCGTCGGGCAGGAGCAGCGGGCGGTCCGGCGCGTCCATCTGCGGTACTCTGAAGCCGCCGAAGGCCGAAGGTCAAGGACGCACTCACGGAGGATCGCGATGACCGAGCCGGTCGTGGTCGACAAGGGCGAGGGAGGCCTTCCACGCGCGCGGGTGACGGGCCCGCGCGCGGACGCCGAGGTCTATCTGCAGGGCGCCCACGTGACGCGCTGGCAGCCGCGCGGCGCCAAGCCCGTGCTCTTCGTCGCCTCGCGCGCCGTGTACGCGCCGGGCAAGGCCATCCGCGGCGGCGTCCCGCTCATCTTTCCGTGGTTCGGCCCGCACGCGACCGACAAGAGCAAGCCGATGCACGGCTTCGCGCGCGCGCGGCCGTGGCGGGTGACGGCGACCGACTCGTCGCCCGACGGCACCGTGACGCTGGAGCTCGGCCTCGACGACGACGACGCGACGCGCGCGCTCTGGCCGCATCCCTTCCGCGCCCGCTATCGCGTGACGGTCGGCGACACGCTGACCATGGCGCTGGACGTCGTCAACACCGGCCGCGCGCCGTTCACGTTCGAGGCGGCGCTGCACACCTACCTCACCGTCGCCGACGTCCGCACGGCCGGGGTGCGCGGCCTCGAGCAGACGCTCTTCATCGACAAGGTGGACGGCATGACGCGCAAGCGCCTCGGCGCCGAGCCGCTCGTGCTCACCGGCGAGACCGACCGCGTGTTCCTCGCCACCCGCGCGAGCTGCGTGGTGGAGGATCCGGGGCTGCGCCGCCGGCTCCGCGTGGACAAGACGGGGTCGGCCAGCACGGTGGTGTGGAACCCGTGGGCGGTCAAGTGCGCCGAGATGGCGGACATGGGGCCCGACGACTGGCGCTCGATGATCTGCGTGGAGACCGCCAACGCCGCCGACGACGCGGTGACGGTCGCGCCCGGCGCCCGGCACGTGATGACGGCCACCATTCGCGCGGAATCGCTGTGACGGCACGCCGTCTGTTCGCCGCCCTCGCCCTCGGCGCCGCGCTGGTGACGACGGCGGCGGCCGCGCCCCCGCCCGCCGCGCGCCGCGATCTCGAGGCGGCCCACGCCGGGCAGGCGGAGGCGGCGCGGCGCTATCGCGAGAGCCTGCAGGCGCTGCTGCCGCTGCGCGAGGACGCCGTCGCGCGCGCCGAGGCCGAGCTCGAGCGCCGGCGCGCGCTCGCCGCGCGGGAGCTGATCGCGCCGGCCGACGTGGACGCCGCCGCGCACACGCTGGCGGGCGCGCGCGACGAGGCCGAGCGCACGCGCGCGGCCGTGCGCGAGGCGGAGTCGGTGGTGACCGAGGCCGAGGCCGCGCGCGAGCTGGCCGCGCTGCCGCCGGCGCCGCCCGGCCAGGTGCGCACGGGCCCCACGCTCATCCGCCACGACGGCCGCGGGGCGTGGTCGCT
>Ga0137394_10004158_pt1 | contig 10960 bp, 6 predicted proteins | sample czobulk116metaG_FD_108278 | JGI IMG/M metagenome (GOLD analysis project Ga0137394, IMG submission 108278) | Vadose zone soil microbial communities from Angelo Coast Range Reserve, California, USA - czobulk1.16 metaG | ecosystem: Environmental > Terrestrial > Soil > Vadose zone | place: USA... | reverse complement strand
TCCAACAGGGCTCGGAACGACCGATAGCCCCCAAATAGGCAAAAACCAATTCAGCAGAGAAAACTGACCAACACAAAGCCTGAATCGCTCACTCAGCCTGCCCCTCGTGAGAAAAGGCGGCTAACCCAGACTAAACTCGGCGGGCTGAGCGCATGAAGATTTAGCGGGATTTAGAGGCTTCAGAGATTCTTGCGCGCGGAGTTGCAGGGCTTAATCAGCCAGGGTGGTAGCCTGCCGATCGCGCCCGGGAATGATGCTCCGCACGATCACATACAGGACGGGAATGAACAGCAAGTTCAGCGTGGTCGCCGCGATCATTCCGCCGAAGACTGTAGTGCCGACGGATATTCGGCCGGCCCGGCCCGCGCCCTGCGCAAGTACCAATGGCACGACGCCAAGAATGAACGCGAGCGAGGTCATCAAAATGGGCCGCAGACGGATGCGCGCAGCCTCCACCGCAGCTTCGACAACCGACAGGCCTTGACCGCGCAGTTGTTCCGCAAACTCGACGATCAGAATGGCATTCTTGCTGGAAAGTCCGATCAGCATTACCAGACCAATCTGGCAGTACACGTCATTCTGCAATCCGCGCAGGGCCTGCGCGCCAATCGCCCCCAGAATCGCGACAGGCACGGCCAGCAGCACGATGAACGGAAGCACGTAACTCTCGTACTGCGCCGCCAGCGTCAGGTACACCACCACCAGGCCCAATGCAAAAAGAATCAGCGCTTTTCCCCCGGACTCGATTTCTTCCAGCGACAACCCGCTCCATTCGAAGGCCATGCCATTCGGCAGGGTCTTCCTGGCCAGCGCTTCCATTGCCGCGATGCCCTCGCCGGAACTGTGGCCTGCCGCGGCCGCTCCGTTAATTTCCGCGGAGCGAAAAAGATTGTAATGCTGGATGACTTGCGGATTTGCGGTTTGCTCGACGGTTACCAGATTGTCGAGCGAAATCATCTTTCCGGCGGCGGAGCGCAGATAGTATTGCCGGATATCCTTTGGCTGCGAGCGGTATTTACTGTCGGCTTGCACGTAGACGCGGTATGAGCGGTTATTGAAATCGAAATCGTTCACATAGACCGAGCCCATGTATACCTGCAAAGCGTCCGTAATCTGGTTGAGCGGCACCATCAGGCTCTTCGCTTTTTCGCGGTCGATGCGCACCAGATATTGCGGGTCGTTTGCCGTAAAGCTGCTGAACAGCCCCACGATATCCTTGCTGGCATTCCCTTGCGCAGCCAGGTTGTTCGCCGTTTCCGCGATGCTCTCGAGCGAGTTGCGCCCAAGATCCTCCAGCTCAAACTGGAATCCACCAAATTGCCCCAGTCCAAACACCGCCGGTGGATTGAAGGGGACCACGATCGCTCCCGACACCGCTGAGAGGGAACCGCGCAATCGCCCAATTGTTGCCGCCGCTGAGTGCATCGTGCCCTTGCGATTCTCGAAGGGCCGCAGGTTCGCATAGAGCATTGCCTGATTGGAGGCCGAGCCCGCCGCGCCAAATCCAACAATCGTGAAAACGCCATCGATTTCCGGGTCACGCGAGATGACTTCTTCCGCCTTGCCGCAGACATCGCGCGTGTAGGTGAGCGAGGCGCCTTGCGGCGCTTGCACGATGAACATCAGATAGCCCTGATCGTCCTCCGGAATGAACGCGCGCGGAACGCGTTGATAAACCCAGTAGGTGCAGCCCAGCAGCGCAAAAAAGAGCAGCAAGGTGGCCAGCCGCCAATCCAGGGCCCATCGAATCGCGCCTTGATAGAAACTCGCGCCGGCGTTGAAGGCGTCATTGAATAATTTGAAGAAACGCGCCTTCGCGCGTTCCCGATGTTTCCCTAGAAAAATCGCCGATAGCGCCGGAGTCAGCGTCAGCGCGTTGAAAGCCGAGATGGATACGGAAAAGGCGATGGTAAGGGCGAATTGCCGGAAAAGAATTCCAGTGGTTCCCGGGAAGAGCGCGACCGGCACGAACACCGCCACCAACACGAGCGACGTCGCCACCACCGCTCCGGCCACTTCCTTCATTGCCACGGAGGCGGCGTTGTGCGGCTCCGTAATTCCCTCGACGATGTGCCGTTCCACATTCTCAATCACCACGATCGCGTCATCCACGACCAGCCCCGTCGCCAAGGTGATCCCAAAAAGCGTCAAGGTATTGATGGAGAAGCCCAGCAATTTCACAAAAACGAATGTGCCGATCAGCGAAACCGGGATAGTAATCGCGGGGATGAACGTGCTCCGCCAGTCTTGCAAGAACACGTAAATCACAATGATGACCAGAGCGATGGCTTGCAGCAGCGTGATGAGCACGTCCCGTATGGACTCGCCGATGACCGTCGTGGTGTCAAAGGCTACGGCCGCCTTGAGCCCGGGAGGAAAATTCTTGGAAAGCCGCAGCAATTCCGTCTTTGCGGCTTTGTCCACATCCAGCGCATTGGCGCCGGGAAGTTGCGTGACCGCAAGGCCGACGGCATCATGACCGTTGAATCGAAGGAGCGTGCCGTAATTCTCCGCACCTAGCTCCGCGTGCCCCACGTCTTTCAATCGCACCAGCGCCCCGTCGGTGCCTGTCTTCAAAATTATTTTGTCGAACTCCGACGCTTCGCTGAGCCGCCCCACGGCCCGCACGCTGATCTGGTAAGACTGCCCTTCCTGTGACGGCGGCTGCCCGATTTGTCCGGCCGCGACTTGCACGTTCTGCTCTTGCAGGGCGCTAAGTACATTGGTCGCCGTCAATCCGCGCTGCGCCAATTTCGCAGGATCGAGCCAAAGCCGCATGGCATATTTGCGCTCCCCGAAAATGATTGCGTCGCCAACTCCTTTCACTCGCTTGAGCGCATCCTTGACGTATACGTCCATATAGTTGCTGAGAAACAGACTGTCGTATTGGCCTTCGGAATAAACGCCCGCGCCAAACACGAATCCGCCGATTTGCTTGGTGATGATGATTCCGGTGTTCTTCACCTCGTTTGGCAACCGCCCGAGCGCCTGATTCACGCGGTTCTGAACGTCCACGGAAGCCAGGTCCACATTCCTGGTTACGTCAAAGATCACCGTGATCTGGCTCGTTCCGTCGTTGCCGCTCGTCGAGCTCATATACTTCATGCCCTGCACGCCGTTGATGGCTTGTTCGAGAGGAATGGTAACCGCGGATTCGACGGTCTGGGCGTTCGCTCCGATGTAGCCGCTGCTGACGATCACTTGTGGAGGCGCCAGGTCGGGTAATTGCGTGATGGGAAGCGTGGGGATGCAGATTGCGCCTGCAAGAATGATGAACAGCGCGCAGACGGTGGCAAAAACCGGCCGCCGGATGAAGAAATCAACGAACAAGGCTGGAGTCCGCCTTCGCTCGGAATGGAGTGGCGCCGCTCATGAGCTCGAGGTGTCTAGCGGCCTGAATTGCTCTGGCCTTTACTCTGGATTTGCTCCGTGACTGGCATGCCGTCCTGCAAAAATTGCGTCCCGGAAATAATCAGGTGATCCCCGGGCTTGAGCCCATCGAGAACCACAAAATCATTGCCGACAGTATCGCCAAGCTTTAAAGGTTTCTGCCGTGCCACAGTTCCTTTGGCTTCATTGACGGAAACGAACGCGAAGAACTGGCCATTTATGCGTAGTACGGCAAGCACGGGAATCACCGGGCCTTCGTGAACGCCCCAGGTAATCTGCGCGCGAACCTGCTGGGCGATGCGCAGCTTGCCTTGTGGATTCTGAATCGTTGCCTTGGCGAGAACCGTCTGCGTTTCCGTCTCGACTTGCGGTGACACAAACGTGATGCGAGTCTCACTGACCGAATTACCGGCGGTGTCTAGCACTCGTACGGGTAAGCCGGTTTTCAAGTTCTTGGCACGCTCGGCGGGAACGTAAACGTAAGCTTCCAGCGCTCCGGGCTCGTCGATGGTGGTCAGCATCGTCGAAACCGCAACGCGGTCGCCTACGTGCACGGGGATATCGCCGACGATCCCGTCCATCGGCGAGGTGACGCTATAGTAGTGAAGCTACACTTTTTGCTGCTTCACCTGTTCGTCCAGCGCCTTTACTTGCGCCAGTGCCGCGTCGTAGCTGGTCTGCACAGTGTCAAACTCATGCTTGCTGATCACTCCCGCATCGAATAGCTTCTGAGCGCGCTCTAGTGAAATTTTTGCAAAACGCAGATTCGCTTCCTGTGCCGCGCGTGCCGCTTCCTGGCTGTTCACCGTGGCTTCCTGTTTCAGCGGGTCGATCTGCAAGAGCGGCGTTCCTGCTTCCACATGGTCGCCGGACTTCACGAAAATCCGCGTAATCTGTCCCTCAACCTGCGGATTGATCGCCGCGGAATGCCGCGACTTCAGGATGGACAGATACTCCGTCGTATCCGGGATTTTCACCGCAGGCGCGATCAGCACTTGAACCGGCATGGCAGGCGCACCAGCGCCCGCTGCATTGTCGGCCGCGCTTTTCTGGCAACCGCACACAAACGCTCCCGCCGCCAGTGCCAGCAGCAAGGCGGCCGCGCGCCTATCCGGGGCTAGTCTTCTCGTCCTGCAATTGACCGACACAAATGGGCGCATGCTTGCCTACCTTACCTCAGATCTTACGACACTGATGGAAAAGAGCAAAATAGTGAGAGGGTCCGGCACCTGTTGGACGCGGGGGCCAGCAATTGGTTACCTGGAGTCAGTGGGGACGGTCAGTAGAAATCGCGGGAATCGATTCGTTTTCCGGAGAGCCCGAGTTGCAGAATGTCCATCTGTTCCGGCCGGTCAAAAACTTTGCCCGGGAAAAAGACCTTTGCCACCACTCGCACGCCGCCAAACGCCGCGCCCAGGACTACTGCCACGACCATGAACAGGCCCGTCACCAGGAATATCCTGGCAAGAATTGTCACCCACGGAGGGTCGCTAATCGTGTGCTTCGGCTCGTGCCAGGTTACCTCTGTTTCGTAATTCAACGCACTCCGCAGCGAATCGCCATAAGCCGCTGAGGATGGCTTCAGCACCAGAGAGAGCAAGGAGGCCTCGCGCTCAATTGTTGTTCCCGCCTGCTTCGCCGCCGGCGAGAGCGCCTGCTCCAAGTGTCGCAGGTGCTGCTCCGCCAGTTGCGGCGTCGGATATTCGATCAACAGCAGTCCGGCAAAATCCTTGCCATTGCGGTACTCCACCATCATGGCCTCCGCGCCAGAGGCAAACCCGGCCTCACTCACAAGGTTCGTGAATTCCTCGTGTTTCAGCGACCTCAGGGCATTCTCGAACGCCGCAGGCCCCAGTGCGTACCTCTGCGTTCCATCCGAGAAGCCACTCGGCAAATACGTTCGAATCGGCGGCAGCGGCGTCCGGTCGGAATACTTTCGAACCATCGCCGCAAGCTGTTGCAGCTCATCGGTGGTTGGATTCTGTGGAGGCTGGACTTCCAGGATCAGGTTGCCGAGGAGCAGCATCAAGCGCCCCTGGTCGATCGCCGAAGGCCCTCCAACCGTGGATGGATGCATGTCGGGACCGAGCTCAGCGGTGTACGCTTCGTACGCGCCGCTGGGGTCCCGGAATTGCCGGAGTATGACTCGAACCTTCTGAGTCCCGTCGGAATAATCTTCGGCGAGCCAGTCCTTCAGGCCTGACTCAGCGAATAGCTGTGCCCGCCCTTCGTCGCTCTTGATCTTGATGGGGGAGCTGGCGGAGTTCCATTTCCCAAATCGTTCGGGGAAAACCTGCTCAAGGACGCCCTGCGCAGGCAGACGGGGTGCCGCAGCCATGGTGGCCGCAAAAAACGACAGGAAAATGAGGCAATGCTTTCGCATCCCAGCCTCTATTAGACACCAACTGCCTAGTTTTGGTTGCGAGATTGTTCAACTGCCACGGCGCTGGGGTGCCCCGCACCTGTTTTGCCCGGCAGGTTCATGGTCACGCTGTTCATGCTTTCCAGGTAGCTGACCACGCCCTGATACAGCCCTTCGGCCACCTTCTGCCTTTGCTCGGGCTTCTTAAGCATCTGCTCGTCTGCCGGATTACTGAGGAACGAAATCTCCGTCAGGATCGACGGCATGTCCGCGCCGATCAGCACCACGAAGGGTGCTTTCCGCACCCCGCGATTTTTCACCGGCTTGTTCGACTTTTGAATTCGCTTAGAGAGGGAATCCTGGATGTCTTCGGCAAGTTCTTTGGACTCATCAATCTTTTCCGTCCTCGCGATTTTCATCACCAGATCCTGCAATTCGTGCACGCCTCCCTGCGCCGTGGCGTTTTCGCGCGCCGCCACCTCCATCGCTTCCGCCGAGCCTTTCAGGTTCAGGTAGTACGTCTCGATGCCGCGCGCCGCGTGGTCCCTGCTCGAATTCGCATGGATCGAAATAAACAGATCCGCCTTGGCCTGGTTCGCGATGTTGGTCCGCTCTTCTAGAGGAACAAAGCTGTCGTCCGAACGCGTATAGACCACATCCGCGCCCGGCAGCCGCTGCTCGATGATTTTCCCGAGCCGCAGCGCTACATCCAAGCACAGGTCCTTCTCCATCAAGCCGGTCGGGCCGATCGTTCCGGTATCATGCCCACCGTGACCCGCGTCGATCACGATCCTTCCAATCTTCAAGCCCAGCGCGCGCGTTAGCGTGGACTGTCCATCCCGTGTTGGCTGTGGCGTACTTGCAGGCCGGATTAAATCGGGCTTCGCGCCAGTTGCAGTTGCTTTGACTGATTTTGGTTTGCTGTTTTTCGTACCCGGCGGCGAATTGCGCGCCACTGCAGAAGAGTTGCTCACGGCGCTAATCGTTCGGTCGATGGCGTTCTTCGAATTTGCCGCCGGCTGCTCCAAAGGAGCCGCGTCGTCCGCCGAGCCCTTTGACGACGCGCTCGCATCAGAGTCTTCCACCGCCGCTTCCTGACCGTTTTTCACCTTGGCCGTGCGGACCGGCGCCGCCGGAGAGTTTCCGTAGAGATCGATCAAAAGCTGCGGCGGATTGTTTGCGAGTGAGGCCGTGTAATCCTTCACTCCGTTCACGTTCAGTACCACGCGCACAACGCCAGCGTGATTCTGCGCCACGCGCACGGCGGTCAGCAGGCGCCCGTCAACACGGATATTGCCGCGAGCAACTTCCGGCGTCAGCCGCGCCGCGTGCAAATCAAAAAAGATGCGGTCGGGATTCGCGATGCGCCCGGAAGCGTATTGCACGCTGTCTTCCAGATCGATGGTCAGCCGCGTCGTATCGCCGTTGGCGTCCGCGCGAATCCGCCGCACCCGCGGAATCTCCCGCGACCCCGGCCGGCTAACCGACTTGCCCCCGGAGTGCACCGGCGCATTCGCGCGCGCTTCTTCTGTGGCCGGCGGGTTTGCCGTTGAATTTGACGCCGTGCCGTTCGTCGCCGACGGCGCGTCGCTGTTCTGCAGCAGCGCCAATTCTGCCAGCGCTTCTTGCGCTTGGCGTTTCCTGGGTGAGCGTGGGTAGCGTTTCAGGAAATCTTCATAAGTCTTCTGCGCTAGCGCCGTGTCTCCCAGTTGATCGCGGTGCAGCTTTGCCACTCGCAGGATCGCATCCTGGCAATACTTGCTCGTGGGATATTCGTGTACCAGGAATTGATACGAATCGGCGGCCGACTGGTAGTAGCTTCGCCCAAACCGGTCGCCCATCTCGGTGTAAAGTTCTGCGATGGCTAGAAGGGAATCGGGCACTTCAGGAGCTCGCGCCGTAATCAAAGCAACGCGACGATAGCCGAGGACGACCTGTTTGTAATCCGCCAGCGTGCGTTTTTCGCTAGGCTTGCTGTTCAGCGCCGCACGCTGCTCCTCGGCCCTCGCAAATTGCGTGGCGGCCGATTGACGCTTGACTGCAGCGGTGGCCGCGGCTTCCGCAGCCGTTTTCAGGGGTGCAGCAGCGGCAACGGTTAGTACAAAGCCCAGCGACACAAAAACCGGCGAAAGACGGGCGAAGCCCTTGTGCAAAATTTTTTTGGCCGGAAATAGCAAGCTACATCCCCAAACGCCGCTCATTCATTCTCAAAACCCAGCATTCACAGCAGCAATACGTTCAAACTTCCGCGCCCGAGACCCGGAACTCCCGGAAAAACGAAAAACCCGACCACCAAGAACTGAAGACTGACAACTTTTTCTATTCGTTAGTGAATATGATGCGGCCGTCCGGCGTAACGTCTCGGTGGATCGCGTGTGGATTGATGAAGGCATCCGCAAGACGTCCCGAACCCGGCCGGAAATAGGCATCCTGTACTCTCTGTACGTAGTTCCGCGTTTCTCGATACGCGGGGATACCGTGAGCCCGGTCAACAGCCCCCTCTCCCGCATTGTACGCCGCCAGGGCCAAATCGAGGTTGCCATTGTAGCGTTCGAGCAACCGCTTCAAATGCTTAACCCCGGCGTCAATGTTTTGTTGCGGGTTGAACACGTCATAGGCTCCATAGCGTTGTGCCGTCGTGGGAATCAACTGCATCAATCCGCCGGCTCCCTTGTGGGAATACGCCTTTGGATTCCAGTTCGATTCCGTTTCGATCACCGCGCGAACCAGTGCAGGATCCACGCGATGCCGGTCCGCCGCTTCTCGAACGAGTTTTTCGACGCCGTCACGGCCGATGTCCATGGCTGGACGGTTGCGTCCCGAAAAGGAAGATTCGGCGGGCAGGTAGATGTTGGTGCGCGGCTTCGTGGCAGTCAGCTTGAGCGTCCGGGGAGGTTCGGCGTTCACAAAGAAACTTCGTCCCGAATCGTCAACGACCTTGGCGATCTGGCCGCTGGCGCCCTGCGCGAAAACAGTTGCCGAAAGGACCAGCGTCTCTAGAACCAGCCATGCCGCGTTTGCCGTGCGTTTCACCATCGTGCCCTGGGGAAGGCATACAACAATTTTGGAACCTACTACAGAGCGGACAGTCTTTAGTATCGCCCCGACCCGGTCGGGGTCAATGTCCCTTCGGTACTAGGGGCCCCCGCCGAGCGTCCCAGTAGAGGGAGATCGCCTGGCGATGGCTCGTCTTGCGAATCGCGGCTGCGGGCGAGGTACAGTCTCCCGCGAGACACGGTTCTGGCGCTGCCGGGATTATAACAAAGGCTCGAGGAGGGAGGGGATGCTTAACAAGGCGCTTTTTAGAGCAGTTGTGTCTTTTCCGCCAGCCTCGGCCAAATCGGGCCGGCCACCCCCGGAACCCCCTACTTGTTTGGCCAGCGCCTGTATCAGCTTACCAGCATGGACTTTAGCGGTCAGGTCCTTGGTCACCCCGGCGATCAAGGCCACTTTGCCGTCCTCAGGCATTCCGAGAGCCACCACCCCGGAGCCGAGTTTTTGGCGTAGACCGTCCACCAATTGCCTAAGTCCTTCGCGGTCAATATTGTGCACTTCGGCGGCGATCAGTTTAACTCCCTTTACGGTCTGCACCCTCTTCGCCAGCTCGTCAATCTGGCTGAGTGCGCCCCTGCGCTTCTCGGCCTCCAGTTCCTTCTCCAAATGCTTGGCGGTCTGCGATAGCTTCTCAACCTGGGCCAGGATGCCGTCCTCCCCCACGTTGAGCTGGTTGGCCAACTGCCGCAGGATTTGCGCCTGCTGCTGGTAATGTTCCAACGCCCCCACGCCGGTCACGGCTTCAATGCGGCGAACGCCTGCCGCAACGGATTCCTCGCTGACGATTTTCAGCACGCCGATGTCGCCAACGCGCTGCACGTGCGTGCCGCCGCAAAGCTCCTTCGAGTAGAACCCCCGAGCCGCCCGCGGATCGGGAATCGTCACCACGCGGACGTTGTGCTCCGGATACTTGTCCCCGAAAAACGCCAGCGCCCCGGAAGCCAGCGCCTCCTCGAGCGAAGTCACGTTCGTTTCGATCTCGGTGTTCAGCCGCATCTCGTCGTTCACCTGCTGTTCGATGTCGCGCAGCTCTTCGGCATCCACATGCGCAAAGTGCGAAAAATCAAACCGCAGCCGCTCCGGCGCATTGAGCGAACCTGACTGTTTTACATGCGTTCCCAAAACAGTCCGCAGCGCCGCATTTACAAGGTGCGTTCCCGTGTGATTGCGAATGATGCGCGCGCGCCGTTCCGCATCGGCCACGACCGCCACGCGGTCTCCGACGCGTAGTGTTTCCTTCGTCACCACCTTGTGCGCCACCAGCCCCGCCACCGGGTAATACGCCCCGGTCACTTCCGCCAGCAGTTGCGATTCCGAGTTGTCATAGAATGCGCCGGTGTCCGCCACCTGCCCGCCCGACTCCGCATAAATCGCCGTGCGGTCCAGAACAATCTCGCCGCTCTCGCCGGCCTTCAGTTCGTTGACTGGCCCGATTTTCGTGATAATCGCTTCGATCCGGCAATCCTTCGCCGTCGTGCCAAAATAAAAATCCAGCTCGGTCGTGAACCGGTCCGCAATCTTCGCATACGCCGGATTGGCCGCCTCCTTCGCCCCACCTTTCCATGACGCCCGCGCCTTCTTGCGTTGCTCCTGCATGGCCCGGTCGAACTCTGGACGATCGAAGAGAATGCCCGAATCTCGGCATGCGTCCTCTATGAAATCGACAGGCAAGCCGAAAGTGTCGTAGAGCTTGAATGCTTCGCGACCCTCCAAAATCTTTCCGCGCTCGCGGACGAAACGAAGTTCCTCAGACGTACCTCTAGAACCGGTAGAGCGTGTGAAAAACTCTTGTAAGGACTCATCCGAAGCAGATTTCAACCATCGCTGGCCAGCTGCAATCGCGGCCTCCATCTGCTCTGTGCCTTCGGCGAGCGTGCGCGCGAACCGCTTCTCCTCGCCATAAACAACCCTACTCACCTGCTCGACGGCTTCGATCAGTTCGGGATAGGCTGCTCCCATCAGGTTGCGGACCGTGGCGGCCATTTCGGCGAGAAAAGGTGTCGTTGCGCCGAGGAGTCGTCCATGGCGGACAGCGCGGCGGATGATCTTGCGCAGGACGTAACCGCGGCCTTCGTTTGAAGGCAGAATCCCATCGGTGATGAGAAAAGTTGTTGCGCGAGCGTGATCGGCGATGACCCGGAGGGAAGCGGCGCC
>Ga0137394_10004157_pt1 | contig 10960 bp, 9 predicted proteins | sample czobulk116metaG_FD_108278 | JGI IMG/M metagenome (GOLD analysis project Ga0137394, IMG submission 108278) | Vadose zone soil microbial communities from Angelo Coast Range Reserve, California, USA - czobulk1.16 metaG | ecosystem: Environmental > Terrestrial > Soil > Vadose zone | place: USA... | reverse complement strand
CGCCTCGTCTACCTCATAACTTTCCTCGCGCAACAGGTAAGCGATGAGTTGTCGACTGCGAAGTTCGTTGTCAACCACAAGGATCTTTTTTGGCATAGCCGCTCTTGTAGGAGCTCTGAGCCATCAGAGCTATAGCATGTTTCATAGCTTGGTCAAAAGTTCTAGATTTCCGCTGCGCAAACAAAAGATTTGGGGTCAAATGGAGTTATGGAGTGGCGCCAAGACAAATCCCCCCTCATGTCGATGCGGGGAATCTATAGTTGACAATCATGATTGGCCAGTGCGAGAATCTCTGCATCACCGGTCTTATCTTCGGCGACAGGCTCAACAGGGAGGTATCCCATGGCGGCCATTGCTCCACCTCTGGCAATCATTCTCATCGTGGCTCTTATTTTTTACCTTGCACGACGGAGCGCTTACAGACAACGGAAGTAAAAAACAGCCTTGGTGCCTGGCTTGGCTAAGTTGACTAACAGATCAATCTGTAGCCTTGGCCTCACCATCAGACCGTTCTTCTTATCGACTAAGAATGATACCCAAATAGATCGTCCCGAATAATCCATTCGGAAGTGCCTGCAAAAGTGGGACTTGGCCAACCATTGACGGGCAAGAACACGGGTTGGTAGAGTGTCACACCTGTGGTATCTAGGGCTTACTGAGCAATAACTATCTCAACCCTAAGGAGGTGACCTATGGCTATCGGACTTTCTCATGGTGGCAATAACGTCTATTCATCCAACGACCCGTCGAGACAACTGTGGGTCGGGACCAAGGATGGCTTGGTCCTGTTCGAGCGCGCGGACGATGGCAGATGGCGCGAAGCCCATCGCGCGTTGCGCGGCGAGCATATCAGTTCCATTATTTTTGAGCGGACCAGCGGCCTGATGTTTGCCGGCGCGTTCTTCGGTTCGGTTCATGCCAGCGCGGACGGCGGCAAAACCTGGGAGCGGCGTGACAATGGTATCCCGATTCATGACGTTTACAGTTTGGCTTCAAACGTCGTGGACGGCAAAGTTCGTGTTTATGCCGGCACGCAACCGGCGCACCTGTTCTGCAGCGAAGACTTAGGGCAACACTGGACTGAGCTGCCGGCGCTGCGCTCGGTACCAAGCACTCCAAACTGGTCGTTTCCAGCTCCCCCGCACATCGCGCACACCAAGTTCATTACTTTTGATCCCCGCGATTCCAGCACCATTTACGCCTGCATCGAACAAGGAGCTTTGTTGAAAAGCACCGACTCGGGAAAAAGTTGGGCGGAGCTAAATACCGTCGGCTTTTTCCGCGATAAAGACCGTCCCGCGGAGCATTTTTATGACGTTCACAAAGCGCTCGTCGACCCCCGCGATCCCAAGAAAATCTTTGTGACGGGTGGCGCCGGGTTTTATGTCAGCTCGGATGGTGGCAGTCGCTGGGAGCGTTGGACCAGCCCTGATTGGGCTGAGGATGTCTATCCGGACGGTTTCGTTTTGAACCCACGCAACCCGGATGTCATGTTCGTCGCCGCCGCTGAACATAACCCCGCGACCTGGCGCAAAAGTGCCTACGCCGGAGGCCGGATTTACCGCAGCAACAACGGCGGCAAGAACTGGCAACGGCTGGGTGGAGGGCTCCCGGAAAGTTTGAAGCATGAGTTCGGCGCCTTGTGCCTGGAAGACTGGGGCGACAGCTATTCGGTCTTCGGCGCTACCACCGGCGGCGAGGTCTATTGCGGTGACGCCAACGGCGAACGCTGGACGCTGATCGCATCCGACCTGGCGCCGATTTCGAAGAAGGGTCACGAACGGCTGCTGGCGGCGAGCTAAAAACCTAGGCGAACAAATCGATGTCTGCACGACGCCGATTTCAATCATACATTCTCCCCTTTGACAGGGGAGAATTGAAGAGGGGGTGTTAAGTTTAACCGCCGAGGTTCGTCGCGTCTCACCCCTATCCCGACCTTCCCCCATCAAGGGGGACGGGGTTAGTATTGGCTTAGATGACTTCTTCGATTGCAAATCCTGGAATCGCTCTGGCGGAGGAACTCCGTCGCCAGAGCGAGCAGGACGCCGCGGTCACCCCTATGGACGCGGTGGCGGATGCCGCGCGCAGGAGCAAGCTCTCGGACGATCAGTGTTTTAGACTTCTCGGTCGTCTGTGGACCCTCAAGCGGCTCATGTACTACGTCTACGGCGGTTGGGCTCAGGGCATCAACTTGAACGAATATCCGCCCGCCGTGGCCTATCTTTTCGGCAAGCAAATTTACGACGAATCCACCCATGAAATGCAGTTTGCCGACGAAATTCTGCGGCGACGCTGGGTGCGCACGCAAAAGCAACTCTTCGCCCATCCCTATTCGCAATTCCGCACCGCGACGCGAACCGGTGCCTATATCTTCTGCCTGCGCGCACTGGCCAATTATCCGCAGAATATTCGCCTCGCCGCGCTCAACCTCGGGCCGAAGGTTATCGAGCTTGCTTGGACCGAGCGCTTCGCCAAGGGATTTCCGGACGAAGCGATACACGCGCTCTTCCAAAGCCAACTGGCGGAAACCCGCAGCCATGTGCTCATGGGCCGGCTCCAGGTGGAGCGCTTCGTGCAGAAAGAAGTTGATATCGAGCTGTCCAAACGACTCTGCGCCGAAACCCGACGGGACTATCTCTTCTTTCTCGAAGAAACCGCACGATTTGTCCTGGGACTGGAAGAGGAAAAAGCCGGCGAAGTGATGGTGGCGGCGGATATTGATTGACCACAAGCCGTTCAAATCGTTCAAGCGCCTGGTGAAACTATGACTGGATTGAAGATCAATCATGAGAAGTGCACCGAGTGCCGCATGTGCTATGTGGCGTGTCGTGAGATTAACATCAACGCCGTCGTCGTTTCACCGACATCGAAGCATCTCTTGGAGATCGACGAACGCTGTACCTATCCGAAGTGCACGGTGTGCCTCATGTATTGTCCCGCGGAAGGTTCCATCGTCGAAGCCGATACCGGCAGATCACTGGTTCCACCTCCACCCGAGGTCTGGACGGAAAATCTACGGTGGCCGCGGCTCCCTTGAAGGGATTAGATTTCTCGTGGAGCCTGGCCTAAGCATTACCGAAGGGCTCGAAATGACACGTTAGCGATTTGTCATCTTGAACGGTTTAAGCTTTTAACGACTGGAACAAAGGGAGTATGGCATGCAGCCGATTTTAAGGAACTTCTTAGACAAGTGGGTCTATCCGACTGGTTTCAGCGGACCGGGAGTCGATTTCCGCATGCGCCAAACCGAACGCTGCCTCCCGCTCTGGGACAAGCTCGTTACCCAGGCGATTCAATTCGCTGAGGACGATCTCAAATCAGGCAGCGATGAGTATAAAGCCGTTCGGGCTCGGGCCGGCTACGCCGCCGAGGGACCATTTATGTCGCTCAAGCAGATGTCGACGCAAATTCTCTCTGTCGCCATCGACGAGCAACCCCAATACATCGATCTCCAGCGCATGCGGGCGCGGCAGATTTGGGACGAAGTCAAGCACGGCCAACTGCACGCCGACGTGCTTTTGCGTGGTGGGTGGATCAAGCGCGAAGAAGAGCTGATGAACGACCCGCGAGCGAACACGCAGCCGAAACTTTCCTATTTCGGCATGACCGCGATGTTCCCGCACATTCATCCGCTGGCGCGGGCGGGCCAGCATTACTACAACGAATCGATGGCTTGCCTCGGCATCGCCGCGACGCTCAGCGTTATCGACGATTCTTTGGTCCGGCACCAACTGCGCAGCCAAGAGGCCGAAGAGTTGATGCATTTCATGGAAGGCAAATATCAGATCGACGCCTACGCGCTCACGCCCGAAGATCAAAAACCCATAGAAGAAGTCTTTGATTTTCTCCTCAGGCCCTGGGCTCCGGAGCCGAGCCGCGCCTTGGGCGGATCAAAATAACCTCGGCTGTCCAATGAAGGTTAGAATCGAAGAGACTCTTTGCATCGCTTGCGGCCTTTGCCGTGAAGCCTGTCCTGAGCGCGCGGTCCATCCGAAAATGCAGGACATCCATCACATGTATGAAGTTCTTGAGAACCAATGCACAGGCTGCGGTGACTGTCTCCCCTACTGCCCCGTGCCCGGCGCGTTGGAAGAGTACGAACCAAAGGGGCTCGAATCATAAGTTCCTGCAGGCTGCTGAAAAAGACTCATATGCTTCGTTCCGCTCAATCGCCTCGCTACAACGTACCAGAGACTGGAATAATGGAGTGGTGGAGTAATGGAGTGATGCATCTACCCCGTCCAACATTCGATTTCGGGAACTGGTGGGGAGCCTGTCCTGAGCGGAAGTCGAAGGATCGATCTTTCGCGCGCCTCGCCTCTGAGCTCTTTTTGAGCAGCCTGCAAACAAGTTTTTCAGCAACCTGTCAGTCTAGCACGTGGGATTATCGATGGCCGTTCAGAGGGTGCGCAGAGATTTGGGATTGACCCGCTGACGAGTCCTCGCTGCTGCAGAAAATCTCAAATGGCAGATCACAGATCTTGGAATTCTGGTCCACGCAACATGAAATTCTCAAGAATTATATGGAGATCGATATGATTGATTTCGAAGGGAGAAAGATACCCAACGAGTTGAGTGAGATCGTCGAGCCGAGCCGTACGGTCCTTTTGGTCTGGGACATGCAGAACGATCAGGCGGGCGGCGCGTTTAATAAGGATGCGCTGATACGAAATGCCCCACCGCTCATTGCGGCGGCGGCAGGCGCCGGGATTAAAACGGTCTATACGCGCCAGACTCCCTACTTGTGGAAAGACGAATCAGCGGCCTGGATTCATCGCTTCATGCAAACGCAAAAAGTCGATCACCCGAGCAAGCTCACGCCGCGCCGGCTTCACGGCAGCTTCGGCTGGCAAATCATGGAGCCTTTTAAGCCCCGCGAAAACGACCTTGTCATCGACAAACGGCGCCCGACGATGTTCATCGGCAACGAGTTTGAGACTGTGGTCTCAAATCGAGGAGCCCATACGATAGTGATGATCGGCTGTACCACCGATGGCGGTGTCGAAGCGACGGTACGGGAAGGCTATCATCGCGGTTACTTTATGGTCGTTGTGCGCGATTGCGTCGGCACTTACACCGAAGAAGGCCACAACGGCGCGCTCAAACGCATGGAACGGTTCGGTGATATTGTTAACTCTCAAGACCTGATTCCCATCTGGCGAGGTTGACAAAGCGCAAACATTTGCGATTTATACCGGGAGTGAGTTCGTCGTATTGCGAAATCGCTAAACACGAGAGGAGAAAGACATGAGCGGAGCGAATGCAAAAAGTAACGGGTTACATGTGGCCACGATGTCGGGTTGGTATCGTTTTGAGAAAGACGGGCGAGAATGGAAGCAAGTGAAGCGCGACCTCAGTTACTGGACGCTGACCTGCTTGGCCGTGGACCCGGAAAATTCCGAGTTGATCTACGCAGGCACCGAGCATTCAGGCCTTTTTTACAGCAAAGACGCGGGTGCGCACTGGCTAAGAACCGATCCCAATGTTCCGAAGATGATGTTGTTTTCGGCGCTGGCGCTGAATGGCGGCGTCATGGTCGGCACGGTTCCTTCGGCGGTCTTTCGCAGCAAAGCGGGCGGCGGATGGGAGGAGTTGGAGGGCGTGCGCAAGAACAGCGCTAACGCGAACTTCCCGCCCAGCCCCGAGTTGCAATCGCGCGCCCGCTATTTAGCCTGCGACCCGTTGGTGCCGACACGGCTCTACGCCGGCATCGAAGTCGGCGGTATGCTGCTCAGCGACGATGACGGACACAATTGGCAGCCGGCCAACAACGGCCTCACGGACATGGACGTTCACGAAGTTCACCCTTGCGAAAAATCGCCCGGATTGGTCTATGCGGCTTGCGGCGACAAAGCTTTTCGCAGCTTCGACCGCGCCGCTCATTGGGAAGAAATCACACCCAAGAGCCACGACTACGGTATGTCTGTCATTGAAGACGCTCAAGGTGTCGTCTACCTGGGCAGCGCTAAAGGACGACCAAACACCTGGATCAGGGAAGAAGGCGCGAAGGCCGCGATTTTCCGCACGCGGGACGCCGGATCCCAGTGGGAAACCGTTATTGAAGATTTGTACGGGGGCGTTATGAGCATGTGTTCGAGCCCAGACGGAAACGGTATTGTCGCAGGACTATCGGACGGAACTCTTTACGCGATTGACGATTCGGGAGCACGAGTGGTCGCCAGCGGAATGCCAGGAATACTGGCGGTGAAACCGGGAGGATAGATAGGAAGCTCTATCGACGGGAAGTGGTGAAGTGGTAGAAGGATGCACTCACACCATTTCCGAAACCCAGTTAATCCAATACTCATTACTCCAGTAGTTTTATTTGTGCTTAAGCCGCGACCCTTGAGAGGTTCTCAAAGATGAAACTATACACTTTTTTTCGCAGCTCGGCGTCCTATCGCGTGCGTATCGCGCTCAATTTAAAGGGGTTGAGCTACGAGCAGGTGCCGATCCATTTGCGGCGCGGCGGCGGTGAGCAGTTCAGCGCAACTTACAAAGCCATCAATCCACAGGCGCTTGTACCGGCGCTTGAAGACGGCGGGCGGATTCTCACTCAGTCGTTGGCGATCATGGAGTACCTGGAGGAACGTTATCCAAAGCCGCCCTTACTCCCGGCCGATCCGGCAGACCGCGCGCTGGTGCGCAGCATGGCGCTCATCATAGCATGTGAAATCCATCCGATTCAGAACCTCAGGGTACTGGTCCATCTCAAGCACAATCTAAAGCAGTCGGACGATGACTTGAACCTCTGGGCGCGGCATTGGATTGATCTCGGTTTGTCCGCGCTCGAACAGATCATCGTCTCCGGCCCCAAACGAGGAAAGTTTTCCCTTAGTGACACGCCAACCTTGGCGGATATTTGCCTTGTGCCTCAGTTGGCCAACGCGCGCCGTTTCGGCTGCGATCTTTCGGCGTATTCCACCTTGCTCCGGATCGAAACTGCTTGTAACGCGCTGCCGGCTTTCGCCGATGCGGCACCAGAAAAACAACCCGACGCGGAATAACCAACACAGGTATCATTCTGATCTCTCATCTTGAGTTCTTTGCCAGCTCCGGACAAAGACCTTCGCAATTAACCGCTCATGTTTGTTCTTAAGCAGTTCCTCAAAGTACTCATCCTGCCGCCGATGCCGTGGATGCTCATGCTTCTGGCGGTCTTGATCTTTTGGCGCCGGCACTGGGCCAGAAAACTGCTTTTTGTAACCTTCTGTTTAATCGTTGTGCTCCACAGTGGGATTGTTGGCTACTTCCTGAGCTATCCACTTGAATCGAGCTATCTCCCCCTCATCGACCCCGCTAAAGTCGAGCCCTATGATGCCATTGTTGTTTTGACGGGAGGCATGATCCCCGCTGAGGGACTCATCCCGTTTCCAAGCATTGACGAGTCCATGTTTCGTCGCCTTGAAGAGGCCTGGAGGCTCTATCATATTCGACCGAAACCGATCGTGGTCTCCGGAGGCCATGTCAACCCATTCACGCCCGCCAAGGACGAGAACCGTATCGCCCGCGACTACTTGATCCGTTGGGGTGTGCCGAAGATCGACGTGCTCGGCGAGGGTAACTCGCGCGACACCTTCGAGAGCGCCGTCGAAGTGGAAAAACTGCTCCGGCAGAAAGGCTGGAAACGATATCTCTTGGTAACATCGGCCGCTCACATGCCGCGAAGCATGCTCGCTTTCAAAGCCAAAGCACCGGATCCCATCCCAGCGCCTGGGGATTTCTCGCTTGGCAAATTCGAGCTGGAACCTTTCCATTTCTTTCCGGGCGAGAGCGCCGCCAGGGGAGTCCTTATCTCCCTGCACGAGTATGTTGGACTGGTGAACTACTCCTGGCGGGTCTATTTTTCTAAAGACCCTTGAGTCCCTTTCCGAAAGGTTTGGTGTGGAATCCGAGATCGGGACATTTGAAAATGCCCCCAAGAGTGATAAACAACCTACCTAGTAACGGGCCCTTGCCTTGCGATCATGCCGTTTTGATCATTGTCGCTTGGGCCAAGACAACGTGCTTATCCGGGCCATCTCGCTTGGTGCGGTCTAGAGGAGAACTCATGCTTTCTCGCGAGGAAAACGATCTCATCACCAGGGTCGGCCCAGGAACACCCATGGGCGAGTTGATGAGACGGTACTGGGTTCCGGCTCTGTTATCAGAGGAAATATCCGAGCCCGACTGCCCGCCACTACGCGTGCGACTTCTCGGTGAAGATCTTGTCGCCTTTCGTGATAGCAAGGGCCGAGCAGGGCTTTTGGCTGAGCATTGCTCGCACCGGGGCACTTCACTCTACTACGGGCGAAACGAGGAATGCGGACTTACCTGCATCTATCACGGCTGGAAATACGACGTCGAAGGCAGAGTTCTAGAAACTCCTGCGGAGCCTGCCGGGAGCACGCTAAAGGACAAGGTTCGCCATATGGCCTATCCGTGCAGAGAAGCCGCGGGCGTCGTCTTCGCCTATATGGGCCCTAAAGACCGCATACCTCTTTTGCCAAATTACGAGTGGACGACGCTCCCGCAAGATCATCTCTACGTCACGAAGTCCCTCCAAGACTGCAACTACCTGCAAGGACTCGAAGGCGAATCCGACTCCTCACACCTCTCTTTCCTCCATCGCGCATTCACGGGAAAGAAGAGAGGCGGTGGCGATCCGGATATGTATGGCAGGGACGGTGCGCCCAAGTTAGAGGGTGTCGAAACCGACTTCGGCGTGCGCATGATTTCGTGTAGAAGCGCGGGTGATGGATTGATCTACCTGCGGGTGTCCAATTTCGTTATGCCCTGTCACGGATTTGTGCCGACAGGAGGATTGAAAGGGAATCCTGAAGGCTACACGATTCACTCCCATGTTCCGGTGGATGATGAGCACGCCATGAGGTTCAATATCTTTTTTCGCCGGACCCGACCGGTGAATGAGGAGGAAAAGCAACTCGAAGGCGGCATCGGCCCCGACCACGTCAAAGCTCGCAATATCCACAACAACTACTTACAGGACCGTGAGGAACAAAAAAACGAGACCTTTACGGGAATGGGAAAGCAATTTCTGATCCATGACTCCTGCGCCACCGAAAGCATGGGACCGATTTCCGATCGTTTCAAGGAGCACTTGGGTGCGGGTGATATTACGGTGATCGCCGTTAGAAAATTTCTGCTCCAATCCGTCAGAGCACTGGACATGGGCAAAGAACCGCCGCACATCATCCGGACGCCGGAACAAAACGATCTTCGCCACGTTGCCTGCATCGTTGCGAACATCGATGCAACCTTAGATCCGAAGACGTACATTCAGAAGCTGATAGCCGAGACGAAACAGAAAATGATTCAGGCGTGATTCGAGTTGAGCTTTAAATTGGAGGTGTTCCATGAAAGTCGTGGATGCTATTTGCGAAATACTCAAGCGCGAAGGAGTCGAATTCCTGAGCTGCTATCCGACCAACACGTTGATTGAAGCCGCTGCTTCGGCGGGCATCAAGCCCATCGTTTGCCGACAAGAAAGAGTGGGGGTCGGCATCGCCGATGGCTTCACCCGCATAAATAACGGCAAGCGAATCGGCGTCTTTAGTATGCAGGCCGGCCCCGGCGCCGAAAACGCTTTCTCCGGTATCACCACGGCCTACTCGGACTCCGTTCCGGTCCTAGTGCTTCCCGTTGGCCACGCGCGCAACACGTCGCAGGTATTTCATTTTTTTCGGTCCGTGCAAGCCTACGCGCCGGTCACTAAATGGACTGAAGAGATTACTCTAGCGAATCAAGTTCCGGAAATCATGCGCCGCGCGTTTAGCTACTTAAAAATGGGACGCCTTGGACCTGTGTTAGTCGAGATCCCCAACGATGCCGCCATCGAAGAGTTTCACGGAGCGTTGAATTATTCACCGGTGAAACGAACGGTAAGCGGCGCCAATGCCAGAGACGTAGCTGAAGCCGCCAAAGTTCTGGTGCAAGCAAAGTCGCCGGTCATCGTTGCCGGTCAGGGAGTACTGTACGCGGAGGCGTCGGACGAGTTGGTCGAACTCGCCGAGCTCCTACAAGCTCCCGTGACGACCCCGCTTGAAGGCAAGAGCGCCTTTCCCGAACATCATCCCCTGTCTCTCGGCACCGGTGCCGGCGTAATGCCGAGACCGGTTCATACATTCTTGCAAAAGGCGGACGTGGTGTTCGCCATTGGCGCCAGCCTGACGCGCCACAACATCGTCGCTGCGCCGATCCCTGCGGGAAAAATCATCATTCACGCCACCAACGATGAACGAGATATCAACAAGCACTATCCGGCGGATTATCCGATTCTCGGCGATGCCAAACCGGTGCTGCGACAGTTCATCGAAGCTGTGAAAGACTTGTTAGGTAATAAAAACCGTACTGAAAACGCTTCTGTCCCCGCGGAGATCAAGAAGGGCAAAGAAGAATGGATGACGGAGTGGATGCCGAAGCTTACGTCCAATGAAAAACCGATCAACCCCTATCGGGTCATGTGGGAATTCATGAATGGGTTCGATCGCAAGGATGTGATTGTCACCCACGACGCCGGCAGCCCACGCAACCAGCTCGTTCCCTTCTATCAAGCTCCGACGCCACGCAGCTACATCGGCTGGGGAAAATCTCATGCTTTGGGAACCGGCCTGGGCTTGATTATGGGCGCCAAGCTCGCCGCGCCGCAAAAATTCTGCGTGAACTTCATGGGCGACGCCGCCTTCGGGATGACCGGTCTCGACTTTGAAACCGCCGTCCGCTGCAACATCCCGACCCTCACCATCGTCCTCAACAACAACTTTATGGCCGCCGAGACGCACACCATGGAAACTTCCCACGAGCGTTACGGCACCATGAACATTCTCGGTAATTACGCCGATCTCGCCCGTTCGCTGGGCGGCTGGTCTGAAAGAGTCGAAGATCCGAGTCAGATCGTGCCCGCGCTCCAGCGCGCTCGTAGAGTGACTGAAGATGGAAAGGCTGCTCTGCTCGAGTTCAT
>Ga0137394_10004156_pt1 | contig 10961 bp, 10 predicted proteins | sample czobulk116metaG_FD_108278 | JGI IMG/M metagenome (GOLD analysis project Ga0137394, IMG submission 108278) | Vadose zone soil microbial communities from Angelo Coast Range Reserve, California, USA - czobulk1.16 metaG | ecosystem: Environmental > Terrestrial > Soil > Vadose zone | place: USA... | reverse complement strand
TTTCTGACCAAACCTACGCCGATTGCGAAATCATCCTGGTCGATAACGGATCTTCCGACGACTCGGTTTCTCTCGTTAAAGAAAACTTTGCCGCGGTGAGAATCGTCGAGCTGGCCGAAAACAAAGGTTTCACCGGCGGGAACGCCGCAGGGTTAAGCGTCGCCAGCGGAGAGTTTATAGCTCTTGTCAATAACGATACGAGGGCGGAGACGAATTGGCTAGAAAGGCTGCTTGCCCCAATGCTAAACGACCCCGCAATCGGACTCTGCGCTTCGAAACTCGTTATCGAAAGTTCGGGCCGCATCGACAGCGCAGGGGATGGCTTGACATCTGCCGGCGTAGGTTTCAATCGCGGCCATAGGGAGGAGCGCACTAGTTATAGCTCTTTGCAGCCGGTTTTTGCCGCTTGTGCCGCAGCTGCTCTGTATCGCCGGGAGATGATCAATGACATTGACTTTTTGGACTCGGACTTTTTTCTTTATGATGAAGACGTCGACTTGAGTTTTCGAGCCCAGCTCGCCGGTTGGAAATGTTTTTACGTGCCGAGCGCCGTCGTGTATCACAAAGGAAACGCCACCTCGGGACGATTGAGCGATACGCACGTTTATTATCACACTCGCAATTTGGAATGGGTATGGCTCAAAAATATGCCCACCGGTCTCATGCTCAGATTTGCCCATCATAAAATGATTCAAGAGATCGGTTCTTTTTGCTATATTTGCTTGCGGCATGGAAAGTGGTCGGCGTTTTTTAGGGCCAAAAGAGACGCTCTCAGGAAGGCGCCGGACATGTGGCGAAAACGGAAGGCGATACAGATGAGGCGAAGGGTGCCAAATTATTATATACGCGCTTTATTGTCGTCGATGTTTACTGTGAACTTCTTAAAGCAGAAACTAAAGCAGTTGGTCGCAGGATAATTTGCTCGATCCATTGAATCCCCACTGATTTGGTAGTCTGATAGTGTCATCATGAAACGTTGTTCATCGTTTCAATCCAGTCTGGTCCTTCTCGTCGTGCTTACCTTGATGGGCTGCAGTCGTAGTTCCGGCCCGCGCCGTCTTTTAGAGTTCAAGGTTGAGTTCGGCGACAACAATATACCCGCGCAGATGACGGTGGCCCAGGCGGCGACGGCGAACATCACGATAAAGAACACCAGCAAAAATAAGTGGCCGAGCAAACCGAACGAAAAGGGACGGAACGCGGTGAATCTTTCCTACCATTGGTTCGATCGTAAAGGAGCGGTGGTCGTTTTCGACGGCCTACGAACGCCGCTTCCCAAAGACGTACCACCGGGAGAGTCGGTCCGGCTCAAAGCGACGATTCAACCGCCAGACCGCGCGGGCCAATATACGCTCGAAGTCACATTGGTTCAAGAAACCGTGGCATGGTTTCCCGAGCGCGATGGCGACAAGCTGACACGCTCGGTGAATGTCATCAAGTCCAATGGTGAAGCGACTTCGGCGTCTGATGTTCCATCGGGCACAGACCTAAAAGCTTCAATCGAAAACAAAAAAACAGTCCAGCCGCGGAAAAAAGCAAAATGAGTCGGCTTCCATCATCTCCAAGACAGTCAGCGCCGAGAACAGGGTTAAGGTTAGTGATCTGGGTCGCGGGAGTGCGTTAGCCTGCGTGATGATTGCATCAGCAACAATTCCGAGCTGTGGAATGAATAACATAGGGGAGGAAGGTCAATCTTGTGGCGGTTTGACGTTCTAGCGTCATAGCGGCATGCTTTGGTCGATGGATACCCCAAAGCGCGCTACCGTCTATTTCGAGGCTGATGTCCACCGGGCTCTTCGCCTGAAGGCCGCGGCATCTGATCGGTCAATCTCTGATATGGTCAACGACGCAGTGAGGGCCAGCCTCGCTGAAGATGCCCACGACCTCGGGGCCTTCTCGGAAAGGAAGAGCGATAAGAGTCTTTCTTTTGACACCTTCGTCCAGGGCCTAAAACGGCGTGGCCGAATATGGGCTTTTGATCAAGGCCTCGGCTGCAAAGGAAATCGAGGCGCTAGGCACAAAAGCTGACCGTCAGCGTATCGTCCAACGAATTCAGTAGCTAGCCGTTGACCCTCGGACACTTGGCTCAGAAAAGCTCGCGAGCTACGCCGATCGGTACCGCCTGCGTCAGGGGCAATACCGAATCATTTATCTGATTGATGACGGGCGACGCGAAGTCACAATCTTCAAGGTTGGGCATCGATAAATCGATAAGATGTATACAGGTAAGTCATCTAACAACGCGCCCCATTCGGACGCCTGTGGGGCATCGCGCCTTAGGAGCATGAGGGAGCAATGCATTCACTCGGACACTCGGATTCACCTCGGTAAAGTCAGTCTGGTTTTTGTACATACCGCCTGCCGCCGCGTTCACCATCAACACAACCCTCAATTGCGCTAATGCGAGTGGCATTGGTCCATGATTGGCTTGTGGGAATGAGAGGTGGCGAGAAATGCCTCGAAGTTTTCTGCGAGCTTTACCCTGGTGCCGATCTCTACACTCTGATCTACGCCGCCGAAAAAGTCTCACCGACAATCCGGCGCATGAAGGTTCACGCTTCGTGGCTCAATCGCTTGCCGATGATCGAAAACCATTATCGTTATCTTCTCTGGCTGTTTCCCCAGGCGGTCGAGGCTTTTGACCTGAGCGATTACGATCTTATTATATCGAGCAGTCATTGCGTTGCCAAAGGGATATTCCCTCACCGCGCTTTGCACCTTTCCTACGTGCATGCGCCGATGCGTTATATCTGGGACAAGTACGGCGACTACTTTGGCCGGAATGCTGCCTTTATAGCTCGATTCGGCATGTCATTGTGGCGGCGATATTTGCAAAGGTGGGACATCGGGTCCTGCCATCGAGTGGACTGTTTTCTTGCCAACTCGCGGAACATCGCCGTGAAGATAGAACAGCTCTACGGGCGTGAATCTACGGTGATCTATCCCCCTGTGGATATGGAGAAGTTTCATCTCCGTGACGAGATTCAGCCTTATTATCTCATCGTCTCGGCGCTGGTTCCCTACAAGCGAATTGATCTTGCCATCGATGCCTTTAATGCGATAAACCTGCCGTTAAAGATTGCCGGTGACGGGCCACTGCGGCGAGTCTTGCAACGTCGGGCCCGTTCGAACATAGAATTTCTCGGCTTCGTAGATGATGCGACGCTCTCGGAACTTTATTCACGATGCCAGGCTTTGATTTTTCCAGGGGAGGAAGACTTCGGCATCGTGCCCTTGGAGGTGCAGGCGAGCGGGCGGCCGGTGATCGCCTACGGTAAAGGTGGCGCTCTTGAAACCGTCTTGCCGTTGGGTAGCGAGCTTGGCGCGCCGACGGGAATTTTCTTCCAAGAACAGACCGTGGAGAGCTTGATGGCAGCTATGTGGGCCTTTGAACAAAATCGACAGAAATTCGTGCCTACCGGGATTCGCCAACAGGCTCGCCGGTTTTCAAGGGATCGGTTCAAGGCTCAAATCAGCGATTATATAGAGGCTCGCTTGCGCGAGCGCGGGGCGGAGAAGCAAGGCGATGCTCAAGCGGTATAGCCAATTCTTCAAAAGTCTCATGCTGGTCAATGACCTCGTGTTTCTCACGCTGTCGTGGTGGCTGGCGTATCTTTTGCGCTTTTATACAGACATTTCCTTTTTGCCCGAGACCCGGGTTTTCCGCCATTACGTCATCGCATGGATTTTGATACTGGCGATCTACGGTGTGGTTTTTCAGCTTCTGGACCTTTACCGACCGCGCCGGATCGCCACGCACTGGCGCGAGGCCGCCGAGCTTTTTAAAGGCGCCAGTCTTGCGATGTTGATCTTTCTCGGCATCATCTTCCTCTTGCGTGAAGTCATTCTTTCCCGGGTCGTCGTCGTTTTTTTCTGGGGTTTCAGTGTGACATTTCTAAACTTTAGTCATTTGCTTGTGCGAGAGGGGCTGCGTTTCCTGCGCAGGCGGGGGAAAAACCTCCGTCACGTCGTTGTCGTTGGTGCTGCGGTCCAAGCGCGGCGATTGGTTCATAAGCTCGACTGGTACCGTCACCTTGGATTGTCTGTTGTTGGCGTGCATCTGTTGGGACACGATGATTCCGAGTCAGAACCCCTCGGCGTTCCGCTCATTGGAAATCAAGAGGAGCTTGTCGGCATGGTTCGTTCCGGCGAGATCGATCAGGTGTTTGTGACTTTTCCGCTCCAAGAGGCGGCCCGATTGGCAGAGGTTCAGGATTGGCTCGGCGATGAGCCCGTAACGCTTTTCTATGTTCCCGATCTGGGCGAGTTTGCCAAGCTGCGCGGTAGAATTGAAGAATTCGAGGATCTGCAAATCGTGACGCTGCAGGCATCGCCGCTCGACGGCTGGAACACCATCCTGAAACGAGCGGTCGACCTGCTATTTGGATTCCTTACACTAATCCTCTTTTCCCCACTTATGGCGCTGATCGCGCTGGCGATCAAATTAACCTCGCCGGGCCCGGTACTCTATAGACAGGAGCGCATGGGGCTGGACGGCAACAGATTCCAGATGCTCAAGTTTCGCACAATGGTTGACGATGCGGAAAAGTCGACCGGCCCGGTGTGGGCGACCCGCAACGATTCGCGCGTAACCTGGTTGGGATACTGGTTGCGGCGGACGAGCCTGGATGAGCTGCCACAACTGATCAACGTTCTGCGCGGCGAGATGAGCCTCGTCGGGCCGCGTCCCGAGCGTCCGCCGCTTATCGACCAATTCCGAAAATCGATTCCCAAATACATGCTCAGGCACAAAGTCAAAGCGGGCATGACCGGCTGGGCACAGATCAACGGCTGGCGCGGGAATACTTCCCTCGAACGACGCATCGAACACGATATCGACTATATCGAGCATTGGTCCCTGCGGCGGGATCTAAAAATTCTTGCCCTTACCCTCATGCGCGGATTTCTGCATAGAAATGTTGGATAGGCATGACTACGATAGAGGCGGATGGCAGTAAAATATCCGCCCGGCTGGTGGAATGGTGGGGGAAAGGGGTTTTTGCTTTTCTGTGTTTTTCAATCCTCCTTCTCGCGGTCGGACGTTTCGAATTTCCATTGTCAGGGGCTAGATTCAGCGCGTGGAGCGTCTCGCGGACGACCTTTTTCTTCTGGTTGATCTGGAAGATTCTCATTTGGTTTCGCCTCGGGCGGCGAAATCTCGGGCTAAATAAGAACTCCTTCCCGCTCGCACTGCTTGCGTTTTTCGCAGTCGTCACGGCGTCTCTCTTGCCGGATTTTCACGAGGCGGATGATTACCGCTATTTATTTTTTGCGGTTATGCACTGCCTCATGGTTTTGGATCTCTTTGCCGAAGGTGAGAGACCGAAGCTGCTTCTCCTGTTCCTTGGTTTGTTGCCGGGGGTGCTGGTCATCCGAGGCATTTTATACAATCCATCGGTTTTGAATTTTAGTCTCGTGAACCGCTTCGGCTACCCACTGGCGCACGCCAACTCAGCCGGTTTGCTTTTTGCTATGAGTATTCCGCTGGCTCTGGCTGTTATTGCAAGTCAAAAGGGATGGGTCCGCGGAGTAACGCTGGCGTCGCTCGCGGCGCAGTTTACCGGGTTAATATTCACTTACTCCAGAGGCGCATGGCTCGCCTGTCTCATATCGCTACTTGGCATAAGCTTGATAGAAAGCAGGCTAAGGAAAGGCGTGTTTGCGCTCGGACTTTTGGGATTGGTTGTGTTTGTTGCGGTCGCTCCCTTGCGCAACCGTCTGATGACGCTGGTAAATCCGACCCCTGACGCGGCGATCGAGGAGCGGCTTCGGTTCATGGGCGGCGCAGTGACTGTTGGACTGGAACATCCCTTGCTTGGTTTCGGGTATGGCAGAGACCGCCTGCGTGAGGGCGTTAAGAAAGAGGTCGCCGACTCCGGACGACTCGGGTTCATACCTCACAGTCATAACATGTATACTGAATTACTTGCTGAAACTGGAGTGTTGGGCCTCGGTGCGTTTATGTGGATGATTTGCGCGAATTTGAGCCGTTTAATCCGCAGAGCCCGCAGAGAACTATCTCCACCAATCCGAATCCTTTATTTCTGTTTAGGCGCTTCCCTCATCGCCTTTCTTGTAGGTATCCTGGGAGACGCTCCGTTTTACAACCACGATACCCGCATCTTTTTTTTCACTCTTTTGGCCCTGACTTATCTCTTCTTGCGCCGCGACCTGCCAGGGCATAGCGGCAGGGAGTAATTAGTTTTCCCCTTCCTTACAATCTGCTATCGTCGGATTGAAACGTTGGCGGTGAACACCGCTTTCCCAAAGCAAACATCGAAAACTCGCATAAAGTGAATTACCGAATATCCCTGTAATTGATTTATGGATACACTAGTTTCCATCATTCTCTTTGCCCATGCTCCTTATGCGAGATTTATCGCCGATTCCTTGGGATCTATTCTCAAGCAGTCTTACAGTTCACTGGAAGTGATTGTGTTGGGGGACGGTTCTGAAGACCTAGAACGGGCTCTTGAGCCGTTCAGGGTAGATTCCCGGTGCATTTCATGGGCACAGGGTGACAAGCCCTTTTTACAGGCCGCCAATCAGAGAATGAAAGAGGCTCGAGGGAAATATCTCGCGACGTGGAACAGCGATGATATTTATAATGAAGATCATGTAAAGGTTCTTGTACGCGCTCTCGAACAAAACCAAGCGCTTGGTGCGGCATTCAATAATACGGAGTTTTTCAAGGATACGCCGGCAAGTCTCGATCAGGAGAATGGGCGGGCGCCGAGCTTGGATCTAATTGTCCCCAAAGCTAGGGCTAAAAAGCTGGCAGCATCGCTTCTAACAGTCCAGGACATTGTGAGCGAAAACTTCATGACCGGTCCCTCTTCACTGATAAGAAAATCAGCATTTGAGGTAGTGGGAGGATACGACAAAGATATCTATCTGAATTGTGATCTGCACTGGTTTTACCGTCTCGCGGCCTATTTCCCCGTTGCTTTCGTCGACTACATCGGAGTTCGAAAGCGGTTACATCCGTTAAATAACACCGCCGTAAATCCCCATTACGAGTACGGTCTGCGAGAGCTCGAGCATATTCGTGACCAGTATCCAGATGTCTACCGTCGAATCGGCAAGACCGCTTTTAACAAAAAACTTGGAAGAAAATATTTTCGCTTAGGTTTGTATTATGAGAAACGAGGCGAACAAGAAAAAGCGCGGGCTGCCTATAAACAGGCTATGCTTCTTAGAAAATGGAGCCTTCGGTACTCATGGGAATATTGCCGTTCCGGTGCTATCGCGACCTTTCGGCGATGATTCCTCTCGAACAGAAAAGGTGGCCAATATCTCTCATGCTTTCTGAGGTATTCTATTAGAAGATGATAAAAGTTTTGTACGGTGGTTATCTGCGCCCATTTAAGCACGTAGGTCATCATCCTCAATTTGAACACATCCGTTACCCGCCGCCGGGTTATGAATTTGTTACTGGCGGGCATTTTGGGCTGAGGACGCCGGCCCGTCTTCTAAAATCCATAAGTTCGCTGTCGAGGAAGGCAGTCGCAAATGGATCCACATTAAGTGGCTTGACGAAATTTATTCACTCGCGTTCGCTCGTTGCCCAGCTATCCGTCCCCGCCGATGTTGGCTTGGCCTTCCTGCCGAGTATGCCTTTTATTCTTGGGCAAATTCCCTGGGTTATTGAGATAGAAGACACGACGACGCTCTTCGCCCCGTTCGCGAGAATATCCGGGAAAAGACAGGACCCGCGGCTCTTCGGGACCGATGGCATCTACGATTCCGGATTTTTCCCGACCGTCAAGGCTTTACTTCAATCTGAAAGCTGTCGAGGTATCATCTGTCACGTCAGGTCTACGGCGAATAGCATCCCGATCCTGTTTAACGATTCGACGTTAGGTCCGAAAGTTAGCCATATTCCGTTGGGTATTCGGCAGCGATTTAGACGCAAGATGCCGACTGAAAACGATGTTGTGACTATTTTATTTACGAATTCCTGGCATCAGGCTTCGACGGGTTTTTATTTGCGCGGTGGCTTGGATGTCTTAGAAGCCTACTCTGTAATTTTTTCCAAGCATGCGCGCTTGCGGCTAATTCTGAGAAGCAAGCTGCCCCACGATCTTAATCAGCGGTACCGGCAAATTATTGAACGATGCAACGTCCAGGTAATCGATCAATTTCTTTCCGAAGATGAAATGGAAGCGCTTTTTTCTAGCGCAGATATCTACGCGCTACCTTCTGCCCGGTTGCATGTTGTATCGATTTTACAAGCAATGGCATCCGGGTTGGCGATCGTAGTTACGGATGGCTGGGGAATGGGAGAATATATTAGCCATGGACGGAACGGTTTGATTGTGCCGGGTCGCTATGGCACCTGTTCATGGATGGATAGCAGCGGAATCCTCAGAGAAAATTACCAGCCTCTTTTCTCGGCGGACCCCGTCGTTACGAATGGCTTGGTAGAAGTATTATCCAGCCTGATCAAAGACGCAGCCATGCGAAGAAACCTGGGGGATGCGGGGCTCAGGGATATCGAAACCAGATTTTCGATTGAGCGTTGGAATCGCGATCTCGCTAAGGCATTCGATAAAGCCCTATCGCGGGATTCAAACTAACGTCGAGAAGGCTCGCGGGTCCATGTCGTCCCGTTCGGCCAATCAATCCTGCCGGGCCTAGTATCGCCTCGCAGTCCACCTTCCCAGTCGAGCGCCCGAATATCTCCATCACGCTCAGTGACTAAACGACTCGTATCGCCGCGCTCGTTTCTAGCTTCGAGTCCACTGGGTGTTGATACTATTTCGGCACGCTTGTCCCCGTCACCATTGACATACCAAGTACCGGTCAAATTCAGTTGCGCTTCCCTTCCATCGTATCTTCCACGGTTTCGGTCAAAAACGGATTCACAAGAAGCAAATAATAAACCTGCGATGATCATGGAGCAAATTGCGATTGCGTTTTTCCTTTTCACCGGAAACTCCATTTTTCTCGAATGGTCCCGTAGTTGCGGTCGTATTATCCACAACGACGATAGGCGCGCGCTGCTAGCGCCTAGTCAAGAGCAAAATAGCCGTGGTACGGGCTTGTCGAGGCTTATAAGCGAATTAATGCTGCGTGATGTTGGCGAAAAGGTGGCTGCTGACTCTTCTGAGGTTGGTTGAAGTCGGATGATTATACTTCTTTGCTGCTAGGCGAGAATTTGCTATCATGAGTGTCGCATATGTTACCCAAGTTAATTGAAAAGGGAAGGATTGTCGAAAAACCCTGGGGCTATGAGCTCATCTGGGCACACACCGACCGTTACGTCGGCAAGGTTCTCCATATCAACCAAGGCGAGTCGTTAAGCTATCAATATCACGTGGTAAAGGACGAGACGATTCGCTTGTTATCGGGGCTGCTTGAAATGGATGTCGAGGTCGGCGGTGAGCGAAGCACCATCAGGCTTTCGCCGGGTGAGTGTTTGCACATCGTGCCGGGCATGAAACATCGCATGACCGCCGTGGAAACCTGTGATGTCTTGGAGGTGTCGACGCCGGAGCTTGACGACGTAGTACGCCTCGAAGACCGTTACGGCAGGGTGACGCCGGGCGCCGGCAAGTAGGATTATCCGACTCATGGACCCGCAACTGAGCCTTTCCGAACGGCTGATTGAACGACGGCTCCTTTCCAGCGACGAACTGGACCGGGTGCTGAAGCTGCAACAGGAGCAACAGGCGCCTTTGAGCCGGCTTGTCGTCGAGTTGGGCTTTTTGTCCGAAGAGGATTTATTGCCGGTGTTACGCGACCACTTCGCGCTTCCCTTGATGTCGCTCAAGGATATCCCGCCCACGCCGCTGGCGATCGAGTTGCCTGCTGGCATCGGCGATTTCTTCAAGCTGGCTCGGATGGTCCCGGTAAAAATCGACGGGCGCGAACTTTTGGTTGCGACGACCGATCCCTTGGACCTTTCGCGCTTGCATGCGTTGGAGCTGGCGGTCGGATTGACCGTCAAGCCGGTGCTGGCGCGCGAAAAGGAAATAGCCGCGCGCATCGAGGCGCTTTACAGCAGCGCTTACAGCGCGGACGGCAATGAAAGCGCGGCGCAGCCGATCGACGGCATCGGTGAAGACGAGGATGTGGCTCACTTGCGTGACATGGCGTCCGAAGTGCCGGTCATTCGGATGGTCAACCAGATGCTCGTGCGCGCGCTCGAAAGCCGCGCTTCGGACGTGCATATCGAGCCGTTCGAAAATCAACTGAAAGTTCGTTACCGGATCGACGGTATTTTGCACGAAGTCGAATCACCGCCGCGCCAATTGAAGGGCGCGGTCATTTCCCGGCTCAAGATTCTCGCCCAGCTCAACATCGCCGAGCGCCGCCTGCCACAGGACGGCCGCATCAAGACCCGTCTTGCCGGCAAAGATGTCGACTTGCGCATCGCCACCGTGCCGACTTTATACGGCGAAAGCGTGGTCATCCGGCTTCTGGAGCGGGGACAGATTTTCACCGAGCTTGATACTATGGGATTTCCGCCGGTTCTGCTCGCCAAGTTCAATGAGATGATCTCGAAACCCCATGGCATGATCCTGGTCACCGGTCCGACCGGCAGCGGCAAGACAACGACGCTTTACGGTGCGCTGCAAAAGATCAACGATCCCGGCAAAAAAATTATTACGATCGAAGATCCGGTCGAGTATCAATTGGGCGGCGTCAATCAAATCTATGTCAAGCCGCAGATCGGCTTGACCTTCGCGAACGGGCTGCGCTCGATCGTGCGCCAGGATCCCGACGTCATCATGGTCGGCGAGATCCGCGACGCCGAGACCGCCGAGATCGCCGTGCAGGCCGCGCTGACCGGTCACTTGGTACTCTCGACTTTGCACACCAACGATGCCGCCGGCGCGATTTCTCGCCTGTTGGAAATGGGCGTGCAAGATTATCTTCTTTCGTCGTCGCTTTTGGGCGTGTTGGCGCAAAGACTGGTGCGACGCCTCTGCCCGGCGTGCCGCAAGGAAGTTCCG
>Ga0137394_10004154_pt1 | contig 10963 bp, 10 predicted proteins | sample czobulk116metaG_FD_108278 | JGI IMG/M metagenome (GOLD analysis project Ga0137394, IMG submission 108278) | Vadose zone soil microbial communities from Angelo Coast Range Reserve, California, USA - czobulk1.16 metaG | ecosystem: Environmental > Terrestrial > Soil > Vadose zone | place: USA... | reverse complement strand
GTCGCTGGACAAGACCAAGGGTCACGATGACGATGAGAAGACCGGCATCGAGATCGTGCGCCGGGCCCTCGAGGAGCCGATCCGCATCATCGCCCAGAACGCGGGCGCGGAAGGCGCTATCGTCGTCGGCAAGGTGAAGGAGTCGAAGGACAAGAACTTCGGCTACAACGCCCAAACCGATAAGTTCGAGGATCTCGTGGCGTCGGGCGTCATCGACCCCACGAAAGTCACCCGCACGGCGCTGCAGAACGCCGCGTCGATTGCGAGCCTGCTCCTGACGACCGAGTGCGTGGTCGTGGAGAAGAAGGAGAAGGACAAGGCTCCGCCGATGCCGGGCGGTGGTATGGGCGGAATGTACTAAAGACTAGACGCCTAGAGGTTTAGACGCCTAGGGAAAACCCTAGTCTCCCCCTCGTGTGACGTTCCGCACGGGGGGGAGCGCTATTTTGGGAGCCCATGACCGCCCCGTCGGAAAAGTCGGCCCTCTCCCGAGAGTTGGCCGACTTCCTCATCGAGCTGTCCATCGCGCTCCACAAGCACGCGATGTATCCGGAGGGACACCCCTCACTCGCGCCGGCGGCGGCGGGGGTGACCCGCCGTGCCGAGCGCCTGTTCGAGGAACGCGCGACCCTCGCGCTGGGTGTGGCGCGCCAGCAGCTCGTCATCGAAGGCGTCGCCACTGACCCCAAGAATCCCCTCCTCTCCGAGCTCGCCGGCCGTTTGCATCGACACCATCTCGGCGCGGTGACGTTCCACCGCGGCCTGGGCGTGCCCGAAGTCGTGGATGTGTTGAAGACGCTCGCGGTGGAAGCGGAGCGCACCGGGCACCCGCTCGGACTCGGCTCACCGGAGCAGCTGCGCGCCTGGGACCACGTCCGGCTGCACCCCGTCACCTACGAACGTCTCGAGTTGCTGCAGGAGGACGATCAGGCCGCCGGCTCCGTCGATGAAAGAGGTGCCAGGGAGCGTGGGCTGCGAGGTGCGCAGCTCTGGGTCGGTCTCGCGCGGGCAGCCCTGAGTGCAGATGCGTTGGCGGCCGATGACGGACCGCCCCCCCCGTCGGCCACGGAGCCGTCGGTGCTCGCCAAGGCGATCGACGAGCATCCCAAGAGCGCCGCCTACGATCAAGTGATCGTGGGATATCTGCTGCAGATCGCCGATGAGCTGAAGCACACCGGCGGCGCGGAGGCGGCGGCGCTGCGGCGCCGCACGTCGAAGTTGGTCGGAGCCCTGCAGCCGGGGACGCTGCGCCGGTTGATCGAGATGGGCGGCGACAACGCCCAGCGCACCAAGTTCGCGATCGACGCAACGCACGGGCTCGCGGTGGACGCCGTTCTCGAGATCGTGCGCGCGATGGCGGACGCGTCCCACAAGACGGTCTCCGATCCGCTCGTGCGAATGCTGTCCAAGCTGGCGCAACATGCGCAGCAGGGAACCGCGGAAGCGCGGCCTCAGGCCGACGAGGCGCTCCGCGACCAGGTGCGCGGCCTGCTGCAAGGCTGGACGCTCGAGGATCCGAATCCCGACGCGTACGGGAAGGCGCTGCACAGAATGGCGGCCGCATCGCCGGTCACTGGCGCGCGGAGTGTGTGGCAACAGACCGCCGAGCCGTTGCGCATCGTGCAGACGGCGCTAGAGACCGGGGTGCTCGGGTTCGGCGCGTGGCGCGCGATCGAGCGGCTCGTCGCCGAGCATCACGTCGGAGATCTGGTCGATCTGCTGACCGTCTCGCCCTCTTCTCCCGACGTCGGCCCGCTGTGGACGCGCGTCACCTCGCCCGACGTGGTACGAGAGCTCGCCAGCACTGAACCGCCGGACTTTGCGACCCTGGACCGTGTGTTGTCGCGGCTGCCCGTCGACGGCTTCGAGCCGTTGCTCGACGTCCTCGGTGCGTCGGAGTCGCGTACCACACGCCGCGGGTTGCTCGATCGTCTCAGCCGCGCGCCGCGCGAGCTCGGTCCCGTCATCGCGACCCGTCTCACGCGCGAGGTCCCCTGGTACGTCACGCGCAATCTGCTGCTCATCCTGGACGGTCTGCCCGCGCTCCCCGATGGATTCAGGGCGGCCGCATTCATCGCGCACCAGGACGCCCGCGTCCGGCGCGAGGCATTGAAGGTTTCGCTCAAGGTCCCGGCCGAGCGCGAGCTGGCGTTGCTCGGAGCGCTGCGCGATGCCGACCCGCGCATGGTTCGCGTCGCCCTGACCGCGGCGCTCGACGACTGTCCGCCGTCGGCATTGCCGTTGATCACGCAGATCGTTCACGACCAGACGGTGGCGTCGGAGCTGCGGGTGCTCGCAATCAAGGTCCTCGGGCGCGTGCGGAACGTCGCCGCCCTGACCGCGCTGCTCGAGACCGTGGACGGCGGCACAAACTGGCGGGGACGTCCCCGGCTCGCGGCCCGCTCGCTCGAGCTGCTCGCCGCGCTAATGGCCCTCGCGGCCGGGTGGCGGAACGACGGGCGGGCGGCGGTCCTGCTCGCACTGGCCGCCGCGTCCACCGATCCGGACATTCGCAACGCCGCCAGTCCGACGCTGCGCACGACGGCGGCCATGATTGCGAGCAAGCGATGAGCGGCGACCCAGCCCGTTTTCTCAACGCGTTCGCTCAGGCGCTCGCCGCGATGGCGCTGTATCGCGACGGCCACCCCGCGCGTGAGCGCGCCCTCGACGTCGCCTACCAGCAGATCCAGGACCTCCAATCCGACATGTCGCGCCCGCTGTTCACTTTCCTCGGTGATGAAGTGGTTTTCGGAAAGTTGCCGCTGCGCGAGCTGAAGGCGTGGGATTGGGGCAAACGGCTGGCGCAAGCCGGCATTCAGCGCCTGGAGTTCGAGACCCTAGTGAGCCACGAAGACTTCGAAGGATTTCTCGAGGAGGTGGTGGCGCGTCTGACGCTGTCCGCGATCAGCACCGAAGCGCGACAGATGCGCCGCAGCAGCATCCGCTTCGGCGCCGTCGGTCTGAAGGGCGAGACCGAGCTCGCGCCCGAGCCGCTGCCGACCGCGACGATCAGCTTCTCGCTCGGCGAAGAAGTGGACACGCTGCGCTGGCTGCAACGTGAAGTGCAGACGACCGGGGCCGTGCCGCTCGCGGAGGCCGAGGCGGTCGTGCGCTCGCTTGCGGTCGCGATGCATGGCGGCCGGCAGGTCATGTTGCCGCTGCTGCAGCTCAAGGAATTCGACCAGTACACGACCACGCACTCGATGAACGTCGCCGTCCTGTCGATGGCCCTGGCCGAGTTTCTGGGCCTCTCGGCGACGGATGTGCGGACGTTCGGGATTGCGGGTCTGCTGCACGACATCGGCAAGATCAAAATCCCGCTCGAGGTGCTCACGAAGCCCGGCAAACTGACCGATGAAGAGCGGGCCTTGATGAACGAGCACCCTGTGGCCGGCGCGCGCATGCTGCTCGACGTCGACGAAGACCTCGACCTGGCCGTGGTCGTCGCGTATGAGCATCACATCATGATCAACGGCGGCGGCTATCCCGTGCTCCGCTACGCGCGTGACTGCCATCAGGCGAGCAAGCTGGTGCACGTCTGTGACGTCTACGATGCGCTGCGGACGCGGCGACCGTACCGCGAGGCGTGGTCATTCGAGAAGACACTTGGGTACTTGCAGGAACGCAGCGGGCTGGAGTTCGACCCGGACCTCTGTGCCGGCTTCGTGCGGATGATGAAGCAGTGGGAAGGCCAGGTCACTGTCCTCCCCGATGTCATGGCTCCCGTGATCGCGCCGCCCGCTGCAAAACCGGCACAGCCCGGGGTATGATTGGGCCATGATTCGGCCTTTGACGATCGTGTCAGGAGCTCTGGCGCTCATCCTGCAGGCCCCGCCACGGCTGACCGGGGATTGGCAGGCGCGGGCAGGCGACGAGATCCGTCACATCATGGTGCGTAGCGACAGCTCGGCGCAGTTCGGCCGCGATCTCGCCCGCTGGCGCGTGGTGGGCGACAGCCTGTGGATTACGCTGGGCGACGGGGTATGGCAGGTCTATGGTATGAGGCTCAACGGCGACAAACTCACGATCAGTGGTGGGGATTTGGAGAAGCCAGTCACGCTGCGCCGCGTGGGTCCGCCGACGGCCCGTCCAGATACGCTCACGATTCCCGATCCACCCGCCCCGAATCAACGAGCCTGGTAGAACCTTCTATTTCAGTTCCGTAACCGCCGCCAACCTCCACCCCACCTCTTTGCGCTCGAAGCGCATCGCGAACCGTCGCCGGTCCACGCGTGGTGCGCCCCCGCGAGCCGGCACGTATTCGAACATCGCCCGCACGTTGCCGTTCGCGGTGCCGCCGCGGACGGTGAAATCCTCCATCGTGAACTTTACGGTGATCTGATTCCAGTCGCGGAAAAATGCCTCCCAGCCATGGCGTTCCGACTCCGTCAGGCCGGGATACAGCACGCGAATGTTGGAAATGCGCTGGCTCGCCAGCGCCCGCCCGAGATCGCTCAGCAGCACGTCCACGGCCGCGCGGGCCGCCGGTGGTTGCGCGCTCGGCGGCGCGATGCCCGCATCGATGCCGATCTGCTCGGCACTTTGCGCGGCGACCTTGGCGAGCGTGAAGTCCTGCTCGTGGAGCAGCGATTCGGCGCGCGCCAGGAAGACGCCGGCATTGGAGGCGGCCCGTCCCGTGGGAATGGCCTGTACGACCGGACTGACGCGCGCGATCATGTGCTGTGCCTCGCGATCCATCGCGCGCGCTTCGTCGCGCGCGCGGCCGTACGCCTGCGCCGCCTCGACGTAGCCGCGCAACGCGAGCGACTGATCGCCCCGTTGCAGCGCCCGGTCGGCTGATTCGAACATCGATTGCGCCAGAATGAGCGCCGGGACGATGTTCTTCTCCGCACCGGCCGCGATCGCACGCTCGCGCGCCGCCACCGCCGAATCGCGCCGGGTACTGACGGCCATGGAGACCGGGGCGCCGGTAGGAGCGGCCGGTGGCGCGACGAGGCCGGTGGGCGCCGGGGGCGGCGGATTCGCGGCCGCGCCGCTCGACGGATCCTCGGCCGTTTGGCCCGGCGCGTATACCAGCAGCAGCACGACGGCGGCGAGCGCGCCGAGCACCCCGATCCGCGCCTTCATCGACGCGTGCGTGATCAGCTTCAACATCGGCCGGGGCAGCGGGGTCCAGCGCCCGAGCGGTTGCGTCGCTTCTTCGTCCGCGCCCGACAGCGCCGCCCGGATTTGCTGCAACGTCGACATCATCTGGCCGGCCGACTCATAGCGCTCGTGCGGCACCTTGTTCATCGCCTTCGCGACGACGCGCTCGAGCGCCGCAGGAATCGACGGCGCGACGGTCCGCAGCGGCCGCGGCTCGGTCGTCAGGACCTGATAGAGCACGCCGTGTACTGACTCCGCCTCGAACGGACGCTGGTAGCAGAGCAGCTCGTAGAGCATGCAGCCCACGGAAAAAACGTCGGTGGCGGGCGTGATCGCGCCGTTGGTGATCTGCTCCGGCGCCATGTACGTCGGCGTGCCGACGATCGCACCTGAGCCCGTGGCGTCGGCCTTCTGCAGCCGTGCGATCCCGAAGTCCATGATCTTGACCCGGCCGTCGGGCATCACGCGCACGTTGGATGGCTTCACGTCGCGATGAATCACGCCGCGCTGATGCGCGAAGTGGAGGCCGGTGAGGACCTCGATGGCGATGTCGAGCTTGCGCTCCAGCCCGAGCGGATCGCGCAGCGCGATCATGTCGGAGAGATCGCGCCCTTCCACCAGCTCCATCGCGATGAACAGCTGGCCCTCGGACTCGCCGAGGTCGTAAACCGTGACGATGTTGGCGTGCTGGATGCCGCCGGCCGCCCGCGCCTCGCGCAGGAACCGCTCCTGCATGTCTTTCGTCTTGCGGAAGCTCGCGCTCAGCAACTTGAGCGCCACGTAGCGCCGCAGCACTGTGTCGTAGGCCTTCCACACGATGCCCATCGCGCCTTCGCCGAGGAGCTGGTGCAGCTCGTACTTGCCAAGCCGGCGGTAGCGCTGGGGCGCGTCGCTCACCGCGTCAACCACTCGAAGGACCGCGTCAGGTAGGAGCGCATCGGCTCCGACACCTCGACGTGGCGCCGCGGCAACACCCGTTCGACCGTCGCGAGGAATTTCGCCAGCGTCATCCGCTCTGATGCGGAGCCTCCCCAGGAGAAGGGCGCTACGTACTTGGGTGCGCGGACGTCATCGAAGATGCTGGCGCCCGCGCCGATGACCGAACCAGCATCGAGCAGCGTGCCGATCGCCGTCTTGGCGTGATCGCCGATCAGACTACCCAGGAATTGGTGTCCGGTTTCCAGCCTCGTGCCCCCGACGTCCAGTCGCACGGGACCGTAGGTGCTCTTGAGATTCGAAGTCGTGGTCCCGGCGCCGAAATTGACCCAGCGCCCCAGGACCGAGTGCCCCAGGAACCCGTAGTGGCCTTTGTTGGCATAGCCGAGCATCGCGGTCGTGGACACCTCGCCGTGGACGACGCACCAGGGTCCGATCGCGGAGTTCCGGATCGCTCCTCCCACGACGCGCGTATTCGCTCCCACCCATAACGGTCCCTCGAGGCGCGTACCCGACCGCACTTCCACGCCGCTCTCCAGGACCACGGGACCGTTGCGTGTGTCGAAGACGACGCCGGGCTCGATCGCTCCTTCCCGCAGCGACACCCACGCAGCGTCACCGAGCACGATCGAGCCTTTGGGCACCGTGTCCGAATCGCCGAGCAGCTGGATGACGTCCTCGCGCAGCAGCTGCTCCAAGGCGCTGACGAGATCGTGCACGCCGCGGAGCAGCACGCCCTCGACATTCATTGCCTGGGCGTTCGAGACCGGACCCGTCCAGGTGCTTCCCGCCGGAACCGCCCACCCGACGGTGATCCCCTCGTGGGTGAGTCGCGCCGGTACGTCGGGCAGTGGGCCTGCGAGACCGCGCGGCGCGAAGGTCGACGAGCCGATGACCGCCGGTCCGGCAACGGGTCGCCGGGCTTCGACGATCGGCAGGCCGGGCTCCGGGAATCCGGCGAGATGCGGGAGCGCAAAAATCGCCGCTGCTTCGGTGCCGACGAACCGTTCCCACCGCTCCCGCACCAGGTGCGCGCCCGCGCGCAGTTCGGAGAGCGGGCGGATACCGGCGAAAGGCACCCAGGCGGGCGAGGGATCCGGATCGAGGAGATACAGATTGTGTGTCACAGACTCTGCACCAGCGCCTTGAGTTTTTCTGGATGTCCGGTCGGCATCACCAGCGTGTGCCCGTTGGCACGCACAACCACCATGTCCTCGATGCCGGCGACGGCGATGTCTTCATTCTCAGCCCAGATCACGGAGTTCTTCACGTCGTCGCCCAGCGTGACGTTGCCCACGGTGACATTGCCGCGCGCGTCGCGCCGCCGAATGCGCAGCAGCGCGTCCCACGAGCCGATGTCGTCCCACGAGAACGCGCCCGTCACGACCGCCAAGCGTGTCGTCCGCTCCAGGACCGCCACATCCACGGCTACCGGAGTCACCGCGGCAAAGAAGCGCGGCGCGTCGCCCTTCGTGAGAGCCGGCCAGCCGGGCGCCAGCTCCTCCGCATACGCGCCCGCTTCGCCGAGGAACCGCGCGGCGCTCCAGGCGAACAGCCCGCTGTTCCACAGTGCGCCGCGCCGCCGCAACAGCGCGGCCCGCGCGGGACTCGGCTTTTCGATGAAGCGCTTCACCTTGCGCGCGCTGCCGAGCGGCTTCCCGGGCACGATGTAGCCGTATCCCGTCTCGTTCCGCGTCGGCTTCACACCGACGGTCACGAGCACATCCTGTTCGGCGGCGACGCCGAGCGCGTGCGTCGCCGCGGCGCGGAAGGCGCGGTCGTCACCAACCGCCCAGTCGGCATGCAGCGAGAGCATCTGGCCGCCGGGGTCGTGCTTGGCGATCCAGTGCGCCGCCCAGGCGAGCGCCGGCGCCGTCGACGCGGCGCGTGGCTCGGCGAAAATGTTCGCTGCCGGCACCTCCGGCACGGTCGCGGCGACACTATCCACCAGAGACGGCCCGGTAAGGATCAGGGTGCGCTCGGGTGGGACCAGTCCCCGCAGGCGCGCGACCGCCTGCGCCAGCAGCGGCCGGTCTCCGGTCAACGGCAGCAGTTGCTTGGGCCGTTCCGGTGTCGAGAGCGGCCAGAACCGCGTTCCCGATCCGCCGGCGAGGATCGCGGCCCACATGCTCACGTGGCCTCCGGGTCTGCATCGCCGAACATCATCGCGATACGCTGGCTGAGCTTCGTCGGGCTGAACGGTTTTGTCACCAAGGCGGCGCCGAGCCGGCGCGCTTCGCGCAGGATCCGATCCTCGCCTTCGGCGGTGAGGACGAGGACGGGAAGCCGGGCGGTGCCGCCCTGTTTGCGCAGGTCGCGCAGGAAATCGAGGCCGGAGCCGTCGGGCAGATGGAGGTCGAGCAGCAGGCCGTCGGTCGCCGGATTGGCGCGCAGCGCGGTGCGGGCCTCATCGAGCGTGCGGGCGAAGCTCACGCGGTAGCCGAGCTGCTCGAGATAGGGACGCAAGACGAGCCCGATATGAGGTTCGTCATCGACCACGAGGAGGTGCCGTGCGGAGTTAGCCACCGGCGGACCGTCGGGTTACAGCAGACCGGCGATGGCGGTGCGGTGTCGGCGCAGATCAAACAGAAGGGCGCCGACGTTGGTCGCGGGCTGCACCAACACGATGAGGAGCGCTTCGGCGTTGAGGACCGCAACGATCGCGAGCCCCCGGCCGAATTCGAGAACGGCGGTGGTGAAGTCGCCCCGTGCCCCGGCGTCGCCCAGCTGCACCATCTGCTTGATCGCCGATGGCAGAAGTGCAGCTACGCTGTCGGCATCGACGCCGTTGGCCACGCGCGAGTCGATGGGCAGCCCATCGCGGCCCACCACTACCACGGCGTCCACGCCGTTCGAACGGCTGAGCGCCTCTACGACATCGCGGATGGTCGCCATACGCGCGGGCAACGTAGGTTTTCGCGAAGTCGAAGTCAAGCAGCGACTATGGGTTGACCCACTCCAACACGGCCCTGTAAGTTGTCCACACTCCATGCGCTACTTCATTCTGGGTTTTTTGGCCTGTGCTGCATTCGCCGCGTGCGGCAATCCGCTCGGATTGCCCGCGGCGTACAGCACGAACACGGTCGACTCGTTGGTCTCCCTGTACGCGCTGAGCGGTACTCCCGTCTCGCTGCCCTCGGGGTATTCGATCATCAACGCACTCCAACACGTGGTCCGCACCGACCAGGGTCAGCCATTCGATTTCGCGTTCGACATCGATAGCACGGGGCAGGCGGTGCTGTTACCTACCGGGGCGTTGAAGCTCGGCAAGCAGTCGGGGCTGCAGATCAGCGCGCTGCCATTCGACTCCATCAAAATCGCCCCCACGACCGGCTACAATCTGGATAGCGCGCAGGTCGTGCACGTGAACAGCGTGCTGATCCTGCGTTCGGCGAGCTTCACCTGCTCGTACGGGCTCCCGGGCGTTTTGTACGCGAAGCTGCACGTGCTCGACATCGACACGACGTCCACGCCGAACGGTCGCCGGATCGACTTCGAGATTCTCAACGATCTCAATTGCGGATATCGCGGCCTCGAACCGGGCGTGCCGCGCCACTAAATCATGATCGATCTGAAGTTGTTGCGCGCCTCGCCCGGCCAAGTGCGAGCGGCACTCGCACGCCGCGGCGATCCGTCGCTGACGCGACTGCTCGACGAGATCGAAGCGTTGGACATGAAGCGCCGCACGCTGACCGCGCAGCTCGACACGCTGAAGGCGGAGCGTAACGACGCCGCGAAAGCGGACGCGCTGGTCGCGAAGTCCCAAGGCGGACTGCCGGAGGCCACGACTGCCGCGCGGCGCAAGCTCGGCGAGCGGATCGCCGCTTTGGAATCGGAGCTGCGCCAGATCGAGACGACACTCGAAGCGAAGGCTCTTTTCGTTCCCAACTCGCCACTCAGCGATGTGCCCGATGAAGTCACTGTGTTACGAAGTTGGGGGACGCCGGCGCCCAAAGGCGGCAAGCCGCATTGGGAGATAGCGGAACGGCTCGGCATCCTCGATCTGCCGCGCGGTGCCAAGCTCGCGGGCTCGGGATTCCCTGTCCTGATGGGCGCGGGGGCCCGCCTCGCGCGCGGGCTGATCAACTTCATGCTTGATCTCCACACCCGCGAACACGGCTACATCGAAGTGGAGCCGCCGTTCCTGGTGCGGCGTGACGTCATCACCGGCACGGGCCAGCTGCCGAAGTTCGAAGACGATCTCTATCGCACGATGCCGGACGACTTGTTTCTCGTTCCCACGGCGGAAGTTCCGGTCACGAACCTCCACCGCGACGAGATTCTCGACGGGACGACGCTGCCCAAAGGTTATGCCGCGTATACGCCTTGTTTCCGGCGTGAGGCGGGCGCCGCGGGGAAGGACACGCGCGGGCTGCTGCGCGTGCATCAGTTCGACAAAGTCGAGCTCGTGCGATTCTGTCTCGCCGCCGACTCGCCGGCCGAGCATGAAAAGCTGACCGCCCATGCGGAAGCCGTCTTGCAGAAGCTGGAGCTGCCCTATCGCGTCGCGGTGTTGCCGGCGAACGATTTCGGCTTCGCGGCCGCCAAGACCTACGACCTCGAGGCGTGGGCGCCGGGCGTCGGCCAGTGGCTCGAGGTCTCGAGCTCCAGCACCTACACCGACTATCAGGCCCGGCGGGCCAGCATTCGCTGCCGCCCGCGGCCAGGCGAGAAGCCCGAATTCGTGCACACGTTGAATGCGTCGGGTGTTGCGCTGCCGCGCACGATCGCGGCGCTGCTCGAAACCCACCAGCAGTCCGACGGCTCCGTGACCGTCCCGCCGGCGTTGGTGCCGTATGTCGGCACTGACCGCATTGCCTAACGGCGCGCTCCGCCGCGCCGGTCCCCCCGCGCTCATCGCCGCCGCGCTGCTGTTCGGCGTGCTCTCCGTCGGGTACGCATGGATTGTGGCGCGCCATCT
>Ga0137394_10004153_pt1 | contig 10963 bp, 9 predicted proteins | sample czobulk116metaG_FD_108278 | JGI IMG/M metagenome (GOLD analysis project Ga0137394, IMG submission 108278) | Vadose zone soil microbial communities from Angelo Coast Range Reserve, California, USA - czobulk1.16 metaG | ecosystem: Environmental > Terrestrial > Soil > Vadose zone | place: USA... | reverse complement strand
CTGAAGTCGCGCCGCAGCACCTCGACCAGCGTCTCATGGGTTGCAATTGTCGAAACTACAGGGCGGCCATTCAGCCTGAATCGGATAGTTCGCTGATAGGTTTCACTCATTTCAGTCGTTCTCCAACGGGCGGTTCTGGGCGTGGCGCAATGCTCGCAAAACTCGCTCAGAGGTGAGCGGCATTTCCATGATGCGCACTTCGGTTGCATCATAAAGCGCATTTCCGATCGCGGGCGAAACACAGAACATACCTGTCTCACCTACTCCTTTGGCGCCAAATGGCCCATCACGGTGCGGAACCTCGACGACTTCACCCGTGAGTTCGCCGGGGAGATCGAGCATGCCGGGTATCTTATAATCGGCGAAGCTCGCGTTCACGACCTGCCCGTCATTGAAGATCATTTCCTCGAAAACAGTGAAGCCGAATTGCATCGTCCCGGCGCCGATAAGCTGGCGCTCCACAATATCCGGGTTGATGGGAGAGCCGGCATCACCTACATTAACCAGCTTGGTGACGCGTATACGTCCGGTTTCCGTATCGACCTCGACTTCGGCACCCGCACCCCCAAGCATCCAAAATGGTGTGATTTGACCAGACTGGCCGGTATCGTGATCCGGTTTTTCGTAAGGCGGTATAAACGAACCCACGCCGATTATGTTCCCCGCCTGCATTGCAAACCGGGCGACCATGACGTCGCGAAAGGTCATTCGGGCGCCCGAGGATGTAATGACCGCACCGTCCCGGCACTCGAGTTCGTTGGTATCGGTTTTGAGAAAAGTCGCGGCCATGAGCAGCAGTTGCGCGCGCGCATCTTCCGCCGCACGCTGTACCGCGTTGCCCATGTGAAACGTGGAACGGGATCCAAGCGTTGCCATATCGTAAGGAGTCACATCGGTATCGGGATGAATGACCCGGATCTCTTCGGCAGATACCCCAAGAACTTCCGCTGCGATTTGGGCCATTGCGGTATCCGAACCCTGGCCCATATCTACGGTGCTGCAGCAAATGCCGCAGCTTCCGTCGCCATAGATATTCACCATCGCAACCGACGCCGTAGGCGCAACACATGCCTTGATACCAATCGCAATACCGCGACCGCGCCGAATCGGTCCGGAGCCACGATCCAACGGCTGGTTCCATTCCATGCGCTCGGCTAAACGATCGAGAACCGCATCGATATTGACGTCGGTCATCAACATTCCGGTCGCGTGCGGTCTGCCTTCCCGAAGTATGTTTCGCCGGCGAAACTCCAGCGGGTCGATCTTCAGAGCGCGCGCAATGATGTCGGCCTGAGACTCGTACGCCCAGACCACCTGCGAGATACCGAATCCGCGCAGCGCTCCAGCCGGCGGTTCGTTGGTGTAGATCGCGTGGCTATCGATCGCGATATTCTCGATGTCGTAAGGGCCCGAGGACGTAAGGCCGGACTTCTGGGCGACACGCGGACCGATGTCCGCGTACGCGCCGCCGTTCCACCATGTTTCCACTTCACGCGCGACGATGCGGCCGTCTTTTTTTACTCCCGTTTTGAGCCGGACCGTCGCTCCGTGCTTGGTGATCGTATAGAACTGTTCTTCCATCGTCAGGGCAATGCGAACCGGTTTTCGAACCAGAAGAGTGCAGGCTGCAACCAACGCTTCCAGCTTGATATATAACTTGCCGCCGAAGCCGCCACCCAGAAACGCCGTCCTGACGCGGACCCGATTTTCCGGCCAGCCCAGAAGGCGGCTCACTTCGGAGCGAACGAACGAAGGACTTTGTGATGCAGTATGAATCGTCAATCCGTTCGGGCCCGCCATCTCGGCAACGGTCACATATGGTTCGAGGGGCGCATGGATGACCTTGCCGTTGCGAAACGTCTGTTCGAAGATGTGATCCGATTCCTGGAATGCCTTCTCCAAATCGCCGCGGCGGACACGCGTGCTGAGAGCAACGTTAGTCCCGGATACCCCCTGCAGGTATTTGAGATCGGGAAACATCGCGGCCGGTCTCAGGGTGTCGTGGACAAGGGGGGCACCGGCCTTCGCGGCCGCGACCTCGTCAAACACGGGATCCAGCGGTTCGTACTCCACCGCGATCAAATCTGCCGCTTCTTCTGCCACGTGCGGGTCGGCCGCCAGCGCGACCGCCACCGGCTCACCGGCATAGCGCACTTTCTCCAATGCGAGGATCGGCTGGTCGTGAAACGCGGGGCCATAGTATGGATCTGGAATCAAGCGGCGGACATCTTCTCCGGTAATAACCGCGTAAACACCTTCTAATGCCAGGGCCGGCGCCGGATCGATCCTCAGTATTTTGCCGTGTGGAATGGAACTCCGGGCAATCTTCCCGTAAAGCATTCCGGGCAGAACCAGATTGTGGATGTATTCCGCGCTGCCATCGACCTTCGCCCTGCTTTCCAGACGCCGAACAGAGCGTTTTACTTGCCGCGAGCCAGGAGCCTTCTCTTTGGGTTCAACCGGCGGCTCGACGACCTTTGCACTTGATTCAACTGGCGCGCTATAGCCTGGTGCCATGTTATCCCGCTCCGTTAGACCGTGCATTCAATGCGTGCTCGAGCGCGCGACGCACGTGCACCCGCACCATCTCGCGTTTGTATGACACGCTACCGTGAAGATCGGCTATCGGCTCTACTTCTTTCGCCGCGGCATCTGCGGCTTTTGAGAACACCTGCGGTGACGGAGAAGCCTTAACCAGCGTGGCTTCGGCGGCAGCAATGCGCATGGGGCGATCGGTTGCCGCACTTACAGCAACCCGTGCTTCGGTAATGACGTTCGACTCCACACAGTACCAAACCGCGGCTCCGACGGTTGGCCAGTCATCGGCTGAACGCGCCGTGAACTTTTCGTACCAACAGCAAACACCGGGAGGCTGGCTGGGCACATCCACGGCCGTAATCAATTCATCCTTCGCCAGGGAAGTCTGGTAATAACCGACGAAGAGGTCTGAAAGATCAATCCAACGCTGACCACGGGGGCTGACTGCCGAGATCCTTGCACCGAGTGTAAGCAGAATCGGTGGCAAGTCCATATGTGGATCGCCGTGAGCGAGATGTCCGCCGAGGGTAGCCACATTACGGATTCGTATGTTCGAGAGCATTCTCAGGGCTCGGCTCATCACCGGATAAGTGCTGGCCAGCAGAGGCGAATATTCCAGTTCCGCCAGCGACGTCATGGCACCGATCCGGAGTCCACCACCTTGGTTCAGGCGTGTCCCCCGAAGGTCTCCGTTAAGCCGGCGCAAACTGACAAGGCGTGTGGGCTGAAACAGCCGCGTCTTCATCATCAACATGAGTGCAGTCCCGCCGGCGATTGCACGTACGCTTCTGTCCTGGGGATCGAGAAGGGCAACAGCTTCCTCAAGGGTTGCCGGTTCAGCAAGATCGAAGGATTTCATATACGCGCTTTGGAGGGTATCCGGCCAATCGCCGCTTTCAAATTCGCCCCAAACTCCCTGGCGACCTCAGCGCTCTTGGCGCGAAATACAGGCTCGCCAAGGCCGCCGAGCTTTCCGGTCAGACCGACATTCGCTGCATAGCGTATGTCGGTTTGGTTGGGACCGGCTTCCGAGAGTTCCAACCCCGCACTGGCGGTTACCCGGCCGACAAGTCCGAGAGCGTCTCCGGTGAGCGTCGCCTCAATGGCACGAGGAGCGTCAATTTTGACGACTTCGACGATGACTTTGAAGCGGAGCGTAATGAATCCAACTTCATTCGTGAGGACGGCCGAGTAACGGCCCGCAGAGATCTCGCGCAGGTCTTTGCATCCAGGAATGCACTCAGCAAGCCACACGGGATCTGCGACGAAACCAAATACGGTGGCGCGGTCGACATCAACGCGGATCTGCCCGGTGGTTTGCAAAGCCATGGTTAAGAGGGCCGATAGTATATGAATCTCATTGGAAACACAAAGGCAGTGAAACACAAAGCATTTAGCCATCAAAATGAGAAATGAGAATTGATTAGTGATTAATGATTAATGCGCTTGGGCAAATCTAAGAATTCCCCAGCGACATTAACCATTAATCACTACTCAATTCTCATTCCTGCTCAGAACAGATCTTTCCACCTGGCCCGGATCTTCTCCTGCAGCGACTTGCTCGCCTCGGCGACCGGGGGAAATTCATCCAGATGGTCATACGGGCGGCAGGCATCGATTATCGCCTTGGAGCTGAATGCAGCGGCATAGGGATAGGTGACATACATGGGATCGTTCTTCGATCCCATCCCGCGCTGGATGATATCGATGCTGGTCGCCGGGTCCGATCGGGTGGCGATGGCCCAGACGACTTCGTGCAAGTTCGATGGATCGATGTCTTCATCGACCACGACGGAGTAACGCGACATGTAAGCGCCGATGCCGCATTGATTGAGGATGTGTCCCGCTTGACGGGCGTGGCCGGCGTAGCGCTGTTTAATCGAGACGACATTGAACATGCGGGCGCCGCCAACCTCGTGCGCCCAAACGGCCTCCACACCCGGTACGCCCGCCGCAATGAGCGAATCGTGCAGCAACGCGGAACGCATCACCGCTTTCGAATACGAGTAGTCGTTCGGGGGTTTTGCCGGCGGGCTCCCCATGAGGATGGGATTATTGCGGTAGTACACTCGCTCGACAGTCACTACGGGTGCTTTACCTGCCTTTCCCGGGTAGTACCCATGAAATTCGCCGAAGGGACCTTCGGTACGCTCGTCATTCGGCTGCACCCAGCCCTCGAGAACGATTTCTGAAGCCGCCGGGAAAGGAAGCCCCGTGATTTCGCCGCTCACGACAGCGACCGGGTGTTTGAGGATTGCTCCCATATAGTTGTATTCGCACATGCCGAACGGGATCTCGATGCCGGAAATGAGGTAGCCAAGGGGATCGCCGCCGGCCACGATAACCACCGGGAACGGCTGGCCGGCCTTCTTATACTTCTCATACTGAATGCGCCCATGCTTTCCCTGGACCATGTCGAGTGCGACATGATTGCGATCATGGACCATCGCGCGGTACGTGCCGACGTTTACCCAATCCGAATCGAAGTCCCGTGTCACGACCGAGCAGCCGGTGCCGATGTAGCGTCCCCCGTCCAATTCGTGCCAGAAGGGCACTGGAAAGATCAGGACATCGACTTCTGCATCTTTCTGTACGTTCTCAAACACGGGGCCGCCTTGGACGGTCACCGGTTCGTATCTTGCTGCCTCGGCTTGCCACACGCCCGGCTTGCCGCGTAGCTCATCCACCAATTGCCGGTGGGTCGTTTGCACCGGCAGGCGCAGAATGGAAGACAGGCGCGGGGGACTGCTTGTGCTGCAGGTCAGGACGCGAAATCCCTTCGGATAGCCGGCAATCTCATCGAATAACAGTGCTGGCGGCCTGTCCTTTTTAACATTGAGCTCGCTGATCGCGCCGAGCTCGAGGTTCCAATCGGCGGCCCGTACTTGCTTCAGTTCGCCAAGCGCCTCGATGTCGCGCAACCAGGGGCGCAGATCGAGGGGATTCCCCACAGTTTCCGGTTTCATGCCCAAAGTTTCGCAAGGAACGGCCACAAAAAGGCAGAGAATTCTTCGTCAAACGCGAAGCAGCTAATGCTTTCCCCATTTGACTGCCCGCATAGCAAAGACCTATAGTCTACGCATTCACAACCGCGCCCAGCAGCCAGGAGGAATCCATGTTCACAAGGATTTGCTTTGCGACACTGATATTGGGAGGGACGGCGATGGCCGCCCAGGGCCCTTCCTCTCCTGTCACCTTCAATAGGGACGTTCTGCCAATCCTGCAGAAGAATTGTCAGGGTTGCCATCGTCCCGGCCAGATCGCGCCGATGTCCCTGCTCAGTTACAAAGAAGCGCGGCCGTGGGCCAAGGCGATGAAGGTCGCAGTTGCATCCCGGAAGATGCCTCCGTGGTTTGCGGATCCGCAATACGGTCACTTTACAAACGACCGGTCTCTGAAACAAAGCGACATTGACACGATCGTGAAGTGGGTGGACAGCGGGGCCATGGAAGGCGATGCGAAGGATGCGCCACTGCCGGTCGAATGGCCTCCAGAGGGTTGGGTGATTCGGCCTGATGTCATCGTGCGCGGACCGTCCTTTGATGTTCCTGCTCATCCCAAGAACGACGTTGTCGAATGGATGTGGGTCGCGGTCCCGACCGGATTCACTAAGGATACCTGGGTATCCGCGATCCAGATTCTTCCAGAACATCCGGCGGTCACGCATCACATGTGCCTCGCGTTCAAGCCGCATACCGCGGATGTGAAATATTTCGAGCCGATATGGGCGCCGAAAGAGCGCGATGACGAGGGAAGCGCTATCCCTACCGCCGGACCGACATTCAGCGGAGGGATACGGAACAATTTTCTCGCTGGGAGCAACGGTCTGGAAGATTGCTACCTGCCAGGGATGATCTCCGACGACTACAGCATCCATCACGCGGCGAAACTCATTCCGGCCGGCTGGGACATGATGATCAATCTGCATTACACGCCGAACGGCGCTGCAGCGTCGGACCACGTGCAGGTTGGATTCACGCTGGCGAAAGATCCGCCGCAACGCCGGTACGTTTCATTATTGACATCTGCGCCTCAGGATCCGAAGCGCTTCCACATACCACCGAATGACGGCAATTGGCAGAGCCCACCCGCGGAAGCCGTCTTTAACGTGGACGTTGAACTGGTCTTCATGATGCCCCACATGCATGTCCGCGGAAAGGACATGACCTATACGCTGGAGTACCCGGACGGAAAAAAACAGATCATCTTGAGCGTGCCGCACTATAACTTCAATTGGCAGCTCGGGTACGACACGTCAATCAAAGTGCCCAAGGGAACCAGGTTGCACGTCGACGCGCACTACGACAACTCCCCCAACAACAAGTTCAATCCCAATCCGAACAGGACGATCTATTACGGCGAAATGACGTGGGAAGAAATGATGAGCGGTTTTTTTGGAGTGGTCGTCGACCAGAACGTCGATCCCAATAAAATCTTTTCCAGCCGGGGTCCGGCGGGGAACGGCGGCTAAAGGAAAAGGGAAATTAGCCACAAATGATAATTGATAATTGATTAGTGATTAATGATTAGTGTGCTTGGGCAAATCTAAGAATTCCCCAGCATCATTAATCATTAATCATTAATCACTAATCATTTGTGGCTGATTTTCCCCCGGATTTCCTATCTTCACGAAGGCCTCCATCAACCCGTCGATGCAGATCCGGCGGGCGGTAATGGCGCGCCGCATCGCATATAGCCCTGTCGTCTGGGCCGCGTCGGTGATACAGAGATCCGTCAGGATGCGGACCGCGCGGTCGCGATGATCATCCTCGACATGCGCATGGACGTAGTAGAAGTCCAGCGCGGACCTGGGGATTCCGTAGTGCTTTTCCATCGCCTGCGCCATACGCACGACGTGCGTCGCGTTGATCGATTCCGTCGCGATGTTGCCGCCGCAGAGCGCCTCGATCGTGCCCGCGCGCTGGAGCGCGAACAACTCGTTCTTCTCGATGATGGTCGTCGGAAGATAGTCGGTATTGAAGACTTCATCGCGCGTAAAGCCAAGCGCTTCGCATAGCCGCACGAAAAGAATCGAATGGCCGGTCTGCTTGCCGCCGATGGTGTCCTCGCCGCCTTCTTCGACCACGAGCGGGATGAGCGAGCGCTGGCGCTGCAAGTCTTCCCAGGTGGGCGTTACGCCTCCCACGGAAATGATCTTCCAGGCGGCGTGCCGGAGCGTGTCGAGGAAGAACGCACCCTGCTGGCGGATGATGTTGCGTACCTGATCGCGCGAAAGCTTGCCTTCCCATACCATGTGGAACAGCGGATGGTGCAGCCATGGGTGCGTCTCCTCAGCCTCCTTCAAAAGCTGTCGCGCAAACTCGGCAGGGGGAAGCATCGTCGTCTCCTTTCCGATCGAATCAGAAGCTTGCATGCAGTGCGAAATCATCCTACGATTCGTTTCCGGACGTCTTCAACAAAAATAACTGGAGGCTCATATGCCCTGGCAAATTGCCGGCGACTATTTCGAGACGTGCAGTTGCGACTACGTATGTCCATGTGTGCCGACGAATCTGGCCGGCAAGCCGACAAAGGAGTGGTGCAATTTCGCGATGGTATTCCATATCGAGAAGGGACACTCCGATGCCGTGCAATTGGACGGCTTGACCTTCGCTGTCATTGGACATTCGCCGGAGATCATGGGCAAAGGCAATTGGTCTGTCGGATTGATTATTGATGAGCGTGCATCAGCCGAACAAAAGGGAGCCATCACGACGATTGCGAGCGGACAAGCTGGTGGTCCCCCTGCAATCCTGAGCGGCGTTGTAGGAAAGCTGCTGGGTGTGGAATCGAGACCAATTCAATATCAGAAGGACGGGCTGCGACGCGCGGTCTCGATTCCCAAACTGCTCGAGCAAAGTTGCGAAGGTGTTCCGAGCGTTGCGAATTCCTCCGAGCCGCTCTATATCGAGAACACGATGCATCCGGCGAATTCACGTCTGGCTCTCGCGAAAGCAACGGCAAGCCATCTCCATGCTTTTGGCCTGAACTGGGATGACACCAGCGGCAACAACAACGGTCACTTCGCGCCTTTCAACTGGCGTTCAAGCTGACGATACCTGCTGTTGCCATCGTCTGCCTATAAGATCACCTGTGAGGACAACCTCGCGAGCACGTCTGGAAACAGCATCACAAGTGCCCCCACAAACATGAACACGGCGCCAATCGCGTTGGGGATCCATTTCCCGGAAGGTACGACTTTTTCGAGCAGAATGAGGGCGCCAATTGCCGCCATCCAGCCGAGATGCATGACTCCCATCACGAAAAGAATCATCATGAGACCCCAGCAGCATGCGAAACAGTAGATTCCGTGCGCGGCGCCCATTCGCACAGCGCCGAAGCGGCCATCGTGCCAGTGCTCCATCACAAAATGAAGAGGGTTTTGACAGTGCCTCAGGCAAGCGCGTTTCAGCGGGCTCCACTGGTATAGACCTGAGAGAAGGAGGGCCAGGCCCGCACCGCGCAGGACGATGGATTCGGAACCGGGAAGGCTGAGCCGCAATCGGCCGATCACGACATAGGCTGCATAGAAAAAGGCTCCGGTTGCGGTCCACACCAGGAAATAAGTCGCAGCGAATAGAAACGTTCCGCCGGCCTGGTGCGGAGTTCTCTTTCGATAAATGGTTCGATGCAAGCGCAGTGTGGGATACGTTGAAGGCAGCATCATCGCAACCATCATGATCAGCCACATTCCGGTGAATGCGAGGAAGCTCGCGAGACTTGCCGATCCCTCCATTCCGAGAGACATAGGGACGCCAACCTGCATCAGAAGTCCCATGTTCTGCGAATTGGAATAGGTCAGCAGCCACGCTGCCGCGGTGAGAATGATGACAATGATGAACAGGGTCGACCTCATGGTTTATGCCTCTGGAGCGGCTTTGCACAAAAAGTGAGTTTTGCGTATCCGTCCTCAATCTGAAATCAGCAACCGCCGATACGCAACCGCCAACAAAGCTATGCAATGCCCGACAGCAATCCTTGGTTTGAAAAGCCGAATGGTTGCCTCAATTGCGATCATCGCTGATGGCGATTGCGCATTTTTGTTGGCGGTTGCGTATCGGCGATTGCTCATCGGTGATGTTTGGTGACTTTTTGTGTAAAGCCCTGTGGAACAAGATACATAAAATTGCCCCCTGCCGCCCCGCCGGAGCAAGAATCAGCGAGGCGGCCGGGGGATCAGAACGACTCCTGGATCTACGTGCAGATCCGTGCCACAGGATCGCTCCAATCGGTATAGCCGGAATTCGTCAAAGCACGAACTTGAATTGCATAGTTCGTGCCGGGCGTCAGACCCGTGATCAGTGCTGGGGGTCTGGTTTTACCGGCAGCCTGGCTCGTCCAGGCGCCCGGCAACGCTCCGCCGGTTCCCATCACTCCCCAGCGTACTTCATAGCTGTGCGCTCCCGGAACGGCGACGACGGACACCAGCAGTTGACCACTGTTAGGCCCCAGCTGGATGCTGCGGATAGACTCCGACAATGCCGAAGAGCCAGGCCGTCCAACGGACTTGGGTTGGAATCCGCTCGACAGAAATGTCTTCATGTCATCTTTGGAGTTGATCTCGACATATTTGCCGAGGTGACGCAACGCCCTGATCAAGACTCCCGCCAGACGGTTTCGTTCGGCAATGGCTTTCTTGCCGCCGTCCAGGGACGCCGTGATCGCGGATGAGAAATTGTCGATGTCGGTTTTGAGTACAGCCAAATCGACGGTAGGGTTGGGAAAAGCGGTGTTACCGTTCATCCCAGTGTAAATACTAGTGGCCGACTGCAGAAGATCGGCCGGCGCTAACTTGGTGAAACCGATCGCTGCCTCGATCGGTGTTGTCGTCAATTTCATGTCTTCCTCTTTCAATACGGGTTGAAGACCCGCGGTTAAAGGTTAACGGTTTCCCGGAGCGTGAAAAAACAGGGGCCGCACCATAGCGGCTTAAGAAGGGCTACCGGACCTTCTCCCCTCACTTAGAAGATGCCGCAGACCCCCCATTTGTCACACTCTTCGAAAAAAATCCTCAGACTTTTTTCGCATGGATTGGAGGCCCCTACTGTGTAAAACACCGGAGCCAAAGAAAAGGGACATCGAAAATCAGGTTCCAGGGAGCGTCCGGTCTATGAAACCAACATGTTAGGAACCAAAAAAGGTTTTTGATCCCCGGAATTCCCGGAAGACGACCCGGACTTGTGGACACCTCTGGGATTTCGCGGAAGACGTTCGCCTCCCGCGTTTCCCGGCCCGCAATCATGAAGACAACGGCGGCAGGCAAGCTAAGTACTGGTATTCGTAATTACGGCCACGTATTCCCCTCCTCGTGAGGCTGAACAATCACACACTTGACTCCGCCGGTACTTTTTGGCAGTATTGGCGCGTGGTGGTCTGCGGCAGGGACTTTACCGGTGAGATGATATCCCGCATACAGGCGAAGGTG
>Ga0137394_10004152_pt1 | contig 10965 bp, 11 predicted proteins | sample czobulk116metaG_FD_108278 | JGI IMG/M metagenome (GOLD analysis project Ga0137394, IMG submission 108278) | Vadose zone soil microbial communities from Angelo Coast Range Reserve, California, USA - czobulk1.16 metaG | ecosystem: Environmental > Terrestrial > Soil > Vadose zone | place: USA... | reverse complement strand
GGTCTATCCGGTTTTGGTTTCACTGTTTTCGAGAGTGATAAAGCCGGTGCGCGCGCCAAAGCGCCGACGATCGCGAGATGAACAAGACCAAGCATGCTTCGCTCCTGCGAATGCCGCGACGGAAGTTACTGTCGAAGAAAGATTTTAGGAGGTTTTGGCTGGAGCGGCCTGAATCGTAGTTTGATAGCTGACGGACATGATCCAATGACCGTCGCGCTTGATCCACAGGCGGCTCACGTGGACCGGCTTGCCAGAGTACGGCTGGTGGAGGGAAGTCATCACCACGGCATCTCCAAAATCAAACATCTGCGCCGATACCAACGGGGCGGGCGCGGAACCATGCCCGGTCTGCTTCTGCAAATTGAGAGTTGCGATGCGATCGGCCTTGCTCAGTGGGTGGTCATTGGTCGAGCCGAGCATGACGAATTCTTCCGCGATATGCGGCGACCAAGCGGAAGCGTTATGATTCGTAACGCCCGTCTCCAGCGCCTGCCAGGAAACTATGATGGCCTGTTCCGCTTCGGTTTTCGGTTTGAATGGCACCGTCTTGCACGGATTCTGGCAGTCATTCACGCCGGAGCCTGCCGCAGCCGAGGCCTGCTGGCCCAGAGCGACCTCGTGATAGACGATTAATCGCCAGCCTGCCGGACGCTTTACCCAGATGCGCAGAACATGGACTTTGTCGCGGCTGGACATCACCGCGCTAACTTGACCGTAGGTGCGCGGCTTAAGTTGCGCTCCGGTTTCGTTGCCAAGTGCGGGCGTGGGCAGGGACTTGAGGACGTCGGCCTTGGCTCGCGTCTTTCCGTCTGCGTCCGTCCAGGTGAAATCCGTGTCGAGCAGTTTGCCGATTGCCGCCTTGTCGTCTTTCGCGGCTGCCTGCACAAATTCGTTATCGATCTGGAGAAGCGATGGATCATCGGCGGCGGCAATGGCGTGCCGGCCAGTCTGCGCAGCCAGCATGACCCCGAGCGCGACACCGGCGGCCAGCACTCTCGTGATGAAGCGTCTCATTCTTTTCTACCCTCCCTGGGAATCTTGGTATCGGTTATACATGGAAAAAGGGCCGGATGCATTTCCGGCCCCCCCCAATTTCCGTCCGCCTAACGGCGGCTAGAAGCTAAACTTCAAGCCCAACTGGATGGCGCGGGCGCTGCCCGAGCCGAGCACCGGATTGAAAGAAGCGTTGTCCGGCGTGGCGCAGCCGCAACCGAAGGCGCCAGCCTGTGACGGATCGCCAGTTGCCCCCTGGCCGTAGCCACTTGTGCTCCCATAGGGATTCGCGAAATTGGGGTGATTGAGAAAGTTGAAGGTTTCGACGCGGATTTGAGCTTTTACCTTCTCCCCAAACTTGAAGGATTTCGAAATCGAGAGGTCCACGTTATGGAAGCCAGTATCCCGGAATATGTTGCGGCCCATGGTGCCAAAGTGGCCGACAGCATTCGGAATCAACAAAGAATTGCCCACCATATAACAATAGTTGGTCCCAATCTTGGGATCCGTAAGCGAGGTCACTGCACCGGGGCCGACAGCAGTGGCAGCGCTCAAGCAAGCGGCCGGAATGGGGCCACTGCAGGCACCACCGCCACCCGGACCGAAGCATGGAATCCCACTGGGACCGATTGACTTGAAGTCGGCCGGGTTGCCAATGAAATCCCAGCGGTCCGAATTTTCGTTGGCTCCGGCAAAATTGTTTACCTGATCATTCACTCCCCAAGGCTGCCCGCTCTGCATGGTGATGATGGTATTGAGCTGCCAGCCTTCAAGGAGTTGGCCCCAGGTTTTCTTCTCGGGGAGTGCATAGGTCACGGAGAGCGTAAAGCGGTGGGTGATGTCAAAGTCGCTGCTGCCACGATCCTGGCCGGGATGCTTGCTGTCTTGCGGGAGGAACGCCACCCAGTTCGATGACAAGTCGTCAATCGCGTGAGCATAGGTATAGCCAGCCACGAAATCCAGGCCATGATAGTTGCGGGCGGTTAGCGTGGTCTGCAAACCGTGGTAGGTCGATCCATAGAAATTCGACAAATAGTTGATGTAGTTGAGATAGGGATACTGAGCTGCGAACGGCTGCGCGGTACTTCCGTTTGCGATATCCGGCTGATTGAGATCCACAACTCCGATCAATCTCACGCCATGGTTACCGACGTAAGTGGCCTCCAGGGAAAGCTTGCCGGAGAAGGCGTGCTGGATACCCAGCGTCCAGTTTTCAACATAGGGGGTGCGGAAGTTGCGATTCATGGCAAAGGTATCGCAAGGACCCGGGTTGTCCGGACCGGTTGCATGGCTCGCGCCGTCGCCACACTGGACCAATCCAGTCACGTTAGCCGGATAGATTGCGGTGGTTTGATCCAGCCAAGTAAGGCTTGATCCAGGGATCGTGACTCCGGTGGTGAAGATGTTTCCGATGCCGGGCGTGGTGACTGCGGGATTGCCAGTGACAATGGTAGCCCCCGTGGGGATGGTGCCGAGTCCCAGCGTGACGGTATTTTGTGTGTTCTGCTGGGAAAGGAACGCGTTCATGGAAAGAAGGCTGTAGATGATACTTCCCCCGGCGCGAACGATTGTGGTGCCCTTGCCGGTCACGTCCCAGGCGACTCCCAGGCGCGGGGAAAAGTTCTTATGGTCGCCTTTATAGATCGAGCCGATGTTTTTGCCCACCTGTTCAAAACCGACAGAAGGCTCCCAGTTTCCGAACAGGTTGTTTGCTTCCTTGGGAACACCCTGGAGCTCGTAGCGGAATCCGAGATTCAGAGTCACCCTGGGAGTGATGCGCCAGTCGTCCTGGGCGTAACCGGCGTAAAGCCACTGGGTAATATTACGGGTGGGATCTCCGGCCAAAAACGTGGTATTTCCCGGTATGCCGGCGAGAAAGTCTTCGAGTGGAGAGGAGCCAGCGGCAACTCCGTCACCTGGGAATCGGATCCGCCCTCTGCCTGCACGGAAAGTAGCTTGATGGACCTGGTCTTTGCGGAGTTCGCCACCGAATTTAAAGGCATGCTTGCCACGTAAGTAGGACACCTGATCAATAAGGTCATAGACCTTGTCGGGCCCAACAATCTTTGGAAAATTGTGGAAGGAGCCTAGTTGCGAGAAGGGACTGATTCTGAGGTCGGGTATCCCGCTCAATAGGGGATTGGAGAGGCCGGCGTTGATTTTGTAAGGAAAACCGATATCGTCGGGAAGGATCTGGAGAACGTAGTGGGTAAAGCCGCCGCGGAGCTCGTTGGCCAAGGTGGAACTTGGAGTCCAAGCCCAGTGGGCGGAGACGTCTTGAGCCCGAGAATGAACCTTGGTGCGGAATTGTGGCAGGAGCTCGAAGAAGTCCATTCCGACGATGGTGTCGTTGCCAAAGAAATAAGAGCCGCTCAGGGCGTTATGTTCGCTGATGTGGTAATCCAGTTTCCCGATGGCATTCTTAGAGCTGTTGACGTTGGGATAGTTGAGCGATACAAACGACCCTTGATCTGCGTTAGGAGTATAAAATCCCAGCAGGTAATTGCTGAGCGGGTTCACGGTGAAACTTGAATTATGGGCTACAAGATCAGCGATCGCGTTGGGGATGCTAATCGTGCAGTCCTCAAATTTGAGGACCAAGCAACCATTGTCGGACGGCACGCCGGATGTTGCCGGCACGACCGCCGTGGTTGGGACATGTCCGGGAAGGGAATTGCCGACGGTATACATCTGGCCTTCATAAGCACCAAAATAAAAGAGCCTATCCTTAATGATGTGCCCGCCGGCTGATCCGCCATACTGTTCGAGTTCGACGGGGGTTTTTGGATCTCCCGCTGGATTGAAATAATTGCGCGCGCCGAAGGAATCCGAGCGGCCGAAGCCATAAGCAGAGCCATGGATGTCATTCGTGCCCGATTTTAAGCCGACGCTGGTGACGGCGCCGGGCTTCCAGCCGAACTCGGCCTTGGGATTGACCTGCGTGTTGAACTCCTGAATCGCATCTATTGGTATAAGGGTGGCGGCATCGCCGATGACGGCGGCAGCGTTGGTGACGCTCAAGCCCATGAAGGCTTCGTCGTTGGTAATGCCGTCGACGATGTAGCTGGTGTCTTCGGGACGAATACCGTTGGTGCTCTGGGTCCAGGGTCCGCCGCCCGGGTAGATCATCGTGCCGGGACGGAGTGAGACAAGATTTTGGTAGTTGCGCCCGTTCAGAGGCAGGTCGTTAATGATTTCATTGCTGATCGTTCCACCTAAGGTGGTCGAAGTGGTATCCACCATGGGGACTTCCTCGGTGATGGTGATCGTTTCCGTTGTCGAGCCGGGCTGGAGGACGGCGTCGATACGCGCATCCTTGCCAACTTCTACCAGGATATTCTTGCGCTCAAAAATCTTGAAACCCTTGAATTCGGCGCGCACGGTATAAGTGCCGGGCAGAAGGTTCAAGGCAACGTATGCGCCATCCGAATCCGTCGTCAAAGTCTGCGACACGCCTCGAGCTACGTCCGTGATGGTAACAGTCGCGCCTCCCACGTTGCCGCCAGATTGGTCGGTGACGACACCCAGAATTCGGCCGCTACTGCCCTGCGGGTGGGCCGCAACGCTAGCAAGTAGCGCGGCGCAAACCACCGCCAGAACTCGAAGGAGCTTGTCCAGGCTGACACACCCCGGCGCGACGTTCCGCTGAACTTTGGACTGCATGAGGACCTCCCCCACGAAATAGGTATAGCCGCTGTACCACCATATGATAGAAGCTGTCAAGCAATTCCATAATTGCGAGGTCAGGAAGGAGAGGATGCTGGTACAGAGGTTAGACCACGATCGTACCCCTGTACCCGATGACTGGATCACCCCATACCACCCCCTGCCAGATCATGGCCATTTCGGCGAAACCGCAAGATTGGTCCGCTCACTGTATATCACGTCCCTTGGCACGCCGAATTTGGGCTTGCAGAAGCAGCTTAGCGAATTGGGCTAAGTTCAAGAACCAGTTTGCTGGGGTGGGCGCATCCAGGCTGCCCACCCGCTTTCTTTTTTGAAAGGTGCCGATTACAATTCCTCGATACACTAAGGCTCATAATGCTCCATTTCCTGTTCTCCCTGCTGATGTCGGCGTCCGTAGCTGTGCCTCACCAAAATACGGGGGCGAGCGACGTCGCCAGGCCGTGTGCGGAGGGGTGGGACAGCGCTGGACCGTGGGCCAAGAAAAAGCCGCGCAAGCATGGAAAGGAAGAACCGCAAAATAAACCGGGGGCTTGCATCGAACTGTCATTTCCCCCGCTGGAGATTCAAGAATACTTGCAGTCGTATGCCCGGAGTCAGCAGTGGAAAATCAGTCAGGAACAAGTGACCGAAGACTCCTGGACGATCACGCGGGCGCTCAGCAAAGAGGAACTGCTGGGGGCTACCAAGAGGAACTCCGGTATGACCAGAGTAACCTGGACAGCTGGAGTAGTCCATTTGCACATCAGTACGGCGCAAGTGGCAGAAGGGTTTGCGCGCACCCTGATTCGAGCCAACTTCCGCGGCTACGGCCAAAACGCGGATCAGTTTGCGCTGCCGCGGGAATACTGGGATTTGGAATCCAACAACAATCTTGAGACGTCCATCACTTCTGCCCTGCAGGCGCATTTCAAGGCTTCGCAATAGAGTTGGACGGCGCAGCGGCAAGAGCTTGGCAGGCAGAAGACCTGGTGTAGCACGCGGGCTACTCCGGCGATGGGAGGGCTGTTGGTTTTCGTTTTGCAGCCAGCCGCGGGTCTGCCACTGAGTCAAGCAATGTGAATTCAGCGAATGACACTCCCACCAGCAAACATTTCCGCTCGTCCGGTTGCAAGAAAAATCCTTATCGATGAACGACAACGGCCGCTTCGGGTATGCCGGTTCTGAGCAAGCCGGCGAACTATAGGGGAGGCACCGGCAGGCTGAAATAGTAACCTTGCGCCTCGTCACATTGGTGAGCCTGAAGAAACGCCAGCTCTTGACTCACTTGCGGCACGATCGAGACGAGAGGCGGTGGCCACAAGCTCGCAAAGTAAGCTAGAATAAAAACTTAGTTATGTCGGGGCGTAGCGCAGCCTGGTAGCGCGCCTGCCTTGGGCGCAGGAGGCCCCCGGTTCAAATCCGGGCGCCCCGACCAAACTTTTCAAATAGTTAGCAGAGGCATTCATCAGTTCACTTGAGCGACTGTGCCCATATTTGTGCCCACTGCTTGTTCGCTTGCGGCCTCAATTTGACCGATGAAGCGGAAGCTCTCCAGCTTCGCAGCAGCCAACCGTTTCTGCTCTGCTGCCGGGATGAACGTATCGCATGGTCGCCTCTTGCGCGACCGGCATCACCGCCTACCTGAAGAACAGCGCCAAGCTCGAAATCGCGCAGCACATCGCCAACCACGAGTCGCCACGCACAACGAAGCTGTACGACCGGCGACAGGATGAGATTTCTCTGGATGAGGTCGAGCGGATTGCAATTTAGGCCCGCACGGTCCTGTACCCGCGCACGCTTCTACTCAATGGGGAAGATTGACATGGCATTTGGGGCACGGCTTTCCCAGCAGCTCCTCCGCCGCGCCCCGGCCAGCTTCAGCTCGGACTGACTTTAAGTCGTGCACCGGCCGAGCCCGGATCAAAACCTGGGGGCCATTTCGTGTCATGGTCGTATATCGCGCCGTCTAACCGCGCCCAGGTCAACCGCCAGCGCCAGCATCACGAACGCGATGAACGCGGTCCACAAGATCGGTGAAATTGCAGAAAAACATGTTGTTGACCCAAAGACACTCTTGGTCGCTTCGTTACGAAACAGACCTGCCCAGCTTGATTGCATGTTCCTTAAGCCGGTTCAGCAGGCGCCGCGCCCAAATAAGCTCGGCCGCCAAGATCACCAGGCCGAAGCCGATAGTCAGCCAGCCAGGGCCGGGAAGGACAAGCATTGCTGCCCCTATCACAAGAAGGGTGAAACCGAGAACGATCCTGAGAAGACGTTTAGTTCTCTGCATCGCCGTCCTCAGATTCAAATTTTGACCACTGAATTTGAAGTCTTCGTCTTGCATGACCTTATTTTCTCCCCGAGCTGCCGTACCGGCGGACCATCTCAAAATCGAACCGTCCTGTTGGTGTCAGTCCAAGGCCTGCCGACGCTATGTGGGACCTGCGCCAGCGAAGAGGCGGTCGGCAGACGCGGTTCGTTCCTTATCCAATTCCTTGACGTCCGCCGGAGAGTTTGCCTTCTCTTCCGTCATTTCTTTGCAACCATGTGCGCCCTTGCTTAAAGCGTCCGTTACTTCCGTCCCTTTCAGATAGCGGAGTCGCGCGGAGTCGTCGGTTCGCAGCGTCACTTGCGCAAGGCCAATCAAGGTGGCGTGCTCTGCGCTGCTCATCTTCTCGTTGAGCATTACTCCGCTTCTTTCCACAGCTACAAACGGCGGAGTTCTGTCTTCGCCGTTCAAGCGCTGTGTCAATCTTGAAACGACGACCGCAGGCGGGAATAGAGGCACAGTCTGGCCCAGAAAAATGGCCTGGCATGGATAGAGAACGCCGCCTTTTAGAATCTTTCGAGACACTGCATCTGTGCCTAGCGCATGCAACGAATCGACATCGGGTAATTGCCATCGTGAGAAACGCGCAATCATCCCCAGCACCGTGGCGTTGGGCTCTGGGAATCGTCGGGGAGTAATCGCAAGCCGTCGTTCGACCTCACACAGGAGTTTTTCGGCTGTATCAGAATCACGCCCGCAGACGACCAGCCCGTGATTTCCAAGTATGAGAACGTCAGTCTCCGGTGCACCGGCCACTGCCTTTTCAATTTGGCGAGCGAGCGGTATGCCGGACGCTGTGTACGGAATCCATTGCCAGTGTAGGCCGGCCAGTCGTTCTTTTAGTTGGTCGGGTCCATCTAGACGTATGGCCCAGGCAATGGCGTTGATCGAGTGCACGTGGATGACAACACGATGCCGAAGGACGGCGTGCATTGCAGTTTCAATGGATGGACGCAACCTGTCCTTCAAAGCATAGCGTGGCGCAATTTCCGTGTCGTTATGGATAGACTCTTTGACTTCTGCCAATTCAAGCGGCACGAGCATCTCTTCTTGCATTGCATGAGCCAGCCATTTGCCGGATGCTTTAATCCATAGAATTCCATCTAGCTTTATGGAGGTATTCCCATTGCTAGCTTGCACCAGCAGCGGATCGTTGCCGACGCGCGCCGATAGATCGCGCAGGGACGCGATCTCTCTTTCCTCTCGAGTGGACGAGACTTTGGGTTGGGCTGCATTTTTCACAAATTAGTTCCTCCTTTGTTCCTCATTGCCGCACCTTTCATCCTTTACTTGCAATATCCGCAGTGTGTCTTTGGCTTGATACTTGGCTCTGAACTTCGCGCTGTTCTGGCCAATCTTGACGGAGGCTTTGAAAATGGTCCCGACGGAGAGGATTCCTCCCAATTTGTGCGCAGCGACGGAGGCCAGGGCCATGGACGCGATGCATCCGCAGGACGCGCAATCAGGATTCCCGCCAAACTGGCAGGGAGCGATCTTTGTTTGCAGGTCAGCCGACAACGTTTGGGTCGTGAGTGCAAAAATACAATCCTGGGGGCTGGGTGGCGGCGAGATGAACTGCCGAATCACCGCTTCTGGCATGTCCAGTTTCGGATATTGCTTTCGCAATTGCGTCATGTCCACAATGGCCCGCGCCCGCTCCTCAGAACCCAATACTTCCGGCATTTGATCTCCAACCTGAGGAGTGAAAAGGCTGAACCATACCTTCTTGATCTCGGGGCGTGGCGTCCAGAATTCCAGGAATTCGGCCAAGTATCCTGGCCGCTTCATCATTTGACCTGTGACTGTGCAATGAACCGTGACCCTCTGCCCTACAATGTTTTTTAGAATACGGTTGTAGGTTGCTGGCGCTCGCCGGATATCGTGTTCCGGTTGCAACCCATCGACAGATACGACTACGTGCAACCGCGGCAGATTCGCCCAGGTCGGACCCATCGTTCGGAATGCGCTGGTAACGATCTGCACGTGGATTCCGCGCGCCAACAGCAGGGGAATCAGCAACTGCAGTTCGCGGTAGCGGACCAGGGGGTCGCCTCCGACGATAGACAAGTGCAAAGGCTTCAGCCGATCGACGACTTCAAGAACTCCGTTTACCAGGGATTGGCCTCTTCGATCGTTCAGGTCGCGCAATGTCTGTCCGCCGCCCAGATGCGCGTCGTCAAACGCGTAACAGCCCGGACATTTCAAAGGGCATTCACGCGTGATTTCTATCGAAAGAGATGGTTGTTCACCCTTGAGGATCTTGCCCCATGCTTGAATGACTTGAGAGGTGTGCACCGATGATGGTCCTTTCCCGACCGCACGCAAGATGTACGGTCTTTGAATGCGTTGCTTGGTTGCAAGCCTCGCGGGAGAGACTGCGCGGCACGGATTCTGTTTCAAAGCAAGATCGGTCGCTTCGGTACTTCGTGAGCCGGGGAGTCGGCTTTAGGAAAAACAGGGAGGAGAGGTGTCTGTCGCTTGGCGCACAAAGATAGGATCATAGGAAGGGCATCTACCTTCGAAAATCTGCCTAAATGAAAACAAGCTGGCCTGAAAGCGAGGAGCGGAGTCCAAGCAATCCGATGCGTGGTTCTTCGCTGTAACAGGTACATGGTGATGGAGCTGGGAAACCAAGTTGTTCCAATAGCTCTGCGGCTTAACTGCAGGTGGATCGGGCAGCGCGTCAAGAGATCCACTAACAATCAAAAGGCATAACAAACACGCCGCGATTTGGGCTCTCATAGTCTTGCAGCCCCGTGGATTTATCCGTCGTGAAAGAGTGTTGCGTGCGTTCATTGGCCCAGGCGGCACAAGCATCCCCTGTTCCTACGATGCAAAAAACTCTGTGGGAGATAGCTTGCGACCAGAACGGATACATGTACAGCGAAATGGCAATCTTCCCGAAGACTACCCGCGGCTGTGGTCGTTAGTTGGTCTGAGCCGAGCGAAGAGAGGAGGTCAAACCAGACCTCGCAAGAGAGCAAAAGGGACAATAGGAACTAGATGTGGCAAGTGATGATTTGTCCCGGCTTTCGCCTCTTCTTCGCTATGGGGAAAATTCGGGGGGACTCTATGCATGCGGAGCCACATTTGTCTACATCGTGCCACTACCAAATATTTTTCTAACTCGTTTGTTTTCAAAAACGAGATTGAAAAGGAAGGACTTCCAAGCGATAGCCCGGCTGACTTGGGCGCAGGAGGCCTCCGGTTCAAATCCGGGCGCCCCGCCCAATCACTTCTTTGTTTAGCCGCAACTTTGAATCCCTTTTACTTATGGTAGAATCCCCGCCGTTGAGTCACTACCAAAGAGGGACGATCCAGGTGCCGCGGCCAGTTAGAAAGAATAGCTAGACCGTAGACCCGACACCATAAAGGCAGTGACAAGATGGCTAGTCCCGGCGCCATCTGATAGAAGCGTCTCTCACCCAGAAAGGGGCCTCTAAAAAATGCATCGGATCCCAGTTCCCTCCAAGGAAATTACACAGGTTGGATACCAGGAGCATTCTGAAACTCTCGAAATCAAATTTGAACACGGTGGCGTGTATCAGTTTTTTAATGTGCCTGCGGATGTCTTCAATGGATTGATGAATGCGACCTCCAAAGAGGGATTTTATCGCTCGAAAATTGGCGAGCGCTTCCCATGCTCTCGCGTTTCGTGATGGCGATTTGGATCTGCTAAAGGACTTCAAAGGCTGGCTCAACTGAATTTTATGCCGCGGGAATCAGACCTGCGCTGCGGTGGTTGAGGTTTAGTTCGCACCCCGTCCGCTGGAACTTGCGCGCGTGTCTCTTGCTGAAAGCAGCTTACTCAGCAATTTTCCAGATCGCGCTTCTTTCCGTAACGAAACGCCAATCCAACACCCATGGTCATAAATCCAATTGGAGGGACTACCAGCACCAGGACACCTTTGCTGATGGCCTTCTGGCCCTCCTTGGAGGTGGCCGCGGCGGAACTGCGGCACATGGCGCAACCCTGG
>Ga0137394_10004149_pt1 | contig 10972 bp, 11 predicted proteins | sample czobulk116metaG_FD_108278 | JGI IMG/M metagenome (GOLD analysis project Ga0137394, IMG submission 108278) | Vadose zone soil microbial communities from Angelo Coast Range Reserve, California, USA - czobulk1.16 metaG | ecosystem: Environmental > Terrestrial > Soil > Vadose zone | place: USA... | reverse complement strand
TGTAAACCAGCGCGACGATCTCATCGCTACGGCAGTTTTATACTCATCCGATAAAGCGAGTCTGGCGGGCGTAGTTGATGCGATCAACAAGATTGCCGATTCAAGGATCCGTCCGGCCCTGCTGGAATTGCTCTACTTTAGGCGCGCACAAGACGCCGCCACTGGCAAGCGATTTGACGAGGCCGAGCAACTGGTATCTAAAGTCGAAGGGCGGGAGCAACGCGCTTATCTTCGCACCGAGATCGCCAAAGGCCTTTTAAACAAAAGCGAGACGCAATCTCATGCGCGCGAAGTTCTTGATGAGGCAATAACCGAATCCAACAAAACTGGTATGACGACCTTTGCGGCGCGTACCCTGCTGACAGCGTCGAATCTCTACGCGAAAATAGATCTTAGCCGGTCAATCTCAATCCTGGGAGACGCTATTAATTGCATCAACCATATTGAGGCTCCGGATTTTTCCATTGGCGATCAAACCCTCGAAAAAACGGTCAAGAGAAGGAGCAACGCGGGCAGCTTTCTCATCAGGTTTTACATGCCAGGGCTAGATCCGGAAAAAGCAGTTCGTGAGATGGCAAAGATCGACTTCGACAATACTCTGTCACAAACCAGCGCTTTCACTGACAAGTTTCAGCGCGCAATAACTACACTTGCTTTGGCAGATGTCTGTTTGCAGCAAATGCAACAACAACCCAAAGGAAAACCAAAGAAGCTAGCGACAAAGCCTTAACGCACGTTCGATGAGGCGCCTTACCCTTACGTTCGGGCTACTTCTTCTGCGTTTGCGTCACCCCTCAAGACTATTCTGCAACGCCCATCTGCCAGAGCATGTAGGCATAGTCCAACGCTACCTCTCGAAGGTAATCATACCGACCGGACGAGCCTCCGTGGCCGGCGCCCATATTGGTCTTCAACAGCAGCGGATTATTGTCGGTCTTCATAGCGCGCAGCCGGGCAACTAGCTTGGCGCCTTCCCAGTAAGGCACCTGGCTATCGTTGAGTGAAACCTTAACGAGCATGGAAGGATAATTCTTTCGTCCAATGTTGTCGTAAGGCGAATACTTCTTCATGTACATGTAGGCATCCTTTTCGTTTGGATTGCCCCACTCAATGTACTCGCTCGTGGTCAGCGGCAATGAAGCGTCAAGCATCGTGTTTAGAACATCGACAAAAGGCACCTGGGCCACGACTGCCTTAAACAGATCCGGGCGCATGTTTGTGACCGCCCCAACCAATAGACCGCCGGCGCTGCCACCCTGGATCACCAGGCGATCGCTGGATGTATACTTGTTCTTTACCAGATGCTCGGCGGCGGCGATGAAGTCCGTAAACGTATTCATCTTGTTCATCATCCTGCCGGCCTGCCGCCACTCTTCGCCCATCTCTCCGCCGCCTCGAATGTGCGCGATTACATAGACGACGCCTCTGTCCAGCAAGCTCAACCGATTGGAGGAGAAGGTGGGTGTCATTGAGGCGCCATAAGATCCGTAACCGTACAGCAGCAGCGGCGCTTTGCCGTCTATCTTCGTGCCCCTGCGATAGACCACTGACAGCGGGATCTTTGTGCCGTCAGCAGCGGTGGCGAAGAGACGCTCCGAAACATAATTCTTCCGATCGAAACCGCCAGGCACTTCCGTCTCCTTCAGGAGCGTAGACTGCTGGGTGTTCATGTTGTAATCGAGAACCGAACCGGGCGTAACCAGTGACTGATAGTTGTAACGCACTACCGGCGTATTAAACTCCCGGTTAACCGTGATTGAGGCGGCGTACACCGGCTCAGGAAACTGGATGCGATGAGACTTATTAGTCTTCATGTCGATGACGCGTAACTTCTGCAATCCACCTTCCCACTCGGAAACCACGGCGTGACCCACGAAGAAAGTTATGTCGTCAACCTTGACCGCGGGTTGATGCGGCACAAACTCTTTCCAGTTTTTCTCAGATGGGTTTGAAACCGGGGCGCTCACCACGCGGAAGTTTTTCGCTCCCTTGTTAGTGCGAATGTAAAAGGAATTCCCGTAGTGGTCGACGTCGTACTCATGTTCAGCTTCGCGCGCATGAATGAGTTTCGTCTCCGCCATGGGCTGGTCGGCGGGCAGATAGCGAAACTCGGTCGAGGTCTTACTGAAGGATCCAATCAAGATCATTGCCTTGTCGCGCGTGCGTGAGGCGCCAAGGTCGAAAAGTTCATCTTTCTCCTCAAGGACCAGGTCGGTTTTGTCGGTCCCCAACACATGGCGGAAGAACTTGTCAGAACGTTTCGTCACCGCATCTTCCGTAGTGAAGAACAAGGTCTTGTTGTCGGTCGCCCACATAACACTGCCGGCGCGTTCGAAACTTTCCGGAAGCAGCTGTCCGGTCCGCAGATCTTTGATCTGCAGCTTGTATTGCCGGTAGCCGGTGGTATCGCTTGAATAGGCGAGCAGGTTGCCATCATCGCTGACAACGAAAGCTCCGATGTTAAAGAACTTAAGGCCTTTGGCGAGCTCGTTCTGATCGAGAATGATCTCTTCTTTCGCGTCCAGTGACCCGAGCTTTCGGCAGTAGGTGGGATACTGTTTGCCCTGCTCGGTGCGGGTGTAATAAAAGTGGTTCCCCCAACGATACGGCACGCTACTGTCGGTCTCCTTAATGTGGCCCACCATCTCCTTGTAGAGTTTCTCCTGGAAGGCCGCGGACGGCTTCATGACTGCTTCGGTGTGAGCATTTTCTGATTCGAGATAGGCGATCACGGCAGGGTTCGACTTTTCGCGAAGCCAGAAATAATCATCGACCAGTGTCTCGCCATGAATGTTTGTAGTCTTGGTTTTCTTGTCTGCCATTGGTGGTTTTGGTGGGGCTGCTCCGTTTCCATTTGATTGCGCGAGCGCCGCGCGGTTAAGGGTGAAAGCCGTAATCAATGTAAACAAAACGAGCAGCATCAAAAGCTTTGGATGTTTTCTCATGTCGGATCCTCTTTATTACGAGAATTTGGTTTGCCAACGTCGCGGACATTTCGTCTGTTTTTGACTCTCTGCGGCGCGTGGAGCCGCCGGAGTAACTGCGAACTTCTTCTGTCAGGCGTGTTAACGGCGCACGGCCGTTAGTCATGGACCGTTCAACCACGCGGAGGATCGCCCCAACCCGATCCTTTGTATTTCCCGTCTTCAACAATGCACGGCACGGTGGGGTCACCGTTTGAGAAGGAAAGCATCTCCGCGCGCCGCTTGCGATCGTTTTGCGCGTCATAGTCGTTGAATGAGATACCGTGCGAATTGTAATAGTCCCGGGCCTGCTCGCAATATGGACATCCCGGCTTGGTATAGATAACGAGTGCCAACTATTTCCACCTCCGTGTGTTATCAGTCTATCAATGTATGCGCGAAGATGAGAAGTGGAGGGCGAAGATTACGTAACGCAAACTGTTAGTTTGCGGAGGCTGGGGTTCCTCTCAAGCTGAGTGTCAGCCGACCGGCCGCAAACTAACAGTTTTGCGTTACGTAAGACCCGGCGCCCAACAACCATCAGTCGCTGCTCGTCAAAAGGGACCCTATACCGCAAAAGATCGCGGTGTCAATTTCAAAAAGGAACCGCTATACTTCGCCAACTATGAGCGAGCAGACTTGCGAGCCTGTGCAAACCACTGTAGTCGACAATGATCTGCTCGACCCTTACGATCAGCTCGTTAGTATAGAAATACTGGGCCAGCGAGTAGAGGTACCTGAGAAAAACCGTTTGCTACGCTGTTTCCAATTCCTCTCATTGAACACCATCTCCTATGGCGATTTTTGTTGGAATGGCGACTGCACAAATTGCCAGATCTGGTATCACACCGAAGGGCAAACCAGGGAGAATGACAAGCCTGGTCTTGCCTGCCGCATGGAAGTAATCGAGGGAATGGTGATTAGTTCAATGAGCCCGTTTATCAAGCTCCACGGAATAACCAAGTAGGACAGACATTCCTGTCTGTCCCGAGTTGAATTAGCCCAACCTGTAGAAATCAAGAGCAGATTTTCCATATATCATTTGACATTTCTGATTCTTTCTCATTTGTCATTCATTGGTCATTGGCTTGGTCTTATTTCGTGACGTTTCGTGTCATTTCGTGGATCGCTTGTTTAGCTGACACATGAAGCACGATCCACGAAATCACACGAACGGACACGAACAAAAACCCCTGGGGAGAGACAACACTCCACCGCTGAAAGCGCAAGCCTAACGCTACGCCCTCGTGGAATCGTTATTTGACTAGCTTCGGGAAAACCCGTTGCCTGAGGATTAGACGCCGCGGCAGTTTGGATGGACGGAATTTTTCAGAGGAGGATGTCCGGCGCACTTCAGGTCGCCGTTACCTGGGCCGAGAGATACTGATCGTGGAATGGGTCAAATGCGAAGCGTCTCGACAAACTTGAACTTTGTCGAACAATCAATACTTGGGCACGCTCGGATCGACCTCATTCGACCAGGCCGTGATGCCCCCCTTGAGATTCAGGAGGTTGCCGGAAAAACCCGAACGCTTGAGGGCTTCGATTGCCTTGGCGCTGCGGCCGCCCATCTTGCAGTGGACCACCGTCTCACGGTTAGCATCGATCTCCGACGCTCGGGCCATCACTTGCCCCAGTGGGATATGCACTGAGTTCGGGATTGTCGCAATAGCGACCTCGTCTGCTTCGCGCACGTCAATGATCTGAATGTCTTCCCCGTTATCGAGACGCTGCTTGAGTTCAGTCGCGGTAATTTCGGGCATCGGCTGAGTAGTCGCTTGATTCATGAGTCCTCCCAAACGGTTTATTAATAGGGCGCATATTCTAGCTGTGCGTGATGGGGTTAACAAGACGCCGGGATGCCGCAGGTTTGTTAGTTTCTGATTCTCAATAAACATCAGCTACACTACGATCACGCGTTAGACTCAGCATTCTTCTTTTGGATGAGGACTATCCATGCGGTTTGAGTTTTATCACCCCGGCCTTGACGGCATTTCGAAACTTTCGGTTGATGGCACGGTTTCGAACAGCATTCATTTTTCACACTGGAAAGGAAACGAGACGCCGTCCGAAGTTAAAGCAGACACCTCCACTGAAATTGTCTTGAATCTTGTCGGGTCCCCCAACAGAAATGAGCTGACTCAGGGTATTGAGTTAGTTACTAACAATCATTTTGATACTGACGGAGTGCTTTCGGTTTGGACCGCGCTCGCGGGCGAGCGCGCATTAGAGTTGCGCGATAGATTGATTCCCGCGGCGGAAGCCGGCGACTTCTGTGAATTCACAAACGAAGCCGGGGTTCGGGCAAGCATCGTTATTCAGGGATCGGATCAACCGGGTCCCGGTGATGAGTCTGGCTCGCCCCTCGCTTGCTATCTGGCCGGCGAGAAGGTCGATGATGATGCGCGGGCCTACGAACTGGTGTTACCTGAAGTCGAGCGCGTCCTGACGCGCATCGATGACTACGAACATCTGTGGCACACCGCCTGGCGGAAAACTGCAGCTGCTACAGAGAGCTTCGAACGCGCAGCTTCCAAAGTCACTGAGTATGTCGACTCTGGCTTGTCGTTAGTCATGCTGGCGCGCGAGATGTTTAGTCCCGCTGGGTTCGATCCTGCGCGCGATGCGGCGCCCTATACAGCAATCTCGCGTTACGCCAAAGGCTCGCTGTTTGTAATTGCGACTCCTTTGAAGAGCGGTTGGGCTTATCGAATTGACTACCCCTACTACTCCTGGGCCGAAACAGTCGTTCGCCCGCACATCGAGCGTCATGACTTCTCTCAGCTCTTAACCGAGCTCAATCAACTTGAGTCTGGGCGTGAAGGCGTCTGGAAGTCGGATAACAACGAAATGACTTCGGCGATCAAGTTTCTGAGCAGCGATGGGATGCTCGCCGCTTCAAAGCTGGCGCCGGATGAAGTGGCCGGGAGTTTCCAGAGGGCATTGATGTCGGCACGGCAGGAAGCGCAGGCATCCATGCCTGCCTGACGTAAAGATGATGCTTTCTTAAAGAAATATTAGGGAAAAGCGAATGGCGTCTGGCGAAACCATGCAGGGTAAGGATGCCTGCGCTCCTGAGCATACGCGGCTGCGATAGAGATTCAAATGAATGATGTTTTGATCATTGGCGCCGGGCCGGCAGGTCTCTCAGCGGCTCTTTGGTGTGATGAGTTGGGTCTTGACACGCTCGTGCTGGAAAAAAATTCCGCTGTGGGTGGACAACTTCATTCTATCCACAATCCTATCGAGAACTATCCCGGCGTGCCCGCAAGCAACGGCAGTGAGTTTCTCGACCGTTTTGCCGAACAAGTCAGCAAAGTGGATTTCGATCTCTGGACTGACGTTGAGATTGAGAGCGTTGATTTGAAAACAAAACGAGTCGTCTTGCGAAGCGGTGAAGAGCTTCAGTCGATCTCGATTATCATTGCTACGGGGGTGAGACGCAGGCGGCTTGGCATTCCCGGTGAAAACGAATTTGTGGGACATGGCATCATTGAATCGCCCACCAGAGATCGCGAAACCTTTGCAGGCAAGGACGTCTGCGTGATCGGCGGAGGCGATGCCGCGGCCGAGAATGCCCTTCTGTTAGCAGACGTCTGTCCAACGGTTACTCTGGTGCATCGCAGTAAGAAGTTGAAAGCGCGGCCAAACTTCGTTGGGGAATTGCAGAGTCAACACTGCATAACGGTTTTTCCGGAGTCTGTGGTGACCAGAATTCTCGGCCATGAGGAAGTGGAAGCAGTTGAGATACGTCGAAAGGATGCGCTGAAGCCTTTTCAGATGGCGGTGCAGGGCGTGGCTATTCGCATAGGAGTTGAACCAAATACCGAAATATTCTCCGGGCAGTTACAGCTGGACCCGGAAGGCTATGCAGTTGTGACGAGTCAACTGGAAACCAACGTGGCGAATGTATTTGCTGTTGGCGACGTCTCAAATCCGCTTGCGCCCACAATCAGCGGCGCAGCCGGCGCAGGCGCAACCGCGGCAAAGGTTATCGCCTTGCGTCTAAACGCGCGCAAATGAGGTCCGACAGGGCTGAGAATGCCGGCAGCTTAGCAGCCTTCGGTGCGCGGACCTGATCCTTAACAGAACGAGCGATAGATGAATCCAGACGTGGAAGAAACAGCCCCGCATAAGCAACTACCATATACTGACGCTCACATCGCAGCGTATCCGGTCGAATATATCGCCGGCATCGACCTGTACAATGCGGGAGAGTTTCACGCGGCGCACGATGCGTGGGAAGAGCGTTGGATGGGTGAGGTTGGCGCGCAGGAAAAACTTTTCCTGCAGGCCATGATTCAATCGGCGGTGGCGTTTCATCATTTGGAAATCGGCCGGCCGGGTGCTGCACGTCAAATGTATCAAAGGGCCAGGGAGAAGTTTGCGCGCCTGGGAAAGAATGTTTTCATGTCTCTCGACCTTGAAGATTATCAGGCCCAACTAGACACTGCGCTCTCCTGGTTGTTGACCGTACCGGACCCGCGCGTATTAACTCAGCCGGACCTTCCGCCCCCCAGGATCAGACTACTACCGGAATTGTCCGACTACGATTAGACCGACTTCAATGTCCACTCTCAACAATATCCGGCTACTGCTACTCGCGTCCTGGCTGGGCGCGGCAGTATTCTTCAGCGCCGCGGTCGCGCCCAGCGCCTTTCGAGTGTTGAGAGCATTTAATCTACCCAACGCTAGTGAGATTGCCGGCGCCATTGTTACCCGGACGCTATCGGTGGTTAACACCAGCGGATTTGTTCTAAGCGTCCTACTGCTGATCACCGCATTTGTGCTTAAAGAGAGCTACGGGCAGCTGGCGTTCATTCTGCAGACAGTTTTGCTGCTGATCCTGGGCGTCACAACAGGAGTTGGGGAGTGGGTAATCGCTGCAAAAATGCGCGGCCTACGTGCCGCAATGCATACCACTATCGATCAAATACCCGCTGGCGACCCGAGCCGGATAGCATTCGATGCATTGCACGGTTATTCTGTCACGGCGCTTTCTATTGCTATTATTGCCGCCCTGATTGCTTTCTTTGTCATCGCGAATCGCGCTAGATGAGTTGATAGGAAGGACCTGCGTTGGAGATTATCGAGCACATTGAGGAATGGCGTAAGCGCTACGCCGATTGGCAAAAGGATCGCGGTTCGAATGCTGCCAGTGATGACATTGGAGATTCATATCCTTTTGTGAGGAACCGGCGCGCGCCATTTTCGCCTGCCCGGCGCGCGTTGCCAATGCTTAACCTGGCCCTTATTTCGTCGGCCGGCGCCTATATTGATGGCACCGATCCTTTTGACACCAACGCTCCGGGCGGTGATCTCAGTTTTCGTGAAATACCTGCTGAGATACGAGCGGAGGAGCTACGATTTGCCGCGCGAGGTTACAATCCGGCAGCCGTTCAGTCCGACATCAACTCACTCTTGCCACTCGGACGTTTGTTCGAATTTGAAAGCAACGGAATTATTGGTCAACTCAACCCGGTGTTTTGGAGTTGTTGTGGCTTCATTCCAGACGCAGCGCGGCTCGCGGAAGAAATGGCTCCGCGGCTCGTTGAGCGCGTCGAGCGATATGAAGTTCAGGCGGCGTTGTTAATTCCTGCTTCGAAACTTTGCCATCAGTCAGTTTCGCTGATAGCTCGGGCTCTTGAGCAGGCTGGTATTCCGACGATGACTCTCGCTGTAGTTCAGGACGTGGTAGAAAGTGTGCGGCCTCCGCGCGCGGCCTTCTATGAGGGAGAGCTCGGTAGCGTTGCCGGATTACCAAATTGGCCCGAGCATCAACGGCGAATTCTCGATGAGGCGCTCCGCTTGATCGAACCTATGGACCAGCCCGGGATGCGCAAGCTGGTAGTTGCTTTAGAGAGCCAGGTGGAAGAAGCCCGTGGCGAAAGATAGAAACCGCCGGACATACAAGCCTTTTCCTCGAAATGGCAGGCTAATGACCAAGGCCAAACGGTTCTTTCTTTTCTTCGCGGCTCTGGTCGTCATAGTTGTTCTTTATCTCCTCTTGTGGCCGGTTCGAATTTCACCTCAGGCATGGACGCCGCCGACTGCGCCACCCTTGACCGGGGCGTACCAGGAAAATGTCTTATTGTCCGGCGTGGAACGCCTGACACTTGTTTCTCCCGGAACGGGCTTCGCTCCGGAAGATGTCGCGCTCGATGCCGATAATCGTATCTACGCAGGGCTAGAGGATGGTCGTATCATCCGTTTGCAAGCTGATGGCACCAGCCCTCAGGTCTTCTCCAACACACAAGGTCGGCCGCTGGGTTTGGTCTTTCATCCAAATGGCAACCTGATCGTCGCCGATGCCATAAAGGGATTGCTCTCCATCGCTCCTGATGGTTCGGTGACTGTCTTGACTACTGGAGCGGATGGGGTGCCTTTTGGTTGTGCTAACGATCTTGACGTCGCCAACGACGGGAAGATCTATTTCACCGACGCCTCCAGTAAATTTTCAATGGCAAATTTCACAGCGGATATTCTTGAACACGGGCCAAACGGACGTTTGCTTTCGTATGACCCCAGCACGAAGATCACCCGTACAATTCTAAGCCATCTCAGTTTTGCGAATGGGGTTGCGGTGAGTCCGGATCAATCCTTTGTTCTGGTAGTAGAAACCGGCGAATACCGCGTACATCGTGTTTGGCTCAACAAAGGTCCCAGTGAGGTAGATGTCGTCCAGAGTCAGACTTCGATTGATGGTCCGAACTACGGACGATCTGAAATTTTTATCGATAATCTTCCCGGATTCCCTGATGGCATTTCGTCGAACGGGCGCGATAAGTTCTGGCTGGCCCTGGTTACACCGCGCGACAAAGCCCTCGACAAGCTGCTGCCTCATCCATACCTCAGAAAAGTTGTTATGCGCTTGCCAAAATTCCTTCAGCCCGCTCCGCAACGATACAGCTTCGTACTTGGATTGGATTTGAACGGCAAAGTTACTGACAACCTCCAAAACGGCTCACGCGATTGTTACGCTCAAATAGCCAATGCGGTCGAGCGTCAGGGTTCACTTTATTTCGGCAGCATCGGCGAGAGCACCGTCGGGCGATATCGGCTCGCTTCACAGCCGGCGCCGTCCAAATAAGGCGGAACTCACTGCAATCGCCTTCTTTAATACACATAGGGGGAAACCCCTGGCTCGCTTGCGCCGCATGATATAGAATCCGCAGCATTCGCCCCGATTGGGCGTCGCCGCTCATGACGCGGTGACGCCCTTTTCATTTTGTGATAAGTTAATCCTTCCTCTCGCCGCTTAAACCTCCCGCTTAGTAGTTACACCTTGTTACACCTCCCACACATTCGAGGAGGACTTTCATGTTGCTGATGTTCGATGATCTCACGTCGGAAGCACAGGCGGTGCTTGACGATCTTTGGGCTGAAAACCTAATCCCTTTTCAGCTAACGGCTCGCAAGGTGGAATCGGTAGGGCTGGAGGAGTACATCATTCGTTTCACTGATAGTCGGTTACATTCGGTGGACGTTTCCTGGAAGAACCTGGATACATTCAAGGATGCCTTCCGAGCCGCTGTCCTGGCTCGCGTGGCAAGGCTGACTGGCACATTGAAGAAGTCGGCCAACAAAGACTGATCTAGAGACCGCTTTAGTTTTTCAAAGATCAAAAACTCTCAAGCCGAGTTGTTGATGACGATCTGGCGAAGTGATTCAACTGGTTTCTGAACCCGTACTGGTTTGTCAGCAAAGATAAACCGAACCTCACCCTTCGTTGAAACCGCGACGTATCTTCCTTCTTGCGGTTGTCAGCAGAGACGAATACCTGACAGGTGCCTGATACCGAGTGAGATGAAGTACCCTTTTGTGCAAAGCTGGAGTTGTGGAGCTGGGAGCTTGGGAGCTGGGAGCTGGGAGCTTCGGAGCTTCGGAGCTGGGGAGCTGGGCTTTGCACAAAAAGTCGAAATGCTATCCACTTTTCGGAAGACTCATAAGGTGAGTAACGCTGAAAGCGTTCGCCAATTCCAGCCCAGGGTTGCGCTTTGGCAACCCTG
>Ga0137394_10004148_pt1 | contig 10972 bp, 9 predicted proteins | sample czobulk116metaG_FD_108278 | JGI IMG/M metagenome (GOLD analysis project Ga0137394, IMG submission 108278) | Vadose zone soil microbial communities from Angelo Coast Range Reserve, California, USA - czobulk1.16 metaG | ecosystem: Environmental > Terrestrial > Soil > Vadose zone | place: USA... | reverse complement strand
GTTTAGCCCGACGAGCCAGAATATGACGGTTAGCGGAGCGAGCGTGACGGGGGTGAGCTTTACTGCTACCCAGCAAGTCAATCCGACATTCAGCATCTCCGGTACGATCAGCCCTGCAGCAGGAGGCAGTGGGGCCACGGTGGCCCTGGGCGGTGCTGCAAGTGCAACAACTACGGCCAACAGCTCGGGTGCGTATACCTTCTCCGGCTTAGCCAATGGTAGCTATTCGGTCACGCCCAGCAGGACGGGTTACACCTTTAGCCCGACCAGCCAAAACACCACAGTCAGCGGAGCAAACGTAACCGGAGTGAATTTCACTGCAAGCGTGCAGACCAATCCCACCTTCAGCATATCCGGCACGATCACTCCTGTCGTTGGCGGTGCCGGGGCTTCAGTAACCCTAAGTGGCGCGGCGAGCGCCACCACTGCAACCGACATCTCGGGTGCGTACTCTTTCAGTGGCCTGGGGAATGGCTCCTACACGGTGACGCCTGCGTACGCTGGCTATACATTTAGTCCCGCAAGCCAGAATGTAACTGTAACCGGGGTCAATGTGACCGGCGTGAACTTCACCACTTCGTCCGTTGCTGTTGCGGTTTTGATCTCGCCGAATCCGGCCACTATGTCCCCGGGGACGAGCCAGAACTTCACAGCCACGGTTACCGGCTCCTCGAATACGGCAGTCACTTGGGTGGCTTCTGGAGGGTCGATTTCTGGCAGCGGCAACACAATCAGCTACACCGCCTCCTCTGCAGTTGGGCTTTATACTTTGACGGCCACGAGCGTAGCGGATGCAACTAAATCTTCCGTTGCAAACATAACAGTAAGCGCGATACAAGCGGTTAACGGGCTGTTTATTCCCACGGCTCACCCGCGCCTCTTTTTCAACGCGGCACGGCTGGCGCAAGCGAAGACCTGGTACGCATCGCATCCGTTCACACCATCTAGCGGGGACTTTGACGGTAACGTTTTCAGCGCAGAAGTTGCATTTAAGCACTTGGTCCACGGCGACGATTGCTCCGCGGCGATAAACAACATGTTGGGTTTCTCTCCATCGGTTACCGGTGTAGCGTCTGACGACGTACGCTGGCACGGAGAGGAGTACATCCTCACTTACGATTGGTGCTTTGATCAAATGACCCCGAGCCAGCGCACGAGCGCCGTGAATAGCATCAACTCTTGGGTGACAGCTTGGATGAACAACTCCGAGAGTTCTTCGACGGGCTTCTGGGGCGGACCAGGAATGCCTCAGAGCAATTATTATTGGGGATACCTGCGTAATGAACTGGATTGGGGCATAGCCAGCTATTACGAGAACATTCCCAGTGCGACCACGTACTTGAACGATGTTTTCGTCACTCGCTGGAAGAACGATTTCGCCCCGTTTGCGGTCAAAGTAGGGCCAGACGGGGGCGAAGGCGGCGTAGCGCAGGAAGGCAGCGAATACGGCCCGTATATCGCAGGCTATTCTGCTACGCCCTTCTACACCGCTGGTTTGTTAGGACGCAGTCTCTACGAAGAGAACGATTATTTCGAGGGCATGGCGTATTGGATTGTCTATGCGACTACTCCACAGCAGAGCAATGGCTGGGAAATCTTCCCGTGGTCGGACGATGGCGGAATTTGGAGGGGCGGCGGTTCGGCCACGAGGCAAGGCTACTATCCTACCTTCATGACCGGAATCGCGAATTATTTCAGCGGTTCTCCCTTGGGACAATATGCACGGCAGTGGCTAGTTACCACCGCAGGCCTGGCATTTCCCTGGCAGCAAGCTGCAGATGTCGGCGGTACCGCAGGCAGTTTTTCTTCTCTGCCATTGGACTACTATGCGTCCGGCTATCAGCAGTTCATCGGCCGCAATAAGTGGGCCCCTGATGCAAACACCTTTTGGTGGCAAATGGGCGAGCCTGTTGGAGTGGGCCATCGACATGATGACTGGGGGACGTTCCAGATCTGGCGAAACGGTAAATGGCTTTCACATGAAAGCGTCGGCTATTCCAATTCCGGCGAAAGTGTAGCTGGTTTTGGAGGATCTGGCTCGGCCGATTGCAGTACTTCCATTGCCCACAATGCGGTGCTTTTTAATGGAGCAGAAGTGGCGGCCAACACTCCCACCGCGCCCGTAGTGGAGAGCAACGTCAACTATTCCCATGCCGCCGTGAACCTGAATTCGTCCTCAGGAACACTGATCCGAGAATGGGTTTACGTGCGTTCGTTAGAGGCAATGGTGATTCTGGACCGAACGCAGACTGGTTCAGCGAGCGCTACCAAGACCTTCTTGCTGCACTCGGAAGTGAACCCCATGCTCGAAGATGCAACCCACGTGCGCATCACCAACGGCACAGAGCAGTTGCGCGCCATCACCTTGCTGCCGGCGACTGGAGTCAGCAACCGGATTGTGACCGAGGGTGGAACGATTGGGCAGTATCGAGTTGAAATTGTTACGGCTCCGAACTCCGCTCAGAGTTATATTCTGACCCTATTGCAAGCCAAGAGCAGCACTGGTGCTGACCTGGCTCCCACGGTCGTAGATTCCGCTCCTGGAACCCCTGCCACGGGGACCCTTACGGTCACGCTGGATGGCAACAACACCATAGTATTCAACAAAGGCATCAGCGCGACTGCGGGCGGTTCCATCACAATTGCAGGCGCTACCAACCCCTTCATCAACCACGTGCAAAGCATCGCGATCAGCAAAACCGGCGTTGTCTGGGGCCAGTAGCAAACGGTGCGAGGTGAACAGATGTTACTTAACCGGTGGATTGTTCCGGGGAATCTTTGTAGTAATACCGACCGTATATGAATCCTTTTAATAAACAAAGAGTAAATTCCTGATGAATATTGTTTCTGGTCGAAGCAGGGCATTCAGGGGCGCGCGACCTAACTTACCAAAGCGGTACCGAGGGATGCCCAAATGCTGGGGACCCCGGAACCATTGAAGCGTTCGCGAATTGCCTCGGAAACGCCCACCCAGAATGTTCATTTGCCAAACGTAGTGCTTGGACAGCCGCCTCGCCGGATTCCAGTGGTACACAGCTAGGACCGGGAGGTACATGCCTCGTGCGCCGGCTTTCAGCAGCCGCTCGCGTACATGTCGTCGCCAAAAGCAGACGCGACTTCAAATGTTTTGTCGGCCGATCCGTCATCGATGACTAAAATTTCACCAGGTAAAAAGGTTTGTGATAGCGCGCTCTAGAAATAGCTGCGCATTATCCGCAGGAATGACAACACTAATGGAGACGCGTGTCATCGATATTCAATCACCGAAGCCAGCGGATTCGGACGATAACGTACACGAGCACCAGAGAAGCCATAGTGATTAGCGCCGTCAATCGATACAATCGCCGCGAAGACCGCCGCGGAACAAAATGTCCTTCCGAAGCCGCAAGCAATCGTAGTGCCGCCGCCATCCCCACTAACAGAAACAGTGTGATTGTGTACGCTCGAGACAGGAAGAATGAGGCTATCAAATATCCAACGAACGAAATTCTCAAAACTGTCGCCAAACGCGGGAGTCTATCGCTTTTTTCCCCTTCTCCCGATGTGTTGGGGTCGCCCAAGGGATCGGAGGTTATTTCTGAACTTTGAGCCGCCGCGATTGTGGCACTTTTGAACTGGGCATGTTCCGCGCTTTGCTCTAATGAAGCATTCGAATAATTATCCCGCTGGGACAAAGAGTTGTGAGCAAGGATAGACAAGTCTGAGAAACTAAACACGATGAGCGCCATCCAGAAGAAATAGCCAAAGAATCCAAGCTCGGCAGCACAATGTATGAACGTATTGTGAGCCTGCAGGCCGTAATTCTCGAAAAATTGTTTGTAGCCTATCCCAAATAGTGGCGACGAACGAAACATCTCCAACCCCTGCGACCACGCGTCTATTCGATCCGTCCCAGCCCCCATCGACACATCACGACCTCCGGAAAAATTAGAGACTTGCATTATGATAAAAGCGAGCACTGCAAGAACGATCGATCGCGTTCGACCGATTCTGTCCTTCAAAGCGAACAGAAGGACTGTGGCTAGCGCAACGATTCCGCCGCGCGAATGTGTGAGAAAAACTCCGAGCAGCAAAACGGCGGCAGGCAGAAGAACACGCCAAGCATTCCTCAGGAATCTCTTGGTTTGCCATTGGAGCCAGAGAAGTGGCGCAATGGTAATTAGGAACTGCGCTAAATCATTCGGATCATTAAGAAACCCAAACGCGCGCATACGCGGGAACCAGGCGGTATTGCCTTCATTCCATTGCGCAAGGACCATTGGATCATTCGGATTACCTCCAATATAGGCAATACCACCCCGGATGACCATATACAGCGAGATAAGCACAAGAACGGAAACGAGCATTCGTAAACGTGCGATCGTTCTAAGATTGGCTACTACCAAATAGAATACAATCGCGTTCGGCATGAACTCGGTCAGTGCCGGTAGGATGCCACCAAACCACCCCATCCAGACGAACGAGCCGACCAGTCCAAAAATCACGGCGAGAAGGAAGCCAGCTTGTGCGACAAAGAATGCGCGCCCTTCGAGAATAGCCGGAAATGAAGTAAGAATTGCTGCCAGGGCCAACCAGAGCTGGATACGATAGGGTGCCAGAGCTGGCACTGCTTCGCCAGGCGAGAGGATGGCCAAGGCAATATACAGTAGGCTGAAGAAAAACCCCATGTTACGATCGGCTTGCGCAGTTCTCCTCACCTCTTTGTGATCAGAGGTCTCTTAGCCTGAACCCGATACGCCAATTCTACCACTGCGTGAACCAAACTCCTGGACTTGCAGCTGCGGAAAACCTAGTGAGTTACTATGCTAATATTTGAGCATGAATTGGAGGGTCAAAGGGATTGTTCAAGGCCTTTTGAGCGCTGTTCCCGGCGGAACTGCGCTCAATGACACTCTCCAAACTACATTCGGGGGTCTGCGAGATTTTGAGGCCAACGTCGATGACAAGATTGTGAACGATTGGGCTGTTCTTGTTTCCCATATTCGGCATCTGGGTGTTGGCGTGGCCGATCGTGACTATGTGGAAGTAGGGACTGGATGGTTTCCAACCCTGCCATTCTGTTACTCGTTGGCTGGGGCCGCAAGCTGCAAGACGTTCGATATTATTCCACACCTGAGTGAGAATCTTACTTTCCGCATGCTTTACCGTTTGCGTGAACATCTCCAGCTCATCTCTGATCTTGCCGGCAGAAGTTTTGCAGAAGTAGCATCCGACTACGAAAAACTGAAGCAATGCAGGACGATTGCGGAGCTTCTTCGCACGGCTCGAGTACAGTACATTGCCCCAGGCGACGCAGCTCGGACGGCTCTGCCTGATTGTGGCGTGGATTGTCTATATTCGAATAGTGTCCTTGAGCATGTCCCAAGCGCCGCCATCTCGCAGATCATGATGGAAAGTCACCGAATTTTGAAGTCAGGTGGCCTGTCAGTGCACAGCGCAAATTGTGGAGACCATTATGCGTACTTTGATTCCGGTATATCGTCGATTAACTATTTGCGATACTCCGAGCGCAAGTGGAGATTGTGGAACAATTCTTTGCTATACCAGAATAGGTTACGACCGGAGGACTTCGCTGAAATACTTGAGCAATCCGGATTAAAATTGATTTTGTACAAATTTACGCCCAAACCACACCTCTTGCTGCAGTTAAAAACAATGGCGATTGCGCCTGAGTTTGGCAGATATTCTCACGAGCAGCTCGCAAGTACGTCCGTGGACTTGGTTGGACAAAAGGCATGAAGCTTCCGGCGCTCAGCCGTCTTCCAAAAGGATTTAGAATATTCAACCGTACAAAAACCGCGCCGTAAGTTGAAGCTCAGAAAATCTCAACAACATGGCTGGGAGAGTGGTAGTTTTTGTGTGAGCGATACGTGAACGGGATCTTGCGGATGGCTGCGGGAGATAGCAATCTTGCGGCATGAGAGAGCGCGGAAAGAAGGCGTGGAGGAAGTGGCGGAAGGTGGTTTCCGAGCAGGCCGGGAGCGGGCAGAACGTGGCGGGGTTTTGCCGCGAGCGTCGCGTAAGCGCCCCACAGTTCTTCACTTGGAATAAACGCCTGAGCCAGGCCGCGTGCAGCCAAGTTCGTGGAAGTGAAACTGGGGGCAGCCGCAGCGGCGGCAAGGGCGTCGCGCGGCGCGGCGATTGAGGTTCGGCTCAAGACGATCGCAGCCTTGTGGTGGAACCTGGATGCGGCGCGGATTTACGGGCGTTACTGTTGGCGGTGGAGTCGTAGGCATGATCGGGTTGCCCAGCTTGCAGGCGCTGCAGCTTTGATCGACGGGCGGAGCGCGTCAAGGTGGAGATCGGCGAAGATCCGCTGAGTGGACATTTGTTCGTGTGCCGTTCGCGGCGCGGCGATCGCTTGAAGATTTTGGTTTGGGGCGGGACCAGCCCTATGAGCAACTGCATCAACGGGGAATAGAGGAGTCCAGAAGAGGCAGGATTTGGCGGATGAATTGAAGCCCCCCGGCTTGCGCCGCACCTTCATCACCGCCCTCAACCGGAACAACAACGCGTATCAGCGCGCCATCCGTGCGGTTGAGCTCAATGGCGTCTTTGACTAGGAAATACTTGGCCCAGTACTCGCTGGGTGTGACGCGGCCGTGCGCCTGATACCAATAGAACACCAGGTCCCGTTCGTTTCCCTTGCCGATGACGTAGCGGTTGATCGAAATAATCGAGCCGTCAGCTCCCTGCAGCGGGATACGGCCGGACGTGATCGGGATCCACCCGGACCCTGGGATGCAATTTTTTGGAGAGTGAATTGTATCGCCGGACCGTTGTGAGGGGAAGAAAGCAATGAACAAGCTTAACGGTGGTTCGTTGGCTGAACCTGCATACTCGCGCAGCAAGAATTGGCCCGGCCCCAACACTTCCAGTTCATCGGAGCTCAGCGCAAAGTCCCTACCCTTCAGCTTTCCGACTTGCACCGGAAACGAAGACAATTCTTCATGCGCCGGAAGAAGTTCGTTCCTGTCTCGACCGTTTAAGAGGAGAGCAGTTGCTGCCAGGAGTAGTGCCACCGGGAGGAATCTCTGCCAAGTACTCAAGCAGAGCATCAGACTTCCCTCGCTGTAGTGGGACGGCCCAGCCAAGATAGAGCTTTATGAAATGCAAGCAACAGACCGATTGAGACAAGAAAGATCAGTAGTGCTGAAAAGGAGTGAAAGAAGCCTTCGGCCTTCTCGGAGCTCCAGTACTCACCAAGAATTCCGGTTCCCATGATCCGAAAACCATTAGCAATCACCGCAATCGGGACTGCGGACAGGGTCAGCAACGCCCGCCGAGAGATGCGTGGCTCGAAGAAGTAACCATAAACGAGTGCTAGCGTGAAGAGCGAAACGAGCGAGCGGATCCCAGCACACGCTTCAGCAACGTCCAGGGTAATTGAGGGAAGATGGATAATATTACCTTCGCGGAAAACGGGAACGCCAACTAGCCCGAGCAAGCTACTGGCCAGCTTCGAAGCTTGAAACTGCAACGGGAGTGCGGCCTGATTGAAGACAATCGATGGGATAGGGATCATCAAGAATAGACTCGCCCAGGGAAACAGCACGGCTCGGAAAAACCTCCAGCCGCGGAAATAAATAATCATGCCTGCAAGCACCAACAAGAGTGAAGTGCGAGAGAGAAAATTCTCTGCACCGAATACCCCAAGTACCAAAATCACCATTCCACCCACAATGACGAAGAAACCGAACCGACTAGGTTTAATTGGCACGTCCGCTAGGTGCTTTCTCTCGTGCCAAACAATCCAAAAACTGAAAATGACAATAAGAAAACCGTGAGAGTAGTTCGGATCGTTTGCCCACTGCAGTACTAATTTCACGACGATCCGGTAATAAAGGAAGCCGATCAGAAGGATGAGGAGCACACCTTGCGACGCCGCGAGTCGATTCCATGGTCTGCCTGCTGAAATCGCGCTTGCAGGACCTTCTGGAGCCGGAGGCGATGATTTTGGCATGTGTTAGATTTTATTCCCTTGCTGCGCAAATGGAGACCCGTCCGCCTGCCCTGCGATTTGAGGAAGTTGCGACTGCGCCGCTGGGCACAGAATCAACGCGACTGTAAAGATGAAAAGTTTCATTGGGCCCTTGTCTGGCAGTTTATAACAAATTGAATGCCGAGAAAAAGGCTGTAATTCGTATGGCCACTAGCACATAAATCGAGACGGCGATCCAGATTTGAGTCTTCACGGCGTTCTCACTGCCGTAGAACGCTTTGATGCGAAGGTAATTGCGTCTGCCGACGGCACTTAATTGCGCGCAAGCCATCGAGAGAAGTTAGTTGGGGACCATAGATTCTCAGCCACAAGCGAGCGCTGCATTGCCTTGAAATCGCGTTTCTTTTCCTTCTATGCCAGGCGGGGCGGAGCCGCTCTCTAGCCCGAAACCTCGATTCTGGCTTGGTCAACGACCTCAATTGTGACAAGCGGCTTGCTGCGACTCTCTTTTGTAAGTGAATTGTCTTGAGTTAGGCTGTAGTCGATTCCAGAGGCTGGACATGAAGCCCTTTGTGAGGTTCTGCCTGCAGTGCGGCGTTCTTTCAGTCATTGCCAGAGCGTTTCTTTTCACATTGGCGTGGTACGCAGCGGGTCCAACTAGTCGGGTTGGTCATTCCTCTCTTGACTCCGTATCGCTCAAAATTAAAACACCGACGGCGATCCTATTCGCCGGGGCCAGTTACATCTCAACGGTCGCCGTCCCGAGAAGCCCAAATGCGGCTGCGACCGGGACTGCCAATGCTGGATCGATTGCAAGCACAGGCAACACCGTGAAGCATAAGCCGCCCTCGCCCGTCGGCGAATACGCCACGACAGCGACCAGTCTAGCCGATAGTACCAAGTCGACGACGGTCCACGCGACCGGCATCATCGCTAGCGGCGTGCACGGACTCTCTATTCCAACGACCCATCCGAGGATTTGGTTTAACGAAGCGAACTTGGCGCAGGCCCGGAAGTGGTATCAAACACATCCGTTTAAGCCGAGAGAAACGGGCGACGAGCGATATTTCCTCTCCCTTGCGGCCCACTATCTTATGACGAGCAACGCGGCCGATTGCCAGGTGGTGATCACGAATGCCCTTGCACAGACTTATACGGATGCGCAGTTACAAGGGGCTGGACCGGACGGACCCCGACAGAATGGAGACGCCGTAATCGTCGCAGCCTTCGACTGGTGTTACAGCCAGCTTACGACGATGCAAAAGAACAAGTTGATGGGGAATTGGAACCACTACATGAGGGTGCTCAATCAGAGCCATGAGGTTCGGCAATGGGGCGGTCCAGACATGCCATTCAGCAATTACAATTGGGGTTATATCCGCAATAACATCACATGGGGAATGGTGATCTACGATCAGGACCAAACGAACGGCAAGGCGTGGCTGGATGACGGTTTAGCAAGCCGTTGGACGAAACACTTCGTTCCCGTCTCGAATCGTCCTGGACCGGCAGGCGGCCTTGGTGGAATGCCTGAAGAGGGCAGTGAATACGGAAGATACCTCGCCTGGTACTCCATCCTTCCATTTGTGTCAGCAAAGCAGATGGGCCGGGACGTCTACAACGAGAACAATTTCTTCCCAAGTTTTGTCTACTGGCTCATTTACGAGACCCCGATGGCCCAATCGGAAAGCTTGGGGTGGCAGCCGTTTCCATGGGCGGATGACGAGAACTGGGTAAACGGAGACGAAGTTCTCCAGGGAAGTTACTACGCGGATTTCATGTATACGGCCGCAAATTATTGGAGCGGCACCAATCTTTCCAAGTACGCGCGGCAGTGGATTTCCATGACAGGCGCGACTCCCAATCCTTGGGTAGGAGCCCTCGATAACGGAGGACCTTCAGCCAGTTTTTCTTCTCTGCCGCTGGATTTTTATGCGCCAGGTTACCAACAGATGTATGTGCAGAGCGGGTGGACCGCCGCCAATACTCGATCCATGTGGCAGATGGGCGCGCCCAATGGTGTCGGCCACAATCATGAGGACTGGGGCACGTTCCAGATCTGGAAGAACGGCAGATGGCTGACGCGAGAATCGGTGGGCTACGCGCAAGCAGTCGCGGGTTTCGGCGGCAGCGGGTCTGTGGACACAAACTCGCCGTATGCTCACAACAGTATTCTATTCGGCGGTTCTGATACCAAAGCCGGGTCGGGAAATATCATCGTTGACCGCCTGGAGAGCAAACCTGGATACAGCTATGCAAAAGTGAATCTTGGCTTGTCTTCCCCAAATAGCTGGGTGCGCGAATTCGTCTTCGTTCGGGACCTAGACACCACGGTCATTATGGACCGATTGAACACCAATAGTGCCAGTACGAGTACGACGTTCCTGCTGCATTCGGAGACTGCCCCAACGATTGAAGATGCGCAGCACGTTACAATCACCAATGGTGCTGAGGCATTGCGAATGACGATGCTCGAGCCTTTGTCTCCTTTGCTCAAAGTAGTGACCGAAGGAGGGCCGGGGCAGTACCGCATTGAGGCGACCAACGCCAACCCGGGCAGCGCGAGGAGTTACTTGCTAACCGTGCTGCAGGCGAGGGACGCGAGCGCGGCAAATATCTCTCCAGTGGCGCTGGATTCGAACCCAGGTAACCCGACCAACGGGACATTCACGGTGACGCTGGATGCCAACCACTCGATCGTGTTCAACAAGGGCATGTCCAGCTCAGCAGGCTCTATCACGATCAACGGTAGGCAGACAAATTTCCGCTTGGACGTTGAACCCATTAATGTGAATTCCAGCGGAATTAGTTGGGGACCATAGATTCTCAGCCACAAGCGAGCTCCAGATATGTTGGCGCTCTTCTCGCGACAGGTGCTTTGCCCTTGTCTTCCCACTTTTCAGCCCCCGTTTTCGTTTTCGCTCGCTAGTAGAGTCTGCTGCTCCGCCAGATGCAATATCCACGATCAGCTTAGCGAGTTGATTCGGGTCGTGCGGACGCTTCGGCGTGGACACAGTATGCCATACCCCT
>Ga0137394_10004146_pt1 | contig 10974 bp, 7 predicted proteins | sample czobulk116metaG_FD_108278 | JGI IMG/M metagenome (GOLD analysis project Ga0137394, IMG submission 108278) | Vadose zone soil microbial communities from Angelo Coast Range Reserve, California, USA - czobulk1.16 metaG | ecosystem: Environmental > Terrestrial > Soil > Vadose zone | place: USA... | reverse complement strand
TTTTCCAGTAGCCGAAAACGCGGAGACAGATCAAGCGTCCGCTGTCTGTCTAGTATATTGATGATTGTCAAAGAACCTTTAGACTATTGTCAGAAAGGTCAATTCGCGAGCGCCCAGTTAATTTCGCGCGACGGACGTTGTGTGTCTATGGAAGATGAGTTTTATATTCTGGCAACCGATTCTTCAGCCGAAGAGTCTAAACGGGTCTTAAAAGACGGCGAGACGTTCGCGGTGTTCGACCTCTACGGCGATATCCAGCCGAATGGTCCATGCCAGGAGGGTCTCTATCATGAAGGGACGAGATTTCTTTCACACCTGCTGTTTAAGCTCGGCCACACGCGGCCGTTTCTGCTGAATTCGACCGTCCAAAAAGATAATCTGATTTTCGTCGCCAATCTAACCAATCCCGATATTTACCAAGCTGGGCGAATTATTCTGCCGCGCGGCACGCTGCATATCACGCGCTCTAAGATGCTCTGGCAAGGCGTCTGTTACGAAACGCTGAGATTCGGCAACTACGGGTTGTCGTCGATCGACGTTCAATTCTCCGTCGAATATAGCGCCGATTTCGCCGACCTGTTCGAAGTGCGCGGCATGACACGCGAGCGCAGGGGCGTGCTGCATGAAGCGGCATTGGAACGATCGCGGCTTCGGTTCGATTACACGGGATTGGACGGCGTCGTGCGCCGCACCCAAATCGAGTGCTCACCCGCACCCGATAGTTTGTCCGGTTACGGCCTCATGTTTCGTTACCGCCTCGAGCCGAAGGAAGAAAGAGAATTTCATCTGACCTACTTGTGTCAGATCAGCGACGCTCCGGTCGCACAGGTGGATTATAGCCGCGCGCGCGCGGCGGCGCAGACAGCGCTTGCCGGTCAGGAAACGCCCGAGTGCCGCATCTACACATCCAACGAACAATTCAACGAATGGTTGGCGCGTTCATCGTCGGATCTCCACATGATGTTTACGGCCACCCCGTTCGGCGTTTACCCTTACGCTGGAGTGCCTTGGTTTAGCACCGCCTTCGGCCGGGACGGGATCATTACGGCGCTCGAATATCTGTGGATCAATCCAGCGATCGCGCGCGGCGTGCTGAATTTTCTCGCCGCGCTGCAATCTCGGCAAACAGATGCCGAGCGCGATGCCGAGCCGGGCAAAATCATGCACGAAACGCGTAGGGGTGAAATGGCCGCCTTAGGAGAAATACCCTTCACGCTCTACTATGGGACGATTGATGCGACGCCGTTGTTTGTCATGCTCGCGGGCGCCTATTTCGCAAACACCCATGATCTGGATTTTATCCGATCGATTTGGCCCAACATCGACTTGGCTCTCGACTGGATGGATCGATACGGAGACAAAGACGGTGACGGTTTTATCGAGTACGCCCGACTCTCGGCAAAAGGGCTGATTCAGCAAGGCTGGAAAGATTCCTGGGACTCGGTATCACACGAAGATGGCGCTCTCGCCGCCGCGCCTATCGCTCTTTGCGAAGTTCAAGGCTACGCCTATGCCGCCAAATGCGCCGGCGCGGCGATCGCTTTGGCGTTAGGACAAGTGGAGAAATCCCAAGCTCTTTTAATCCAAGCGGAAAAGCTCAAGAGCAATTTTCACAAGCAGTTCTGGAGTGAAGAACTTTCGACCTATGTCTTAGCACTCGACGGTCAGAAACGGCAATGCCGGGTTAAAGCATCGAACGCCGGTCACTGCTTGTATACCGGCATCGTCGACAAAAGATACGCCCGCACCGTGGGTCACACACTGATGACCCCGGATTCATTTTCAGGTTGGGGCGTGCGCACCCTGGCGTCGTCGGAAGCTCGTTTCAATCCGATGGCTTATCATAATGGATCGGTCTGGCCCCACGACAATGCTTTAATTGCCGCTGGGCTGGCCCGATATGGCTTTAAAGATGACGCCAACAGGATCTTCTCAGGGTTGTTTCAAGCCAGCCTGTTCGTCGAATATCGCTTGCCAGAGCTTATTTGCGGTTTCGAAAAACAAAACGGCGGTGGCCCCGTGCCGTACCCGGTGGCATGCTCGCCGCAAGCATGGTCAGCCGCCGCCGTCTTCTCGCTGCTGAGCGCAGCCCTTGGGTTGAAGATCGACGGCGCAGCGTCGCGACTCTCATTCGTTCGCCCAACTTTACCGGATTTCCTCGATGAGATCGAAATCAATAGCTTAAAAATCGGTGCCGGAACGGTCGATCTATTGATTCATCGACGGGCGCAGTCGGCAACTATAGAAATCCTCGGGCGCAGCGGCGACGTCGAAGTGATCACCGAAAGCTAATGCGAAGATTGGCGGCGGAGCCGGCGGCCGTGAGCGTCGCTCCGTTGGCCTTGGCTTGATCCGCCAACTACCTGATCGCGGCGCGGCACGATAGCGCCATTTTGCCGCAGCGCCGTCGGGCGCGCCCGGCTGCTGCCGTCGATCAGGGGCTGATAAATTTTGACGTAGTCCTGCGCCATACGGCGCGCCGAAAAACGCTCCTCGAATACGCGCCGACAGCGAGCGCGATCGAAATGGCGGATTCCCTTAAGGGCCTCGACCGCCTGCTCCACGTCATCGACGACATAGCCGCTGATTTGATCGTCGAGGACTTCGGGCACCGAGCCGCGCCGAAAAGCTACGGTCGGCGTGCCACAAGCCATGGCTTCGATCATGACCAATCCAAACGGTTCCGGCCAATCGATCGGGAAAAGCAATGCGTAGGCATTTCTCAAAAACTCGCCTTTGCTGGCATCGTTGATCTCGCCGATAAATTCCACCAGTGGATGATCCAGCAGCGGGCGTATTTCCTTCTCCATGTAACAGCGGTCCACGGCATCGATTTTAGCGGCGATCTTCAGCGGCATATTGGCGCGTATAGCGATCTCGATGGCCCGGTCTACCCGTTTTTCTGGAGAGATTCTCCCCAAAAACGCCAGGTATTTGCCTTGCTGTTTGTTGAATCTGTAAAGATTGAACGGCAAGCCGTGATACACGGTCCCGTGCCAGTCGATCCACGCCAACGGCGTTCTCTGCGAATCGGAGATCGACACCGCCGGCATGTCATCGAATTCACAATAAAGCGGCACCAGGTCGGGCATGTCCAGCCGGCCATGCAAGGTGGTTACGTGGTCTATGTCCTGGCGGCGCAAAAACGGATAGTGAAAATAATCGATGTGAAAATGGACGATATCGAACAAATGCGCCTGTTGAAAAATTTGCTCCAGCTGCAACACATGATAAGCGAGGTAATCGGCGCAATTTGGATTGAGGCGAAGCGATTGGGCACAGGGCGAAACCAATTTCGCTTTGGTCAACGCATCGCCGCTGGCGAAGAGCGTTACCTCATGGCCTTGATCGACCAATTCCTCGGTTAAATAAGACACGACGCGCTCCGTCCCACCGTAATAAAGTGGCGGGACGCGTTCGTAAAGCGGCGCTACCTGGGCAATTCTCATTAAAATCTCCGTTTCTAATTTCGCTCCGAGCAACGCGCAAAGCCGTGGGATTGCTCACTGGCTCGTTTAACGCACTAGTAAAACCGCGGATACGCTAGCTGAAACGCCAACGGGGTTGGCGCACCGGAAAACCGATACGGCGGGGGCGAGAATCAAGATGCGCTGACCGATTTGAACCGCGGGTCAGACTGGCTGCGGGTTGAACGCAACGCCTATCGCTCTTCTACTGTGACGCTCCATCGCAAACTCGCACATCCGCTCGCGACAAGGCTGCGCTTCTCACAGACATGGATTGATCATCTTCTCGCGGGCCTTGCGCGTGATCTCAACAGCAATCGTAATCAGTTGCTCCGCAAGTGATGTGCCATACGAAAAAACTAATTTTTTTGTCGGCAGTAATTTTTTTACTTACAAGAAAAGCGCACAACCAATAATATTTGTCCGGTATTCTGATACAGTGCTCATGCGCAACGAATACCGCATCACTCCTTCAGCGCCGCCGAAGTATTGTATAAGCCTTTCCATTTGAAATCGCTTCATGTCGTGATGCAGCAACATTTATCAGTCAATCACCAACCGCCGCATGGTCTTCCTAAAATCCGTCGACAATTTGACCTGATTTATTGTGTGCAAAAAACCTAACAGGCAAAGTTGCCGAATCTTTCAACTCCCGCGCATTGACCTGACTTCTCCAAAGTCCTGTCGAGCTTAAGGCACGATCCGTGCTCAAGCGGTGCTGAGCTGGGGCAAGAGAATCGCACGCTTCGGTTTTCTTGCTGGCGCCACTTTTTCAGGGGCTCGGGTGGCGGAGCTTTTGTGACGACATTACTGATTTTATGCCGCAGCGTTGCTCGTTAGCTTTATCGTTTTGGTCGTCGTCGCATTTATCTATGTGATTATGCGCGATGAAGATAACACGGACGACGAAAAAAAGACTGACTCACTTCACCGATAATGACTCTCAAAATTTTTCTTGACGACAAGAGCTTTCATTGTCTCAAACAATCCATTCCCGCCGGATCGCGCTCTAAATCGATCATTGAGAAAGCCGTTCACTTGGACCTTTTCGGCGGCAACGCCGTCCTCAGCTGCGATGAAGCCGAAGCTCGGAATTTGTTGTTATATGCCGGCCATTGTCCGGGCGTGATCGCTTCAATACACAAGGCTTTTCGTGACGCTGGTTTGTCCCTTACACCATCAAATGTTTCCGTAGAAGTTTTAACGTCCCGGCTGAGACGCCGACGAGTTTGGCGCCCATCAACGTGAAATCTAAAAAATCATCTTTCTGGAATGCAGTATCTATTGGTGCTCTCACTGTTGTAACTGTCATATTGTACGTCTATTCGGCGATTCTCCTGAGCCTTTGGTTGCTTAAACGCAACAAAATCCGAAGGAACCACCGAGCGACGGTCACAGCAGCCCACACGTTAATGCAAAAATAGAGAGGTCTGGAAATGAAGCCGATCGAGGACGCAGATATAGAGAGCAGCTGGACCGAGCACTTCCCCTAGACGGCTTGACAATGGCCACTCTAAGACTGTTTGCGCTTATATTTGTTTGATTCTGAGCCACAAAGCCCAGCATGAAACCGCCGGAGGTTGGAGCAAGAAATTGCGACTGGTCTTACGAAAGTTTGGTGTGCCAGAGAACCAATTTCATCGAGTTAAAAGTGAATGCGTCTTCACATGAAGACGCCGACACACGGCGCCAATATGTCAAGCCCGCGCATGCGCCGACCGCTAACAATCGTCAGATAGGCAACCTGCCAAACCGTATCGACGGAAATTATTATCCTCTCAGGGATTTGACTCAATCAAGTGAGAGCGGAAAAAAACACCTCGCTCCATCGAAATGCGAACCTCGCGCTTTAGAACAGGCTAGGCAATCAGTTATTTCTGTTGAGAGCTCGTCGCGCCCTTCAGTCCTGTGTTCTAGCGCAATTTGGGAGCAGCTGTCCCCACAAGCAAAAGCCAGTTTCGGCCGATCTAATTAAGGAAAACATGGAAAAGTGTTGCCCCCTGAACAGGTCAATTGTCTGCAAATGTAGGGGTCCTTCGTCGGATTATTCCTCCATGACGATCGTCAACCACTGATTTAACTGAGAGTTTCAGCGGGCACAGCAATTGCGCAAGACTTTGACTGCCGGATCACTGCGGAGTTAGCGCAATGCTCAATACGCACATTGGTCCCTACCAGATCATCCGCGAAATTGGCCAAGACAGCATCGGGCACTCGTTTGAAGCAGTCCAAGAGACTCGTAATAAGACAGTAACTCTCAAATATCTCCGGCCCGAAACTGATATCCCGGAAATTCTCCCGCGTCTCTATTCGGAGGTAAGGATTTTAGCTTTACTTGACCATCCGCAAATCGCTCGGGTGTTTGGGATTGTTCGCCGCGATGGTCACCTTTATCTCGTAACAGAATTTCTGCAGGGTGAAACGTTAGAGACGATCTTAAAAAACCAGGGCCGACTGCAACCGGCCATCGCACTCGCGTTGTTTCGTCAAATGATGGCCGGAGTAGCCTTTGCTCATACGCTCGGGGTGATGCATGGAGATTTGAAACCGTCGAATGTCTTGGTGACGGATGCTGATCCCCCCGTAAAGTTATTGAACTTCGCTCTTGCGCATGTTTTCGGATCCAATCCAGTTGGTTCCCGGAATAAAGACTCGCGATATATTGCCCCGGAGCAAATCGAAGGCGATCCGCCCGATGCTCGTTCAGATATTTATTCATTAGGCATGATGCTGTACGAGCTGATCGTTGGAAAGAGTCCATTTGATGTTTACGGCGAAAGCGAGGATCCAGTTTCAAAAGCGCAGGGTCAATTTATTCCCGTACTCCCTTCTTTAATAGTGCCCGATCTTCCGAAATGGCTGGACGAGTTCTTGTTGCGCATGTTAGCCATATCCCCATCGGATCGATTTCAATCTGTAAGGGCGATGGCGCGAGTGTTGGAAGTTGAGATTGCGCATGCAACTAAAATAGCCTCGCCAGAACGCCAAGGATTATCGCGGCAGCATTGGACTGACTATATCGCTTTTCCTAAAAACCTTGTCATTGTGGCCGGGAATTGGTCTTTCGACTCCATAAAGAGGGCCATTTTGGGCGTAGCTAAGTTTCCTGTCAGGCCAGCCCGCGTAATCGCCAACCGAGCCAAGGCTTGGGCAGAATATGCATTTATGACGCTTGAGCCTGCGGCTCACCGAATATCCTCAGCATCTAATTACTTCTTACAGACTCCAAAGCCATTGCTGGAATCTTTCAAAAAGAGGCTTCCCGAGCGTGTCAAAACTAACTGGAGAAGATACGCCCAGGTCACGTCATTGGTAGTCTTGATCTTAGTCGAGAGCTTTTATTTTCATGGAGCAAATATTTCTTCGCTTATAGATATATCCGGTTCCTCTCTTAACGAATCAGTCGATTCAATGTTTGCGCGAATCAATCAAGAAGCATCGAAAGCCGATCATGGAAAAATTAGCAAAAGAGAATTGACGACCGTCGTCGAACGACAGGATGATCCAACCCGTCAGCTGGCACAGAATCCTATTCCCGCACCGGTCAGGGCTCGGTCAGAACCGTCACGGAGATTATCGGACAATCGACCACACGCATCACCGGCAATTGCAGCAAATTCCCATAAGGAAAAGAACGTGCCCCTCCTTGCTGTCCCCAACGTTAAGGAACAGAACGCTACCGGGCCAGCTAGGACAGCACAGAATACCACACCGAAATCCGAACTGAATGTAAAATGGGAAAACTAGGTCAAAGAGTTATTTCCTATTCTATCGTTCCAATTATTATGGCGATATCTGCGTGTTCAGCAATTTACCAGCAAGTCGTTGCGACGGCGCGAAAGCCCGGTGAACAGATTGCGACCACGCCCGACAAAGTCTGGCAAGAGTTAAACTGTGCTAAGCGCGAACGGCCTTTCGTGCAGGTCGAGCGTATGGAAGTCGTACCCGAGATGATCAAACCCGGCGGTCGCGTCAATTACCGTCTTGTTTACGTATTGTGTCCGCTCAAGCCTTCCGAGGTCCTGAAAACTCGGCTTGTTCGTAACATGCTTTTCAAAGGAGAACGAGTCGCGGGTAATGTCAAAGATAGCTTCGAGCTTAAGCCGGGACGCTGGATTGTTGATTCATTTTTTACATTGCCGCCAGAATCTCCCTTTGGTGTTTACGCGCTAGAGGTCAGTTTTGAAATTCCTCACGGCCAACCGCACAAACAGGTTCGGAGTTTTGTCGTGAGCGATGAGTTCTATCTGAGCGGCCAATAGCAGTTTTACGGGAACCAGTACGGGAATCGTTTCTTGGCTTTTTGAATTGGGAGTTGTTGGGAAATTTCCGAGAGCGAGTTGGGCATATCGGCGAAACCGCAAGAAACTCGCGCTTCCAGTATAGTCGCAATTTTTGCGTTGGTAGAAAGCTGGGCGTTCACTCCAGCCACCGAGTTCCTCGCGTGGCGTGGAAACGCCTAGAATTCATTTATGGCAGCGCGTGCGCGTGCCGGAATATGGCAACTTGCCATCTCGTGTCAACGCGCAAGGAGCGAAAAGCTTGATTTTTCTGATGGTGTCGTTGGGCACGTTCATTGCTGACAGGAGGCATACGGGTAGGTCAAGAAGAAGACCACGCTAATCGTTGTTGCTCTTATGGATGGAAGATAAACATGTCAAAGCCCCTTCGAGTTCTAGCAGTCGATGACTCAGAAGACGATGCTCTCTTGTTGATCCGTGAGCTCCGACGTGGCGGTCATAAGCTTGATTTTCAGCGGGTAGACACTCCCCAGGCCATGAGCTTGGCTCTGGCCAAAGACCCATGGGATCTTGTCATCAGCGACTATACGATGCCCAGTTTTAGCGGACTCGACGCTTTAGAATTGCTAAAGAAAAGCGCGATCGACATTCCGTTCATTATGGTCTCAGGGAGCATCGGTGAGGAGACGGCCGTAAACGTGATGAAAGCCGGCGCCCATGACTATTTGATGAAGGACAATCTTCGGCGCCTGATTCCGTCGGTCGAGAGAGAATTGAGAGATGCCGAGGTTAGGCGCGAGCACCGTCGCGTCGAAGAAGAAAATCGACGCAATTGGCGTCGCATTCAGGTGCTTCACGACGTGGATCTTGCTATTACGTCAACGTTGGATCTGCAGTCCGTTCTGGATATTTTGCTCGAAAAAATCGAGCAGTTGCTTCCAAATTCGGCAACAACTATAAAGCTGTTGGATCGAGACACAGGAGAATTACAACCGGTAGCCTGCCGCAATCTTAATGAAAAACAATGGAAAGCTGTTGCGCGGAAAAACTTAGCTGGTCTTGCCAAAATCGTGCTGGAAAATAGAATTCCTCTGACTCTTGCCAATGTACAGAGGGATCCACGAGGCGGCGATTCCACATTAGCCATCAGAGAAGGGCTGATTTCCTATCTCGGCATTCCGCTGATCGCCAAAAACGACATTCTCGGTTTGATTGCATTTTATACTAAAGACTCTCATCCATTTGGTGATGACGAGATTGATTTTCTTGCGACCCTCGCTGGCCAAGCATCGGTTGCCATTAGTAACTCTCTTCTGTACGAGCAGAGCAGAAAGCAAGCCATCGAGTTAGAAAAATCCAATAAAATTAAAGACGAATTTTTGAGCGTCACGTCCCACGAGTTACGAACGCCGCTGAACTTGATCCTGGGTTACACTACCATGATCGCAGAGGGAGTCATGGGAGACATCAGCTCAGATCAAAAACATGCACTCGACAAGGTCGCGAACCATACCAATGATCTTCTCTCGATGATCAACGATATGCTGTATGCCACTTCGCTTGAAGCGAAGGTTATGGAACCGGAAATCGACGATTTTGACCTGGTTGAATTTCTTAACGGTCTCAAGGCGAGCTATTCGATTTTGCTGGATAAGCAAATTGAACTGAACTGGAGCTATCCTGCGAATCTACCACGGATGAAAAGTGATGAGAGGAAGCTGAAACAGATTTTCCAGAATTTGATCAGCAATGCGATCAAGTTCACAGAGCGGGGCACCGTAACTGTCTCAGCGAGATATGAGCCTCAAAGTGGAGAAGTGGAATTCATAGTGGCGGATACCGGTGTCGGAATTCCGGATCAGATGCGCAGCATAATATTTGAAAAGTTCCGCCAAGGAGATGGCTCTGGCACTAGATCCTACGGTGGGGTCGGTTTGGGCCTTTACATTGTGAAGAACTTTGTAGAGTTATTGGATGGCAGAATTGAAGTCGAAAGCGAAGAGGGAAAAGGTTCGACGTTCGTTGTGACCCTGCCATGCGAACCCTGTGATGACTCTATTCGGTGGCAGAACCGATTGCGTTGACAATAACCGGGCTGCGTCAGGATACGGCTTGTGAGGCTAGTACAGCCGGGCAAGAGTGCAATCGCCGGTTAATCGCGGCGGATTCAATTCAAGAAGCTCAGTACGCTGCAACACCCACAGACTGATATTAGATTCCGGTGTATAACGTCCAGAAAATCCTTGAACTGAATGGGCTTGTGTAAAATCTCCACCGCCCCAGCGGCGATAGCACGCTCGATAAGTGCTCCCCTGTGTAATGCGGTGCAGACAATCACAGGTATATCCCGCGTGGACGGGTCCGCTTTAAGTTGTGCGGTTGCTTCATCGCCGGTCATCTTCGGCAAACATAGGTCCATCAGGATCAAATTGGGGTGTGTCGCGTGCGTTTGATCTAAAGCGTCAAGCCCCGTTGCTGCTTCAACAACAACATAGCCTGATCGCCTGAGAAGGAGGGCGAGCAGCTCGCGACAGTCAGAGTTATCTTCAACTAAGAGAATTTTGTTTTTGTCCATGCTCCCTCGAAACCGGCACGCTTGACTACGCAACTGATTCCTTTATTCAGCGAAAGGCGTGCCGGATTGGGTGTTCTTCAGTACGTATAAAAGTGCAAAGTCTTCCGTTTCGGCGGGCGCTGCCTGTGCCGAAATCTGGCATGTTGCCAGGTCGTGGCAGTAGTGCGCCGAGGCAAATGGTTGATTTCCCTGCGCGCCAAATTGGGCACGCTCGTTGCTCTACGGGAATCCAACAAAATCAATCAGGAGACGAATATGAGAAATTCCGTTACTTGTTATGGCGCTAATCCTCGGTTGGCTTTCTGTCGCGCAGGCTCAGGTTTGGGTTGATCCGTATACCCGCAAAGACGGGACGCAGGTTCAGGGACATTACCGCAGCAATCCCGACGGCAATCCGTACAACCATTACTCATTTCCAGGGAACACGAACCGTTACACTGGAAAACAAGCCACGGGTGATCCAAACCGCTACTTGGAACAACACCAGAACAGAAACAACTCCGGATCGAACGGCCAAAACCCGTATCAGTTCAATCCGTACCAACGACGCTGGTAAATTGGATTTGGCGAGAAGAAACGCATGAGACAGATTATTCTATTGGCAACTACTTTTACTCTTCTACTCGTCGGGTGCGCGCCTCTCGTCGCGCAACGGCAGCAAGAAGTATTCGACCAGGCAAAAGCTAGTTCC
>Ga0137394_10004145_pt1 | contig 10975 bp, 9 predicted proteins | sample czobulk116metaG_FD_108278 | JGI IMG/M metagenome (GOLD analysis project Ga0137394, IMG submission 108278) | Vadose zone soil microbial communities from Angelo Coast Range Reserve, California, USA - czobulk1.16 metaG | ecosystem: Environmental > Terrestrial > Soil > Vadose zone | place: USA... | reverse complement strand
GGTCGAGAGCCTCATGCCGCCCCAGCAGCCGCGGGGCCGGGCGCTCACGCGCGCGCAGAAAGCGGCGAAGCGGCGCATCGCACGCCGCCGCGTCCGCATCGCGCACATCAACCGCCGTGTCAAGCGCTGCCGCATCGTTCACGACACCAGCCGGCGGCGGAAGGCGGGCGTCCGCGATCTAGTGATGGAAATTTGCGGTGCGTTGCATAACTTTCGGGTGCGTCTCATCCCATGGCAACCAATGGTTTAATCGAAATGAACTCTATGTTTTGAGTCTTGACCATCAGCATACATATCATCCAGGTATGCGTTGGCCGCTTTATGCCTCTTCGCCCTTGTCGCCTTCGTAATAATCCAGACCCGAATGGTCAAGCACTTCTTCGCCCACCAAAATCCGCAGCGTGTTCGCGAGCTTGAGGTGCTGGATGAAGAGAACGTGCTCGGGTTTCAAGTCAGCACGGGCCATGGGCGATTTGAAGTAGAACGACAACCACTCCTGAATGCCGGAGAGGCCAGCCCGTTTGGCTAGGTCGAGGAAGAGAATGATATCCAGCACGAGGGGGGCAGCCAGGATCGAATCACGGCACAGGAAATCGATTTTGATCTGCATCGGCTGACCCAGCCAGCCGAAGATGTCGATGTTATCCCACCCTTCCTTGGCGTCTCCCCGCGGCGGGTAATACTCGATCCGCACCTTGTGATAATACTTGCCGTAGAGATCGGCATAGAGCTCAGGCTGCAAGATCGCATCCAGGACGCCGCCCTTGCTCACTTCCTTCGTCCGGAACGAGCCGGGATCGTCCAGCACTTCGCCATCCCTGTTGCCGAGGATGTTCGTCGAAAACCAGCCCTGCAGGCCCAGCATCCGGGCCTTCAGTCCAGGAGCGATCATCGTCTTCAACAACGTCTGCCCAGTCTTGAAATCCTTGCCGGCGACTGGGACACGTCGCTTGCTGGCGAACTCGACCAGAGCGGGGATGTCCACGGTCAGGTTTGGTGCGCCGTTGGCGAAGGGGATGCCGGTGGCCAGCGCCGCGTAGGCATAGATCATCGAGGGAGAGATCTCCGGGGCGTTTGCCTTGAGCCCGCGCTCGAACGCCTCGAGGGTCTCGTGGACCGGGCCAGCCTCCAGATAGACTTCGGTGGAGCCGCACCAGAGCATGACCGCTCGCTGCAGGCCATGGCGGCCCAGGAAGACCTCGATGTCGCGCATCACCGCTTCCGCCAGGTGCATCTTCGTCCGACCGACCTTGATATGGCTTCCATGCAGGTTCCGCACATAGGCTTGCTCGAACACCCCTGGCCACGGGCGGATGGCCTCTAGCTCTGCCTGTATGGGGGCCAGCAGGTCGGCGGGCAGAACGCCGGCTGCACAGGCGGTCTCATACGCATCCTCGGGAAAGATGTCCCAGCCGCCGAAGACGAGGTCCGACGGGTCGGCCAGCGGCACCAGGTCTTTGATGCGCACGAACCTCGGCTGCGTCCGTTTGCCCAGCCGCAGCTTCTGCATCTGGGTCAGCGAGCCATAGGGTTGGGCCAATCCCTTGTTGACGAGATGGACGCCGGCGATAAGGGTAGTGGCCACCGCCCCCAGCCCCGGCAGCAGAACCCCGAGCTTCCCTTGCGGCGGTTCGATATCCCGAGCCAACTCCGGATACAACGAGCTCTGTGCACTCATGGCAGTTTCCCCTCCTGATGCACCTCAGTGTGAGCGATCCATAGAAGCACGAGCAAGAAAATCGGGCTGCCGACCGCAGTGAGCAGCAGGAACCAGGGGACTTTCCCCACGGCCGAGAGCAGGACGATCAGATAGATGAAGTCTCGACGGGCAAGCGTATCCGCCAGCCGCGACAACCGAGAGGCCCGTGTGCGTACGACAGAGGTAAAGAGCGGTGCGTCTGTCGCCTTCTCCTGCATAGTGTGCCGGTAGACGACGCTGGCTATCAGCACGGTCCCCGCCACCGCCACGCCACCCACGAGCAGCGGCCCCAGCGCCAGGCTAGCGCGACTCCAGCCGATCGCCATGCACATGAACACGGCCACATGCACGGCATTGTCGCCCCAGAAATCGAGGAGGCCACCCCATCGGGACTCCAGAAACTTGAGCCGCGCGAGTTCCCCATCGCATCCGTCCAGAATGGAGTGCGCCCAAAAGAGCAGGGCGCCCGTCAGTTGCCATCCTGGCCTGGAGGACAGGAAGAAGGGCGCGCCCATGAGACCCACCGCGAGGCTCACCAGGGTCATGGCGTTGGGTGTGATGCGCGTGGAGGCCAGCCGCCGGGTAATCGCCAGGGAGATGCGCCGCTCCACGTGGCGCGACATGAAACTTTCGGTCTCCTTGACCAAACTGCACAGCAGCCAATCCTCTGCCTTCGAGACATCCTCGGGGGTGGCGATCACATACTTCCCCCTATCTCGCAGCGGCAGCCGGTCGGTCTTGAAGACTCTTTCCAAAGCGGCGAATAGCTCTGGAGCCACATCGCCATGCGACACAGCCGAGAGGATCGCGTCGCGGTCGGCACCCTCGATCACGGCCACCTCGGAGGCCTCGACATAGAGCCGTTCCGGCTCGATCGACATCTCGAAGAGCGCGCGTAACCACTTGGGCTGAGGGAGTACGTTCATCGTCAGCAGCACGATGCGTCCGGGCGTGAGCGGTGGGAGCGGACCATCCGGAGTCAGCACCAGAGCACGGGTGCCATCGAGGAGGCGCCTGACCTCGAAGGCGTCCGGGGTCAGCACCAGAATCCGCCCAATGCTGGCGCGCATGGCGGCGAGCACCACCCGGCGCAGCAAAGGGAGGCCGGCGATCGTCATCCCAGGCAGGACCCTGGCCCCCGTTTCGCTCTTGGATGGAATGATCACCAGCAGGCCTGTCGCAGGCGAGCCTGACGCCGTGACACTCGTCCTCTGCATGTTCGTCTCCGTCCTCTCCGCGCCGTCGCCGGATTGTGGCCGGCGATACCGACGTTCACAGACGCCACCTACCGTGCCTGATCACCGAGCGGTGGCTGGAAGCGTTAGCCCAGTGACTGGAAGCGGCTGCCCGCCGCGTCGACTCGACTCTTGGGCCAACGACACCAGCGTGACGCAGAGCCCTGCCTCCGCCAGGTTGACGCCTCTCGGGGCGGCATCCATCACCTCCGCCACGAACCCGCTAGCCACGCCTCGAAACCAGTCAGGGTGATGGGAGCCCTCGGAGAGGGCAGGTGAGCACGGCCATCGCCGTTCGCGCCGCTTGGGGCTGGATTGGATTAGCACCAACGTGCCGTCCTCGACCCGAATCGTGCCTTGTGTGCCTTGCAGCTCGGCCCAGTTGCGCCGCACATCGGCGGCCCAGGTGAGGAACACCTCCACGGTCGTCGAAGGGAACTCGAGCCAGATCGTGGCAGTGTCATCGAGTGGCCACTGCCGGAACCGCCGAGTTTCGAGCTGGGCACCGATACGAATCGGCGCCTGGCCCAACCACCCTCGAAGCACATAAAACGCATGCCAGCCATGGTCAATCAGGATTCCTCCACCCGCCATGGCCGGATCGAGGCGCCAGTTGCCGACCGGCCCGTCAGCGGCAGCGGCAGGTTGCGTCCGGAGCGTCTGCCAGACGCAGCGTCTCACTTCGCCAATGGCCCCTTGCCAAAGCAGTTCTTGGACCTTGCGGATGATCGGCGCATGGCGCCAGTTGTCCACCGTGTAGAGCACTCTGTCGGCCTTCGCGGCGAGCCTGGCCAGCGCGCTCAGGTCCTCTGGCCTGCACACTAACGGCTTCTCGCAGAGGACATGCAGTCCATGCCGAAGCGTCGAGCGGATCAATCCCGCGTGCGTCCCTGGCGGGGTGCAGATATCGACGAAGTCGAGCGCCTCACCGGCCAGCAGCGCCTCCGCCGAGTCGTACCAGTGTGCCTGTGACATGTGAGCTTGCAGCTCCAGCCGCCGTGTCGGGCGCACATCCGTGCCAGCCACCACCTTGATATCATGACGGCCCAGCCAACCCGGCAGATGTCCGTGAACAGCGATATTCCCCACCCCAATGATCGCACCGCGTAACATCCAGGCTCCTCTAATCGATCCCGCGTTCCTGAGCGACCGCTGTCATTGCCTCGTCGAGGATGGCCAGGCCGTCGAGGGCGGTTTCTTCTCGGATAATCAAGGGCGGATTGATGCGGATGACATGCGAGTAACACATCGCCACCAGGCCCCGCCGCAGGCATTCCTGAAACAGCGCCTGGGTCACCTCCTTCGGCAGCGGTTCCTTCGTCGTCCGATCTTTCACCAGCTCGACCCCGAGCATCAAGCCCTTGCCCCGCACATCGCCCACAAACCGATGCTTCTCCTTGAGTGCTTCGAGTCTTGCCAGCATGACCGCCCCCACGCGCTCCGCATGCTTGACCAGCCCCTCCTGCAGGATGATTTCCAACGAGGCAAGGCCAGCAGCCGCGGCCAGCGGATTGCCCCCATAACTGGAGGAGCTCCCGCTCGGATTGGCGAACGGGGTGTGTCGGGTCAGTTCTTCGGTAGAAATGACCCCCGACACCGGAAACCCGCCACCCATGCCTTTGCCGACTGTCATGACATCAGGCACAACCGCATCATGATCACCCCCCCACATCGACCCAGTCCGTCCAAATCCCGTTAACATTTCGTCGGCGATCAGCAGCGCATCATGCTCTTTGGCGATGGCCTGCACCGCCTGGAGAAACCCCTGTGGTGGGATAACGTTCCCGGCCGTCCCCTGCATGGGCTCGACGATAATCGCCGCAATTTCGCCCTGGGTCTGGTAGCGGATGACCTGGCGCAGGTGCTCCGCGCAGGCGATCCCGCACTCCGGATACCGCAGCTTGAACGGACATCGATAACAGTTCGCGTAGGGAGACACATAGAGACCCGGCATGAACGGGCCCAGATGCTGCTTGAAGTCATCCCCGAGCAACCCCAGGACCCCACCCGTCTTCCCGTGAAATCCCCCCCAGAACCCGACAAACTCGAATTTGTGCGTCGCTGACTTGGCCAGTCGGAAGGCGGCTTCCACCGCCTCTGCCCCTCCCGAAAACAACTGGAGGCGCGTGAGCCCAGGCGGCGTCACAGTGGCGAGCAGATCGAGAAAACGGGCGCGGGTTTCGGTCGTGAAGCTGCCGAAGGTCAGGCGTTCGATCTGGCGTTTTAAGGCGTCTACGTAGTGCGGATGGCAGTGGCCGACGCTGCCGACGCCGATGCCCGCGATGAAATCGATGTATTCGTTGCCATCCTCGTCGATCAGCGTGCAGCCACGCCCCTGAGCCATAGCCAACCGGGCATAGAGGGCAATGGACTGCAGGCCGGGCGCGAGATAGCGTTGTTCCTGCGCGAAGATCTGTTGTGAGCGCGGGCCCACCTCACGCCGTTTCATCTCTCTCTCCCCTCGTGAATCGCTGCGTTAAGTAAGAAGCGATCTGTGCCGAGGCTTCATCCCGGTACAGCGCAAAACTGGGCCAGGCATTGAGATCGATCAGCACGAGCGCACCTCCCTTCGTGGCGATGGCATCGCCCCCATACACCTCTAGCCCGAGCGCCGCTGCCGCCCGCTGCGCCACGGTCGCCAGGCACCTTGGATCGACGGGATGGCCCGCTAGAACCTGGTCCTGATGGTAAAACCACCGAAACCACGGTCTTTGCCCCTGAAGCCGGGCCGGGTCGCCCACGCCGTAGAATTTAATGACGTCGCCGGAGATGTGCTCCTGGATCACCGCGCCTCGGATCCCGCGTTGGGCAAGACTGTCAAGGGCCTCACATACCGCAGCCGCGGTGGAGGCAAACACCACATCGCCATCCTGGGTATTATGGACATCGGCGCGCTTCACCCAAACAGGGCATGGACCGCGGTAAGCAGCGGCATGCGTGGGCACGATGATGCTAGGGGGAAACGGTATCGCGTGCCGTTCGAACAGGGGGACCATATGGTGCCGGTAGGTATTCAGCACCGCCGACGGGGCGTTGACCAGGCATACACCATTCACCTCCCAGCGTCGGAGTTGACGCAGGATCCCCAGACGTTCGCACATCAGGAAGATAGACGGCGGGACCCGCTCGCCCACTGCGCCGACATCCTCCGGGCTGCGGAGGCTGACACCAAACCCTTCCGCGGCAAGGTGCTTGGCGGTCAGGCGGAGGATTGCCGCATCGTCGAATTCCCGCCCCGGCGAGTGCGCGCGTTCCCGGAAAATGCCCCAGCAGGATAAGTTGCTCACTTGACACCTCCCGGTGGTTCCTCGGCTTCGCGGCCTAAACGACGCGCCAGCCTCTCGGCGAGTGCCACATCCTCCGCCCGGTCGACGTCCACCACGTTTGGCATGACAACCCCGTACACAGGTTCTCCCTGCTTCACCAACCAGGCCAGGAACTCTCGCAGCCTCCCCAGCTCGCGCGGGGGGGAGAGCCGTCGCAGCCGCTCCGGGACGAGATACATCCCCGCCGTTACCACTTCCCCCGCCTCCTCTCCCAGGCTGGTGATGCGCCCGGAGGCATCCAGCGCGACCCACAGCGGTCGCTCATCGGCCACCAACGGTGTCACCGCCAGGACCGTCGCCTCCGGGGGGCACTGTCGGGCAGCGCTGATAAATGTCACAAACTCCTCTTGTGGGCACCAGGCATCCACTGTTGAGATCAGGCCACGGCCCGAGCCCAGGCATGGCGCCACTTCAAAGAAGCTTTCGAGGGAGGAGCGCGTGGTCTTCACAATGAACCGCAAGTTGATATTGGGAAAGCGTGACTGCACCCAGTTCGCGCAATCGCGCTCCTGCTCATTGACGATGATCACCAGCGAGGTGATGCCGGCCAGGATGAAGTTGCAGATGACGTGCTCGATCAACGGCACGCCGGCTACCGGGACTAAGGGCTTCGGCATCGGCCAGCCTGCCTGCCGAAGGCGGCTGCCTGCCCCGGCCGCGATGATCCCGCCCGTCACAATCGGCTCGCCATTCACAGTATCCACTCCCGCAATTCATCCAACGTGTGCACCACACGATCGTCTGGGCAGCATGGCCCTTCTTCTGGAGGCGGCTCAGTCGTCAGCCACACGTGTGGCATGCCAGCTGCTCGGGCGCCAGCCATGTCCCGCCGTAATGAGTCCCCGACGAAGAGCGCCTGGGCTGGGTCGACCCCTAGCTCAGCCAAGGCTCGAAAAAAGATCTGCGGATCCGGTTTAAGGTAGCCAACGCATGCCGAGTCTACGACCACCGTCAGGAACGGGGTCAGCCCTACTTCATGGCAGACCGTGGCGAGATTGCCATAGAAGTTGGAAACCACCCCGAGTCTATAACGGCGGCTGAGATGGGCCAACAGGGCGACATTGGTAGAGAGACGATCCGAGGACTCTTCTAAGAACCGTTGGGCGATCTTTTCCACCAGCATGAGATCGCACAAGCCCAGGGCCTGCGTCAAGCTCTGCACGAGTCTTACCACGGTGTCTCGCAGTGAAAGGGTGGCTGGGACCGCACCCACCAGCGCATCATCCGCGGCGTAGAATACCCGATCGAACCGCTCCGGGGCAATGTCGATCCCTTGGTCCCGGTACAGCCGGAAGAAGCGCTCCCTCCAGGCCACCCCATTCGCATCCAGGGTGCCGCCGAAATCGAACAGTACGCAGGTCTGTGCGGTTTTATTCCAGTGCGGTATTGGGCGCTGGAACGGTTCAACCACGCTCATGGGCGCAATCCCTTGCTGGCCAAGGGCGGCAGATCCAGCCGTACAAGCCGGCCAGCGTGCTTCCTCAGCAAGACCACCAACCCTGGGAGGGTCCAGATCAGCTCCCGCCCCCGGCGCACAAGCCCGTAGGCGACCCCTTGCGCCGTCGGTAGGCCTAGCAGCGCGAAGACCCCTATCCGCACCCCCTCGGCGCTGCCCAGCCGACCGGGGATGAACCAGACCAGGTTATTCAGCACCATCGCCAGCGTCTCAACCGCCACCGCTGTGGTCCAGCCCTCATGAGGGGACAGGAGATGAAGGATCACGTAGGTTTCGAGAAGCCCTCCACACCACCCGACGAGGCACCAGCCTGTGGCCGCGAAGAACCAGCTGCCCTGCGTCTTATAGAACGCCTGGATGCGGGCGTCCAGGGCCTCTGCCGATGGTTGAAACACTTTCAGCCGAGCGACAAACGGCCTCCATCCGAGCAGGCGACGCAGGAGCGATGCGAACGTTCCCTTCCGAAGGGCCCATGTCATGAAGAAGAGTACCCCGCCGAGGCCGCCGATGACGACGGCGGCAGCCAGCTCGGCCGCAAGCGGCAGAGCGTATTGCGACAGGCACACTACCATGCCTCCGCACAGAAACAGCCATTGCGCGAGCAGCTCGGCGTGCTTGTGAATCGCGATCGAGGTGAGCGCCTGGCCGAACCCCACGGTGTGGCGGAGGAGATGGGCTTTCACCGGCTCTCCTGCCAGATTAGCCGAGGGAACGAGGTAGTTGACGGCATCGCCGGCAAGGTACACTCCGAACAGGCGCAGGAAGCTCGACGGTCGGGACCCAGGATCAATGACCACCCACCAGCCGAGCATGAAGGCCAGTTGCGCCAACAGATAGAGCCCGACCAAGGCACCGAACCATCCCCCAATCGCCGCAAGGTTCGCGTCGATGGCCGGCCACCCGACTGCCCAGAACATCCAGGCGAGCCCACCGACACCGAGCACCAAAAGCCCGCCCCTCGCGATAGGCTTCAGCACCGGCCATGTGCCCAATGCGAGTCTCCTCCTTCCACCTCTGGGCCGCATCAAAACGGCAAGGCCAGCTCAGCGCAGATCGCTGCCCTGTCATACCTGATCCCGAAATCCATCCCCCAACCGTAGGGAGCCACGGCGAGCCAGAAGCTTATGCGCGATTGATGTCGATCTCCCTGTTGGGGCATGCGCCCTGGCGAAATGTCAACGGTTGTGCGCGCCATTGATCGAGCGCGGAAGCTGTCCGAGCACATCCGATGGTGCAGTGCGCATTACAGCTCTTGGTGGTATAGAACTGTTCCCGCAGGTCTGCGAGCGTATACTCGAGAAGGTCTTTGGAGAACACTCCACGCGTTTGAGCACACCAATGGACCCGACCAAACTCGTCCACATACAGATACCGAGATCCAGATCGGCACTTGAACGGGGCTTGCCCTGTCCCCATGAGGCGTTCTCGATAGTCGGACGCCTCGGCGGCGGCTCGACCGATGCGCCGTTTGGCTTCCCGGTACGCCACCAGCTCTGCCGGGGTCAGTTTTACCTGCCCATGTTCGTCATGGATGAGGAGAATCCTCGGTGTGAACCCATGCTGCTGAGCGAACTCGACAACTTCCAGGACCTCCTCCGGCGGAGCACTGCCAATCACTCCACTCATCACGACCCGGAAACGGGCATGCTCAGCCAGCAGTGCAAGCCTACTGCGAAGGGGCTTTAACGTCTTGACCGTCACCTCATTCGGCGTGACGCCATCCACACTGATCTGCATATCCGTGAGACCGCTGACATTGAGTTGCTCGATAAGCGTGCGATTCAAGCGGCATCCATTGGTGATAATCTGGCGTCGCCGAAAGCCAAGCGTCTGCATTTCCTGGACAAGCTCTGGAAGCTGGGGGTGCAGGGTCGGTTCACCCCCCGTGAGACAGAGCGCCCAGGTTCGAAGGGCACGCAGCTTCTCAAATCGCAGCTTGAGGAGCGCAAAGGGAATCGGCTCGGAGGTGTTGTCGTACTCCGAACAGTAACGGCAGCTGAGGTTGCAGCGCCGGATAATGACGACCTGGGCCAGCCAGGGACCGAAGCGAAGCCAATCCACTAGGTGTAGACGTGAATTTTTTGGTGTATTTTCAAGAGATCCCGATGGCTCCATGACATCACCCCGTGAGGACCAAATGTTCGAGAAACCCCCATCATCAGGTTTGGTCATAGCCTCGCATCCGAAAAGACGGTTTGCCGCTTTGGAGCAGATCAGCTTTCATGGGGTCGCCATCGACGGCAGCCAATCGGTCGCGTCATTCCTCTCCCCATCTACGGCCATGATCGTCCGCTCCCGTGGTCGCTCCGGCTCCAACGGCCTCATGGAAATCGGGGTCCCGGAGCAAGGCCAGCCGAGCCGCGGGGGCTTGCCCGCGGTGACGCGCGGGCTCTGCGATGACGGGATATGCGACATCGGGCGGTTCATGCTGCACGCCTGGCGCCTCAGCCGCTTTCCTCCGCCTCGCGGACAGGAGCGACAGGAAGCTTGGGAGGACCGTCAATGAGGCAAGGAAGACGGCGCTGACCCCGAACATGAGGAGCAGGCCGATGCTCAAGATACCCCGGTGGCTGGAGATCGTCAAGCTCCCAAAGCCGACGATCGTGGACAAGGCGGAGAAGGCCACCGCCCGCCCCGTGCTCTGCGGCAGAGGCGCGGGCCGCGGCGACCGGCGGCCCTCCGTGTGGTAGCGGTAGACGATCATGATGCCGCTTTCGACGGCGGGGGCCATGATCAGGGGCAGGACGATCAGGTTGGCCACGTTGAACCGCACTTGCAAAAGCCCCATCAAGCCCAGCGTCCAGAGCACCCCCACCGCCAGGGGGATAAGCGTCAGCAAGGTGGGCCGCACCGCCCGAAAGGTGAGGAGGACCAGCAACGCGATGCCCAGGAACGCATACATCCCAGCCTGCTCATAGGCCTTTTTGATGCCGTGGGTAAACTCGAAATTGGTGATGGGCGTGCCGAGGGCATCCGGGTCCACCGACCTGAGGTCCGCCACGAACCGGGCCAGTGGCTGCAACTCCCAGATGTCTTCCGCCGGATACACGAAGAGCCGGTATTTGTCGCCCTTGCCAATGTAGCGGGTGCGAAGCTCCGGCGGCAGGTCCGCGAGCGTCACCGGCTCGGCCCGCAAATTCGCCTGCAAGGTGGCCAGCTGCTCCGCCAGATCGGCCAGCAGTGCCTCCTGGAAGGCCGACAGAGCTTGTAGGGCGGCCACATTCCCCATCCGCTCCGTCGTGTCGACAAACTGCGCGAT
>Ga0137394_10004143_pt1 | contig 10978 bp, 14 predicted proteins | sample czobulk116metaG_FD_108278 | JGI IMG/M metagenome (GOLD analysis project Ga0137394, IMG submission 108278) | Vadose zone soil microbial communities from Angelo Coast Range Reserve, California, USA - czobulk1.16 metaG | ecosystem: Environmental > Terrestrial > Soil > Vadose zone | place: USA... | reverse complement strand
GTGCGTCGCCACCCCGAGAACCCGGATCTCCAACGCGGGCTCGCAGAAGCCATGGAGTCGGCCGGCGATCTGGACGGGGCCCTCGCTCTCCTGTCCCAGGCCGTCGCGGCATCGCCTGATCGCTCCGGTCTTCGCTTCCAGCTCGCGCGTCTCTACCTGAAGCTGAAGAGATACGACGAGGCCTCGGCTCAGGCGGAAATCCTCCTCAAGGCGCTCAACGGAAACCCCGCCGCGGGCGACCAGGACGTGGAGGTGCGATCGGCGCAGATGCTTCTCATCGAGACGTATGGATCCGCCGGGAAGTACGATCAAGCGATCGCCGCGGCGGCCCGTGCCGAGCATGATTTTCCGAGGGAGTTCAGGTTTCCGTTCAAGCGCGCCGAGCTTCTCCTGGAGGCGGGACGGGAGAAGGACGCGGAGGCGGTCTTCGCCTCGATGAAGCAGAAGTCCGGATCCGACGCGATGGTTCGCGCCGGAATCTCGGAGGTGTTTTTCCGGGCCGGCACGGTCGAAGAGCGGAACGGGAGCTACAAGCGGGCGGAGGAGTTTCTTCGGCGCGCCATCGACGCCGACGCGGAAAACCACGCCGCGATGAACTACCTCGGCTATCTCATGGCGGACCGCGGGGACAACCTCGATGAATCGCTCGAGTTGATCCAGCGGGCGCTGCGCCTCGACGAGGGGAACGGGGCCTACCTCGACTCGCTTGGCTGGACTCTCTTCCGGCTTCAGAGGTTCGCGCTCGCCGAAGGACCGCTCAAGGAGGCGACGAAGGCGATGCCCGACGAGCCGGTGGTCCACGATCACCTCGGTGATCTTTACTGGGCTCTCGGGCGCCGGGATGAGGCGGTGCAGTCGTGGCAGGAGGCGCTCAGGCTGGGCAGCACGGACGGCGCGGCGATCCGGAAGAAGATCTCCCGGTCGCCGCCGTCCTCACCCCCGGATCCATGAGGGCGGTCGCCGCCCTTCTTCTCGCCGCGACCTGTTTCTCCTGCCATCGAGCGATTCCCGTCCCGGAGCCTGGCACACCCTCAGGGGCGACTCTCTCATTCGTCTCGTCCTTTTTCGTGAGGGCCAGCGGACCGCAGGGGGTTCTCCGGTTCCGCGGGCTCCTCGCCTCGCGCGGCGGTGATTCGATCCGCGCCGAGATCTCGGCTCCTACGGTCACCGAACCGCTGATTCTGGTCGCCTCTCCGGATGGAATCCTGGCCGTCCTCTCCGCGCGCGGCGTGTTCTATCGCGGATCGGCAGGAGATCCGATTCTGGCGAAGCTCACGGGGGTGCCAATCCATCTCGATGATCTCGCGCGCCTGCTGGGCGCCGGGGGGAGCACGGCCCCCGCCCCGTGCGCCGCCGAGCGCTGGCGGTGGAGATCTGTCGGCGGCGCCGGGCGTGTGCCGACGCGTCTCCAACTCCTCTGCGGCGACACGACGCTGAGCGTTCGTCTCTTCGATCCGCAGCCCCTCCCCGGGAATGCTTCGGCCGATCCGTTTTCCCTCGCTCCGCCCCCCGCGCCAGCCGAGGAGGAGGATCTCGACGGCTTCATCGAGGCTCTTCGGGGATCGATGCGCGCCGGCTCGCGCCCGCAATGCGGGGACCAGGCTTCACTCGGCTGGAGGGTCGAGGTAAGGTGAGGCCCGCATGAAAAGCGCCACGATCACCATCCGATGCCCGGCGAAGATCAATCTTGGCCTATCTGTTCTGGGCAGACGCCCTGACGGATATCACGAGATCCGCAGCATCCTCCAATCCGTCAGCCTTCACGACACGCTCGAAGTGCAGCGCGCCAGACGCTTCAGCCTCCAGATCGAGGAGGAGTGGGCTGCGGTGTCGAGAGGGGGGGGGGTGCCGGCCGACGGCGGAAATCTCGTGCTCAAAGCGGCCGCGGCGCTGAAAAGCTCCCTGGGGGAGCGGGCTGCGGCCTTCCGCCTGATCAAGCGGATCCCTCCGGGAGCGGGGATGGGAGGCGCGAGCAGCGACGCGGCCGCGGCCGTCGTCGCTTTGGATCGCCTCTACGATCTCGGGTTGAAACCCCCGGAGTTCCACCGGATCGCCGCGTCGATCGGCTCCGATGTGCCGTTCTTCCTCTACGGCGGCGCGTGCCTCGCGCTCGGAAGGGGCGAGGAGATTTATCCACTGCCGGACGGCCCGTCCCTCCAACTCGTCGTGGTTTTTTCCGCGAAGGGACTGAGCACTCCCGAGGTCTACAGCCGATGGGACCGTTTGTTGACATCGACGGACAAGGCAAGTAGGATGAACGACTTCGCACCGTGGTGCCTGGTTCTCCGGGGAGAAGATCCGGCCATAGCCAACGATCTCGAGACCGCCGCGATCGCGCTCGAGGCTTCGCTCGGCGAAGTCCGCTCGGCTCTGACCGGCGCCGGGGCGAAGGCTGTCTCGATGACCGGCAGCGGCTCGGCGTTCTTCGGCATCTTCTCCGATGCGAAGGCGGCCGAGCACGGCGCCAGTCGCCTCAGGCGGGCGGGACATGCTGCCGTGAATGCCGTCAGCCTGGGGCGCGCGGAATGGATGGAAGCGGTCCGGGCGGTCGGCTGACACGCGTCCGGCGGAGAGGCAACTCAGGGAGTTCCGGCGATGGAAGTGACGGGCGTCAGGGTATTCCCGGTCAACGAGGAGAAGCTCAAGGCCTTCGTGAGCGTCGTCTTCGATGACTGCTTCGTGGTGAGCGACATCAAGATCATCAACGGCAACAACGGGTTGTTCATCTCGATGCCCAGCAAGAAACGAAAGAACGGCACGTTTCGCGACATCGCCCATCCCCTCAACAACGAGACGCGCCGGATGCTCGAGGAGAAGATCCTCGCCCGTTACAATGAGGTGCTCGCGCAGCCGGCGTCGGAGCGCCAGGACCACGATGGGGACGAGGGGCCCATCGAGACGTCGGAATCGACTCTGGACATCTTTTCCTGAGGCGCTGGGGCGTCGTCAAGCGGTAAGACACTGGACTTTGAATCCAGCATTCGGAGGTTCGAATCCTCCCGCCCCAACCACCGCGTGACGGCGGAAGACGGGGCGGCGGGGCCCTGCAGCCATGAAACCGATGGATCGTGACATCCGGATTTTCTCCGGCAGCGCGAGCATTTCGCTGGCGAAGGCGATCTGCACATATCTCGACCTGCCGCTGGGTCAGGCCAACCTCTCCCGCTTCTCCGACGGCGAGTGCTACTGCCAGATTCTGGAAAACGTGCGGGGCAGCGACGTCTTCGTCATCCAGTCCACGTGCCCGCCGGTCAACGACAACCTGATGGAACTGCTCGTCATGCTCGATGCATTCAAGCGCTCGTCGGCCTCGCGCATCACCGCGGTCATTCCCTACTACGGCTACGCCCGGCAGGATCGCAAGGACAAGCCTCGCGTCCCGATCTCCGCGAAGCTGGTCGCCGACCTGATCACCGCCGCGGGGGCCGAGCGCATCCTCACGATGGATCTCCACGCCCCCGCCATCCAGGGTTTCTTCAATATTCCCGTGGATCACCTCTTCGCGGCGCCGGTATTCATCTCGTTCATCGAGAAGCTCGGGCTCGAGGATCTCACGATCGTCAGCCCGGACGCGGGCGGGGTCGAGCGGGCGCGCGCGTACGCGAAGCGGCTCAACGGCACGCTTGCCATCATCGACAAGAGACGCGGCGACGGCAACATCCCGAAGGTCATGCACCTCATCGGCGAAGTGAAGGGGCGCAACGCGCTGATCGTCGACGATATCGTGGACACGGCGACGACGCTCTCCGAGAGCGTCAAGGCGCTCGCGCGCGAGGAAGCGCGGGGCGTGTACGGCTGCTTCACCCACGGGGTCCTTTCCTCGGGTGCTGTGGGGAAGCTCGAAGCGTCGAACCTCGTCCGGACGCTCGTCACCGACTCGATCCCGCTCGGGGACGACAAGCGCGCGAAGGCCCGCGTGGAGGTCCTGAGTGTCGCGGAGCTTCTCGGAGAGGCTATCTTCCGCATTCACAATAACTCCTCCGTCAGCAGCCTTTTCATCTGAAAGTGGTGGCGGCGGTCCAAACAAGAGGTTTGAGACGTGCTGAGAGATGTGAAGATTGAAGCCGACGATCGCGCGCTCGCGGGGCGCCGCTCTTCGAGAAAACTCGCCCGCAGCGGGCTCATTCCCGGAATCCTTTACGGCGGAACCGACGCGCCCGTGATGTTCCAGCTCGATCCGCGAAAGCTCGACGCCGTCCTCCATTCGGAGAGCGGCGCGAACACGCTCTTCAAGTTCTCCATGGCGGGGAAGAAGGCCGACACTCTCGCGATGATTCGCGAGGTTCAGGTCGACCCTCTTTCGGGGCGGATGATCCACGCGGATCTGCTTCGCATCTCGATGGAGAAGACGATTGAAGTGAAGGTTCCAATTCACCTCACCGGAACGGCGCGCGGAGTGAAGCAGCAGGGAGGCATTCTCGATTTCGTGCTTCGTGAGATCGAGGTCTCCTGTCTGCCCGGAGACATCCCGGAAAGGTTCGACGCCGACGTCAGCGAGCTCGACCTGGGTACCGCGATCAAGGTCGCCGATCTGAAGATCCCCGGGAACATGAAGGTCCTCACCGACCTGAACAAGGCCGTGGCGACCGTCGTGGCGCCCGCGGCCGAGAAGGCGGCGGAGGCGGCGACCGCGGAAGCTGTGGCAGCGGCGACGCCCGCCGAACCGGAGGTCATCAAGAAGGGGAAGGCGGAGACAGCCGAGGGCGGCGCGGAAGGAGATGCTGCGAAGGGGGCGGCTCCGAAGGGCGCCGACAAGGGCGGAGGCAAGGTCGAGAAGACTGCGGCGAAGCCCGAGAAGGGCGGAGGCAAGGAGAAGGGCGGTCGTTAGGTGCGCATCGTCGTCGGCCTCGGCAATCCCGGCCGGCGCTACGAGGGCACGCGTCACAACGTGGGCTTCATGGCCGCGGAGGAATTCCTCAAGCGACATGGCCGCGGGGAGATTCGCTTTGAGCGGGATGCTCTCGTGTCCGATGCGCGCTGGGCCGGAGAGTCGGTCCTGGTTGCGAGACCGCAGAGCTTCATGAACCTCTCGGGACCGCCGATCGCGTCGCTCTGCCGCGCCTACCGCGCGGGGGTGGAAGACGTCGTCGTGGCGTACGACGACGCCGACCTCCCGTTCGGCCAGATTCGCGTGCGGCCTGACGGGCGGCCGGCGGGCCACCGGGGGATCGCATCCCTGGTCGAGGCGCTCGGCACCGAGGAGATCGCCAGAGTCCGGCTTGGGATTGGAAGGCCGGAGGGGACGAAGGGGGCTCTAGCCTCGCACGTGCTCGCGACTTTCGAGCCGGAGGAGCACGGGTCGCTTCGCGAGATGATCGGCGAGGCGGCAGACGCTATCGAGGTCTTGTTGAGGGACGGTGTTAGAATCGCGATGAATCGTTACAATCGAAGACGAGGCGGCGGGCCCGAAGCGGCCTGAGCCACCTGTCTCCTTGCTCCCCCCGGGGGGCTTCAGAGCCATAAGGAGAACGCATGCACGAGTACGAGACCATTTTCATCCTCCAACCCAACCTCACCGAGGAGGATGCCGACGCCCTGGCGAAGACCTTCGAGGGAGTCGTTACAGATCAGAAGGCGACGATCGCCAAGTCAGAGCGCTGGGGGAAGAAGCGCCTGGCCTATCGCGTCAAGAACTTCTGGGAAGGCCACTACATCTTCTTCGAGTACGTCGCAGCCCCGGCGGTCGTGACGGAGCTGGAACGGCGCCTCCGCATCCACGAGCACGTCCTCAAGTGGCTCTCCGTCCGGAAGGATCCGCGCGCGGTCGCGGAGGAGGAGAGAAAGGCGGCGAGGCTGGCGAAGGCACAGGCGGCGGGAATGCCCGGCCGCGACATGGATGATCGGGATCGAGATCGGGATCGGGATCGAGATCGGGATCGAGACCGGGGAGGCGACTATGAACGATAGAGGCGGCGGTAGAGGCCGCGGAGGCCGGGACGCGAAGAAGGGGGGCTTCAAGAAGAAGTTCGTCTTCAAACGCCGGAAGTTCTGCAAGTTCTGCGATGAGAAGGTGGAGTACATCGACTACAAGGACGTTCGTCTTCTTCAGGGGTTCGTTCCCGAGCGAGGGAAGATCCTCCCGCGACGGATCTCCGGCACCTGCTCGATGCACCAGCGCGGGTTGATGCACGCGATCAAGCGCGCGCGCAATATCGCCCTGATTCCATTCACCGCCGACTGATCCGGGCGAGGAGACGAGGAGAACATGAAGATCATCCTGCGTGAAGACATCGACAAGCTCGGACGGCGCGGAGACGTCGTCAAGGTGGCTCCCGGGTACGGGAGGAACTTCCTGCTTCCGAAGGGTCTCGCCTACCCTCACACCCCGGGAAACACCAGGAGAGTGGAGCAGGAACGGCGGTTCCTGAACGTCAAGCTCGCCCGCGAGAAGCAGGAGGCCGAGGAGTTGTCGAAGCGAATGTCCCAGATCTCGACCACGATCGTCCGTAAGGTGGGCGAGAACGAAACGCTCTACGGCTCCGTGACGAACGGCGACATAGCGGAGGCGCTGGTCAAGGAGGGCTTCTCGATCGACAAGCGGAAGATCCTGCTCGAGGAGTCGATCAAGACGCTCGGGATCTACACCGTCCCGGTGAAGCTGCACCCCGAGGTCACCGCCGAGCTGAAAGTCTGGGTCGTCAAGGAGTAGCGCGATCCGGGAGGAGCCCGGGAGGAGGAAGACAGGATGCGGAACGGCGGGCGGATCGCGCTGGCTTGCGTGCTGGCCTGGCTGATTCCCGGGGGAGGCCATCTTTACCTCGGGAAGAAGGTGAAGTCCCTCGTCTTCTTCGTCGTCATCACCCTTACGTTCTTCGTGGGCCTCGCGATGGATGGGCGGGTCTACCTCGCGTCGTCCGATCAGCCGCTCTCCTATCTGGCCACCTTCGCCAATCTGGGGCTGGGCCCCATGGATCTGGTGGGTCGTCACGCCTCTTACGATCAGATCATCTTCCGCTTTCCCGACGAGCTGGACCGCACCCACCATCAGGAGATCCTCGACCGGACCCGCGCACGCATTCTCGTCCAGTCTCATGAATACGGCACGACCTTCATCCTCACCGCAGGGCTCATGAACATTCTTCTCATCCTTGACGTGTTCGACACGGGGATCGGACGCAAGTCCTAGGGAGACCGATGCTGCGCAGTCACTTCTTCACGCTGATCCTCTTCTCCGCCCTCGTCTCGACCTTCTTCGGCACCCTCACCCGCGAGACAGCGAAAGACGCTGTGCGCCTCGGGGGGGTGATGATGGTCTCGATGGTGGGAATCTCTCTCATCGTCGCTTACCTCATGTATTTCTTCCCCCTCGGCTGATCCGGTGGCCGCCTCAACACGAGCCTCCGCGCTGTGGCGGTGGGGCCCGGCAGTCGCCTACGCCCTTCTCATTTTCTACGCCTCATCGAAGCCCGGACTCAATCCTCCGTTCAACATCTGGGACAAGCTCGCGCACGCGATCGAGTTCGGGATCCTCGCGGCGCTGGTATGGCGCGCCATCGGCGGCTCGTTCTTCGCCGCCGCCAGCCTTCCGCGCGCCGCCGCATACCTGCTCTGCTGCGCGGTCTACGGGGTGCTCGACGAGATCCACCAGGCGTTCGTCCCGGGGCGGGAGGCGAGCTTCCTCGATGCTGCGGCTGACTTCACCGGAGCCTGCGCCGTTGTGCTCGCCCTGTTGGCGGTCTCTTCCCTGAGAGGGATGAGATCCGGGCGGATGGGGACGCCGGCCGACGCAAGCCCGTCGCTCACGCTGCTCTCGAAACCCGGCTGCCATCTCTGCGATGAAGCGGAAGCCATCATCCTCAAGCTTCGGGCGGAGATCCCCTTCGAATACAAGCGAGTGGACGTCAGCTCGAACGCCGATCTCTCCTCCATGTACGGCCTCGAGCTGCCCGTCGTCCTGATGGGAGGGAGGAAGATCTTCAAGTACCGGGTCGATGTCGACGAGCTGAGGCGGCGACTGCTCAGAGCGCAGGGCGAGGTGGCGTGATGTCGGAGAAGAAGATCGCAATCGTACCCGGCGACGGTATCGGAGTCGACGTGACCCGCGAAGCGGTGAAGGTGATGAAGTGCCTCGAAAAGGTTTCCGGAGTCGCCTTCCGGCTCCAGCACTACGACTACAGCGCCGATCGATATCTCAAGACCGGCGTCACGATGCCTCCCGGCGCCCTCGATGAGTTTCGGAGCTTCGACGCGATATTCATGGGGGCGTTCGGAGATCCCCGCGTTCCCGACATGAGGCACGCCGCGGAGATCCTGCTCGGCACGCGCTTCGGCCTCGACCTCTACGTCAATCACCGCCCGATCAAGCTGCTCCACGAGCCTCTCTGCCCGCTGAAGGGGAGGACGAGGAAGGAGATCGACTTCGTCGTCTTCCGCGAGAATACAGAGGGGCTCTACGTCGGGATGGGAGGAAACTTCAAGAAGGGATCCGCGGACGAGATCGCGACGCAGATTGACGTGAACACCAGGAAGGGGGTCGAGCGGATCATCCGCCACGCCTTCGAGTACGCGGCCGCCAGGGGGAAGAGCCGGGTCTGCATGAGCGACAAGGCCAACGTTCTCACGTATGGCCACGATCTCTGGCAGAGGGTCTTCAGGCTGGTCGCGGCCGAGTACCCTTCGATCACGGCGACCCATCTCTACGTCGACGCCCTCACGATGCAGATGGTGAAGGATCCATCCCAGTTCGACGTCATCGTGACGTGCAATATGTTCGGTGACATCGTGACCGACCTCGGCGCGCAGATTCAGGGCGGCCTCGGCCTCGCCGCATCGGGGAACATCAACCCCGCGGGCGTCTCGATGTTCGAGCCGGTCCACGGCTCCGCCCCGAAGTACGCCGGGAAGGACATCGCCGATCCGATCGGAGCCATCCTCACCGTGCAGCTCATGATGGAGCATCTCGGCGTCCCCGGCGCCGCCGAGCTGATCGAGTCCGCAATCGTCGATTGCATGGAGCGGGGGCGGACGACGAGGGATCTCGGAGGCTCTCTCGGGACCGCGGCCGCCGGCGACGCGGTCTGCGATGCGATGCGTCGTCTTTCGGGTTGATGTGCGCCGCCCGGCGGGCGCTCTTCCCGCGCACCCGCGCTGCGGGCGCTATTTCGACGGGCCGGCGATCGCGGAGGCGAGCCCCACGAGCCGGCTCGTTTCCTCTCCGTACCGCCCGACCACGATCGCGACCCGGCCGTTCGAAGCGACGGGTGGAGTGATGAAACGCGCCGCCTCGGGGAGGATGTACGATCCGGCAGGGTGCCCGTCGGGAAGGCGGAAGGCATCGAGCCGCGTCGACTGCGGGCCCGCGACGAAGAGGAGATTGTCGAGGATCGCGCCGGGTCCCGGCCGCCGATCCAGGCGCAGGCGGAACAGGAGATGGCCGTTGTTCCTTCTGAAGCCGTAAAGAAACGTGTCCTTGGAGAGGAAGAGCAGGTTCTCCCTGAACAGAAGCGGGGCGGCCGCGGGATCCGCGCCGCTGCGGACCTTCCACGTCTCTCCCGCCCGGCGCGCGTGCAGCCGGAGGGCATGAACCGTGTTGTCGGTCGTCGCAACCCAGGCGGTGCGATCGCTACACGTGGGAGCGACAGCCGCGGGTGAGCCGAGGTCCTTCCGGGTGCGGATCTCACCGGTCTCCAGATCGACGCCGACGATCCGCCCGTCCTCGAGCCCGACGAGAAACCTCCCCGCGCAGATCGCGCCGGGTGCCGATGGAGGCGCGGGCAGTCGCCGCTCCCACGACGGGTCCGGTGAATCGGCGCGATAGCGACGAACGAGCCCTTCCTTCGAGAGCGCGACGACACCGTCTCGCGCCGCCACGAGCGTCATCTCTCCCCACCCCGGATTCGGGCTCACTCCCTCGACTCCTGTCCGCTGCGAGAAGACGGCGACACGACCTCCTTCGAGCGGCACCGCCGCGAGCGCGTCGATCGAGCCGGCAGCAGCGGGGGCGACCGCGAGGGGGCCCGCGATCGCGGCTCCTAGATCCCTCCTCCACGTCTCGACGCCGTCTTCCGCATTGATCCGGATGACGATGCCGGCCGGTGTCGCCGCCAGAAACCCTCCGGAGATCGGCGCGAGCTGGGTTCCGGAGGCGGCGTCGATCGCGACTGTCCAGGCGGGTCCGAGAGCGCTCCCTGCGACGGGTTGCGCGCCCGAGGCCCCTCGGTGCGCACACGCGACCCAGGGCAGGACGAGTGCGATCGCGGCAGCCAGTCGTTTCAATGTCGCTCTCCGAAGGGCGCGCCATTATAGCGGGACATGTCTCGCCGCGAGCGGGGGCTCCGCCGCCGAACGACCGCGCCTGCAAGCCTGGGGGACCTGTGTTAACCTGCCGCGCCTTGTCGGTTGTTCGGGTGGTGGACAGCGCCGCCCGCGCCGGATCCCCGGAGCGCCCGAGTGCGGCTGAAACGTGACACCAACTGCGGTTCCCTTACGCTCAAGGACGTCGGCCGTTCTGTCGTTCTCACGGGATGGGTTCACCGCCGCCGGGATCACGGAAACCTGACCTTCATCGATCTTCGGGACCGATCGGGGCTCTGCCAGATCGTCTTTCGCTCCGAGGAGAGCGACGCCGCTCATCGCGAAGCGAAAGATCTCCGTTCCGAATACGTCGTCTCCGTGGCGGGGAAAGTCGTCGCCCGCGACGCCGCCAACCTGAACTCGAACCTTCCCACCGGTGAGATCGAGGTTCTCGCCTCAGGCATCGAGCTGCTCAACCGCTCGGAGCCGATCCCCTTTCAGCTCGACGAGGGGGAGGAGGTCTCGGAAGATCTCAGGCTCAAGTACCGCTTCCTCGATCTGAGGCGGCCGAAGCTGCAGCGCACCCTTGCGCTGCGGCATCGGATCGGCATCGCGGTCAGAAACTACCTCGACGCGCGCGGTTTTCTCGAGCTGGAGACCCCCATGCTGACGCGGTCCACCCCCGAGGGGGCCCGGGACTACGTCGTTCCTTCGCGCGTCCATCCCGGCTCTTTTTACGCCCTGC
>Ga0137394_10004138_pt1 | contig 10982 bp, 7 predicted proteins | sample czobulk116metaG_FD_108278 | JGI IMG/M metagenome (GOLD analysis project Ga0137394, IMG submission 108278) | Vadose zone soil microbial communities from Angelo Coast Range Reserve, California, USA - czobulk1.16 metaG | ecosystem: Environmental > Terrestrial > Soil > Vadose zone | place: USA... | reverse complement strand
TTTCCCTGAAGTCGTGGTAGAAAAACGCCAGCGATGCGAGACCCTGTTTCCTCATGGCGTCGATGTCCTCGATAATTCTCGAACTGGCCGATAATATAAGTTCTCGAGACGAAAATATCGATAAGTTTAACATACCAGAGAACGCTCTTCCCTGCCCCAGCTACGAGATAGAATAGACATCAGTCTCTGCGAAAGGGGAAGGTTGGGTGGCGACTAACGCTTCCCATGGATCCATAGCAGGGAACCTGGTGGAGACGACTTCCATTCCGAGAAAGGGTCGCCTTGAATGAGCCATGCCGCGGTCGCTTCGTACCACAATTCGCGGGCGATGCGATGATTTTTCGATGGATCAGGAGGAGAGAGCCAATTTCGAATATCTTGCTGCAACTTGTCACCTGCCAGATAATGTCAGCGGTTCCGGTAAGAAATGCGGACGTTATAAAATAGCTGACGTTTCAACTTGTTTATGTCGCACGCCATTAGATGTAAGTTTTCTAACACTCAATCACATATGGATCTAACTTTTGATGCCAACAAACGTACCAAGTGCATGCCGAACACTGTCAGCCGGTGCCTTGCCGTCTAGAGAAAGGTTATTTGACGGCCAGCGGGAGGCAAGTAGGTTTACTCACTCATGTTCTGTACGAGACCGTAAACAACATTGAGGATCTCTGTCGCGGTCGACCGGGCCTCGTCATGGGTGAGTCGATCTAGCCGTTGTAAGACCGCGTCGACGCCCTTTTCTCCAAAAGGTTTTTTTACGAATTCCTCTGTGTAGGACTGAGTGACGTAACAAGTCAGCGAGAAAGGACTCACTCGGTCTTCCCTGCTTAAGTTCCTTAGTCGCCAGTGCGAGGGTGGAAAGTAATTCCACCAGAGTTTTGATTACGATCTCATTCATCGCAGGTGTTGGAGGGATGTCGGTATTGATGTCAAGATGCTTCAACAAGTGTTCAATCGATTCGACCAACTTGACGAGTGCTTCGTAGCTTTCGCTAACGCCCTTGGCTGCCTGATGTAGTAATCGAATGTCACAACGATAGGCACATAAGCGCTCAAGAAAGGTACACACAACGAGTACGACAGCGAGGCCCACGTGTATTGCCTTCGCAGGGGTGAAAGCCTGCAGTATAGGCATCAGAGATATGGGAGACGCCTATCGGTGCCTTCTGACGTACCATGCCTACAGCACTGTCTAGGGTGGCCGTGGCAGAAAGCCTGCATAGAATTGATACAACACTCTCCGTCAACTTGATGATTCTATCGCTTCCTTGGGAATCACTGAAGATCCGTGCCTGGTCTTGAAGGATGGCAGTAATGGACTCGACAGAATTGCAGTTCTCAAGTTTCTCGGCGAGCGGCTGTTTAGCCAACGTAATGCCCGTCTTCTCTTCGTAGTCTTGCAAAGCAGTGTCAAAAAATGCTCGAAACTGAGCCGATCCCGGCTGGTCACTCATATCTGAGATGGGGAAGAAATGTGGCCTTGAGAGGGAGAGTTGGTTTGTCGCGAGGAAATGATAGCTAAAAAGTAGGATATAGTAGCAGAGAGGTTGGCGCAAAAGTCGGTGCGCCGCCTCATGAGTTATATATCTCACGGGCAGGCGCAAAGCAATTACCTTAAGTTTGGGTTGAGCGCCTGATTTTCTTTGTGCCCCCGTACTGAGAGTTCACATGGCGGACTCGGAAAGAGCATCTTCGGCTGGTTATCCGCTACGAGAGGTCGAACCTCCAGGGATGCTGAAGGAGAAGATAGAAATGCCCAACATACAAAGGCGGCAAAGTTTAAGGGTTTAATACATGGGGCGACGACACAGCAAAGGAACCGGAGGGTACTGTACCATGTACTAGCTGACTTGGACGGCGCTGGAAACCATACACTCATGTTTGTTTATTTTTGGACAGGATCGCACTTGGCAGGCGGAAACTTGGCCGGAAACACCCAGGCCTTTGTCGGTGTAATGGAGAATACACTCACTAACATGGCAAGTCGTAAGTCCTCTTTCACCAAAGGCCCACCTCCCGCCAGGGGGCTAAATTTTACCTCAATGAACGATCCTCTTTCAAAAGTTGACCCATTCTATGGAAGATGCATAAACCGCCGAGCATATACCTTGGCCACATGGCTATCCTATCCCGAGTCGTTGCGCACCTCGATTGTGGTACCTGAGAGAAGAGTTGTAGCCCGGAGACACGGCAGATCTTGTTGAACGTACGAAGGGCCCAAGCTTCCAGGCCCACTTCAAGCGATGCCGAAGCGACGAATGGCGGTCTCAGGTCATGTGTGGCCAGAATTGAGGGTGTGGCTGCAAAGTCCACCAAACACAAGAACATGCTTGGAGTCTTCTATCAGTGGTGTAACTAGGGCAGCCGTTGGACCCCCGAATTGCCCAAGGGAGCCGTGGGTTCCCATAGTTTAATCTTGCATGTTGTCTGGTGATGAACCTCATGAGCTCGCGCGAAGCGCCCGATAGAGGGCACACCACCCATTTTTATATGAAGGCAAAAAGACGAATGAAATGAAACGGAAAAGTCGCGATCCCGACACACAATACGCCCACTGTACTCGCACATCTATGTCGGAAGGGGTTCGATTTGATGGATCTATTTTGTAAAACACCATCAGGACATAGCTTGCCAACGCGGACGCTTTCGCTGGGACGCACCTCGGCTGCAATGTTCACCCACTCAGAAAGCGAACGAAGGTACTCGTCCTTTCCTTCGTCGACAGCGATGTCCGGGTGCCACAGGACGAATGAGTCGAACCTGGCCGCCGGGTTCAAGACACTGACCGGGCGCCCATCTTCAGGTGACATCTCGGCCGCGTCGTCCAGACATCGCTCATCATCATCATCATCTCCACCTCCAACTATCTTTAGCTTTCTGCGGCGCTGTCCAACTCGGGCTCGCCGACGCTTGGCGTTACTTGCTGGTTGGTGGGTCTTGCCGTTGGCATCCCCGCGTAGGACGAGGCCGACGTAACCCTTCGGCAGCGCTACTTCTACGCCGTGTACGGTTCGACCGCGGAATGAGGAGACAAATCGCTTTGCGGACTCCGAGAGACGTGCGATAGCGCCGGTCTGTAGAAAGCGCGATGTGGGTGCCAGTGCTTGTGCTTTCGCAGCCGCTACGTCCGCTTCTGTTGTCACTGTGGTAGGGACTGCGATATCGGCAGCAACCGCAGGAGTACCCTCCTTTCCTTCCAAAGCAAACTCGGAGTTGGACACGGTGGAAATGAGTTCCTTTTCAGGATTTCCGGAGGGGAGAGTGTCTTCGAGCGTGGAGGATGGCAACGAGGGGTCAACGTGGGGTCGAATGCGAAAGTAAGTCGAGACGGGCGCGGGACCGGTGTGTTGAATATGAAAGGGCATTAAATGAGGGACACGGACAGGGAGATCCCTGTTGGCATGTCCATGCGCGATTGTTATCGACGCCGCCATGAAGAACGTGCGGGTGATACAGTGGAGCACCGAATGGGACAAATGATGCTGCGCCATGTGAGGTTAGTCACGTGATCGTGACAATGCGCGTCGCGACTGACGCGAAGAAGCATTCCGAGTTCCGCGCAATTGGTGTATTACATAGTGCCCACATATATATAAGAGGACGATGTGGATGTGTTTGTTGGTCATAGCGATGCAGTGAAAGATGGAGTTACGAGCATAGCTAGTAAGTAATCAACCGAAATAAATAGAAATCACTGAAAGAAAATAACAGACCGACCGACCAACAAATGACACGAGTACAAAATTGAGAACAACACAGTAAATACACAGATTCAAAAGTGTCGAGGCAAACTGTGGATCGTCCGAATCCAGGAACACCCACCCATTTGTTCCACTTAGACGATTTACGCGATCCCGTCCCTCGCGACGGCGACGGCAGAGATCGGTTGACCACCATCGCTAGAGCCAGGAGATCCGTTCAAAGGACCCATCGAAACGTCCGGAAGAGGATCTGGGTCTTCGAACAACATCGACGGCTCACCGGTGAGCACTCGAGTTCGAGCGAGCGACCCTGCGTCGGTCGTTATCCCTGCCAGTGAGCCTTCTCGTCTAGCGGGCAAGTAAGCTGGCATGGTGCTATGTCGAGAAAACTCCCGGATGTAGGACGAGCGGGGGTGCACGGGTGGGATTGGTTGCGGTACTATGTCGATTTGATTCACGACCCGGCTAGTGATGTGATTATGAACTGTGGTTTGTGAGTATGGGGGATCATGAGGGCTGGTTCCGTCATCGCGTGAGGGTGTGTGAGCGCTCCGCTCGGTTGGACTCGGAGGGAGCTCAGGCTGCTGCGGGGAATAAGGATTACGGTCATTGGCATGGTCGATCATCCGCAGTAATCGGTCTAGCATGTCCTTTTCTTTGTCGAAGCTTCGCTTGGGGATGCTGTCAACTTCACCTCGCAATCGGCTCAACTCCTCCCAGACTTCGGCAGAGGCACACTTCAAGGGTAGGTGCTTATCCTGCAGCAGCGTTTCTTGAAGCGCTTGTACCTTCTCGATATCAGCGGATTCCAGGCCCGATCCTGCGAATGGGACTGCCGTCACAACCAAATGGCCTAGTTTGCAGAAGTTCAGTAGGGGACCGTCGCGCATCGCAATGTCGAGCATATCCCGGACTTTGATCATGAAATCAGCGCCAATGTGTCCTCCGTCAGTGAAAGACCTCCAGAACACTCTGTCCTCATCATTTCCTACTTCAAGCGTGAAGAAGACTCTTGCAAGAGAGGCGACGTCCCACTGCGAACGAAGAGATACCGCGCCTTCGGTACTAAGGACCTCCTTATGAAACTTTGTTAAGACGGCTTTACAGAATCGGAGCTTGATGAGACCAACACGGAAGCCAGTCGCCCTCCCGACAAAGGTGCCTTGGAAACAATTCGTAACGAAAATTTCGAAGTGCTGTGCTAGCGATCCGAAATCGTGCGCCCGCCAGTCAACTTTGTCCGAGTCTTCTAGGGCGAAGAACATTGAGTCGATCACAGTACAGCAGGCCTCGAAGATGCGCAATTTGTCATGAATGGGGCTTTCCAATTGCACGGCGTTCCAGAGGTTGACCTGTAAACTAGTCCATAAACCGTCATCGCATACCATGCGCTCCATGAATTCCCTGCGTTCTTCCTGGAATATCGTAGAGATATATCCTGGGAGACAAAATGCGAAGGCTTCCATCAGATCGCTGTTCCGAAGCTGGTCCTTGCCAAATACGACGTCGGCTCTACCGTAATACTTGGGGTGGCCGAGGAATACCATGCTAAGATGCCGCCCTCGAGCCACAGTGTCCAAGGTCTCGACGAGCGGAGTGACGCGGAAACCTCGATGATCGACCCGGACATGTTCGCGTGCTTCTTCGAGTACTTTGTTGAATCGTTTCAATGTAGGCTCCGAAACATTCATCCTGGCGATACTAAAATCCTTGAGCAGCGTTTCGATCGCCTTCCAACACAAGGAAAGGCTCTCTGGGTGAATATGTTCATGTGAAAGGATAGCTTGGGCGAGGAGAGTTAGATTGACAAGAGGTCCGTCATGCAGAAGTATCTCCCACATCCTCTTGCTCTCGTGACTACGTTGGTTGTTGCGGGTTTCCCCAGAGAGTGCGCCGTTGCTCGGCTTCCGTGTGCTCTCACGGTCGTCTTCATCACATATGAATGAATATAAGGGGTAAAGGTGGTCAGGAAATGGTTGATCCAGCGTCGTGAGGTGCGACACGAGGCCTTGGAAGGCGAGGCCTCTGACACACGACGCACGGAGGGCCACCTTCCGGTCTTTCCCGTCGCATAGTCCGTTCAGACAGCTGATAAGATCTTCTATGCATGTCTTCTGTAACGTCTCTTTATCTCCACCAGCTGGATGCTTGCCAACGTATTCGAAAATCAGCCGCAAGGAATTGATGCAAGCCGATACGCGTGCGATGCATGCCTCCTCGGAGAGCGAGTAAGACGTCGCGCAAGTCAAAAAGTGCCCCATGATACGCTCGATGATGTAGCTGGCTGTTAACTGAACGGCGATGCGTGGACCGGTGAGGTGTGAGTGAATGTATCCAGGGAGCGCCTCCAGAAATGTGTCCATGCTATCGTCGCTGAAGTCGTCCTCTTTAAAGAGCCATTGCATCGCATAGTGGTCGAGCTGCTCCGCTCGTGAATCGGCCTGGTCCAAGAGAAAATGTGCTCTGTTAAAATGGGTGCCCTCGAAATGCGCAAGAAAAGAGCAAGATGGTGTCGGGAAGCCCGGAAGAAACCTCCATAGATAACGAATGGTGAAGAGGATGAGCGCAACACATCCTCGGAGTGGGGGAGTCAACGCTGTGTGATAGGGGAAGTTGAGGAAAATCAGGGGAGAGATGCTGAAGGTGGTATACACCACCAGGAGCGTGATGACACAGTAGCGGGCGACGATGCCGACAGGTTCGGAAAAATTGTACAAGAAATCGCTGACTGCCCAGAAAAACAGGAAGATCGAGATGTGCAAGAGCACGTGAACTCCATACATGAACCTCCTCATCTGGGAATGATTAAGACCTCGATATAGATATGTTCGGACACGACCGCGCTTGTGCGGTGGGGCGCGATGATAGGCATACTTCATGAACTCAAGACACCATTGCCGGATAAGAGCGGTCATTATGACGCTCGTCATACTGAGGAAGAGGCTGAGGAACATGAGGATATTCATGCGAATCGCGATACTTGAAGACTTGAAGGACTAGATAATGAGAACAGTTATCGAGAACCGCAAGTGGGTAGTAGTTAGGTAACGTGGTTCGACGGCACGAGCTGACATAGCAGACCCACCGTCTGCTGGACATTAACAGGACCGAGTGTCTTATACATCTCAATAATAAACGATGCGACAATGGCAGAGAATATAGTATTCTGTAAGTGTAAGGTGAGAGTAAGAAATTGCGGTCCGAGATACCTCAGATAGGCGGTGCACTGAGACTCACCACGAGCTCCATCGACTTCGTATCACCCTCCAAACTCTCGACAAGGTTCTTGTCGTTGATCTCGGCCTCGGACAAGTATAGGTTCCAGTAGGCAGCAGACGGATTCCCGTATTCTGCAGCTTGACCAGAGTCAATGATAGCAGTCGTCACATTCAAGGCGGCCCTACCTTCTCGTTTCTTTTGTTCATCGCTTGTGTGTCCGGCCTCGTTCCCAGAATTCTGGTCTGCAATAAGCAGAGTGAGATAAGGTCGGTGAAGCGAGAAGAGTGAGGACACTGACCCTCCAGCTGGGACTCTATATCGACGGCTGATGACATCGTTATTGTACCTATTGCGCCGATTCACGAGTGGGCTATATAAGGGGCAGAAGTGGGTCTTTACTGTGTGAGATCCGCGAGAGTAGAATGATTAGGTAGAGTGTATGGAGGATTCGCGGTGAGCCTGGGGGGTAGGGAGGCCCTCAAAACAGCGCCTCTCTTTCAACTCCGATTGAGAACATCTTGAGTGCAACGCGATACGAAAAGGGTACCCTCCGATCATTTATTGTTATGTGACAGAACCTGGAAGCCCTTCTACGCCGCAGTCCTCCCCGCCTCCTCGAGGTGAGGAACCCTGGGTTACCAGCGCCAGGTCTCTTCGGGCCAGTGGTTCAACGTTCAATCGTACAGCGATACATGGACCGCCGCATTGCGTAGAAAGATTTGCCCCGGGCTAGCCTTGGGTTCGGATGACATCTCTCAGGTGGTTACTGTGCAAAGTGTCGTGTCGCGGGATTCCAACTAAAAGTGCAAATGCCTTCGGGTGTGAGTAGGTGGAGGGCGCCTTCAAGTTTTGATGATAGGACAGGATAGTGCGGCTTGGTGCCCAATGAGTAGAGCGTGAAAGGGATGCTCGGGCGCTTACCTTCCTAACCTGCTGGCTACGGTGACCGATGTGAAGTTTGTGAAGTTTGTGAAAACATCTGTGTGATCGAGCATAAAACTTCAGGTGACAGATATGTGCGATAGTGGTACGAAACCTCGAGACCAACCGCAAATAAGTCGTTGCGCCAGGCCACAATTGGGATGCATAATGATCGAACAGAACCACCCTAACTACACTCACAGCGCCGAAAGAATCGAGACCTGGATCCAGAGGTAGATTGCAAGAACAGGAGAGCACCGCATGCGGTCGCCGCAACCCCCTACCTGCAGTAAACATCGTATCTGAACTTGACATCGGAATTGGCGGATGGTTGTTGAGCCACAGGTTATGGGATAGTTCCCCATTATCCTGGCCACAGCGTCATCAAATTGGACCGTCGGGACGAGGGATAACTTGTTGCAATAGTCTATTGAATCTTCGGAGTGTAAATTCAAGACAGCGTGGAGAAAACGAAGGGTCCTACGTCTCAGCCGCACTAACCCCCTAAATTTATCTCTTCACTATCTGTTGCAGCACCTCGCCGGGCGATAAAACCACGAGGCTAGGCCTGTAAACGCACCTTCCATCAATTCGGTTCACCGACGGTGCGAAACCAAGCGAATAGCATCCCTGAGGATACCCGAGTGGTGCAGTGTAATGAGCACGTAACAGATCACATACGGTAACAAAGCAGCATGAATCTGCAGTCGTGGCTAACCTAGCGCGGGGACGTGATTATTACCAGCAAGCCCACCACAAAAACAGATGGATATATTAGTACCCGTTGGGTAGTCGCTCCTGTGGCTTGGTAAACTGCATCGCGCGTCTAGCCCGCGGTTCATCAGACGAATTCTGGGCGAAGAATGAAGCGCCACGAGGCAGCTGTAATGAAGACTAAAAAGGGATGCGTTCCAGAAGACTGCGCATAAGCCCGAGTACATGTCGGAATAGATCGAGCCCAGACTAAGCCCAGGTCCATATTGCGGGAAGCGCACTGGCTTGTCGCGCGATTGTGTGATGCGGAAGATGAACCCGAAGGGTCGTTGTTCACGTCTGTTACTAGTAGTACATGTACAGGAGTTTGGCTGTGAGTTAATACAATATGACCGGAAAAGGACAAGCTGGCAGAACGGCACTAGTGAGAAGTCTCCAAAGATTGCCAGAGGGAGATATCGAATACACCCTGGCGGCGTGCTAGCTCGTTAAAAAGTCTGGAAGGACCGACAACGACGTATTCGAGGTCTCAACAATAGGCGAGGGAGGGAAAATATTGACGTGACGTTGTAAAATTAAGATCTTGCGACGACTGTGACGTGATTCGGAGGATACTGTACCCTTTTGAATGTTTGCGCGGGGATCAGTGGTAGGACCGTGATGCCAGGAATGGGTGACTCGTCACAGAAGTACAGCGCCTGAAATTTGGAGTGAGTACCGAGTGCCGAGGCTGTGACAACGTCGTAAGTTCGATCGACGTCACGTTCCGATCAGCGGTAAGTACCGGTAAGTACCGAATTTGATGATGTAGGAACAGGTGATACCGCATGCACTCATTCATCTAAGGTAGTACTCAGTGCAGTACTGTAAAGCAGGGAAGAATACTAGTACAGGTGACGGCTCTGGATAATTTCAACTGCAAGCTGTTATCCAAAGGATCCAGTTGTAACAACCCTGTGGAAAGCAAGGCGATACCCATTTGCGTCATACTAATGTTGAAGAGTGGAAGGAAGTGAAGACGTAGATGGTTCCTTTGCCTCAGCCTCGTCGACCCACGAACCTATCTTTTCCAACATCTCTTGCAACACCTCACCGGGCGGTACGTCGCTAATATCAGATCCATACACACCCTCGATCAACCCCCTCCTCACAAACGGCACCAACAGCCTCAAAAACGCCTTTGCGGCTCCCCGTGCTTCCTCCCGAGGAGCCTCGAGAAGCGTACCAGCAGCCTCGGCCAGAGCGGCATCAAGCGCACTTGCAAGGTCGCCCAGCAGAGCAACTGGGGCCAATAGCCGCAGCCCATTTAGCGCCGCAAGGAGCATATTGGTGAGCACTGCGACGGGAGGATATACGACCAGCGCCTGCGGCGGCATGTGGAGAACCCCCGCCGTCTTCCCCGCACCCCCGCGCGAGTCCCTGCGCGGCGCTCCAACCGCAGCCCATCCCGTCTCCGGTGTACGCGCGAACTCTTCCGCGGCTCTGGAGAGCTCCCCGGATACACGCGCGCGCACAGCGTCTTCAAAAAGCGGCGGTAGCAAAGCGCGAAAGTCGAATCCGAGTCGGGCGAACGACGTCGCGCAGTACGTGAGCTGGGTGAGTAGGGCTGTCAGCGCGGGCGCGTCGGGCAGGCGAGGCAGCGCCGCGCGGAGCGCATCGAGGAGCCGCGAGAACAGCTGTGCTGTGCATGCGGGGAGGAGCGAGCGCAGCGTCTGTAGGTCTTCTGGGGGCAAATCCGCGGGTGGACGTTCGAGGAATATTGCGGCATACTGCGTGAGGAGATCGTGTACGCCCTCGCGCCACGTGTCGATGTACTTCTTCATGTACCGCGCCCAAGCATCCGGCGCATCCAACCCTCGTTTCTCACCCTCCGCGCTTGCCAGGGCAACGTTGAGCGCCTCGAGGCGCCCGGTGAGGAACGCGAGAGCGAGTTCGCGTTCTGGAAAGACGCGCATCCGCCGCAGGAAGCTGATGGCGCGAAAGAGGGTCGGGAGCTTGCCTGGCGAGCGAAGAGTAGCGAGCAGCTGGCCCAAGAGCGCGCGGATGGCGGCGTTCGCCTCTGCATGCACGTCTTGCACCGCCTGTACATGCGGAAAACGCGCGGCCAGTCGCGCGGCGTGCGCCGCGAGATCAAGGGCCTCTTGAAAGTGGCCCCCACGGACGCACGCATCGGCAAGCACGGGGAGCTCAAGTACGTCTTGTAATTTTGATGAATGTTCAAGGACGAGGGCTGCGCGGCGGCGGGAGGACTGGATAGATGTAATTTCCGAAGAGAAAGTGTGTGCGGCAGATTCTAGCGCGGGAATGTCATCGAGGAGGGTGTCGAGGGTATCGGAGAACAAGGAAAGTGTGGAAGTGAGGCCTGTAGTCGTGCGGTGGAGCGACAAGAAAGTTGGGTAAGAGGAGGTGCAGAGATTTGTGAGG
>Ga0137394_10004137_pt1 | contig 10983 bp, 12 predicted proteins | sample czobulk116metaG_FD_108278 | JGI IMG/M metagenome (GOLD analysis project Ga0137394, IMG submission 108278) | Vadose zone soil microbial communities from Angelo Coast Range Reserve, California, USA - czobulk1.16 metaG | ecosystem: Environmental > Terrestrial > Soil > Vadose zone | place: USA... | reverse complement strand
CATTGGCCTGGTGCACTCCCACGTGTGGGGCCACCTGGGCCCGATGCTGAAAGGCGAGCACGCAAAACTCGCCGGCATCGCCGAGACGATCCCCGATCTGGTGGCCGAGGCCAAGAAGCGCGGGGCGGCCGACGTTCCGTTTTTTAGCGACTATCACAAGATGCTGGACGAAGCGCGGCCTGATTTTGTGTGGGCGTTCGTCGAGAACAACCGCCATCTTGAAATCGTGCAAGCCTGCGCGCCGAAAAAGATCCATGTGATTTTCGAGAAGCCCTTGGCCGCTACTTATTCCGACGCGCTGGCGATCCGGCGCCTGGCCCGCGAGGACCGCATCCAGGTGATGACAAACTATCAGATGGCGTGGTGGCCGGCCAACTACGCCGCAAAAGCCAAGGCGGATGAGGGCGCGCTGGGGCAGGTCTGGCGGTTGCGCGGTATCGTGGGCCACGGTGGCCCCGGCCAGCCCGAGGGCCTCAACAAGTATTTCTTCGATTGGCTCACCGATCCGGTAAAGAATGGCGCTGGCGCGCTCATGGACTTCGGCTGCTACAACGCCTTGTGGTCGCTGTGGTATTTCGGGCGGCCGGAAAAGGTTTACGCGCAAGTGAACCACCTCCGCCCGCAAACTTTCCCCAAGGTGGAAGACAACGCCGACCTGCTGCTTTCCTATCGCAATAGTACCGGCATTTTTGAAGGAAGCTGGGATCTGCCGCGCGGTTTTCAGGATCTCGAGATTTTTGGATTGAAGGGCAGTCTGTACATGAAGAATGGCAGCGTGGAATTGCGCAGCGGGCGCGACGCCCAAGCTGTCGAAATCCAGCCCCTGCCACCGGAGCGCGCCGCTCCGCTCGCCTACCTGACCAGCGCGCTCAAATCCGGCCAACCGCTCGACGGGCTGACAGCGCTCGATATCAATGTTGGGGTGGTCGAGATCATCGAGGCCGCCAAGCTATCCGTAAAGACCGGGAACGGCGTGCCCCTGCCGCTGAAAGCTTGATGGCGTGCCCAAACCGCCCCGTTAACCACCTTTGAAATAGACAAAGTTTGTTAATTGTGTGCAAGACCGCTCGCAGCAGACTACACAATAGAGCCCAATTGTGGCGTGGGTTGGCCCGCCGATGACACGAGAGGCGCTCCCAAAATATTTATGCCCATCTGAGCAATATTGACCAGAATGTGGAGATAGAGAGGATTTATCCTCGCTAGTGTGTAAGGAGTTCCTCGATCTCACATTGCCCCCGCAAGCCTTTGCGTTCCGGCTGGAGGGCAGAAGGAGGTTCTTTCACCGTTGTATGTTCGCGGAGTGTGTATTGAATCTGTCGAAGGCACACTCTGTCCTCCTCAGTTGTCCTGGACCTAGTTTGAATTTGACAGGACCTGCCTGCTAACGCATGCACCGTGGGCAGGTCCAGATTTTTCGATCCCCGATTGAGTCGAAACACTTCCAGGAACACTTCACAAGTTAAACCGGTTCTAGTCGCGCCGGATAAACGAGAGTGGTTGATTGCCAAGGGAATCGAGGAAGTTTAAGGCGATCGACACTCAGCAGGTTCTTAACCCCGGATTCGCCGAGTTGCCGTCGGTACTGCGAAAAAATCTGTCAGTCTCAGTGTTTGAATTTCGCTCTACAATTGGTTAAATTAAATTTACAGCTTAGGAGCCGGGCGCCTGCCGGCCTGGCACGAAGCGTGGCGGCCGGTTCCGAGATCCTGGAGCGCCGTTTTGAACTCGAAGAAACGTACCAAAGGTGGAATTGGCAATGTCAGGCGGATTCGCGGCCCCAAACCGCTTGCACAACCGCCGTCAAAGCCGCCCTTTGACCCCAAGATACTTCTGACCCAGATCGAAGATGGAAGGACCATCATCGATTACACGAGTAGTCAGATCATCTTTGCTCAGGGTGACCCCGCGGATGCAATCTTCTACATCCAGAAAGGCAAGGTCAAGCTCACCATAGTATCGAAACCGGGACGCGAAGCAGTCCTCGCAATCCTGGGGACCGGTGACTTTTTCGGGGAAAGCTGTCTGGCGGCTCAACCCTTCCGCATGAAATCTGCGACGGCAATCGGCGACTCAACGATCGTTCGCGTGGAGAAGCAAGCCATGATCCGCCTGCTTCGCCAGAAGCCCGAGTTCTCAGAACTCTTCATGATGCATCTGCTGTCTCGCAACATTCGGATTGAGGAGGATCTGGTGGATCAGCTCTTCAACTCCAGCGAGAAGCGCCTGGCGCGAATTCTTCTGCTCCTGGCGAATTTTGGCAAGGAGGGCAAGCCCGAGCCCGTGATCGCGAAGATCAGCCAGGAAACGCTGGCGGAAATGATTGGTACCACCCGTTCCAGAGTCAGCTTTTTCATGAACAAATTCAGGAAGCTCGGCTTTATCGATTATAACGGTGGGTTGCAGGTCCACAGTTCACTCCTCAATGTAGTTCTGCTCGATCAGGCGTCCCGCAAAGCCGGACAAAAAGTCGCGGCTTCCAAGGCGTCGGCGCCGCGGTAGAAAAATTGGCCCAGGCTGAGCAATATTGGACAGACCGCCCAGGAAACCAGGGTTATCCTAGCTATGTAATAAGGATTTTCTTATAGAGCTGCCCAGGCCCTCCCCGCGCCATTCCAACGTCAGAATCAGGGCGCTGCGGAGGCACTGTCGTCAAATGGCAGCCGTTCAGCAAGAACGATGGAGGCCGCCCATCCGTCCTTTTCGAAGGTGCGGGTGGGCGAGTAGGGAGAGCACCTCCATGACTGAAAACAGCCTGAAGGACGTTCGAGGGACGGGGCTTTCAATCTCTCCAGGTCCAGCAATGCAGAGTTCGCGACCCGCCGCCTGGGTAGGAACTTTATCCCGCGACGAAATGGAACAGAGGCGCATGGAGGCAGCGGAGGATTTCTTGCACGGGCTCCCCCATTCCCACGTGGTGGCGAAGTTTGGTGTCAGCCGGACTACCGCCTCGCGTTGGCACCGTGCGTTGACGGCGCAGGGGCTGGAATCGCTACGTAAGGGGAAGGCAACCGGAAGGCCCAGCCGCCTCACGCCAGAGCAAAAGGCGCAAATCACGGATGTGTTTGAACTGGGCGCTTCGGCTCTCGGCTTCGCCGACAATCGCTGGACGCCCACACTGCTGGCGAGAATCATCGAGGAGCGCTTCAGCGTGCGCTACAGTCTGGATCATGTCACTCGACTGATGGCGAAATTAGTGTTGGCGCGGAATCAAGCGTTGCCCACCGCCGCTAAAACGGCGGATGGGGCCACACGTCCACATGCAACGCGATCGTGATCGCATGGCTCGAACCACAGAGCCAACGGGCGTCAGGCCTGGTCCACTTTGTAGATGGTCAATCCGGAAAGCAGCTTGGGATAGAAATCGGTGGATTTCTGCGGCATGACGCCGCCGGAAAACGAAATACGCGCGACATCTTCGATGGCCGTGGGCCGAAGTAGAAACGCCACCTGCGCCTCCCCGCGCCGCGCAGCTTCCACAGCCTTGTCCAGGCCGCGCACATAGCGGATGTTTTTTTCCGCGCGCACAGCCTCTTCGTTGATCCCGAGCACGCCGCCGAGTAGCGTCTCGTGCAGGATGGGGACGTCCAGCTTCTCGGAAGCCACACGCAACCGCAGCAGGTAGAGCTTCTTACCGGCCGCCACGCCGATCGCGCCGCGCGGCGCCTCGCTCCAGAGACTTTGCAGTTGCTCCGCTGAAGAAACTTCGTCGACTTGGAATCCAGTGGAAGCGCTCCGCAGAAATGCGCCGGCGTCGAAATCCGCGAGCCCGCTCACCAGACGGTGGGTCGCGAGAATCTTCAATCCGGGAGAATGCATGTTGACGAACGTCATCATGACGCGTGACGCGCCAGCGAGCCCGGGATTCTCCTTGCGAAACGCCAGCGCGGTTTCGTACCGGTGATGGCCGTCGGCGATCAAGAGCTTCTTGTCGGCCATCAGGCGGCGGATGGCCGCTATGTGCGAAGGGTCGGCAATCTTCCACAGCCGGTGCGCGGCGCCGTATTCGTCCACCACGTCCGCGGCGGGATTTCCCTGGGTGCATGCCTCCAGCTGCCGGTCGACTTCGCGCTTGGGGTCGGGATACAGCATGAAGATTTGCCCGAAGTGCGCGTGGGTATGGCGCAACAGATCGAGGCGGTCCTGCTTGGGTCCGGAGAGCGTCTGCTCATGGCGGTGTACCACGCCGGCACCGTAGTCCTCGACCGCGCTTAGTCCTATGAAACCGCGGCGGGATAACCGTTCGCCGGTATCGGGCACGCTGAAATCCTGAAAGTATGCGAAGAGGCACGGCTCGGGCTCGCGTACTAGCACACCGCGGGCAATCCAATCGTTCAAGTGTCCGGCCGCGCGCGTGTAGACATTGGCCGTGGAATTGTCGCTCGCCTGCCGCTCGCCCAAAATGATCCGCACCAGATTATAGGGGTTGAGGGCAAGATAGCGGGCGCGCATCTCGGGCGAAATCTTGTCGTAGGGTTGCGTGACCAGGTCAGCCAGGCGCCCGGCGGCATCCGAGTAGCGATAAGGTTGAAACGGAAAAATATCAGCCATGTAAGGGGTTCGCTTCAGAATAGCAAGGCATTATGAGACCCCGCCTAGGGGCTTAGCTTTATTCCCGTTGGCGCGCATTCCAGATACGGTAGAGGAGAAGGATTTCTCACAATCATGCCAACCATAAATCATCTAATGCTAAAGCTCGCGATTCGAGCACGCAACTTGAGACAAAACGTCAAAGGACAGGACCTCATCGAATACGCTTTGATGGCGGGGTTTGTCGCGGTAGCGGCGGGAGCGTTGATGCCGAATATAGCGAGCAGCATCAGCACCGTGTTTTCGAAGATCAGCTCGATTCTGGCCGACGCTGCCGCGAGTTAGAGGCAGTCACAGGTCTAAGTCGACAAGCTCAAAAGTTGCATGACGGAGAACGCGGCGCATACGCAAAGGAAATGGCACAGGCATTCTTCAGGCGTATGCTGAAGGCGTATGCCTGTGCCAGTCGAATTCCACAAAGGCGCTTCCAACCCGCGTGGAACCAGGGGGCGCTAACACTCGCCCCAGGAGGAGCATTCTTTAGCTGGGGAGTGCTGCGCCGGAAGGAATCTTCTCAACATTTTTTACCTCACCGGCGCCCTGCGACGGCCGGCAGTTAAACATCTGCGGCATCAGGCCGAAGCGCCCCTCGTAAGCCTGTGCGATTTCGTACCGGAAGCGTTCTCCCGCGCCGCGGCGCAACAGGTTGACGGTGCACCCCCCGAATCCGCCGCCAGTCATCCGCGCACCCAGAACACCGTCCATCCCCACCGCTGTGTCCACCAGAAAATCTAGTTCCGGGCTGCTCACTTCGTAATCGTGTTGCAGGCTGAGGTGCGATTCGACCATCAACTGCCCCATCCGCTCCAGGTCTTTGCGGCGTGACGCCGTAACAAACAGACCCACGCGTTCGTTCTCCTTGACAACGTGTCGCGCACGGCGGGCCATGACGTTCGGCATCAACGGCGTGGCCTCGTCGAGGAGCCGGATCGTCACATCGCGCAGGCTGCTCACGGTGGGATCGAGGCGATGGATGGCGTCGACTGCGGCCGCACACTCGCGCGTTCTCTCCGCATAGGCTGACTGCGCTAACTCATGTTTTATCATTGTATTAACCGCTACTATCTCAACCTCGCCAGGAAGGCTGATGACTTCGTTTTCCAGGCTGCGGCAGTCTATATTGAGAGCGGCATTCTCGCGACCGAACACCGAGATGTACTGGTCCATAATGCCGCACGGCAGACCAACGAAGCACGTCTCGGCGCGCTGGCAAAGCTCGGCCAGCCTGAGTGGAGCGATTTCCCGGCCGCCAAGCAGCGCAAGCGCCGCGGAGACTTCGAGCGCCGCCGAGGAGCTGAGTCCGGAGCCTTCGGGCACAGAGCTGCGCACGAGCAACCGTTTCGGCTGGATGGGGTAACCTGCGCGGATGAGTTCCTGCGCCACGCCGATTACGTAGTCGGTCCAATCGTGCGCCGGAGTCAGTTGCGCCAGGTCAGCAATGGGCCATCCCCGCAACTGGTGTTTTCCCTCGGAATAGACGCGCAGATAACGGTCCTCGGCATCGGCTGCTGCAATGAAACAGGCAAGATCGAGCGCGATAGGCAGCACGAAGCCGAGGTTGTAATCGGTATGCTCGCCAATCAGATTCACGCGGCCCGGCGCGCGAAAGACGCGCACGTGCTGGCTGCCGCCGAATTGATGTTGAAAACTGTCTGTGATCATGAGCGCTTGCGGGCGAACAGCAACATCACTCCGCCAAACGCTATCATCACGATGCCGCAGTAGAGGTTGACGTTCAGATCCGTGAGCGACGCTCGCAATCCGGGCGAGAACACGCCCAGAGCCGCTAGGATCACGCCAAGCAGCGCGAAGAACCAGCCCGTGGTTGCGCGTAGATCGAGCATGCGTTATCGAAACCAGAAGTTCAAGACCAACAGTACGGCAATCACCAGAACGGCAACGGGCGCCGGCTTGCGATACCAGCTTACTCCAGTATCGTGGGGTACTTTAGTGAGGCCGTATACCAGTCCCTGCAATTCCTCAGCCGGCCGTGGCTTCGTCAGGAGGCTCACTACAATCGTGACCACAAAGCAGGACGTCCAGGCGAAAATGGCAATCCAGAAATTCTGCGCCATGGTGGAGGGAAACGGGTGGAGCGGGGCGATCCATCCACCCTTATGCTCGGCGACTGTGAGCCCGTGCGTCAGCGCGGCGAAGGTGGTGCCGGTGAGCAGGCCCGTAAAAGCGCCGTGTCCCGTGGCGCGGCGCCAGAACATGCCCAACAAGAATGTCGCAAACAGCGGCGCGTTGACGAATCCGAACACGAGCTGCAGCAGATCCATGATGTTGTTATAGTGCTGCGCCAGATAGGCGGTCATGATGGAGAGTGCCGTGCCGACGACGGTCGTGATGCGGCCCACTTTCAAGTAGTGCGCATCGGGAGCGCCTTTGTGGATATAGCCTTGATAGATGTCGTAGGTAAAAACCGTGTTGAAAGCGGTCACATTGCCGGCCATGCCCGACATGAATGATGCCATCAGCGCGGTGAGTCCCACGCCGAGCATGCCAGACGGATAGAAGTGCGACATCAGCGTGATAAACGCCTGATCGTAATCGTAGCCATCGCCTTTGAGCGGCAACGCGTATCCGATGTTCATCTTGGCGATCGCCAGCGCGGCAATGCCGGGCACGATCACGATAAACGGCATCATCATCTTGGGAAAGGCAGCGATCAGGGGCGTGCGGCGCGCCGCTGACATGGAATCGGCTGCCATGGCCCTCTGCACCACCAGGAAATCCGTGCACCAGTAGCCGAAGGAGAGCACAAACCCGAGGCCCGCCACCATGCTGAACACCTCGACGCCCATGGGATTCTGGCTGGCGTCTCCCATGTATTTCCAACTGTGCGTCATCACCGACGGCAGGCGCGACTCGATACCCGACCATCCGCCGGCCTTGGCCACCGACATGATGGCCAGCGGCGCGAACCCCAGCACGATCAGGAAAAACTGGAGGACTTCGTTGTAAATCGCGCTGGTGAGGCCTCCCAGGAGAGTGTAAATGAGGACAATCGCCGCGGAGAGGAGCACCGAGGCTGTGAAGCTCCAGCCGAGCACCAGCTGCAGGAGCAGGCCCAGCGCGTACATGGAAATGCCGGAAGAGAACACGGTCATTACAGCGAACGTAAGCGCGTTCAGGCCGCGAGTTTTTTCGTCAAACCGCAGCTTCAGGTATTCGGGAACGGAACGCGCGCGGCTGCCGTAATAGAACGGCATCATGAACACGCCCACGAAAAGCATGGCGGGCACGGCGCCGATCCAGTAGAAATGAGCCGTCATGATGCCGTACTTCGCGCCCGAAGCCGACATGCCGATGACTTCCTGGGCGCCGAGGTTGGCGGCAAGAAAGGCAAGGCTGGTGATCCAGACCGGAACCGAGCGGCCCGCGGTCAGGAAGTCGCGGCTGGACTCGACCGACTTGCGCAGGCGCCAGCCGATGCCGAGGACAAACCCGAAGTAGATCGCGAGGATCAGGTAGTCTACCGGAGCGAGCTTCAACGTGGAACCCCTGAAGTCATCCCAATTGAAATGGAAAAAGTGAGTGTAGCGCGCGAGGGCGGGAAACGCAAACTACAAGGCAGCTGGCCTATGGCGGGGCGCACCTGCCAAACGCCTTTGCCGGCTGCCGAACTTCTAGATTGCGCCCAATAGGACTAGCCGCGCGTGCGGCGAAGTTCACGCAGATCGCGGAGGTCCCCTGTGAGCACGTCGCGGTCGCGAGGTGAGAGCGTGTTGTTTTCCACGACGTTCTTGACGTCGTCAATCGCCTCATCGAGTTTGTCTTTGTCGAACCTGCCTCGCGCGAGTTGCCGGTCGAATTGAGACAGGTGGCGCTGTGCGTTGTAGTAGCGCTCCTTCTCTTTCCCGCTGGGCCGCGCGAAGCGCTCGGAGCGCCGCAGATCTTGCTGCACGTGGGACACAAGACTGCGCGCGTTATCGTAACGGTCCTGTGAGTAGGCGATGGAACCGGCGGCCATCAACATGGCAACCAAGATGAGCCGGCGTCGAGTAATCGCTAGCATGGAACTATCATATGACATCATGTAACGGATGTAACGGCATAAGTGGAGTGGCGCAGGGCTTCCATTCCCTACCCGCCAAATTCGGCATTGGCCCGCTCCATCAGCGCTTTCATGTAGCCCACGGTGTACGCCACCGATGCCCGCGAGCCGCCCGTCATCTCCGGAAAATGGTCACCGATTACAACGCCGTCGAACCCGACCTCGCGCAGCGCCCGCATGATCTTCCACATCTCCATGTAGCCGCTATCCACGAATGATTCGACGAAATGTGGGATGGGCGCGCTTACGTTGCGAAAGTGGATCTTCCATAGCTTGCCCATGCGGCCGAAGTAGCGGATCGCACCTACCACGTCCATCCCCATCAGTTCCCCGCCCTCGAGCCATGTCCCGCAACACAGGCACACACCCACATTGGGGCTGTTGGCAATTTCGAGCGCGCGCTTGTAGCCCTCGAAATTGCCGAAGATGCAGCGCGGCACTCCGCCCAGCATGGGAACCGGCGGATCGTCCGGATGGATGCCCATGTATACTCCCTGCTCCTCCGCGACGGGCGCCGCCTGACGGATGAAATACTCGTAGTTGTCCCAGATTTCTTTTTCGGTGTAGACGCGGCCGTGCGTCAGCGGGCCTTTGAATTCCTTGCTGGCCCAATGTCCCGACGCGCTGCTTAGGTTAAACGCGCGGGCGCGAGCGCCTCCGCGAGCCGTCTCGGGCGCCGAACTCCAGATGCCGTTCCCCATGTGGGCATAGGTGGTGTAATGAAGGCCCGCGCGCCCCACGTTGCGCAGGTAGTTTTTGTACTGCTCGATCTTCTTGTCGCGTCCGGGCAGGTTGAGCGTGACCTCTTCCATGTTGTGGACGTCGATGTTGCCAATATTCCAAACCAGCAGGCCCGCGGACTCGACTTTGTTCTTGAGCCGCACAAAGTTTTCGTAGTTGGCGGCGTCGCCTTGCGTCCAGATGTTGACGTAACGCGCGCCGACCTGGTTGACGAATTGCAAGTCTTCGTCCGACGGATCGGAGCTCGGCATCTGGATGGAGATTTTGATTCCGGGCGGCCAGGGTCGTGTGGCGCGGGCTTTCTGCTGGGCCTGCGCGGCGGAGGCGGCGAGCGCGGTCCCCAGGAGAGCCTTACTGAACTGACGGCGTTCCAGTTGTTCCTTCATAGAGGGCAAGTATATATCGCCGGTGCTATATTGCGGGCATGTTCTCGAGACCGACATCCTTGACACCGGCAGTCATCCTCGTGGCAGTCGCCTGTCTGCTACTGGCCCAGGACCGGAAGCCGCAATTCGAGATGACCCACTACGTCGTTGGCTTCTTCCACAAAGGACCGAACTGGACCGCCGAGCAGACCGATGAAACCCGCCGCATGCAGGAAGGGGCATCTGGGGGCATCTGGCGAACTTCCAAAAACTGGCGGAGGCGGGCAAGCTGATCGTCGCGGGTCCATTCGGCGATAACGGCGACCTGCGCAGCATGCTGATTTTCAAACTCGAGTCGGTGGATGAGGCTCGGAACTTGATGGACGGGGACCCCACGCTCAAAGCGGGCCGTCTGACGCTCGATCTGCATCCATGGTTCGCGGCCGCCGGTTTGCGGATCAACCCGCCGAAGTCCGCGCCGTAGCGGCCGGGCTGCTGAAATGACGAAAGTGCCGCAGGTCCCCGCAAAAAACGCGTAGCCCTGCGCCACAAAAACAGGGCGAATAAATCGAGTGGTTAACCATCAACCGTCTTGAAGCGGTCGTCGATCTCGACTTGATATCCACTGGCGAGCCGGTTAGTTTCATTCGCCATTCCGACCACCGCGATCAACTCGGCGAGCACGGCGTCGGTCATACCCTGCTTGCGCGCGGCGGCGGTGTGCGAAGCGATGCAGTAGGGACATTGGTTGGTGGCGCTCACCGCCAAGTAGATCATCTCTTTGGTGAGCGCGTCGAGCGCGCCGGGCGCCATAATTTCCTTGATGCTCTGCCAGGTGCGCCGCAGCGTGGCCGGATCGTGCGCCAGCGCCTGCCAGAAATTGTTGATCCAGTCCGTCTTGCGGGTGGCCATGATGTCGTCATAGATGGCCCGCACTTCAGCGCTCGCGTCTTTGTACCCGATGAGTCCCAACGTCGCCATTCCAGTCTCCTACGGGCAATCTAGCACTCTCTCGGGTACAATTTGCGCTATGCGCAAGATTCTCGTGCTGGTCCTTATGCTGGCACCGCTGGCAACTGCGGTGGAGCAGAACGATGTGGAATTCGCCAAGCCCGGCGGCATTGCGATGACGCTCGACCTCCGTGTGCCCGATGGAAAGGGTCCATTCCCGGCGGCCATTATCGTCCACGGCGGAAGTTTTTCGCACGGCAACAAGAGAACGTACGT
>Ga0137394_10004136_pt1 | contig 10983 bp, 16 predicted proteins | sample czobulk116metaG_FD_108278 | JGI IMG/M metagenome (GOLD analysis project Ga0137394, IMG submission 108278) | Vadose zone soil microbial communities from Angelo Coast Range Reserve, California, USA - czobulk1.16 metaG | ecosystem: Environmental > Terrestrial > Soil > Vadose zone | place: USA... | reverse complement strand
AGGGACCGTACGGAATGGGCGGATGTAGAGGCGACAGAATCGGCTCGGCTACGAACCGCTGGTTGGGGAGGCTGGGCAGATGAGGCAGGGACACCAAGTGAGGGGGGACGACTGCTGGCGCTACCGAGGCTGGCAACGGACCCTCTCCAGGAGGATGAGTTGGAGGACGTTGATAGACGGGAAGCGCGGCGAGAGCGAGCGCCAGCGGTAATTTGGAAGAGCTCGTGTTCTGAGAGGGGAGACGGCCCCGGGACGGGCGGAAGCGGGAGGGACGGTGGACGCGAAGGAGGTGGATTTGCAGTGGAAGAGAGGATCTGGGGGATGAAAGTGGGCGGGACGGGGAACTCGTTGAGGAGGAGGGGGACGGGCGTGCTACGGGTATGTTTTACGGAAGAGAGGGTCATGGTCGATGAGAGAAAGAGAGGAGAGATGGACGAGAGGTGTAGTGTATGCGTCCGGTTGCTCCGAAGAGCAAAAAAAGAGAGCAAGTCGTGGAATCTAAAAGTGTGCGATTGAGAACAAAAGAGGAGACATAGAAGGTCTTGCGGGGTGCAAATCGAATTATCAGAACCGTTTGGTGTTCCGATCCCTTCCAAGAGCAGACCAGTAGGGGCAGAGGAGAGCCTAAAAGAGCGTCAATCCGAAGAGAAGGACGCGAACCAGATGCAGATGGGAAAAAAAAGGCGTGAAATGGAAGTTGGAAGTGTGACACCCAAAGAGTCTAGCGTATTCTTATTATTATCACCCCCGGACACATCTTATTATCCGCGCGTTCCCAATCCATGGCGCGCCCGCGGCTACAGTAACATCTCAGTTTCCAGCCCTGTCGCCAATTCCTGTCCACCGACCGGCATTCGCTGCAGCCCTGACCACACTGCAGTCCACATGCCCCACTCTGTGTTATTTCACCTCTCCACGAAGAACCGTCAGCGCCACAGAGAATCAGCAAGAAGCTTTGTTCCTGATCCTCGTTGTTGATCCCTCACACCCCCACAATCATGGTTAATCATCAATTTTTTCTCCTTTCTGAATCCTCCGATAACTTTAAATCACTGCATTGCCTCATACTTACCCCCATCTATTTCTGTGCTGAGGCTGTGACCGGGACTTAACCACAGGACCACACAGCTCACCGGCGTTGACATGAGTGCCATCGTCATATTTGCAATGTCGCTCCATCTCAGAGAACAGAGAACAAAGACATTCCATATTCTCCCCTCACAAATGTTTCGGATCATGATGCATGATCCCATGCGCGCTGTTTTCGCCTTATTCCGCGCCACATGTTCGCATGAGCCCAGTTGAGCTGCGATTGTGATGGGACGCAGCCCCATATCGCAACTGGCTGCCGCCTTCGATCAGTGACCATCGGTCCTTGTGCCTACCATCTTCGTCAGTCAAATTGGTACTGTAAAGATCATATAAGCCGAAATTTACAATATTGGTGCGTTTCTAATGTTTTCGTTTGCATTCACGTCCTCGTACCGACTGGAGCCTCGGTAGCTCTCTCTCTCTGATAGCAGGTCATCGTGTAGGACCACCGCTGCTGCGTTCCAGTGGGTTGATCCCGATTGTGAGAGCCATCGCCGCAAACGAGAGGGCACCGTGTTGCGAATTTGTTCGGTCGGTCGATCAGCGTACCCTCGTGATCTGATCTGTTGCGACCCGACGTGATTCATTATACGATGGGGGGTGCAACAATCGAGCAAATTCATATGTGTACAGTATGAAAGACACGAAAATTGCATTCATTTTGCCTCAATCGTTGTGCGCGTTGCTTGTGGCGTGGTCAAGTCGTGACGCGTGATTTTTCCCACGGCGGGCATAGGACCGTACGTGTCATCATCACCTTAAGTCGCCCGACCCACACCCACCGAGAACATCTCACTCAACGTTTCGCGATCGCAACCACCAAAGCATCAAAAGGTATATATATATATTTCTTTTCACAATTGCGACAGTCAAGGGTAAAAAGCCAAACTCACACCGTCTTTCTATCTCGCAGTTCTGTTCGTCGCCATGATCACCCACGACACCCTCTACTCCCTCGCCAACACTCTGGGTGCCCTCGCCATGTGCACCATCGTCGTATACCACTTCATCGCCGTGAATGCCAAATACGTCACTCGTGCTTCATGACGCACGGACAAAGGGGATCGTTCGTCGTCGAACCCAAGCGTACGTCGTCGATCATACTATGCGTCGTTGGGCGGGCTATGATACATCCGATTGATCGCTTTCGCGTCACCAGGCTTCTCTTCTCCGTCGTGTTGCACACTTTTTTCAGGCCCCTTTATCTACATTTTAGTAAATGCATGGGTTTGAAGGACCCGAAAGGGAACAGTCGAAACGCCAATGCGAACTCTCCGTTTGTCTTTCTCGAATGTCGAGTTGAATTTGTGTGCCTGGTATCCGTGTTCCTCCCCCCTTGTGGCAACGCTTCGGTTGCACAGTGCTAAGACCAGCCTCATATCGGGAGATTGATTCTCGGCAACCGAAACTCCACTGAGACACCTCGAAGATTTTTCATTTACGACGGCCTCTCTACACTTCCCCCCCCCCCTCCCCTTTGCCTTGTTCCTATCTTGTTATTCCCTATTTTCCCTGCCATCCTCGCATAAAGGGTGTTCCCGAAAGGGAGCGGGCTCGAGGCATGACAGGAGACCGTTAAGCCCGGATTTTCAACACCTGTGCGGTACGGAAACAGGAAGTGCGCCATCATCGGACTTGACAACTTCCCGTCATAGCGGTTCCTCGAATATCTCGGGTTGCTATCGTTTGTAAAGATCATGAAATTCGTTTGCGTAAGATGGTAGAACTTGACGCCGCAATTATATACTACAGTATCAAAGTCCATGACGACAAAGGTCAAAGCCACTGCCGCCAACCAGACTGCGTCCAGCCCCTCTCGAAAGCCTCCCGAGAAAACGTCGTCGTGGCCCATCGCCGCGCGTGTGCGCGTATAGCTACTCGTTCTTCCTCTGGCATGGTGATCACATCGTGCACTGCTTGAGCGAAGCTCTCTGGATCTCGCGCGTGGAAACCTGAAAATTATCATTAACCCACATTCCCATGTGTGAAAGAAAATCAGGGAGAAAAATAGAATGACGTACCTGTCCGTTGACCGCCGACAGGCACGACGATGTCCTGTAACGGTCCACCTGACGCATGCACGATGGGTATCACGCCAGCAGCCTAAATCGTAGTCAACGGAAACCTCCCGTCAGCCATAAAAAAATTACTGTCAAGAGGGGGACACACCATGAATTCCACGACGTTAATACCGAAATGCTCATCCACCATCGTGTTCAGCCCGATGCTCGCCTCGCCGAGGAGCTCCAAAATGCGCGCATACGGCTCGTTCACTACGAACTCTACGTATTCCTGCGCGGTTGGTTCGGGCGATTAGCCTGTCAACAAGGAACGCAATCGGGGACGGACGGCAGCATACCGAGACCTGGAGTGAGTCTGCGAGTTCTTTCAGCTCCTCAACGCGCACAGAATCTGCCTCGTTGCGCACTCCTCCGACGAGCAACAGGCGCATAGACTGGCGGTGCTCCGGATAACGCATCCGCAGGAAGGCCATCATGCGAATCTGCGCCGCATGGTCTTTTTCCGGCCTTGTCCCTCGTAAGCACAAAGGCGGAAAGAACGACACCAAAAAAATTATACAGACCTGAACTGAGCAAGGCTTAGCAGGAGCGACGGTTGCCGTTCGAGAGGAAGTTGAGATAGTGCGTGTGTGTCGCACGGTGGGTAGACAATCTCCGCTCGCTTGGGTGGCGCGTGGACATGCGTCGGGGATGAAAGTGCAAGTGCACGAGTTAAAGAGAGAAACAGACTGCCAATAGATATGAGAGGTAAATGCATAAGATCCAAGAATGGGTCAGAATGGGCAAGTATTGAATCAACGTGATTTTTCGTCCAGGACGAGTTGACCAACAGGAAAGATGAGCGACGGAGAGCGAGAGCATAGTAATACATGAAAATACGATAATACCTGGACAAGGTCACTTCGTCGAGTTGAGGTCTGGGAATGTGAATAGACTCACTGTAACTTGATGCGGCTTCGAACCGTAGAAGACGTGATTGCGCTTGAATTGGCGTACGTAGTCCGGCGATTCTCCACGCGCGCAAGCATAGCAGTGCTAATGGTGGGGTAGTGCACATACGCGCCAACGGGGATGCCAACAAGCCACGCGACGACATGAAAGGTAAAAGCATATCCCATCGTATCTTCAACAAAATAACAGAGATTTCTCTCAGTAACCCGGGAGGGGGACAAAAAAGGAAGCGCAGCACACCGATATAGAGGTCCGGGACGAACTTGGACAGCGCCTCCCACACAAGGTACATTGAGCCCAGACTCTGCCCGAGGAGCGTGAACCTCGGCCACGCGCTATCCTCGACGAGCAACCTCGACTCAAGGAAGACAAAGTGCAACGACTGCGGCGCAAGCGTGATGTCGAACCTGGTCTTCATGGGGCAGACGAGCCCCCCAAAACGGTAAGGGGCGGAAACGTTGCATGCGCGCGAAAACACAGACGTACCTTGGCCTTGGCGATGATCTGCTCTTTACTCGCGTCCGTGTCCCCGCTGTACACGACGCTGATAACGTCCGGCTCCGTGCGCTGCATCAATGCGATCGCGGTCCAGAGGACACGCTCTCCGCCACCGCCTGAGTTGCTGTTACGTTTCCCCATCTGTGAGCATGTAGTGGACGCGTACACCGCGCAACTCACCAGTATGGGTGAAAGAAGCCTATGAACTTTTTCTTCTTGCCTCGTGCATCGTCATCACTCTGGAGACCAAGGGACGAAAGTGCTGCCACACGTTGCGACGCTGAGGCGCGACGAAATCGCTGGAGGTAAAGACTTGGGAGTAAAGTTGCTGTAAGAATGAGGAACAATATGACCGTCGGCATTGCGACGAAAGTTATGCGTGTAGTCAGTGAGGACGAGGACGGGGCGTAGGGCAAATCACTTACGCGGCCCGTCGGGACCGCACTTAAGCGCCTAAGCGCCGGAGCTTCCAGTTAATCGTCGCACTGAGTCTCTTATCTAATCACATCCTTTCTCTCGGGTACACGTTGGCAGCCGGATGAGCAAATCTTATCCTGCCAGCCCACAGGATAGTAAGAAGGCTACTAGGAGCGGCAGGGCATGAAAGTGGGCCTGGGGAAAACTCTAGTACTGGTTTTGCAACGTGCGTCCATGACGCGCTTCCTTAAGACAACTGAGCTGCTTACGATACGTAGGCGGGTTACTCCATGCGCAAGGAAAGGTCAGCTGTGCTGCAAGCTTCGAGCCGACCGGGGCACAAGAAGATCAGCCAGAAGGATCCATAGCCTGAAGTGGTGCACCAGCGCGCGATACGTAATGGTCCCGATTTTTGCATCACGCCGCCTACTCCATTAATTCATACTTCCTCGCAAGAGGCCAAAGAATGACAAGAGGGGCCGCTCGCTCGACCAAATAAACCAAGAGGCATATCAGTTTCCCCCCGTTCTTCGCATCGCTGCTGGGAAGAAACGAAGAAGCGAAGACCATACCCAAAGGGAAAAGAAAAAGCCTGCATCATTTCTGCTGTTCCCCGTCACGAGATATCATGCGATGCGATGCAGCCGCCGTGGGCCACCCCAGCCCCATTCACCCATGCCAGTCGCGATACTATAGAGAGAGATAAGGACACCATCGCGGCACCACCAAAATGCCACTGATACACCCGCTCGATAAGATGCCGGGAACAAACAATGGAGTGCGTACTTTTCCGCGCTACTGTACCAGGTCAGATCGCGGACGACCGGACGACCGACTGCAGTACTAGTGCTTCCTTCTTCTCCAGCCCCTCTCAGAGAGAGAATCGCCTCGGCCCTGCGGCGCCCTTCTGAAACTGATACGGTCGAACGCGCACATTTCCGGAAAAAAAACCTCGAGGGCCCCTCCAACGCCGAGACGCACACCGCTACCGTACTGTACAGTATCTGGGTGGCACCTCGATGCCGTATCAATGCGGGACAAGGGCGTTGCGCGCGAGGCGCTTTTACGTCTCGAAGGGGGAAATGTTGCCCGTTAATCTCGGCCACTTAGAACTGCACTTGATGCATGATGACTTGATGTTTCGTCGGGCGGCGGCGCCCGCGGGTCGACCCAGTACGGTACTGGTACGGTACACACAGTGCAGAGCGCTCTGCCCCATTGAGCAAAACGCCACTAGTACTGTAGGCACCTGTAACGGCGCACCCTTTGGGATGGATCGCGTGCGCGTCCATAGATTGGTTGCGGGTGTGTGTGGCAGGGCATCATGGGGGCATGGAGATCTGCGGGGATGAGCTCACGATGGGATCGGGACATCTATGTAAAGCAGTCGGTGTGAAGAGAAATCGAGAAGCACGTTGGTTGCGTAAGAGTGGACAGATTCGCATGGGAAAAAGTCGCCTAAAACTCAACCGCCTTATGGCCGAGATCCGGAGCTGGCCTCTAACGGTTACCGTGATTCCCTGCGAGTACTGTACGTACCGTTGAAATGTACTGTCCATTTGACAATGAGAAGCTCGCTCAACAGTTCCCATGACTGTGAGTAACAACTGTAGAACATCACTACACAATGCCGTTGTTGCAGCATCAAGCGCAAAGCGGTCACAGCACCCCGAAGTGCAACACACGTCAAACCCCCGCCCCCGCTTGGACAGACTCGGACTATGCAAGAGAAGCCACCACAGTGGTGCCGTCTCTCACCGCAAAGAGAGGATTCCAGATCCTGTCAGACTTCGTCCCTCCTGACTCTCCTTCTTTTTCTTCGCCGGAGGTATCTCCCATATCCGCCAAAACTTGAGATTCTCGTCACCTGCACCCGTGCACACCATGTCGCCCGCAGGGCTGACGCAACTAAACAACACGCGCGAGTCGTGGGCGTCCCGGATCTCCGCGACACGGTCCAGTGATGGGTATGCGTGCACCATGACCGCGTTCGTAGGGTATCCGTGAGTCGTCAGGAACTCTTTCTTGTGCGGCGACCAATGTATCGAAGTAACTTGGGCTGGCGTTTTCAATGAGTGCAACCTTCCGCCCGTCGTACTGTTCCATACGTTGACAGTGGCATCATTGGTACCGCCCCCACTCGCCAAAAGGGATGGCTGCCATGGGCACCACGCAATAGCCTACAAAAATAATAATCAAGGGTTGAATGACGCATTACAGATATGACTGCAAGGGGACAATTTACCTTGACTGCGGCCGAATGATTTCGTTTCGTCCACCGGGCGACACCCCGGGAACCTTCGGTGGCGTCCCCTACGCGACCGTCCCAAATGTTCACGACATTGTCATTGCCGCCGCTCGCGAGGAGCTCTCCATCCGCTCTCCACTTGAGTCCGCAGACTTCGCCACTATGTCCGATAAGCTCCATCACCTTGTGCCGTGCGACACGCACGTCATGGTGCCAGATGCTCCCATCTCCGCATGCCGAGCTCAGGAGATGGCCGTGCCAGCTGAGCGCAGCGACCTGAGCTTGGTGCCCGCCCATCGAGCGCAATTTCTGTCTGGTCTCGACGTCCCACAGCTCGACCTCGCCCGAGCCGACGCCGATCCCCAAGAACGCGCCGTCGTTGGAAAAGTCCACAGAGGAGACGTAGGTGCCCTCGGGCGCCGAGCCGATCTGCACCACCCCGCCCGTGTCCGCCTTCCAGATGTAAGTGTTCTCAGAGAGCGCGACGGCGACGACGTTCTGCACGGACCACGACAGCAGGTTGAGGTAAAAGTCGTCGACCATTCCGGGCGCATCGAGCACGCGCTCGGGCTGCGTCGCGATCTTCCGCGACCTGTTGCTCGCCACGCCCGACGACGACGGCAGGGAGCCCGGTCGAGCGTAGAGCGGACGTGCGATCTCACGCTGTTTGGAGAGTGTCGTGTCCGATGCGGCTGGCGGGGCCTCGTGGTACGCTAGCACTCGCTTATTCAAGGGCACGCCCGTCGCTGCCACAAGGCGGGCTGTGTGCCCTGGGGAAGTCGACGTCGGGTTCAGCGACATGAGGTCGAGTGTTGCTGCAACTTCCGTGACCTCTCGATTGGTGATAAACCGATCACGAGAATCCCGCTTTCGAGTGGATCAGTCAAAAACATTCCTGACATGTGGAAAAGCGAATAGAACGAACCATGGCTGGCGTCGACCGCGAGCGTTTCGCCTCCGGTTTTGGCGGTGGTACATAATCTCTCGATACGACGTCTAACTTTGACTCAACGCCCCCTTTTCGGATGACCCCCGAACTTGCTTGCCGCTGAAGGGATTCCGAGACTTGTATGGTTCCGGACGTTGTGCGCTTCACAGGAGACACAGGACGTGACTTCGAAATGAAGGGGTTGGTGATGTCAACTACGGAGTATTTAGAGGATCTGTTACCCCCCGTTTTTGTGGGGGAAGATATCGACATGCTGTTGAGGCCGGATAGGAGAGACGGTGTAAGTGGCGTCTTTGCGACATCGGATCGGGAACGGTGACGAGCGGGTGTCTTTGGAACGTAGGCCATCGTACAGTATGTTCTCCAAGTCAAGTGCAAAGGGCAGTTGCAAACTCGTGATGTGATCGCACGAGACCGCATCACGCGTCCGGTTGCCAACATCACGTGGTCGCGTATATCCGTCCATTACAAGTAATACAGTAATTGTACAGTCCACAAGTCGAGACACAAATAAATCTACCACATAACGCTCATAGCTACACTTCTTCCTCTCGAAGATCTCCACCCCATACGACCAACACTTTCAGATCCGCACATATCGACCGAGTCCCAGTACCCTTCCTCACCACTTAATCCTGCCGCCAAGTTCCCCGTTGCGCCGCTGCTACGGGCGCTCCATGCAACTGACCCGGGCGCGCTGCGCATACGACGATGGGACACTTGTCTTCCTGAGCACTCACTATCCGAAGCTGGCCGTCTCTCAGACATGTCCGTCGATGTCGTCGACATCGACATCGTCTCAGACATTGCCGAAGTCCTGCTCTGCATAATGTTTTGCTGGGCGAGGTTAACAGTTGGGGACAAAAGCTTCACGAATGGCAAAGATAGTGGGATTGCTGGCGCAGGGGGAAGCGGAAACGTCGGCATTGGAGGCGGTGGAGAAGTAAAACCAACTCCATGGCCGCTAGATGGCGGCGGGGATGGGGAATCGCCACGACCCGGAGAAAGGGGTGATATTTCTGAACCATCTGGGCTAGTGACGATGACGTCGTGAGCCTCAAAGTGTGCTTGTTCGCTCATATCCGGAATCAGCCCTTCTTTGCTGCTGAGATGCTCGTCATACTGGTGAATTTCCCCCGCATGTTTACGCTTGCGTATCGCGTTGCTGGTGAGCTTGACGACGGTGATGACCACAACCAAGCCAACAATGACACCGATAATAGGGGCAATGACAGTGGCCTTGTTCCTGTGTTCGCCGGTATCGAGGTCAGCAAATTGCTCACTTCCTGAGCTGGACGACACCGGTGGGATTAGCCCCTCTGCGCTCGGCATTGTTGCTTCTGGGCTACTCTGGAGACTTAGTGCGGCCTGAGAAGTGTCAACCCTAACTCCAGGGCCGAGGGATGACTGGCCTGGCGCCAACACATTCGTAGAAGTTGACATCGGAACACTACTTGTACTGGCTGAATGGCCAATGCCAGTGATCATGTTCACGGTGACAGGCACAACAGTATGTTGTCCGGCGTGTTGCCTCTTCTTCAGAAATGGAAAACGACGACTGTGACCTGCTCCAAAAGCTGTGCCACTGGTGGTCTTGCGTATTTTCTGACGAGGGACTCGTGGTGCGTTGCGACGATCTATACGGTTCGGCAGTGGGGATGGTTTCCCGTGGCTCGATTTGGGAGGGGTTGGTACGTCATATGTGGGAGTGTGCTCAGCGGTTTTGGCAGCGGTTTCCTCCACTGGAGAGTTGGAGGGTGTCTCCGTGGGAGTTGTGGAAGAATTTGGCGGGTTGTATAGTACTGGAGTTTCAGCTGGTGGCTTGTCTCCTTGGGTGTCCGAAGTTGGCTTATAAGCTTGGTTGTAGGTAGGCCGCTTGTAGGCTGTGGTGTCTACGGGCGGCTTATAAGCTTCATTCCCCGCAGGTGGTTTGTGGGTTGGGAAATCCGCAAAGGGCTTGTAGACATGGCTGTCTTGCGGAATGTAAGAAGGTACATCCGCCATCAGATCGTAAGCCTGATCTGGTCTGACAGCAGGAGGGGGTCGAGTTGGGAAGGCCGGCGGATGGTAGGTGGGTGGTTCGTAGGCTACATGAGGGCCATATGCGGGCGGCGTGTAGGAAGGAGGAGTGTAAGCAGGCCTCGCTTGGGTCGGCGTGGTTGTTGTTGGGAGATGATAATCAAGCAGATCGAGCTTGGCTCCCACCGGAAGATCGTTTCGATCTGGCGGGCGGTCCTGCTTGTATGGGTTGTGTGGCGGGTAGTAGGAAGGGTAATAGTAACCAGGGTTGCCCATGGCGAGAGCGGGAGCCGATATAGCGATGATGATGAGGGAGGCGCGACTGACGATAGGCATGGTCGATAAAAGAACGTGAATGCCGTATGGCGTATTCGTAGTATAGGTGCTATCAGAGATGGATGTTGGACGTTTCTGTCCAACAGAGAAGATGCTCAAGACACTTCACCGAGACACAAACAACGTCCAAATACACTCGCGTCTGTCACGTGCTCTCATTGTACCTCCATCCGAATCGCGTGATCTGGAATGACGCAACTATTTTTATTACAAGCTTAAGGTTATCTGTCTGTATCACTGGAGTCTCCGTTCATCCAGCGTAAATACCCCAGCTCGAATGGCGCCAGTGGCATATATCACAGACACGGCTCTGTTCTTAGCAACAGCACGGTATCGGGATGATCCAACACACACTTCCGTCCTGAAAGTAACATTCAGTTACTAGTAGGTCAGCTGGGCACAGTCTGCATACCGGACAAGGGATACATCCCCCGCGCAATCGTTCAGCCTTT
>Ga0137394_10004135_pt1 | contig 10983 bp, 8 predicted proteins | sample czobulk116metaG_FD_108278 | JGI IMG/M metagenome (GOLD analysis project Ga0137394, IMG submission 108278) | Vadose zone soil microbial communities from Angelo Coast Range Reserve, California, USA - czobulk1.16 metaG | ecosystem: Environmental > Terrestrial > Soil > Vadose zone | place: USA... | reverse complement strand
GGCGTAAACCGCATCTCCATGGGAGTGCAATCACTGGACGAGGGACTGCTGGACCGCCTCGGACGGATTCATTCGCGAGACATGGTCTTTAAATCCTACGATATTCTGCGAGCGGCTGGATTTGAGAATATCAATCTAGACCTGATGTTCGCGATTCCGGGACAGACTATGAAGGTCTGGCGAGAAACCTTGCGCGAAGCGGTGGCGCTTGGATCCGAGCATCTTTCCTGTTACGAAGTGATTTACGAGGAGGACACGCCATTATACGCGCAACTGCAGGCGGGAGAGTTCAGCGTGGATGAAGAATTGGCCTGCGCCATGTACGATGAACTGCTCTGCGCAGCCGATCGCGGCGGATTTGAACAATACGAGATTGCGAATTTTGCCAGCCGCACCGGCAGCGACGCGGGCCGCCGGCCAGGAGATCCGCCCAAACTGGCATGCCGCCATAATGTGAACTATTGGCGCGGCGGATACTATTACGGGTTGGGTCCGAGCGCGGCGGGGTATGTCCGCGGCCTGCGAACGAAGAACTGGTCGAATACCGCTCTCTATTGCGACCAATTGGAAAAAGGCGAACGAGCGATCGAGTCTAAAGAGGAGCTTTCGCCACTCAGAAGGGCCGGCGAAACTGCCGCCTTTGGTTTGCGGATGAACGCCGGATGGAGATTCGAACAATTTAATGAGTTAACTGGATTCGACTTACGGCACCAATGGAAAACGGAAATTGATGAACTGGTTGACCATGGCTGGGGAGAAGCCTCGAACGATCGGTTTTATCTCACGCGCACCGGCCTGCGTTTCGCCGATAGTGCGGCAGAAAAGTTTTTGCGGTAAGGCCTTCGTAATGGCCCGCAAATCTCGCGGATTACGCGCAACGAAAGCCGTTTCCTCTTCTCGATTCACATGAAATCTGACCAATTTTGCGCCATTGCGCGCCGATTGATGAATTGCCCGGCGGCGCCGTACCACGAGTGGGCTGTGATTCAGGAAGTGAAGGCCATTTGTGCCGAACAAGGCTTTCGATGCGTGGCTGACAAGTACGGAAACTTAAAAGTGTCGTTGCCGTTCCGTCCACGCGGACGAGTGCTCGCTTTGGCTGCCCATATGGATCACCCGGGTTTTGAGGTGACGCGACGACTCGACCGGACAAAGTGGTTGGCTCGATTTCATGGCGGTGTGGGCGACTCCTACTTTCGACCGCGTGTGCCACTGCGTTTGATGCCTGGCGATCTCGCGGCGGTCCTCGGGCGGCGCGTAAGCAAAGGTCGTGTTTTCCAACTTCGGGCCTCGAAGGCTCAAAGTTTGAGGTCGCCCAGGCCCGTGCGCGATGATGAGCCAAACTTTGCGGTGTGGGAACTGCCGGATTTTGAGGTTAGAAACGGCCAAATCCATGGGCGATCCTGCGACGACCTGATCGGCGTCGCGACGGTTCTGGCCACGCTCATGGAGCTAAGGAGAAAACGATCGGCCGCGAACGTGATCGGCTTGATCTCGAGGGCGGAGGAGGTGGGCTTTCAAGGCGCGCTCACTCTGGCTGCAGGGAAACAAATCCCAAAGAACGCAATCATTGTATCGCTCGAAACGAGTAAAGAAATTCCTCCCGTCAAAATGGGCTCCGGGGTGATCGTGCGCGTTGGGGATCGAACCTCCGTTTTCGATTCAGAAGCGACTCGATACCTGACCGAAGTCGCCGGAGCGCTTGGGAAGTCAGGGCTAAAATTCCAGCGCGCGCTCATGAGCGGCGGCACCTGCGAAGCGACGGCTTACCAGGAGTTCGGCTTTAGCACCTGCGCGGTCTGTGTGGCTCTCGGTAATTATCATAATTGTGCGGCCAACGATGAGATTCGGGCCGAGTACGTCTCGATCGAGGACGCCCTTTCAATGGTCGAGTTGCTGGTGCAGGCGGCGCGCCAACTACCCGCATTCGACAAGATCACTGGAAAGTTGCCTCAACGCCTGCACAAATACCTGAAGGAAGCGAAAGGCCGACTCACCTCGCGCGAGACGCAGCGAAATAAGTAGAACGCTCCACCGATAGGCCCGCCGCGACGCGGAGGTTAGCCATCGTCTTCACAGTGAGAAACACCGGCGCTAATCCAAACTATTAATTGGGCCTAAATGTGAAAAATTTCACAAACTTTGCTTGCCGGGGGACTTGGCGGGCGCTAAACAACAGAGGTGCATGAAAAGGCATTCTAATTCTTCGCGGTTCCTGGATTCGATTTGTTAATAGTAACTTTGGGCGAGAGAGGCCGCCTTTCGGGGCGCCTCCTTCGAGGGGCGTTTGGAACTGGAAGTTGGAAGTCGTCGGCTAATTGCCCGTTGCATTGAAACAGCAGTGGCGGGCGGGTGCGGCAAGCTACCGATTTAAAAGGGCTTGGAAGTTTTAGGGCCGCTCTGACGGCCAGGATTGCGGCGGGTGAGGACACCCGCGGCTCGGGGCCTAAAAACGGTTGACGTTCGCGAAGATCCGGCAAGAATCGCCGGGCTTTGGAGTGCACGGGTGACACTTGGATTTCGCAGAGTGGATGCGTTGTGAGATTGGGTTTGTAAAATGTCAGAAATCTTCCCGAAGTGGACAAACCGGCTGCCGCTTTACTTGATTATTGGCGCATTGCTGGTTGGAGGCGGGGTGACCGCGGGTGTCTGGTATTATTTCACTCCCAAGTATACACGCGTTGGATACGAGCCGATTCAGCCAGTCGGCTTTCCTCACTCCGTCCATGTTGATCAACTGGGGATGGATTGCCGTTATTGCCACAGCACAGTCGAGAAATCGTGGTATTCGAATGTTCCTTCCAGTTCTACTTGTATGAACTGCCACAACCAGGTGCTCAAAGAGGATCCACGCCTGGCCTTGATCCGCGAAAGCGCCCAGACCGGCAAACCTGTTCCATGGGTGCAGGTCCATAAAGTGCCTGACTTCGTTTATTTCAATCACTCGGTCCATGTGAACCGCGGCATCAGTTGCGTGCATTGTCACGGGCAGATCAACAAAATGGACGAGGTCTACCATGCCAAGCCGTTAAGCATGAGTTTTTGCCTCGATTGCCATCGTAATCCTGCGCCGAATCTCCGCCCCAAAGACAAGATCACCCAGCTCGATTGGAATCCTCATGAGCATTTACCCAAGGATTGGGGCAAGAAGGCCGTGAAGGAGTGGAACGTGAACGCGTCGCAGAACTGCTCAGCCTGTCATCGATGAAAACAATCCCTCCTCCATGTTCTGAGCCGCTAAGCGGGCAACGTTATTGGCGCAGTCTGGATCAACTGGCTGACTCGCCCGAATTCCAACAATGGGTCGAGCGGGAATTCCCGGCCGGGGCCAGTGAGTTCAGCGATCCGATCGGCCGGCGGCACTTCATCAAAATCATGTCGGCCTCGTTTTTGTTGGCCGGCTTGGGCGTGACTGGCTGCCGGCGGCCTGAAGAAAAGATTTTGCCGTTCGGCAAAGCCCCCGAAAATTTCATTCACGGCGTGGCGCAATTTTACGCGACCGCAATGCCGACCCGCGGTTCTGCTATTCCGCTTGTCGTCAAGGCGCACGATGGCCGGCCGACGAAAATTGAAGGGAACAAAGATCACCCCGATTCGAATGGAGCGACCGACACGTTTGCCCAGGCTTCCATTTTGGGCCTTTACGATCCGGACCGATCGCAACGGTTCACAAAGGGGGGCAACGAAGTTCCGCGGGAACAGGCGTTCGATGCCCTTAAGCAGCTTGCCGCCGCTGTGGCAGCCAATGGCGGCGCCGGGTTGGCGTTCCTCGTCGAGCGCAGCAGTTCGCCATCGCGGGCGCGTTTGCGCGACCTGATCATGCAGAAGTTTTCCAAGGCGCAGTGGATCATTTACGAGCCGCTGCACCTGGAGATGAATCGCACGGTGGCGGGCAATCTCGCCGGCCAGCCGCTCAGCCCCTATTACAAGCTGGACGCAGCGAAGGTAATTTTATCGCTCGACTGCGATTTCATCGGCTCCGAGCAAGACACTTACATCCATTGTCGGAACTACGCGCGCGGACGCAAGATTACCAAACCCACCGACACGATGAATCGGCTTTACTCGGTCGAGGGTCTGCTGACCCAGACCGGGATGAATGCCGATCATCGTTTGCGCGTGCCCACAACGTCGGCCCTCGCGGTGACCGCCGCCATTGCCGCGCAGATTGTAGACAACCCGCAAGTGAAGGCGCTCGCTGGGAAGTTCGCATTGCCCTCCAATGTCAAACAGGAATGGATCGTCGAGTGCGCCAATGATCTCAAAGCGAACCAGGGCGCTTCGCTCGTCATGGCGGGATACCGGCAGCCCGGAGCGGTTCACGTATTGGCCAACCTGATCAACGCCGCGCTTCAGAATAACGGCAAGACCGTGTTGTTCCTCAACACCCCGCAAGAGGCGGCGACCGGAACGATTACCGATCTGGCAAATGGCCTAAGGAACGGGCAAGTAAACACGCTGGTGGTTCTTGGAGGTAATCCGGTCTTGAACGCCCCGGCGGACTTCGATTGGAAAACTCTCCAGCGCCGCGCGCAGAATATCGTTCGCCTCGGTTATTACGAAGACGAGACATTTCCCATCACCGATTGGCACTTCCCCATGGCCCATTACCTGGAGTCGTGGGGCGACGCCCGTACCGCTGACGGAACGTTGGTCGCAATTCAGCCGCTCATCGCGCCCCTCTTCGGCGGAGTAACCGAGTTGGAAGTGCTGGGCGTGTTCGCTGGTTTGCAATCGCTTCGGCCGTACGATATCGCGCGCGAGACCTTCGGTCTTTTGGCGGGCGGAGATAGTTCCGATGTCGCGTGGAAAAAGTTCCTGCACAATGGCTTTCTAGCGAACAGCGCCGCCGCACCCGTGAATGCGGCTTTCGCTCCGGACAAAATAACCTCGGCGCTCAATTCCGCCGCTGCCGCGGACCTCCCGGCCAAAGAGAAGCTTGAGATCGTTTTTCAACGCGACTACAAGATCGACGACGGCCGTTACAATAACAATGGCTGGCTGCAGGAACTTCCAGACCCGATCACCAAAACGGTTTGGGATGGCCTGGTGTTGGTCAGCCGAGTCACAGCCGCAGATTACGGCGTGGTCAATGACGATGTGGTCGAGATCGAATTGAATGGCCGCAAGATTCAAGGACCGATCTGGATTCAACCAGGTCTCGCCGATTATTCAGTTTCCCTGGCTCTTGGGTACGGACGTCAACGGTCCAGCACCGGCGGAACAGGACGCGTCGGAGACAAAGTGGGTCTCTACAATGGCTATGATCTTCGAACCACAGCTTCCGAGCATGCGGCCGTAGGCGGAAAACTTCGTCGGACAGGCGCTGTCTACAAAGTCGCCTGCACGCAGGAGCATGGGTCGATGGAGGGGCGTCCGATCATCCGCGAGGCCACGCTGGAACAATTCAAGAAGAAGCCCGACTTTGCCAAAAACATGGATTTGGAGTCGCATTCGGATTACGTCCCGAAAGATCCGAAGACCGGTTTTCCCGTCATGATTTACGAGCATCCCTACAAGGGATTCGAACTGCGCAAAGGCCAGTCGGGGGTGAAGTTAACCGGACTCAAGTTCGCCAGCGACATCCACCAATGGGGCATGTCGATCGATCTCAATGCATGCGTGGGATGCAGTTCGTGCGTGCTGGCGTGCCAGAGCGAAAACAATGTTCCCATCGTCGGCAAAGAGCAGGTCTACCGAAATCGCGAAATGCATTGGCTGCGTATCGACCGCTACTTTAGCGGCGCCTATGACCGGGCGAAGCCGCAATTGATTGATGATCCGCAGGTGGTCAATCAGCCGATGCTCTGCCAGCACTGCGAAAATGCTCCTTGCGAGAGTGTTTGCCCGGTCAACGCGACCGTGCATGACGAAGAAGGCTTGAACGTCATGGCCTACAACCGATGCGTCGGCACACGCTACTGTTCGAACAACTGTCCTTATAAGGTTCGTCGCTTTAATTTCTTCGATTACAACAAGCGCCAACTTGGACCGAAGCTCTATAAAAACCCCATTACGACCGTCGGCGACGACGGAAAGTGGGAATTGGCGCGATGGTGGAACGATCCCGCCTCGAGCAGCCGCCCGGAAGATGAATGGGAGCTCTCCAAGTTGGTGAAAAACCCCGACGTCACCGTGCGCATGCGCGGCGTGATGGAAAAATGCACTTTCTGTGTGCAACGGATCGAAGGGGCAAAGATTGCGCAAAAGGTCAAAGTCGGCCAATCGGGCGACGTCCGCGTGCCTGATGGTGTGATTACTCCGGCATGCGCCCAGGCCTGTCCTGCCGAAGCCATCGTCTTTGGCAACATGCTCGACCCGAATAGCCGCGTCTCGCAGCTCAAACGGCAGGAACGAGATTACACCGTGCTTGGATTCCTCGACACGCGCCCTCGACTGACCTATCTCGCGCGCTTGCGAAATCCTAATCCCAAGATGCCGGACTATTACGAAACGCCGCTCAACATCGCTGAATACGAAAAGCGCGAGGGTGGTGGAGAAGGCGGAGGATACGGCGGGGGTCATGGTGAGCCGAACAATCCCGAAGCCAAGCCCGCGGCCGAGAAAGGAATTCACTAATGGCGGAGGTGTTGATCAAAGACGTTCCCGTCGTTCCGCGCACGCCGGCTGAGCTGGAACGTATTCCACTGGTCCGGAATCGTCGCAGCCTCGGCTGGGTTTCGGATGCCATCGCCGGGATAGTCGAGGGCAAGACACCGGCCTGGTGGTGGATGGCGTTCATTCCCGCCTTCACGCTGATGATTGTCTGCTTCTCCTGCATCACTTACCTGATGACCACAGGGGTCGGGGTCTGGGGATTGATGATTCCAGTAGCCTGGGCGTGGGACATTACGAACTTCGTCTTTTGGATCGGTATCGGCCACGCCGGAACTTTGATTTCCGCCATTCTCTTTTTGCTGCGCCAACGCTGGCGCACTTCGATCAATCGCGCGGCGGAAGCGATGACGATTTTCGCAGTTATTTGCGCGGGCGTATTCCCCTTGATCCACATTGGCCGGATTTGGCTCGGCTGGTGGTTGCTGCCGCTACCAAATGCCAATTCGATCTGGCCTCAGTTCCGATCTCCGCTCCTTTGGGACGTGTTCGCCGTCTCGACCTATTTCACGGTCTCGCTGCTGTTCTGGTACATGGGATTAATCCCGGACCTGGCGACAATGCGTGATCGCGCTCGGACGCGAATCCGCAAGATCCTTTACGGCCTCGGGGCGCTGGGATGGACAGGATCCAACCGTCATTGGAGCAACTACGAAAAGGCTTACCTGATCCTGGCCGGCCTCTCCACGCCGCTGGTGCTCTCAGTCCATAGTATCGTGTCATTCGATTTCGCCGTCTCACAGGTGCCGGGTTGGCACACGACAATCTTCCCCCCTTACTTCGTGGCAGGCGCCATTTTCTCGGGCTTCGGGATGGTCTTGAGCCTGTTGGTGCCGCTGCGGACGCTGTGCAAACTGCAGGATGTGATCACCGTGCGGCACGTGGACCTGATGTGCAAAGTCATCATGGCGACCGGTTCGATGGTCGGTTACGCCTACGGGATGGAGTTCTTCATCGCATGGTATAGCGGGAATCCCTACGAGCTCTATGCGTTTAAGAATCGCGCGTTTGGTCCATATGCCTGGGCCTACTGGACGATGATCAGTTGCAACGTCATCTGCCCGCAACTTTTCTGGTCCAAGACGCTGCGCACTAACATGGTCTTCGTCTTTATCATTTCGATTTTCGTGAACATCGGCATGTGGTTTGAGCGTTTTGTCATCATTGTCACCTCCCTCCATCGCGACTATATCCCTTCCAATTGGGCCTACTATCGGCCGACCTGGGTCGATATCTGGACCTTCATTGGCACATTCGGATTGTTCCTGACCCTCTTTCTGTTGTTCATGCGATTTTTGCCGATGATCGCGATCTCCGAAGTCAAAGGTGTAACACCGCAAGCCGACCCGCATCATCCGTTGGGTGGCGCTAAATTGGGAGGGCAGCACTAATGGCTGAATCATACAACAAATTCGGGTTGCTCGCCGAATTCGAGACGAGTGCCGATATTCTCCACGCCGCAGCCGTGGTGCGAGACTCAGGCTATCGTCATTGGGACGTGTTCACTCCTTTTCCAGTCCACGGAATGGACGAAGCCATGGGAATGCAATCGTCCAAGGTCGGCTGGTTCAGTTTCATTGGCGGCGTGACAGGTTTTACCACCGGCATGCTGATGATCTGGTGGATGAACGCTTTTGATTACTCGATCGTCGTCGGTGGCAAGCCGCTCTTCAGTCCGATCTATGCTTTCCCGGTTTCATACGAGCTTACAATTCTCCTGGGATCGTTTGGCTCGCTGCTCGGAATGCTCTTTCTCAATCGGCTGCCCCGACTTTATAACCCGCTGTTCAAATCCACTCGCTTCCATCTGGCGACGCATGATCGATTCTTCATCGCGATTGAAGCCGATGATCCCAAGTATTCCGAAACAGAAACTCGCAGGCTGCTCCAGTCCGTCGGCAGCAAGCACATTGAGGAAGTGATAGACTGATGCGCTACTTCCTCCTTGGATATATTCTGTTGGCCGTGTTGGTCGTCGCCGTCGCCGGACGCCGCGGCCAAATGTCACGCAACCCTCCATTCGAAATCTTCCCGGACATGGATCGGCAGCCCAAGCTCCGTCCGCAAACGGTGAACGCATTCTTTACCAATGGCATGAGTTCGCAGCTTCCAGTGGCTGGCACCGTGGCGCGGGGATCGCTCTACGAAGAGAATGTCCTTACCACCGGCAAGATTGCAGGCACCACCAATTGGGTCGAAACCAATGCCCTTCCAATTACCGCCAGCCTGCTGGCCCGTGGACAGGAACGTTTCAATATTAATTGTTCGCCTTGTCACGGCGCAGCCGGCGATGGCAAAGGAATTACGACCAGACTCGGAATGGGTGTCATCGCCGACCTGCACGATCCCAAGCCGCCGCGTCGAGTGGTCCAGCAACCCGACGGCGAAATCTTCAACACGATTACATTTGGGAAAAACCTCATGGGCCCCTACGGTCCGAATGTCTCGGTCGAAGACCGGTGGGCCATTATTGCCTACGTGCGGGCCCTGCAACGCAGCCACCTGGCCAGCCTCGAGGATGTCCCCGGAGATGTGCGGGAGGTCCTTACCCGACCGTTGCCACCGGGCCTGGCTGGGCCTGCGACGAACGCCCCAGCCAAAAAGTAGCTATGACTTCCACTACTCCTCAGTCCGATAGATTGGTCATCGACCCAAAATGGCGCAAGCTGCCGCTGGCCTTGCTCGTGATTGGCGGAGCAGTCGGACTGATCGGTTTGTTCGTCAACAGCAAGCAGTTCGCTTATTCCTATCTGCTCGCGTTCATGTTTTTTCTGAGCATCTGCCTGGGCGGTTTATTTCTGACCCTGATCCACCATCTTTTCGACGCGATCTGGACCGTGCCGCTCCGGCGTGTCACTGAGCACATTGCCTTTTTGCTGCCAGTCATGGGCATTCTCTTCATTCCAATCGCCATCATGGCGAAGCCGCTCATTTATGCCTGGATGCAGCATGATCCGCATGCGGACCATGCGCTCCATGCCAAGCAGCCGATTTTTCAATTGGGATGGTTCATCGGCATTGCCGTCGCCCTGTTTCTGATCTGGACCTGGCTGACTTACAATCTGCGCAAATGGTCGATTCGTCAGGACGTGACCGGCGCTGCCGAGTGCACTTTCGCCATGCGCAAATACTCTGCCGCGGGCATTTACATATTTGCGCTGACGCTCACGGTCGCCGCCATTTTTTGGGTGAAGTCGCTCGAACACCAATGGTTTTCGACCATGTACGGCGTCTACTATTTCGCCGCCAGTGTCTGGACGTTCCTGGCTACGCTTTATCTCATCGCGGTGCTGCTGAAACGGACCGGCCCGTTGAGCGGCGTGCTCCATAAACGTCAGTTCCATGATATCGGCGTGCTCTGGTTTGCGTTCACGGTGTTCTACGCTTACATCGCGTTCTCCCAATATTTCCTCATCTGGAACGCAGCCATTCCGGAAGAGACTTTTTGGTATGTGCAGCGCGAGAAAGGTTCGTGGTGGGACATCGGCATGCTGCTGATCTTCGGCCATTTTGCCTTCCCATTCCTGGCAATGCTGCGGATCGATGCCAAGCTGTCGTTACCGCTGATGATTCCACTTTGTCTCTGGGGCTGGGCAATGCACTTCTGCGACATGTCCTTCAACATCATGCCGGTCATCCATCCGGACGGATTTGTCCTGCACTGGCTCGATCTGGCTTGCCTGGCATTTTTCGCCGGGGTTCTTTCGCTTGTGTTTATCAAATACTTTAAGAGTCATCACCCTTACCCGGTCAAGGACCCCCGCCTGGGCGAAGCTTTGGGCGTCCATCATGTGGGAGCCATGCCTCCCGCCGTGGCTCGGGAGTAACTTCTATTATGCGCGCCTACCAGGAATTTAAATCGTCTGCCGCCCTCTATGTCGCGGCCGTGGTCGGGTCGTTCCTGATCGTGGCCTTGCTTGTCTGGGCCATGTACCGTTACACCCGTCCCCCCGAGATCGCCCAAAACCGCGCGGCGGAACGGAAAAAGTTTCTTGGCGAAATCCGGACTGCCGAAATCGAGACTCTTAACAACTACGGTTGGGTCGACCAGGCCAAAGGAATCGTCCGTCTGCCCATCGGCCGGGCGATTGAACTCACACTGCAAGAGGCGCAAAATCCCATGGTTGCGCGCTCCAATTTGGTGGCCCGCGCTGAAAAGGCGGGCGCCGCTCCTCCCAAGCCACCGGAGCAGCCGAACAAATACGAGTAGTCATGACGGCGTCGTCCCCCCCGCCCGGCACCCCGGACAATGTCAGCTCCGGCTACGTTGCCGTTGCCGAAAAGCCGTACTCGCCGGTCGAGATCGATGTCTCGTGCAGTTCGCCTCTCGTGCTGCTTTTTGCCAGCGCGGCCGTTTGGCTCGCGCTC
>Ga0137394_10004134_pt1 | contig 10983 bp, 13 predicted proteins | sample czobulk116metaG_FD_108278 | JGI IMG/M metagenome (GOLD analysis project Ga0137394, IMG submission 108278) | Vadose zone soil microbial communities from Angelo Coast Range Reserve, California, USA - czobulk1.16 metaG | ecosystem: Environmental > Terrestrial > Soil > Vadose zone | place: USA... | reverse complement strand
GAAGGGTGGGTTTTTTCTGTTTTTTTTTGAAACGTTTAAATTTTTTTAATTTTTTGGTTTAAAAAACCCAGCGCCAGCGGCGGGGGAAAAAGAAGAAAAAAAAAAAAAAAAAAAGGAAAGGAAACGCGAGCGTTGACTCACGAGATCCCACCGGTCCTTCTTGATGGAATTCACCTCGCCTTTTGCGACGAGAGCCCAGACGAATTCGGGCACGGACGCGGCCGTCGCGGCGTGTAGCTTAAAGTCGAGCGTGACGTCGTCGGTGGGCGAGTAGAGGAGGTCTCCGAGCCCCCAGAGGAACTGAAACGCGAACTGGAAGAAATCGTGTCGGGGGCGGAGGGCGAAGACGGTGTGCAGGGAGGCGATGGCGCGTCTGCCCGTCGAGAAGACGAAGAAGTCGGTGTAGCCGTCTGAGGTCAGCGCGGCGTCGTCTCGCCCGCCCGTCGCCGTGGGACGCGAAAATTGCTTCTCGAGGATGTCTAGGTGCGCGTGGAGCCTGTGTTGTGGATGAATACGTGAGTACGTGTCACACGCCACAACGCACGGCGCTCGGGTGGTGCGCGTAGGACATCACCGATACGAGCGGGCCCCCCAAAGGACCGTGGAGCATGGGAGGATGAAAAATAAAATAAAATAGAAAGATGCGACGAACCAGGTGTTTGCCTTGGTGTAATTAGCTTTGCTTCCGAACCAGAAGAACGCGCCGTAAAATAAGACGACGGCTATGAGGAACGGCTCATATTTGAAGACTTTCGTGCGGGCGGGCGCGATACGAATGAAGATAAATTGATAGATGGAGTAGATAGATATATGGGTGATTCGGGGTTCAGCAAACGGGAGGGGGGACAGACAGATGGTGAAGTGGCTGGTTCTACTCACGCGCGGGACGAAAGACGAATATTTTCCAGGTGTACTCCAAGCCATCGTATTCGCTGTCGAGAATGGGTGGTGCGGGTGTGAGGAATCGTGACAAGTCTCTGAGGAACTGCGTTGCCAGTGCCATCATGCACAGACTGCCCAGAAACAAGCGATACGAATACACACGCCGATTCCCCGGCGGGCGCGGTTCGTATTTTCTCACACCACAAGCCAATCCCCCGCGCAATATTACAACCCACCCACTTCACCGTTTCTTTACCTCTGACCATGTCTCTCGTCGCACGTACCTCTGCCCTACAGCGACAAATCCTTCGCTCTCGTGTCTTCGTGCCGTCTCGCGGCGCGCATGATGGCTACCACGTAAGTTGTGCATGGTGCTCGGTTTACGAGCAAGCCACGACAACCCCTCGTCACTCACCCTCCACGCTTTTCTAGCACATTCCGTTCAGATATGATGGCCCGAAAGCCGTCTTTGGAGCCAAAGTCGCCGTCTTTCTCCTCACCGGGTTCTCCATCCCAGGAATTGCCGCTTACTACCAGATGTATGTCTACGACTTTTGACTCTCATGATGCTGTCGTGCTTACAGTCGCAACTTTCAGTAGGAAATCTGCGGGAGGCGCATAGGCATCTGAGGACATTGTGCACCTTCTTAGACTCGGCATTTTCCTAGTGCTTAGAAACCCGTTACAGGCACAGTTTGCGGAAAGGTGGGAGTGCCATGAATAATATATTGTCTACGTGTCCATAGCCTGAGGATCTCCACCGTCACTCGCTTCGATTATCCCACCATCCTCATCACCATCCGAGAGTGCCAAGGCCCTCTCCACCATTTCCTGATCCTCAATTTGCTCCTGTAGACTCGCGAGCATTTGCTTGAGTGCCTTCTTATGGGCCTTTTTTGCTTGAGCTTTCGCGCGGCAGTCGCACGTTCGTGTAATGAACTCGGCGTCCCCTTCAATGGCGTCCAGTGCAAAAATGGCTGCACGTTTGGCCGCATATGCAGCCGTTGGGCCCACCGCACTGGCCAGGGTAACTTCGTGGATGAGCACTGGAAGTAGTTTTGTCAGTGAAGTTCAAGACTTGCAGAACAAGACGCACCACTACATAGCGTTCCATGCGGAAATTCCTCCGTTGGTTCATATTCCCGCGTGACCTCGAACTGCTGACAACCGTGTGCTTGCAACACCTCGAACAATGTCTTGGTCGGGTGATGAGAAAGTGTACGCAAAGTGATGTGTTTGTCGTAGAATGGTTTGAGAATCTTGTCGAAAAAACTTTGCGCTCCCTCAGGGGAGAAGTTGTCCGAAATGAAAATTGCGCCAATGACGGACTCTACGACGTCCGAGAGTGCCTGGACCAAAATCAGCCATTGTTAAGAGGACGTAGCCTAAGGGTGCGTGCCTTGGGAGGTGTTGTATCGACCCAATACTGGCCAGGTGGGCGGTCTTCCTTTCTAGCCAGGTCGTATTCTGCATCGCGTTTTTGCTTCAAAGTCTCGGCGTACACGCGTATTTTGTTTGCCAGATCGAATGACTCGAACATGAGGTGTTCATGTAAGCCAACGTCGACACAGATCGCTCCTAGTGCTTGATTGGACACCATCGCGCCCTAAAAAAAGGAATGTCAGATGACCATGACGACTAGGTAGCAGGCTATCTTACTTTTAATAAAGTCAAAGCACCAGGCGAAAGGGTCGCATCGCGGTCATAGATATGACGGATCACCACTGAATCCACTTAGTTTCAAGAAATTTATAATATCGAAACGAGCTCACAGAAGTCTAGGATAGCGTCACCTAGAAACTCCAGGCGTTGGTAGCACGTCATCTCATAACCCTGTATCGAAGCATGCGTCTACACGTGCGCTGAGCCTTCCTTTTTCCGAAGATAAGATTTTTTTGGTCGCACCAATGCCTGTGCCAGTATGTGTGGCCTGCGAAACTTGTGCCCCATGATCTCCTCGATCGCCTCCACTGTCCCGGGTTGCAGTCGGGTGGTCACGTCCGGTGGCGGAGCCAGCGCCTTGCGCGCGAAATCAGACCATTGGTCAACGCTTGGTACGGCGATGCGAAGAGCCTTCGAGGCATTGAGAGCAGTTTCGCTCCCTCCAGAAATATATGCAGCTCCAATGATCGCTTCTACGACATCTGCTATCGCCTGGAGACCGTAAACAAAGCCAAATCGTTGATACTGTGTGGAAATTACCTTTTCGCCTAACCACTGTACGTTTTGATCATCTTTCTTGGATTTCTTCGAAGGCAGTCGTTTCACGGGAGGCTTGGGGGCCTCACCCGGCGCGGCCCCTTCGTCACCATCTGTCTCAAGAATGCTTTTCTCAGCGACCACACCCTCATGAACAACAGAGTCGCTCGAGTTAACGCTATCAGTAATCACTGGGAGATTAAAAAGGTCAGGGTTAATGCCGAGGTACCAGCCTTGTGACATACAATGATGCGCTTTCTCCTCTCCCTCGTCACTCTGAGCCTCTGAACCGTTGGCACACGCTTCTCTCTCCGGACTATCCTCGTTCACAGTAGCTGTGCTTTCGATGATGGAACTTTTCGGAGGCGGTGGTGGGATCACTGTGAAATTTGGCGGGCTCCATTGTCTTGCTACAAATGGCCTCGCCTGGATATACGAGGCCAAGCCTACGCTCTCGGCGTTGAGGAATAACGCTTTGTTGCTGATGATACGCAGGCGTGCAGAATGGAGCGCGCCTTCGTGTTGGGCGGGACTTGTTACGAAAAGATAGATCGAAGAAAGGTATTTGAGATAGGAATCTCCGAGCAGTTCGAGGCGTTCGTAATCGGATTCTGTACAAGCGGAAGGGGCAGAAACTGCGGCGTGTAATTGATCTTTTTGGACGGAGTGGTCGAAGAGGGTTGCATTCAGCTCTATCACGAGAAGCATATCCTCGATTCGTCGCATGATGGACGGGAGGAGTGACGCAGTCCGGAACGTGCTGAAAACATGCGTTCATCTATTGTACTATCCAAGATGGGGTGTGAGTAAAGACCTACCTCGCTGGGATAGTAAACCGAGCACACAATTCAGGAATGAGATCTACTGGATATCAGCTCACAGATTGTTACGCATTTCATTCAACGTACATTTGGCGGGGTGTTTTGTCGGGTTGGGGGGGTTCTTACAAGTAGGGTTCAGTCTATTCAAGACGGGTAGGACTCGATCGACTTCGATTAACGGCTGGTTACAGTCGCGGAGGCCTTCAAACCCTTTCCGACGGTCCTTGCAGTACTCAAGGTAACTCTCATACTCAGCTTCCCGCTGCCCAAGATAAGTCAAAACGTTCCAATGCGTCGATGTGAGACTTACTGGGCTATCAACGGGTTTGCTTAATGGTGTCAAGTCTTGTCGCAGCTTCAAGGCGTAATATCGCCGCGTATACTCTATCCACCTATCTTGAACAATTGCATCCTCCAATGCCGCGTCCAGGTTATCCGTTTGCAATTCGGTGGCCCAATTGTCCGCGGCGAGTTTCACTAGATCCCAAGGTATGTCATTGACTAATTCGTCTATTTGCCAATGGTCAGTTTGAGAACGGCTGAACCCGGGCCACGAAGTCTTGAGTGGAGCCAGGAAGTATGTCATTTCATTCAGCTGACATATGAGCGGTTTGTTGACGATGGACCGAAATATCCTGATCGTGTACCGGTACAGGTCATGCAGGCGTTCCGCATCGACATCAAACCTAGCTCCTCGCTTCAGGTCCACCGCGATTTGGAAGCCCGAATCAAACAATTTCGTGCTTGAGAAGTGAGGAAGAGGAGCCCGGGTTAACAACACAAGAGGTCCGTACGTTTCTTCGCCTCGTACAGAGATGACGGTGGGATAAAGACTGTCTGACTTCAGGACCAACATTTGTTCCCAGAATCCAGCCTTCTTGCGCGGATAACAATGGACACCGGTCTGTTTATTCGCTGTGGTCAGTTGGGATGAGATGGTGGCGACGAGATCCTCCTCAGCAGAGTCTAGAGTCCGAGAAATGTCAGGGATACGTTTTGGGCCTATTATTCTCAACGAAGAACGAGGAAATAATTGCGGATCTAACAGCCCCCGCTCAAAAAGTTCATTGCACATTCGATAGCAGGCTGTTCTCCTGGCGTGAGCCCTAGACGTGGAGGGTAGCCCCGACACCGGCGGAACATGAGGCCCTGGAGGAAGCGTAACTGTGCAAATGAACTGGGTTTGTGATTTCCGAGACTTGCGCAGAGTCTCAAACCGAAAGAGCGCAGAGGCATATCCGAGTACCCCCTCTGTAGCAGAAATATCGGCGGAAAACCGGAGGATGATCCCGGTCGCGTTCTGTACACGGATGCGCCCACCGGTAGTAGGGTCTTTGATGTAGAATTCTGGGTCATCTTCGTCCTCGCTGTCGGACAGGTAAGGGTCGTGACCATGCAACATCGTGGCTGGAGGAATAGGGCTCTCTGTGTTCTGCAGCATGCTATCAACCCAACTCTTCATAGCCTCATCGAGCCGTGTGATTTGTAGCAATCTGCGGCGATGGCTGTCACAGCCTTTTTGAATCATGTGGACGAGATGGGAACCTTGCCCACGTGTACGAGCACGGCAGTTGGCGTAAGAAAGTTGGCTGTCAAAGAGATCATACCTGAAGGGACATCAGTGGCTTCAATGTTGAGATGTTGATGTCACCCACCGAATAACCACAGATGCAGGGGGTATCTCCAGATCTTCAGCCCATTTAGTGGCAATCAAGAGATTGTAGGTTCCTGTTTCGAGTCCATCAAAGATATCATTCTGTTACGCCTCACTCAACATCAAGAAACACGCCAGAAGCAACGAAGAGTAAGTACATACCTGAGGAGAGAAATCGGTGTGTATATCTTTTCCAATCAGGACCTGAGGACGCAATCCCGTGATGTCTAGTAATCTAAGAAGTTCAGCCATTACCAAGGCAATTGAACGCCTGCGAACTGCGTGGATTAATGGTCAGCAGTCGAGACAATATATACGTTCAATGATCGGTGAGGAAGCTAACCGAAAACTATACCCCGAAATGAATCCTCGTGTGGACGACATGATTGTAAGATCTGCACCAGCTTCAGGAACTTCGGGGTGACATTGAGACCACGAGATGAAGGGTCAAGGTTGGGCATTGTATACTCCCAATTCTTGATGATTTCTCTGGTTTCAAACAGCGCTACATACTCCTTCGCGTGCTCTTCGTCTTCGTCGTATGCTTGGGATACGCTGACATCGAGGTCGGAAAGAGCGCGACGCCAAACAAGATCTGAGGCACAGGAGCCCATATCCAATAGAACCTGAAGCGCTGCAGAGAAGTGGCGACGCGAGTATTTCTCCTCCTTATCCACCTCACGCAGATGTTTGTACAGAGGTGTGAAAGTAAGCTTCGAGGGAGCCTCGTAAAGGACTACGACCTCGGAAGGGGGCGAAATTCTGTCGTGCGAATGTCCAAGCTGACTTGACGCCACATCGTGGATAGCCTTTGACCGCTTGGACGGGACACAGGTCTCAGAAGTGAAAGGCTGAGGTGAGGGGGTACGTTTCCTCCCTGTGGCGGACAGCACAGCACCAGAGGCGTCGTCAACCATGGGTGGGGTTACATCGATCGAGGGAGAACGAGTCCCTTCGTTGTCAGCCCTACACAGTTGGGCCTCTTGGTCACTGCCATGTCTGGTGGGCGGGATAGCTTCCTCGCCCCTTTTCCTCCACGACTGTCTCCAGATTTTGAGCATTATAACGACAAAGTGAGCATATGTGAGAATCGCCGGGGACTGGGAGGTGGTGGGGGGTTAGAAGTACAGCTTTAAGTACTAGCCGAATGGTTCTGAAAGCCGCCTCACGCGAGGCCGCACCATCGTGTCGTGTCACGGTTTAGCGCGCGCTCGGACTATCGATTGCCAGCCACATCGAGACGTCGATCCAACAGTCATCGCTTGGTCGTCGCACCGCTCTATTCCTTCGCTCGACTTTGGCCACTTCATGTCGTTGGGATGAACCCTGTGCGCCGTGAAGGCACCGCCACCTCATACAGCTTATATATTGTGCACGCAACCACCTTCACCCGAACCCCACATACCTTACCCATATCGCGTTCATGGTCAACTACGCTGCAATACTTGAGCATATAGATGCGAACCCAACCCCCTTTCCCTCACGTAAGAGACACTGTTCACCGCCTGACCCATGCCTTCCTGCGGGTCTTCCGTCTACTGGTTCGTGGCTTCGTTTCTCTGTTACAACGCTCGCTGAAATGAGACGCTAGCCGTCATTCGGCGAGAAGCCAATCTCATAGCACCAAAGTCACTATTAACACAACTTGTCCGAGATGCGTCTTGCAGTACTGAGGCACTGAGAGAAGCCATGACAACCAAGATAACCGATTCGCCGCCCTCACCGCCGCCCTCATCACCTGAGATTTTCTCAGCCCCACCTACCAGTCCACTTCAACGCTTCCTGTCGAAGGCGAAGACCAACAAAGTCAGAGGACCTTGGAAAGATCCAGAGGTATGCGACAGTCTCTATCGATTGACTGGCATCTAAATATTCGCCAAGCCATGGGAAGTCCTACGTGCTGTCGAAAACAAGGACATCGACTTTCTTATGGAGGTTAGAGATCGCGCTTTCCATGTTAGTTCTCTAGCGTTGCATGTTCCGTGTTCTTGGCATCTTATATATAATGGATGCCCTAGGCTCTCGTCCGTCCATCAGGCGGTGTAACTCCTCTCATCCATGCAATGCGCATTGGAAGATCCCACCACGACGTCGCTATCACCTTAATAGGCGCATTCTCTCGGTACATCAATCGTCTTGAAGAAGGGGATTTCTCAAAGCCAGAAACTAGGTCGCATTTAGTCTCCCTTCGTGAGTGATATGCGGGTCCACGTCAACTATTCTCTGTTGCTTATTGTAGCACCAGGTGGAAGCCTCAAAGTAGCCATCGACTACGGTCTCCAAAGCTCGCAGAGTGACCTTCTTGCGTCATTTTTGCAGACACTCGTTATGAGTGAAGGGGACTCTTGGATACAGGAACAAGTGAAACTTGTTGGAACGGCTCTGAAGCAAGGTCCCTCAGCCTGTCCTGTTGAAGTCGCTCGGACGTCTGTAAAGCGCGTTGCCACGCACGCTCTTGGAAAGGCACCTTTGATTGCAGATATAGAGGATTAGTGAGTTGTCTTTTTGCGACATCGAGACCCGTACAAGCTCACATTCTCTGCCTGTAGTATATCGAATGCCACGCTTGACCTGCTGATGATGGCAGCTTGGAGTTTGGCCCTAGAGTCATTCCCCGGGGAGCCTATCCCCGTAGGTGCTTGTCCTTTCTCCCTGTAGCATCTCTCATTGATCATTATCCTAGCCCTGCTATTTTGCTCGCGATGACAGGGTGTACAGAGTCTTCACAGAGCGTCTTGACCGACATCGGGATGATATCAACCGTCGACTTAGTAAGCGATTAAAATCACAGTTTACAACTCTCAGGACTATCGTTCGAGGTCGTGCGAGGTCGTGGCATGTGGGCACATCCTCTTCTATTTCGTATGAGGGAGGCTGACCCTGTGCCATAGGGCAAGGTTGAGTTACTAGCATCAGAGTTAGATGGCGTCTGACAATTGGCCTTCTGCATGTGTGCTTTGTCTTCCCTCCGTTCCCCTCAGATGGGCGTGCGTGAGCTATACCTTTGATGCATTTTCGGTGGGAACCCGCAGGGTGTCGTCAGACAGCCTTCTCATGACATAGTCCCCTACTTCCTTGCCCGTACAAGGTGCCGTCCGGGTCCGAGCTACCAACCCGCGATATGGCGTATCATCGGGCATAGATAAACGTCGCCATACTCCCTGACTCATGCCTTTCCGCTCTCCGCTCTGCTTCGAGACTTCTTCTGAGTCGGAACGTGTTGACACCAGCGCCACACCGTGGTTTTCAAAGGGATACAGCCCGTCTACGTTATCACGGATTCTAAAATCGATAATGCGCATGCGCTGTTTACGCACTACATGCCATCTTCCCCCGCTCCTCCTGTGATGAGACTGACGTGCAATTGAAATATCGTCATTGGGGGGGCTTTGTGTTTCTGTGGTATTTTCCATCAGAAAGGTGGTTGACTCAAATTAAAGCACGGTGGGGAAAGGTTCAGCTCAGCTGTAGAACTAGCACCTTTGGTAGATAACATACTTATCAAATAAACCAAATACGCCTTCCCTGAGTCAGTTTTAACTCCTGGTAGCTCTACAGGGTGCCAGATGATTGCAGTCCGGCCATTCTGACCCGTGTGCCTTGGACACAGTGCCCTACGCAACACCTTTAATCATTTACGGTTGTGGAAGTTATATTTACTGGCACCAGCTAGCGATATCCATAAGCTAAATGACGCGACATATTCAAAGGAATGGCATGAAACTTGGGTCTTTCCATGCGAGCCGTGAGCACCAGCCTCCTGCGCGTAATCCGAGCAGAGTCGGGCGGAAGTCACAACGTCGAGACGCTCGCGGTGGGCATGACAGTATTATTGTGTAATGATAGATACGCTACGTAGATGGCCATTAGATGGCCATATGCTAATTAGCTGATGTCGCTAGGTCAACAAACGTGTCATAGGCGGAAGACTTGGGCGGGCCCTACTCGTGACGCCTTCAGTTGGCGTGACCAGCACATAGCCGCTAGTTGAAAACCAATCGCGCTCCTTTCCACCACACCCAGACGGCCACGGCTGACAAGGCCATCACCGCAGGCCCAAGGTCCAGTTGAACGATGGTATAAACCCAAACAGTCCCCAACGGGGGGCACTAATACGAACCTTAAGAAGCCGTAATTTGTGTATAGACCAGGAGTCACGGACCTGTTGCATATTGAGCAGCCAATTGCTGTAATTAACACGATAGATCAAACCCGTCCCTGACGCAACAGAAAGAACGAAGAAGAACGCTTGCAACCATCTCGTGTGCTTATGCCTGTTTGCTAAAAAGTCGTTCAGCATCATCGAGATGAGGGAGATGTTCGCCCGTCCTCACTATAAAATATAAAGATCGCAAGGACTTTGTTCATCCTGGGTTAGTTGGGTATGCTGTCAGCCATTAATTAACACGTACTGGGGACACTGCTGAGCATTCTCTCAGAGATGACACCCCAGGACGGGCGTTGGCCGTATTGGAAATGTATGAGGCTGTTGACGACCTTTAGTTTACGGTGTACGACAGCGCCGGAGTGAGGTCAATGCTCACATGTACATCATGAGAAGCAAGAAGGACATAGGAATCAGCAGCGTCATCGCCGCGAAAATCTCTTCTGCCAGAGGATATTCCTCTTCATCGCCGTTTTCCTGACTTGTTCGCGGTGGTGTAGAGCTGGGCGTTGGTTCATGATCAGAGGTCGGAACCTTTTCCAATATACCACTCTGCTCGACCAAGCGCAATTGCTCTCCTCTCGGAATTTGTAAGTCCGGAGAGTCCTGTCTTTGATTTTTGTCCGTCTGACGCTTCCTTGCCATGGTGAATCGAGGCCAGCTGCGCTCCCGGTTCACGCAGCACGATGGCGTCGCGCCTGACTCGGCACGTCCACCGAGCCGATCCCCGGTCCGGAACCCCACCACCACCACTATCTTTTGTGGGATGACCAGCATTGACACGACGCTCCTCGACATCCTAGGAGCTCACGGGCAAAAGTTTCTTGAATCTTTCAAACCGCCAAAAGCAGAGGAAAATAAGAGAAAACGCGTGGGCGAAGATACTGCCGAGGCTCATCGATCTCCTAAGCTTGTGAAGTTTGAAACCGACCTGTCAAGCCCGGACGATTATTCTGATTCTGAAGAAGAATGGACTGGCTTTGGGAGCAATGCGCAAGTAGAAGATGAGCACAAATTCCGTTCATCCACCGAGGAGGAGGAGCCATCTGGAGGTGTGCTTGTTGGGCTTTTAAGTTCATGTTGTATGCAAAAAACTCATCCTTACTGCGCATCGCGCGCATTGTTATAGCCAGTACATCAGGACTCAAACCAGATGTTGTCGTATTTTCTGACTTTGCGTGGAAATCGTCGAAATCATCATCATCTAAAAGAATGCAGGCCAAGTCTTTCATGGTGCGCTCATTCCCTTCTTCCGCGCTTGT
>Ga0137394_10004133_pt1 | contig 10985 bp, 10 predicted proteins | sample czobulk116metaG_FD_108278 | JGI IMG/M metagenome (GOLD analysis project Ga0137394, IMG submission 108278) | Vadose zone soil microbial communities from Angelo Coast Range Reserve, California, USA - czobulk1.16 metaG | ecosystem: Environmental > Terrestrial > Soil > Vadose zone | place: USA... | reverse complement strand
GATCTCTCCCGGTTCGGCGTCATGAAGCACCTCGCGGTCCTACGCGAGGCCGGGCTGGTTCAGGCGAGAGAGGCGGGGCGGAGCGTGGTCAACAGCCTGAACGTGGTCCCCATCCGGATGATCTACGAGCGCTGGGTGAGCGACTATCAGGACCAATGGGCGCGCAAGCTAACGAAGCTCAAGCGGTCCCTGGAAGGGGAATGATTCCTTTTTTCTTCCGGCCCAACGACAGTCCGATCCCAAGGAGATGAAGCCATGAACACGCAGGAATCGATCGCCCATCAATTCGGCCTCATGTACCGGGTCACCGCCTCGAACCTCGAGCGCATGACTCCCGCGCATTCTCTGGCGCAACCCGCCCCCGGCGGCAACTGCGCGAACTGGATCCTGGGCCACCTCACCAACGTGCAGAATGGCGTGATGCAGCTCGTGGGAGAGAAACCGGTCTGGGAGAGCGAACAGCTCGCCCGCGCCGCGGAAGATCCCATCACGGGCCGGACGAATGCCATCGAGTGGGAGACCCTGCGGGAGCGCTTTCTGGGCTCTCGCGACCGCTGTCTCCAGGCGATCTCCGCGCTCTCGAAGGAGGCGCTGTCGGAGTCGGTGCCGCATCCCTTCGGAGGCACGACCACCCGAGCGGAGCTCCTGTCCGTGCTCGCGTTCCACCAGGCCTATCACGCCGGGCAGCTGGCCATGTCGCGCCGCATCGCCGGTCTCGAAGGGGTCGTCAAGAGCCCGCGGCAGGTCCGGGCGCAGAAGGTCTGATCGTCAGGGCTACGTAGAAGTTTGCGGAAGTTCTGGTAGGAGGGGCTCTGAGCCCTAGGGGCACTCGGATCGAAAGGTCCGGGTAGCCCCTACTTTTTTCCTGTTCACCCCGCCAAGTTCGTTACAATCATGGGGTCGTAAGGGACGTCGCCGGACCCTCCGGTTGGCGTCCGGCAGCCAGCGCAACCACAAGGATCCCCGCCTTGGAGAGCAGGTGCCGCTTCGTGTCCTTCTAGCAGACGACCACATTCTCGTTCGTGATGGAATCAAGGTGACACTCGAAGCCAACGGTCTCTCGATCGTTGGAGAAGCATCGGAAGGCCGCGAGGCCGTGAAGATGGTGCGCGACCTGAAGCCGGACGTCGCGGTGTTCGACGTCAGCATGCCAGGGCTGAACGGCGTCGATGCAGCACGCATCGCGCTCAAGGAAAATCCAGGCACCAAGGTCGTGCTTCTCACCGTGCACACCGAAAACGAGTACGTCGACGAAGCCCTTCGCGCGGGCGTCTCGGGGTACGTGCTGAAAAAGCAAGCCACCGCCGATCTGATTCGCGCGATCCAGGAAGTCTCGCTGGGGAACATCTACCTGAGTCCCGGGATCTCGCGCGCGGTGATGGAAGCGTTCCGCTCCGGCAAGGAGCTCGCGGCGCGCACGCTCACGGCGCGCGAGCGCGAAGTGCTCCAGCTCATCGCCGAGGGAAAGACGACGAAGGAGATCGGCTCGGTGCTCGGCATCAGCGTGAAGACCGCCGAGACGCATCGCAGCCGCGTTATGGACAAGCTCGAGATCCGCGACACTGCGGGTCTCGTGCGCTACGCCATTCGCATGGGGCTCGTCACTCCCTGACGTTCCTCGCGGCGCGCCGCAACACATCCATCACATCTTCCGCAACGTGAATAGAACACATTCACGCTCGCCAATATACGCGAGCCTCATCATCGCGGCCGTACATCGACGTAGGACCAATCCCCCATTCATGCCCCGATTCGTGCCTTTCGCACGCCGGAATCAGCAGCAGGGCTAACGACTTCCGCCGCCGCCGTCAACGCGCGGCTTCGCGCACGATTCTCACCGCATCGATTCAGGGTTTCCCCGACACAGTTCTTCCGTACAACCACCGCGAAATTCAGGAACCCCCTCATTGGGGCGACGTAGCACGGGCCGTTAACGTTGTGTGTGCAAGGTGGGGGACGGAAGAGGCGCCGCCACTCATCCTTGCACACCGGCGGATCCGGTGGCGTGACGAGGAGAAGGTGAACTCAACCAGGTTCGCGGGATCCTCGATGCGACGAACCGAGATCCATCTTCCGGTGAGGGGTCATGGTGGGGCGGGGGTCAGTTCGAGACGCCCGCCCCAATCCAATCACGAGGGCTCAGGGAAGCGGCCGAAACCGCGAGAGCCCCATAACTCGAGCCTCCAGGCGACACAGGGGGCTCTGATAGAAAGGCGCAGGGAGTCTGACGCTCCCGGCGGCGGCTCATGCAAATCGCTCCGTCCCAACAGAGGCTCCGCGGCAGGTGTGAGGCCCCTGCGCCAAAACGCATTCTCGATGTCACCTTTGCTCTGGTCGTCTTCACGTTCGGCTTCCCCGTCCTCTGTCTCATCGCGCTCGCAATCGCGCTCGAGAGCCGGGGGTCGGTGCTGTTCTGCCAACAGCGGGTGGGTTTTTGTGGCCACACCTTCTGGATGTACAAGTTCCGGAGCATGGTCTCGGACGCTGAGCGCGACACGGGACCGGTGTGGGCCTCGGACTCCGACCCTCGGGTCACCCGGGTCGGCGCGATTCTCCGCCGGACCCACCTGGATGAGCTCCCGCAGCTGTTCAACGTGCTCCGCGGCGAGATGAGCGTCGTGGGGCCGCGTCCGGAGCGGCCGGCGCTCGTGGATCGCCTGTCGCGGCTGGTACCCGGCTACGACGATCGCTGGGCCGTGCTCCCCGGAATCACTGGGCTGGCCCAGGTGCGTCACGTCTACGACCAGTCCACCAAGACCGTCCGCCAGAAGCTTCGCTATGACCGCTGCTACATCCGGCGGCACGGCAGCTTCTCCCTGGATCTGAAGATCATGGCCGCAACTGTCGCCTTGATGCTTGGCGCCGGTCCGCGGAAGCCCACTCCAGTGACCGCGCTGCCAACGCCGCGCTCGCTGACGGGTAAGGAGGCATTGAGCTAGCCATGAAATGGAGAGGGATCGGGAAGATCGGCGGAGAGGCGGCTTGGAAGCCCCTCCCGATGTTGGTAGATCGCGCCGCCATGGCGGTGCTGTCGCAGCAAGTGTGCACGACGATCTCGATGCCTGCCTGCATTCGGGCCGCGCTGATCGCGACGGAGATTGGAGCCTCGCACGGAACATCGCACGGAGCCTCGAACGGAAACGGCACCTCGAATGGCTCCTCCAACGGGGCTTCTCCACCCATTCAGATCACGTTGCGGGGAGGGTTGGTGATTGGAGGGCTGGGGGTCGAGCTCATCTTCCGGAGCCGGCCCAAGCGTCCCTCGGGATTTCCGCGCGACGTGACCACGAAGGCGACGCTTCTCCCTGGGGGGCAAGCGCTGGAAATTCATGACAAAACGACCCGCGCCAAGATTGGCGGCGATCCCGCCGCCTGGATTCAGATCCGCGATGGCGAAGGGGTGCCCCTCACGGACCAGGTGTACGTGGGCCGGCTCGGCAAGGGTCCCTGTCTTATGGACCCGACGTTCTCCTGTCTCGTCACCGCTGAGACGTACGTCTCCCCGGTCGGAATCTCAGCGCCCGCGGAGTCCGACCTGACGCTAACCGGCGAGTTGAGCTTCGATCGAGGGCTCACGCTGCGCGTGGTTCTTCGCCGGCGGGAAGGACCGCTGTGGTGGGGACGTCGCCCCGACGCGGTCCTGGACTTCGACCTCGTGAGCGCCGGCCACATGGTCCATTTCCCGGCGCAGCCGATCTGGACGGGAGAGAGCGTGGGTACGCTCCGGTCCCTGATCTTCCTGGATGGCGAGGGGGAGCCGATCGGGAACGAGCACATCTTGAAGCCGACCGTCGCGCTCCAGTAACCCGCCGAGGCTATTTCCGGCGAGGCGTCGAGGGCGTCTCCGCCGAACCGGTCCAGGGCCCGATTCTCAGCACTCCATCTTCAGGAGCGTCCGGCGCGATTTCGGTCACCATCTGGATTCGCGCCGGATCTCCGATCACCCGACCCGACAATGCCAGGACGGCGCGGTTGCCGAGCGTCGTCGCCTGATCCAGCGAGCGCGCTCCCACCGTCACGCGTATCGGATCGCGCGTCTGGGCCGACTGGTTCAGCCAGGTGGCGACCTCGAGGAAGATCGGGGACGTTTCCTTGCCTGCACGCGAGCCCGGCCCATAGCTCGTGCCGCCGTTCTCGGAGGGCACGAGGTCGCGTCCCGACATCGCCAGCATGGCCCCGGCCGGGGTGTCCGAACGGTACGCCGACACGTTGAACCCCTGACCGACGAAGCTCCGCTTGTTCCCGGCGCGGTCGTGCGCCTCGAAGACGTACGAGTAGGTCAGTCCCGGCGTCACCAAGGCACCCGACTTCGTCCGGCCGTCCCAGGCGATCTCCTTGGGAGGGTCGCCCGTTCCATCGAATGAGGCGACCGTCTGGCCCCGTGAGTCCGCCACCAAGAGGCGCCAACGGACTGCGCCCTTCACCGCCGGGTGGAATACGGCGACGGATCCCGTCGCGAATTTCCGGAGCCAGGGCTTGGCGACATACGGCGAGTGCTCCTGGGCGGAGAGCGCGATCAGAGGCGTGGACAGCTCGGGCCTCGTGCGGTTCAGCACGTCCAGGGCGGTGCCGCGGGTCAGCCCCGGCACTTCCTCGGGATCGAGGTCCAGCTTCAGCTCGGGGCGCCCGAAGTCGATGTGCACGCGGTCTTCGCCCTCGACGGTCATGGAGCGGAACTCGGTTCCCGCCTGGCCCGCGCGGAGCGTCATCGAGGAGTCCGACGTGGCCGCGGCCGGAGCGGGCTTCGCGGCCGGAGCGGGTTTCGTTGCCGGAGCGGGCTTCGCGGCGGCGAGCGTGGCCATCGCGAGCAGGACGCCCAACGTTCTCCCACCGATCCGACCGATGCCCTTTGGTCTCGAATTCATGGCTCGCCTCCTCTATCCCGCGTCCCGCAGGCGGTACCGGAACGTGATCATGCCCCACTGCTCGCCCGACTGACCGGGACCGAGCGGCTTGAAGCGCCAGGCGCGGAGCGCCGTGCGCGCGTTCTCGTCGAAGTCCTCGAACCCAGCGGTCTTCTGAACCAGGATGTTCTCCTTCACGCCGCCGTCGGCGCGGACCACGAAGTAGAGCGTCACGGCGCCCTCGACCGCGTCGTGCTTCGCCCATTCGGGGTAGGCGGGCACGCCGTAGGAGAGAACCGGGCGGTCCGCGATCGGACCCGTGATGGAAGCGCCCGCGACCGTGCGCCGGGCCGTCGTCTCCGAGCTTCGCGCCGGCTGCGGCGTCTCCTCGACGTGACGCGGCTCGGCAACGGTAGCGAGCGTAGGCGCCGATCCGTTGCCGCCGCGCGCGAGCGGGAGCGGGGGGCCTTCGCCTCCGCCGCCACGGCTCAGCGCCATGGGAGTCCCGATCCCCACTCCCGACGAGATCGTAGCCGGCGAGGTCCCGAACAGCGAAGCGGGGGTCTTGGAGGGAGTGATGGCCGTGCCCGGCCTCTCCTCCTGCTGCATGGCGGCCAGCCGCGCCTCGAGGCGGTCCTGGAATGCCCAGCTGGACTGCCGGTCCGGCTCCATTTCCTGCTTGGAGGCCCTTCGCATGAAGTGGATCTCGCTGACGGCCTTCTTCGACGCCGCGACCTCGGGAATACCTGGCGCCGGAGCCGCGGCGCCCGCAGGGGGTGCCAGGTCTCCGGGCTCGATCAAGGTGATCTCGGTGATCGGCGTGAGCTCCGGCGCCGGGACGTGACGGAAGAGGAGCCAGAGAACGAGGAGCGCATGGGCCACGAGGCTCACGCTCATCGTCCATCGGGTGCGTGTCCGGGTCGAGTCAAGATCCAGCCGAAGGGTCCCTGCGGTCATCGCACGTCCTCCGTGCGCTGGCGCGTGGCGATCGCGAGGCGCTTGGCCCCGTCCGCCTTGGCCTGGTGGAGAAGGCGGCGAACCGCCGAGTACGGCGCGCCGGAATCCGCGCGGACGACGACGAGAACGTCCTCGTTTCCGCGCTGGGAGAGCCTCGAGCGAAGGTAGCGGTCGAGATCCTCGCTGGAGATGACCTTGTCGTCGACGGCCAGCCGGCCCGTCGAGGAAAGCGTGATGCTCACGTTCCGCTCGTCCTCGGCCTCGCGGGTGCGCGCCTGGGGCAGATCCACCGGCAGGTCCGCAACGGAGAGAAGAGGTGCCGTGACGAGCAGGATGATGACCAGGACCAGCGCCACGTCGATGATCGGCGTGACGTTGACCTGAGTGATGACGTGATAGGGCGCGACCTGGCGACGCGAGCGCAAATCAGCCTCCGATCACCGCGACCTGCGATGCGCCGCAGTGCTTGGCCTCGTCCAGGACCGACACGAAGCTTCCGTGCGGCACGTTGTCGTAGCAGCGGACCACGACCGTCTTGGTCGCGCTCGCCGCGAGCAGCGGCCGGAGCGTTTCCGTCAGTCCGGATCTCCGGATCAGACTCCGGTTCACGATCACGCTATCCGGAGAGACCACCGTGATCTCGATTCGCTCCGTGCGCACCTTCTCGGCGGAAGCCTTGCCGCTCGTGGCGGCGTTCCGGACCAGAATTCCAGACTGGAACGCCATGGGGGTCGTGATCATGAGAATGACCACGAGCACCAGCGACACGTCGATCAGGGGCGTCATGTTCACCTCGTGGATCCCTTCGGGGACCCGCTTGCCTCGCGTGTATCGGCGCACGAGCCCCCCTTACGCGGCGCGCGTCGAATGACGGGACGCGCTCCGGTGTGTGGACTCGATGCGAAGCGTGCGCGCATGGTTCTCGGCGACCGTCAGCAAGGTGCCCATCTGGCGCACGAAGTGGTTGTAGAGCATGACCGCCGGGACCGCGACGAGAAGTCCGGCCGCCGTCGTGAAGAGGGCTTCCGCGACGCCCGCTGCCACGACCGAGGGTCCGGCAGACCCGGTCCGCGCCATGTCATGGAAGGCGCGCATGATTCCCCACACGGTTCCCAGAAGCCCGATGAGAGGCGCCGTGTTGCCCATCGTGCCCAGGAATCCCAGATTCCGCTCGAGCGCCATCCGCTGCTCGCTCAGGACGATCTGGAGCTTCTCCTCGGCAGCTTCGGACGGCAGGTCGGAGCTCCGGAGCATCTCGGCCGCGACCGGGCCGAAGGGATGCTGGCTCGCCGCGCAGACCCGGACGGCTTCTTCACGGTTCCCGCCGCGCAACGCCTTCAGGGCCGTGGCCAGGGAGTTGTCTGGATTCCCCCGGCGCTTCGTGAAGTAGAACAGACGCTCCAGCGCGAACCCGACCGTGAGCACGCTGCACAACGCGATTACCACCATGACCGGACTCGAGCGCATCGCGCCGATCCAGTCGAAATTCTCGAACATGGACGGACTCCTTTCGTGAATCGGTTTCGGGATTACCGCTTCTTTGTGACTGGCTGAAGCTGGGACGCGCGCCCCTTGGCGAGCGTCGCCAGCTCTTGATCCTGAGCGTTGCGCGCGATGTCGAGGTAGGTGTCGTACGCCTTGGCGAAGCTCTTCCTGGATTCGTAGATCGCGGCGCAGCGGGTGAGCGCCGAGACCCGGAACGCGTTCTTCCGTTCGGTCGAGGCCCCCGCCTGGAGATACGCGCGGAGCGCGCCGTCCAGGTCGCCCAGGGCCTCGCGGCAGCGGCCCAGCCGGTACTCCGCCTCCACCGCGAGCGACTTCGAGCGTGCCGCCGAGGCCGCAGCTTCGAAGTTTCGCTCGGCCTCCTTCAAGTTTCCGGTGGATTCGTCCATATCGCCCAGCTGGAACGCGACGTCGGCGGCCCGCGGATCGTTCGGGGTCTCCACGCGGAAGCGCTCCAGGGAGGCGCGAGCCTCATCGGACTGGCCGAGCACCTTCTGGCACAGGGCGAGGTTGTACCGCGATGCGGATTTCATCTCCGTGGAGAGGCTCTCCTCGAGCACGCGCGTGAACGCAACCGCCGCCTGCGCGTATTCCTTGGATTCGAACTGCATCAACCCCAGGCGGAACTCGACGGTGGAGCGGAGGTCGCTCTCGGCGAACAGGGACAGAAACTGCTCGTACGAGAGCCGCGCTTCCGCTGCGGATCCGCTCCGCGCGTAGGAATCCGCGAGAAGGAACTGGGCCTGGTCGGCGGCCGAGTAGCCCGGGAACCGGCTCACGACGCGCCGGAAACCCTCGGCGGCCTCCGGATACTGCTCCTTCTGGTAGTGCCGCTTGGCGATCTGGAACTGCGCGTCCGCCGCGAAGGCGCTCGAGGGATACTTCTCGATCAAGGTCTCGAGGACTTCGGAGCCCTTCGCCGTCTGTCCGAGGCGATAGAGCGAGAGCTCGGTCCCTCGCTGAGCCTCGCGCGCGGCCGGGCTGCCCGGATACTGCTCCTGCGTCTTCGTGAACCCCGCGAGGGCCGCTGCGTCGTTTCCGGCGTTGTACTCGCACTGCGCCAGCCGAAGCGTGGCGAGCGCCGCCACGTCCGTCGACGCAAAATGCTCGAGGAGCCCCGCGTAGCACCGCTTCGCTTCCGCGTAGCGCTGGGCCATGAAGTAGAGGTCTCCCGCGCGGGCCCAGGCCCGTTCCGCGATGGGCGCGTCCGCGCTGTCCCGCACCACGGCCTCCCACTGGTCCACGGCGTCTCCGGCGCGGTTCAGCCGCGCATAGCTGAGCCCCGCCTGATACCGGGCGGAGAGGCGCTCCGCGTGGGTGGGGAATCGCTTCAGAAACAGTTCATACGTGGCCGCGGCGTCCCGATAGCGCTTCTGGTTGAAACGGTAGCGGGCGATGTCCAGGAGCGCCCCGCTCACGACCGGACTGTTTCCGGACGCGCCGAACACGGCGACCAGCCGCTCTTCCGAGGCGATGGCGAGGCTGTCGTTGCCCTGCCGGGCGTAGGTCCACGCGAGGAGCTTCGTGGCCGAGGCGCCGATCGGGTGGCCGGGGAAATCACGCGTGAGCCGCTCGAGCGTGCCCTGGGCCTCCGCGTAACGGCCCTGGGCGGCGGAGGCGTCGGCGTCGATCAGGAGCGCCCACGCGCGCCACGGAGAGCGGCTCGGCGGCATGCGCTGGAGCAGGAGGTGCGGCGCACCCGCGAGCTGACCGATGTTGCCGGCCTTGTGGTACGAGTACTCGAGCAGGCAGAGCGATGCGTCCACCAGCTCTCCGAGATCCGGCGACGCGAAGGTGAGCGTCGAGGTGGCGGAGTCGCTTCGCGTCGCGTACCGGTCGAGCACGATCTGGAAATAAGGGGCCGCGGCCATGGGACGGTTCTGCGAGAGGAGCCCTACGCCCGCAAGGTACGCGGCCGCGGGAGCCTCGGGCTCCAGCGGATAACCTGATACAACGGTCTGGTAGGTTCCGGTCGCATCCGAGCCTCGGCCCATCGCGTCGAGGCAGCGGGCCACCCGGTACTGGGCGCTCGCCGCCACGGAATGCTGGAAGTACGACGTGAGCACGCGGTTCAGCTCCACGATGGCTTCCGCGTACTTCTTCTTGCCGATCAGCGACTCGCCGATCAGGAACTGCGCCCGCGCGGCGACGTCGGTGCCGGTGCGGCGCGCCACGATTCCGCGCAGGAGCGTGAGCGAGGAATCGATCGAGCCCGCGAGGTAGGTCGCGCCTGCCGCGCGAAGCTCCGCTTCGGCGCGCACGCTCTCATCGTGCACCTTCTGTGCGGCGCCCGCGAATTCCTCGGCCGCGCTCCGGTAGTCCTTCGCCCTGAGAAACGCGTCCGCCTTGGCGAGGATCGCGAAGTCTCGAAGCTTCGATTCGGGATAGCGGTCGGCGACGTCCTGAAAGGCCGCCGCGGCACGGAGGAGCGAGCCCGAGCCAAGGAAGCAGAGGGCGCGCAGATAGATTGCCGCCGCGCCGGAGGGTTTCGGCCCCAGGACGGCGAGCGCCTCGACCGGCTTGCCCCGCTGGTAGAGGACGGTGGCCTGCGCCAGGAGGACACGAGGATCGACGGCGTACCAGCCGCGCGCCGCGGTCAGAGCGGTGAGTGTCTTGTCCGCGACGGTGGGATCTCCGCGGCGGAGCGCGTTCCAGGCCAGGGCAAGCTCCGCCTCGCCCAGGAGCGGGCTCTGCGGATAGTGCCCCTTCCATTCCATCCAGGCCTTCGCGGCCTCGGCGTCCTTGCCCGCGGCCTCGGTCGCCTGGATCGCGGCGAAGGCAGCATCATCCTCGAATGGAGTCTTCCCCAGCCCGCCTTCCGCCTGACGGAATTCGTCCTGGGCCTCCCCGTAGCGCCCGAGCCCGAACCGGATCTCACCGGACAGGAACCGCGCCGCGGCCTGCTCGTCGTCCGTGCCGCGCTGGATCGCGCGTTGGGTGATCTGAAGCGCTCCCTCCAGGGCCGCGGTCCGGTCGGCGCCGGCGAGGAGCCGGGCCGATTCGAAGCGAAGTCCGGCTTCCTGGAGTACGACTCCGGCCGACTCCTCGGCGGGCGCATTCTTCGCGCCGGCGGGCGGATTCTTCGCGCCGGCGCACGCCGGGGCCGTGAGGCCGCCCACGAGGAGCGTCCCCGCGAGGCAGAGGAGCGGGAGACCGAGCCGTCTTACGATCCGCGTCATCATCCGTGGCTCCGCGTTCATGGGGTTATGGCTGGATCGGGATCACCGGCACGGACCCCTGCGGTCCGCCCGTCGAGATCTCGACGGTTTGCGCGGGGCTCAGGACCTCCCGGCCCTCCGCGTCGTGCACCATGAGTTGATAGCGATAGACTCCATCCGGAAGCGGCATGCCGCTCTCGTCCTTGCCGTCCCACATGAGATGCGCGGGAGGAATTCCCTTGCCGCCGAATTTCCGGACGACCTGGCTCGTCTTGTTGACGAGCGAAAGCTGCCAGTTGTCCGTGTCGGCCTTGGTGCGCGACCCGAGCGAGATGTTGGTGACCGCGTTCTCGCCGGTCGGCGAGAAGACTTCCGGCTCCGCCTTGGCGCTCGCGTAGAAGCCGCCGAACCGGTACGAGACGCCGATCCGGTGGATCATGCCGAGCGGGTGGTCGGAGACGCCGTAGTCGAACTGGTAATGGCCGGCGGTGCGGTAGCTGAATCCACCGCTCGGGCGCTGGTC
>Ga0137394_10004132_pt1 | contig 10987 bp, 11 predicted proteins | sample czobulk116metaG_FD_108278 | JGI IMG/M metagenome (GOLD analysis project Ga0137394, IMG submission 108278) | Vadose zone soil microbial communities from Angelo Coast Range Reserve, California, USA - czobulk1.16 metaG | ecosystem: Environmental > Terrestrial > Soil > Vadose zone | place: USA... | reverse complement strand
GCACTTCGGTCAAGGATCTGCCGGCACGAATGGCACTGGATTCCAGCTCCTCGTTATCATCATCACGGAATTGTTCGCTGTATCCCTCGGCCAGCTAATCGCGTCCATTTCGCCGAGTATTCAGATCGCTGGCCTCTTCACAACGCCAATCCAGGTCATCCTTTCTAACGTGTGTGGAGTAACAATCCCTTACCCCGCACTCGCCAAGTTTTGGAGATCCTGGTTGTACCAACTGGACCCCTTCACTAGAATGTTGGCCGCGATGTTGTCAACAGAGCTCACGTGCGTAAATGCGCCGCTCCGGTATCTAGTTCACTTGACTAATTTATCTCCAGCGGGCTGAAGATTACATGCAAGGCGGACGAATTCGCAGTGTTCGACGCACCATCTGGCCAGACGTGCGCGGCCTGGGCAAGCGACTTCGTGAACGCCATTGGAGGGTACCTTGACAACCCGAATGATTCCGCGGGATGTAGGTACTGCCAGTATAAGGTGAGTGACGTAGGAAAGGGACTTCGTGTGCTTGACTGACCTCATTGAAGGTCGGTGATGAGTTCTTCCTTCCGCTCAACATTCGATATTCGCAACGCTGGCGTGATGTGGGAATTTACTTCTGCTTCTTCTGTACGTTTCTCCGCGTGTCCGCGGTCCATGTATCTGATTACACCCCTTCCCCAGTGTTCAATTTCGTCGCTACTATCAGTAAGTGACACCTACTCCTAGCCCATCACACCGCTGACTTGTTAATCGCAGTTGCTTCACGGTATCTTCGTTTCGCCCGGCGGTAGATCATCGATCGATGCCTCATGCATCATGTCTCTCTTTTACCCAACGAACGGCCATGCCATAATCTTCACGCCCTCATATGACCAGTGCTTATGATTTGGGACATTACTACATAATTCGGATTTGTTTTCGCATTCATTTGTAGACACCGGAAGTACATTAGTTCACTATAGTCAGGCCTAGAGTTACAGCGTCTGCGACTACTACCTTGTCTATACTCAAAATTCCCACTGCTGCATCACCTGTATCTCTTTATCTTACACCCTAGCTATCGATGGCGTCCGCGCCCACTGGCAATCGTGAATATCGACCTTGAGGGTCAACTTGAACATCATGATCATGTCTCACTTTGTCCAGGTGCATTCCCCGTCTTTGTTCTTTCTTTGCAAGTGCTTATTGTTTCTAGAGGGAGAAACGGGAGGAAGTGGGGCATTACTATGAGAGGAGTATCCGTCCGGGTCAGTCCGAGACGAAGAGCGACCCAGGTCAACCTTTGTCGGTACCGAACAACCAAGACATCAACCCAGAATCTTAAGATCAGGGGGATCAGAGGTGTATTGGGGCAACAACCAACCGTATATTGCACCCAGTCGCAGTCGCCTTATAGGCCCGCAACTGTGGAACTATTTACCTATGTAAAGTGTGTTCCGCCAGTCGAACAATTATTACATCATGTGCATTAGGTATACGGCCACCCATTTGGGTATGGACTCGCGCGTGTACTAACCATTCCCGGACCGTTCTGTCCGAGTGCACGCATATCAGATCTATTGATCTGGCGCGATCCATTCTAACACAGAAGCGCAATCAGTTGTACCACAGGATGAAGGTGCGACTCGTGTTCCCTCGTCTTGTATCTGTCAAGTCAGATAACCCATGTTATCACTTTCATCGACAAGTAGGACAGGGGGGAAGCACTGCAGGACCTCCACGAGAAACAGCCCCACACGTGTGTTGGAACGACTCAGAGTTTGTTAAGCCACCAACTCCGTCATTGCCATCACCTATAGAATCGCCAATCACAAGTCTGTATACACCATGTGGCTGGGAATGATGCACCCATCAGCTGATGCAAACATACACAAGCAGGTCTTGATGATCAGCCTACCGACGTTGCCCTTCAAGTTGACAGTAGCCCTGATCCAGAACTTGAAGAAAGGCGCATGATTGGGGACTTTGACGGAAGTGCTAACGCACTCTGGACGCTTTACGGAAATGAAGCAAAGAGCCATGACGAGGTCCGAATTCAAACGTTGAAAAGAAGACATGGACGGTGTCCTTATATTCGTCTGGTCATGTTTTTCCCCTGCCTACGGGCTCAGTCATGCTGATTCATGGCGACACAGGCTGGTTTATTTTCTGCCGCCCTCACCGCATTCATACTTGACAGTAAACAGAACTTGAAAGCCAACCCGCAAGAACAAATGGTGTACTGTCTCTAACAGAACGTCGCCATCCTCGATCAGATTTCCCCGCTTTCCCCGCTTTCAGACCATCGGCCTCCGAAATCCGCGTGAATGCCTTCGGTTCATGTCCCTCATCTTCGATCTTTCTTCAGCCCTTCTTGCGACCCTTGTCCAGCAATGGGTTCGTGATTACATGCACGCCTTTCCACGGTACAGCGACCCGCTGAAGAGTGCGCGACTTCGACAATACTTGCATGAAGGATCAGAAAGACGGTACATGCCCGTCGTTGCGGGGCTTTGCGAATTTGTCTTGAACATCAATACAACTGTTGGTCTAAGCACCATAGTTCCCATCGGCATCACTGGTTTGCTGTATATCTCCACGACATGCATGTGCACCAGTCATATATCCGCAGTCGCCATACCAGAATTCATTTTCTGGCCTTATCTGGTATATGATCCAGCAATTTGGTGGCCGTGGAAGAGCGAAATCCCGGTTAAGGGTTCGCGCGGCAACGAGTTCGCGTGCACCCGGGTCTTGTGCGAGAAGGAGGAGGGAAGGAAGAAGGAGAAGAAGGAGGGAGGGAGGGGAGGGGAGGCCGACGGGAACGGCTTGGGATAGACAGGGTACGACTTGAGGGGGGAATACAACGGCGACTGCGAGACTGCGAGACTGAGAACGACTGAGAAAGAGACTGAGAACGACCGAGACAAAAAGGGAGAAAGGCCCCTCAAACCGACGAGCGCGCTACTACGACTCTCTTGGCTCGGTTTGGCGTCGTCGGTGGGCGGTGGAATACGGCGGGGACCCTCTCGTACGACCGGCGAGATGTCGTACGGCTCTCTCGGCTTCGGTTTGACGTCGAACGCGCGGACGAGAGGGGGAACGCGCGGAGGAGAGAAGGGGGGGAAAGTCTGGCCTGCAGCTGCCTGGTCTTTCGACGAGGCGACGGCACGGCTTTTATATCACAACCTAGCTACACTCACATGCACACCCTACTTGTGTACTAGTCCTCTCCTCTGACTGATCCGGAACGCATGGGCGCGCGACGCGAGGCGCGAGGAAGGGGCACGACGAGTGCTCGAGGCAGGAGGCGAGCAGGTTAGCCGAGCGCCCGTACACGCGGCGTCGGACCTGTCGCTCGGCTGTCGGACGCAGTCAGGCGAGAGGGGGGCGTGCTGGTGCAAGGCCGGCGCACGCGCCGTCCTTACACCGTCGATACAAGGATCGCGACTCCAATGGAACTTCGAGACCTGTGAGCTCGAGCATGGCCCATGGACAGATGCAACTTGCGATGGAAGAGACAGAAGATCGAAAGGAGCGAGATGGACGAGCGATCCGATACCTGATTTCCAACAATGACAGAAGATGGCAATCCCTGGCTCATTTAACAGCGCCTGGGGTGCGGAGGTATGGAATAAAGTTTCGAGCCCGATAAAAGAGTACAAGTCAGGACCAGCCTTCACTAGCTTCACTCTCGATCACTCGTCTCGTTGGAAAGCGCACTCTCAACGACGATCATGCCAATACGGCCCGTCGGCCTCACCCCCTTCTGCCTCACATCAGCCTAACTTTTATTCGCACTCCACTATTGCACATATGCAAGGAGAGGACACCATTCACATGCTCAGCGCACGTGTTGCCCATGTGCTGGAGACATGCAAAAAATCGTGGGCTTTTCGCCAGTGATGAGGTATGGCGGAGACGTACGCATGCATGTGTCGAGACCACAGCATCGTTTGTATGCTGTGCGGGTGCCGAGCTTGGACACTTTGGAGACATGTTTGAGCTCCTAGTAGATATTATATTGGCTGGGATCAAAACGTGCGCAGATCATCTTTGGTGGGAAAGGACCAGTCATTCGTGATGTGCGCTGGACTTGCCTTTCACTCGTAGCCGTTCGACCATGGGGACCTGCAGTCCTTTGCGAGACACAACTCGCAGTTGCTTCGAGGACGGGACAATGTCGGCGAAACACAAACCCCGACGTGTGTTGAGAGATCGAGTAAAGGACTCGGAGGTCCTTCGTAATCACGATCAAGATATCAGCAGAATGATCCTTGGGCATCCGGCTCCGAGTCCGACTACCCAACCCTATATCGTAGACGAGTTTTTGGCGTTTCTAGGCAACATTCTTGCCGGACAGACAGGACCACACATCGACGACGTCGTGCGGCAGCTTCGTGCCTTCCCGACTCACCTACCTCGTCACGCTCTTTCAGTCAAGGTGTTGAATACTATCACCCGGACACGGGCATCATCTTCTTAGCCTCCCCATCGACACCCAGTATTCTGTACAGTTTATGCCTTCCCATTATATGGTACCCCCAGATAGCAAAGAATTATTTTGCGCCATTAGGACGTCTGTGCGCCATACCAAGTCCCGGCTCCACTACTAATAGTGACCCTTCCATTTTTTTGAGCCAGCCCTGGCGTGCTAGTCCAGGCCAGGGGGACTTGTTATTGTATGATCGGAAGTGTTGTATCCCTTCTCGAATGAGCATCGCAATCATGAAACGAGACTGTCCTTTCTTGATACCAAACTATGATACTTTGGCGAGCCGATGCAGACAAGACAAGTTAACGAGTTATGTAAAAAAAGGATTGTGGATATTAGTGAGGACGGACAGTGTAAGTGAACTTGAAGCTGACTGAGTGCGTAGATGAAAAAAGGAAATTTAGCATGTGAATTCAAAGGAACAGATAAACCAAAACGAGGGAGGAAGACAAGGAGAGATGGACGACGATGACAGCGACAAGGACAAGGACAAGGACAAGACAAGAAAAACATTATTAGATATACAATCATGCGGGGCCAATTGCAACTCCTATAAATGAGCACTCGCACTTAGCGACGCGAACCGCTCGCAGGGGCAGCCGCCCTCGGACGCAATACGCGCCCCGAGCCATTCCCACCGCCATTCCGCTCCGTCGGAGGCAACGCGGCGTTCTGCTGCTCCCTGCCCTGCGCCGGACTGCGCCTTCCGCGCTTGGCCGCGGGCGGATGCGGTTCCACCTCCATAGCGGCATCGTCCGAGTCGGCGCTCTCCCGGCCACCACCCATCGCGACGTCGACGGGCGACGATCCGCCACCGGGGCTCTCGGGCCGACGTCGTTTTCCCGCGTTCCCGCTGTTACGGTTGACCGAGGGTGGCGTGGAGCCCGACGCCACGGGCTCGGCTTCGGCTTCGGCGGCTTCTTTTGGGGCGGCGTGAGCTTCGGCTTCGGCTTCACGCGCAAGGACGTTTGAGCGTCGCTCGAGTGGAAGTGGACGCCGCGTGCCCGCTTTTGCAGGTGAGCTGATGTCAAGCAAGCCCACGCCGGGCATGTCGTCGGAGGATGGTGCCGCGGAGAGCATCGACGCGTCGCCGTTCGCGCTGATATTATGGTCGTCCTCGGGGATTACTGAGAGCTCTGACACGTCGCTAAGACTATTTCCTGTCATTGTAGGCGAGTGTGCTGTGCCACTGCCGCTAGCACCTGTTGCGGAAGAGTCCAGCCATGGGTGACGGAGAGCATCGGTGAGTGACATGCGCTTTGTTGGGTCGACTTCAAGCAGACAACGAATGAAGTCTCGCGCTGTCAACATATCACAATGTCAATCCTCGCCCACGATGACAAATCCCAGGGATCGATCACGTACCGGCTGGGCTCACACGGAGCTCATGGAGCATGCTCCAGCTGATTTTACGTTCGGCGATTCGCCGTCTTATGTTGGTTTCGTTCTCGTCTTCAATGAACGGGCCAGTGTTCGTCAACCTGTCGGATACCGTTCCGTGCATGTGAGCAAACCAGTCTGCGGACGAAGCGAGGTGCGTACATAGAGAACACGATGACGCCAACAGACCAACTGTCGACTAGATGGTCGTAACCCCTGCCTCGCGCACCTTCCATAACAACCTCGGGCGCTAGGTAATTGGGCGTCCCACACATCGTCTATTAAAGGGTGGGAGATTGTGGGTGTCAACTCTCATTCTGGCAGCTGGCGCGACAAAAAACCGGCAGGCGAACGCACCCTGAGCATCGTTAAACTGTCAACCGCTTTGGCGAGGCCAAAGTCGGCCACTTTGACAACTGGTGGATCGTCCGTTGTTAGAAGCACGTTCTGCGTAACCCAATCAATCATCGTCAGACGAGTCAAGTGAAAAAGTCGCGACGACGAACCTCAGGCTTGAGATCCCGATGAGTTATGTCTTTGGAGTGGACGTACTGCGGGCGTGTGACGTTAGCGTTCGAAAGATAGCATAGGGTGTTTGGGGGCGAGACAAAGCGTACTGAAAGTGCAGAACACATCTGATGGGTGATGTGCTGGGCCATGGGCTCGGACAGCCCGTTGTGAGAGAGTATATAGTCCAGAAGATCTCCCCCTTCTACGTATTCCAATACCAGGTCTACGAGAAGCAGCCGTGTCAGTCTACTCGCAACACGCCCCAAAAATTAATCGAAATAGAGCATAAAATTCTCACAGAAATCATGACCTCCTTGCTCGGGAACGAACGTCTCCCGGAGCCGACAGATATTGGGATGGTCGAGCGTCTCCAGGATACCGACTTCCCTCGCAAGACTCGCGAGTTGGTTGCTGTTACTCTGATTGTTCTGTTCGCCTCCTTGTTCATTATTGTTCGCGCGGAGCTTCTGCGCGTGGATGATCTTGACGGCCCACCACTCTCCCGTATCGCGTGCCATCGCCTTCATCACCGTCGCGAACGTGCCGCGACCGAGCTCGTGCGCCATGTCGTAGAGCGCGTGGATGCCCGTCAGCTCCACCGGCGCGAGGTGCCGGTAGATGAAACGATAATCCTCGAGCGGGTTTTGCTGTTGCATAGGCGAGCCGAAAGCGATCTCATTTCCGTCTCGCAGGATGCGTGACTGTCCTTTGGCGACGCGTACTCCATTGATCTGTGCATGTGAGTGTGAGCGTAAGTGTGTGCGCGCACACGCGTTATAACGCGTGTGGCTTTGAGGGATAGACGGAAGGGGGGAGTGCGAGAAGTGCGAGAGCAAAGGACACGTACCCAAGTGCCGTTGGTCGAGTTATCGAGGACAACGACCATGGAATGACAGTCATCGCGTCCGTCCCATGTGATCTGGCAATGATTGTAACCTGCATGCCCAAACGCACCCGCACATGTGTCATGAGCACGGAAAGAGGGAGAGAAAAGAATCCGCACTGATCCGCATGCCCTCAAGCTGAATGTCGTTGTTCAAGCCTCGGCCGATGGTGATTATCGGGTTTGTCTTCAAGAAGTCGACGCGACGTATCGTAGAATTACAGGGTTGTAGACAACCGAAGAACGGTCGATCCACGGGGTGGACATCACTGAGGTAGAAGTTCTGGGATGCCTGCTGCGTCGCGCCCTGCGTCTCCCCCGCGTAATCGTGCTCTCCGGGAGCCATTGCTGAAAAGGGCGTGTCCATCGATCGTTCGCGTTTCGTTCTGGGGGGTACGAGTTGGGGGTGGTGTGTTTGGCTTAAAGTCGCGTCTGTCTGTGACTTTATGAAACGACCGAGTGGCTTTGCCTTTGCATGACGTTACCTTTTTATGTATCGATTGACTTGGGTTGTTTGGGGCCTTGGAAGGACAGAGTACGGTAATTGTTATTGAAGGGACGAGGGGGAGGACTACTGTAGTGGGTTGTGGCGAGAGTTTGCGTGGGAGGATGTTGAGTGGCGGTGGTCCTTTGATACAATTGAGGGTCTGGGAGATGGGAGATAATAAGACGGCGACGATGCCGCCCTTTCAATACGAGCGGGATGTTTTATAGCCACCCAGGGATGTGGACGGTGGTTGGATCGAAGCGACGGCGATCAAAGCAATTTCATCCGTCGGAGACAAAAACACCAAAACGAACAAAGCGGGATCCACATCCCAAAATATGGGGAAAAAGTATCGATTTACGGCAGATATACAGTACAAATAAACTGTGTGGCATTCTATGAAGATATCTCCGAAACAAGCAGACGGAAATTGTGTTGTGTGGAAGTACGAGCTCGTCTATTTGCACGACCGCGTAGTTGCCCTGAGAGCTCAGCGCTCAGGTCAATGTTACCCGTCCTTGGCTCGGGTCGAAGGCCGACCTCCCCGATAAATTCCCGCTAAAGTAGTCAAAACGCTTTCCAGTTTAAAGTTGACTGACGGGTAGGTCCCCGTCCGCACCGGGAGGTACAGTAATGAATGACGTGGGCGCGTCAAACCCACCAATCCACATTGCGATATCAATCTCGTAAGTGACCAGGTCGCACCTTCATCGACGTCCTCAAAATTGACGTCCAAGGGGTATCAAAACACGCACTGTTGGGCTTCATGGGTAAATTGAGTGCTCAAGTATGTTCCTATTAGCGCTCTGCTGGTATCCGTCAATTCTCTAAACGCCCATGGTTTTGAAATGGGCCTTGGCGCCTGCGCCCTGGATCGTCCCTATTGATGAAAGAGGTAAGTCCGGAAGGCCGGGGCACTGACCCAAGCCACAGACCACTTTGCCGCTCCCAGGGTTCCAATACAGTCGGCTCTGTTGACTCCGTCATATCATAATCGTAGGATGATCACAGAGTACTTGTATGTACTCCTGCAGAGGACCCTAGGCTCACAAAGGCAACTTGCTAGACCAAAAGAGTTTGGATCACTACAAAACATGTACTTACACTGTCCTGGATTATGACTGAACCAGGTATGATACTCTCGATTCCACGCGGGCACTGAGAGGCCGGGACGAAGAAGTTCCTTGGAAGCGGGATAGAGACATGTGGGTAAGGTGGCGCACATCAAAGCATGAGTACGCACATAGGGTACATCGCCGGTCCGTGCGTGGGGTACTGCGACCTTTGACAGTTCATATCAGCCAAAACGTCGTGGAGTCGACGTGGACCTGGTGATCCTGACTTCCTAATCAGTTTCTGACGATCTTTCAAGACCACGGCCAGACACATCAATAACGGGAGCGGGCGGAAGAGAATTATGCCGATTGTGAGGAAGGCGACGGGTACTACAGTAGGAAGGACCGGAGGCGTAACGTGGTGATTGAGGAAGAGGAATGCGGCGCGTCTCTCTTCCCTTGGCGTCTTTCGCAAATTTGGATAGATGACAACGAACAAGCACAGCCGCTCAGCATCGGCGAAATAGTCAACAGTTTCTACACCCAAGCCCAACCAGCCGTGGCTTGCCCCATACGCGGTACCACCTCAAGTGCATTGCGCCCCATACAAACATGTGGAATCATGCCCGAGTGAGGAGCTTGGTGAGGAGGTTCTCGGCTGGTCCGTCGCAAGGGATGCCCCAAAGGGCGCGATAGAAAAGGATTTTTTCCTCGTACATTTGATGATCTGCTCGACACATTAACCAGCGAGACAGGGACGTACTCTCATGCTCTACGTCGTGCGATATTGATGTACATCAAGTTGTGCAAAGTCAGGAAAGGCCGCAGAACAGTCGTCTCGAGGAGACACCATCACCATGGCACGCACTACTACGGTAGTACGAAGCAATCAAGGCGACAACTGCCAGTGCATGACAGTTCGGCAGGTGGACGACGACGGCTCCGTCGGCCCGGGCAGGCGAAAATAGATTATATAAGCACATCAAAAGAGCCGAGTGGGCTCTCAGGCTAACCAATCTAACCTCTAACCGACTGTGAGTGAGCATGTCATGGATCTGTTTGACCCACTGGCGAATAAACTTGTTCGCGATGGAGATCGAGGGGTGAAGGACACACGCTGTTGAGCTTCATGATTGGACCCTTCAAGTTGGACCCTGAGATTGTCGCTCTCCTCGTGTTTTGTCTTTCCCGCCAACGGAGGCTGCCGAGCCGCCCGAACGCGCACTGGCAGGCAGGGCTGAGCCTGAGGCTGTGGGGCTTGCAGTAACTGCAGTGAGTGAGCCCTTGCTTTCAAGTTGGCCTGAATTCAAGTTCTGGGTCGTCGTTTGGTCTCGAGTCCGGCCGCGACTACTCGCCGTTCGACTACCCCTATCGCTGGCAGTATCAAATTGCCGGTTCACACGAGGGAGTTATCATCTGGCCACATGATGAGTACCTTGGCTCCTCGTCGCTCCCTCAGCTAGGCGCCCACTGGCAGAGAGCTGCTGCATGCCATGTACCGTGGCTAAAGATACCCGCTGTGGCAGCAGGGATCGAGTGCAAGAATGGGCAATAGAGAACGATGCAGATAGTGTGGTGGCAAAGACAGTCACCGTGACATCCAGAGTTCGAATGCTATTATTGTATCTCGTCAAAACGAACGCGAACAAAGGAGAATCCACAGAGCTCTTTTGGGCGACAGCGTGTGCGTGTGCGGGGCGGGGCGTAAAGTACAGCGTATACAGTGTCGTTTTTGTTCTATCGGCTGGCGTGTACATCATATGGCCAAGGCCGAGGGCTCTGATCACAGTGATCACCCTATCATATCTGCATGAAAAGGCGCAAGTAGCAACTGCACAAGAGAAGGTTCAAGTTCCTGTTGCAGCTTCGTCTAATTGAACGCATCATTGACGAGCGCGTGGTCACCCCAAATGTTCATAAACGAGTACTTGCAATGAAAAACGCCCCATCAGCCACATCAACACATACAAGACGGCATTCAGAAAGAAACGCACCTCTGTAAGCGTAGGTCCTGCACCGCGATAGATGTTCATGTATACCAAATTTGGCTCTGTCCAGAAAGGTCGCAACCCCGCTGCCTCAAGAGATTCCCACCATTCGACAAAGTAGGCAAAGCGTTCACGACCGTTCCACGTGTGGATCTCCAGTTGGAGTTGGCCGATGGGCAGGGCCTCGTCAGCGTATGCGGTGATGAATGAAGT
>Ga0137394_10004131_pt1 | contig 10987 bp, 8 predicted proteins | sample czobulk116metaG_FD_108278 | JGI IMG/M metagenome (GOLD analysis project Ga0137394, IMG submission 108278) | Vadose zone soil microbial communities from Angelo Coast Range Reserve, California, USA - czobulk1.16 metaG | ecosystem: Environmental > Terrestrial > Soil > Vadose zone | place: USA... | reverse complement strand
GGCCGGGAAACTGCGCTGCGGCAGTGGCGCCTGGTCGATTCTGGGACCGTCCAGTCCCGGAACTGAAACGCGTGTGCACGATCTTCGTTCTCGCGGAAACCCCGCTCGCCTGCGAATGAGGAGCTCGCAGCCCCTCACGTTCCTGCGCCCGACCCTCAGGTAGACCCCTCGCTTGCCGATGCCTGTGGCTCGGTCGACACTGCGACTGACGATCAGTCGAAGCTACACAATTGCTGTGACGCGCATACCGTTCATTACCAGCTCGACGCGTTGAAGCGGCACCTCGCCGGAATGTAGGCGGCTGCTGCACGCCCGAGGGTGAAACGCGGCGCTCCGGTGTCAGCCCTGTCGAAGCACTTCGGCCGCGTCGAGCCGAGAGGCGCGATATGCCGGCACTCCACCCGCGACCGCGGCGACAAACGCCAGGGCCAAAGACGCGCCGACGAGCGTGATCGTGTCACGGGGCTCGAGTCCGTACAGAAGGAACGCGACGAACCGGGCTGCCCACACGCACACGACGGCGCCGGTCACGACGCCGACGGCGACAACGAGTGAGACCCGCATCATGATCAGCCGAATGACGCGCCAGGGCGTCGCGCCGAGGGCCATGCGGATGCCTATTTCCGCGCGGCGGCGGGCGACTGCATATGCGGTCACGCCGTAGAGACCGAGGCCGGCCAGCAGCAGGGCCAGAGCGCCGAAAAAGCCGGCGAGCGTCGCGACGACCCGTTCTCGCGCGAGCGAGTCGCTGATTTGGTCCGCGAGCGGACGGAACGTAACCGTGAGTTGCGGGTTCACGCTCCCGATGCTGGCGGCCACGCTCCTGGCGATCAGAGCCGGCGAGCCAGCGCTCGCGCGGACATTCACGTTGACTGACTCGAGCCCGCGCACGAAGAACGGCTCGTCATGCTGCGCGATCGGTAGATACATCGTGGCCTTGGGCGACTCGCGCAGGCTCACGTAGACGGCATCCGCGACGACGCCCACGATGCGGATCGGGACGTTTGGCGCCGGTTGGACCATCAGGTCGGGCAGCGTGATGAAATGGTCGAGCGGGCTCGCGCCGCTCAGAAATCGCGCCGCGAACGCCTGGTTGACGACGGCCACCGGCTCGGTCCCTACGCGATCGGCCTCCGTCATGTCGCGCCCCGCGATCAGCGGGACGCCGAAGGTGTGGAACCATCCCGGCGAGATCATGTTGCCGTAAACGCGTCGCTCCGCCAGCGCCAGGTCCCGGCCGCCCGACACGTTGATCGGCGGATCGAAGACGAGGTTGCCGACCGGCGTCACCACCGAGAGTGCGGCATCGGCCACGCCCGGCGTGGCGCGCACCGCCTGCCGAACCCGTTCGTAGGTCGGGAGACGCTGCGCCGGCTCGATGATGGCGCGCCGGCTGTCAATCCGCGCTAGCAGGATCCGGTCGCGCGCAAAGCCGAGCTCGCGGGTCGCGAGCGACGTCAACGTGCGCACGAACAGCCCCGCCGCGACGACGAGCACCACGGAGAGCGCGATCTGAGCGACGACGAGCGCATCGGGAACGCCCGCAGGCGCTCCCGCCACGCCTCGGCCGTGTTCGTTCAGTGCGTCGATGGGCGCGACACTCGAGGCGCGCACCGCCGGCATCACGCCGAAGACCAGGACCGCCACCGTGGCAACCGCGATCGCAAAGATGAGCAGCCGCCAGTCGATCGACAGGTCGAGGAAAATTGGCGCATTCTGCGTCGAGAGTTGACCGACCAGCAGCCGGCTCGCCCATGAGGCCACCAACACGCCCGAGGCTCCGGCCGCCGCAGCGAGCAGCACGCTCTCGACGAGCAGCTGCCGCACGAGGCGCCACCGCGTCGCGCCGAGCGCCATGCGCACGCCCAGCTCGCGCCGCCGCGCGCTGGCGCGCGCCAGCAGCACATTCGCGATGTTCGCGCATGCGACCAGGAGCACGAGGCCGGCGGCGCCCAGCAACGCCAGCAGCGGCGGTCCGTAGCGGCGCCTGAGAATCGATGTGCCGGAGGCCGCCGCGACGACCGTGAACGGATCGGCGAGGTAGTCCTTCAAGTACGGATCGCGCACTCCGCGATTCGCGCTTGGCGGTCGCGTGGCCTCGCGAATCTGCGGCTGCACGGCGCGCAACGCGGCGGTGGCGGCTTCTCGCGTCTGCCCTGGCTTGAGCCGCGCCAGAATCACGAAGCCCATACCATTCCGCTTCAACGAACTGTCGGGGCCTCGTACGATGGGTTCATCACCAATGGGCAGGAGGACGTCGAACGTGCTCCCGACATCAGTTCCGAAGAACCCGCGCGCCGTGACCCCCACGATCGAGATCGGCACGCCGTTCAGGTGGAACGGACGGCCGACCACCGACGGGTCGCGCTGAAAGCGCCGCTGCCAGAATGCATCGCTGATCACCATCACCGGACCCGACGCGCCGCCGTCTGGTCGATCGTCGGCGAGCGTCAGCAAGCGACCGAACTCCGCACGGACACCGAGCACGTCGAAGTACGAGCCACTGACCCACGCACCGGCGATCGGCTCCGCCACGGCGCCCTCGGTATGAGTGAATCGCGCCTGAGCGACCGCACACACCGCGTCGAAGAGGCCCCGCCGACGAATGTCCTCCCAGACCGCGAAGCTCCAATACTGCGTGCGGTCGGTCGCGGTGTCCAATATGAGCGCGAGCCGACCGGGCTCTCTGATGGGAAGCGGGCGCAGCAGCAGGCTGTTGGCGAGCGAGTAGAGCGCCGTGTTGGCGCCGATGCCGAGCGCAAGCGACAGGATGGCAACCGCGGTCACGAGCGGCGTCGCACGAAGCTGGCGGATACCGATGCGGACGTCCTGGGTCAGGCCGCGAAAGGCGGCGCGAGCCTGCTGATCGCGGATGGCCTCCTTGACTTGCATCGCGCCGCCGAGCTCGAGCCGCGTCCGGCGCCGCGCCTCGTCGGGCGGCAACCCCGATGCCGTCAGATCGGCGACGCGCGCCTCGATGTGAAACTGGAGTTCCTTGTCGATCTCATCGTCGCCCTGCATCGTTGGGTCCCTCGTTCGGTGTCAGACACCATGTAAAAGCGACACGGTGTCTGACACCTAGACGTCCGACACATCCTGCGCCTCTCGTATGTAGGATGTCAAGGTATGAGACCTGCCGGTATCCCCTTCCCTTGCTTCTTTGACGCTCTGAGGCATAATCGGCACTGACTCGGAAAAGCGCGCAACGCGTACGGATGGAGCGATCGTGTTCAAGCATGTCGCTTTGATCGTGTTCCTGGCTCCCTCGCTGCTGCTCGCGCAGAGCACGGTCGCGGGCGACTGGCTGCTCACCCAGGACGTCTACGGCAACCCCCTTCATCAAAGGCTGACCTTGAAGGTCGACGGCACGGCGCTGTCGGGCACGCTCGGCCGGCGGCCGATCGACGGCACGGTCGGCGGCAACGCGATCCGGTTCACGATGAAGAGCGAGGACGCGACCGACGAGTTCAACGGCACGATGTCGGCGGACGGGATGACGGGCACGCTGGTCCACACTGAAAAAGGCGGCCAGAATCCTCTCACCAGCTCATGGTCGGCGAGCCGCGTTCCCGCAAGGCGCGCCGGGCCTCCGCAGCGTCACGAGTTCGTGCCGACGACCTTTTACCGTCAGTTTTCCGCGTCGAACCCGCCGGTACTGCGGATCTGGCCGGGCGACACGGTCCACACGACGACGGTCGATGCCGGCGGCACAGACGAGAAAGGCGTCACGCGCGTGCTCGGCGGGAACCCCGAAACCGGCCCGTTCTACGTCGAGACCGCGATGCCGGGAGACGTGCTCGTCGTCCGCTTGAACCGCGTGCGCCTGAATCGCGACTGGGCCATCAGCGACGATGGGATCGTGGGCCGCGCGCTCGACGCCGAATTCGCCGTCAAGATGAAGGACGGCTTCAAGAACGTCCGGTGGCGCCTCGATCGCGGGCGCGGCCTCGCCATGCCTGAGAAGCCGACAGACCACTTGAGCAGCTTCACCGTGCCGATCCGCCCGATGCTCGGCTGCGTGGCGGTCGCACCGGGATTCGGCTCGGCGCCGCCGCCCACCGGCGACTCGGGGCGCTTCGGCGGCAACATGGATTTCAACGAAATCGTCGAGGGGGCGACCGTGTATCTGCCGGTGGCGCAGCCGGGCGCGCTGCTCTACGTCGGCGACGGCCACGCGGCGCAGGGCGACGGCGAGCTGAATGGGAATGCGCTCGAGACGTCGATGGACGTGGAATTCATTGTCGACGTGATCCCGAGCAAACCGCTGATGACGCCGCGCGTCGAGTCGCAGACGCACATCATGACGGTCGGGCTGGGCGGCACGCTGGAAGACGCGCTTCGGGCGGCAACGGCCAGCCTCGGCCAGTGGCTCGAGCAGGATTACAAACTGACGCCGTCGGAGATTGCGATCGTGCTTGGGTCCTCCGTCGAATACACCATCAGCGAAGTCGCCGATCGCAACGCCGGCGTCGCAGCGAAGCTCAGGAAGGATCGCCTGACGTTCAAGTGATGTCACGCGCTTCTGAATGCACGCTCTCGTGGCAGCGATCCGGCCAACTCCAAGCCGGCTGCCAGGCGAGCGTCCCTGATTGAGCATGCGCCGACGTGCTGCATGCGGGACTCCTGCGCCTTTAGTGTCGCGCTCTACTCTCGTGGCGGCTCGGGAGCTGGTCGGCCGAGACGTCCATCTACCTCTTGCCCGCCTTCGCGGCGTACGCCTTCGCCTCCCGGCCGACGATGTCGACGAGGTTGCCCATGGCGAGGTTGACGTCGATTAAATGCAGCCCCCAGTTCGCGAGCACGTTTCCGCCGGCGCCGATGTCACCGACAATGTCGTCCACGCGCGCGTCGTTGGGGTTGCCGTTCACCGTCACCTCGAGATAACCGGACGCGTTGTCGTTCGACGTGCACTTCGCCGTCAGCAGACCGGGAACGCTGACCCACGGCGTCTCGATCGGCTGCTCCGGCGTGACCCACGGCTTGCCCGGCGTGCTGCTGGTGATCGTCCGTCCTGTCGTGTCGAGATACGCGTGCAGCTGGCCGCTGCCGCCCCCGAGCGCCGCCGGATTCGTGCACGCCGCGACCATGTTCGCATCGGGGACCTTGCCGAACAGCGTGTTGGCCGGCGGTGGAATCGTGGAGCGGTACGACGCGTACGTGATGACGCAGCCGGTCTCGGTCGCCGAGTGGCAGAGCGGCACATGCTGGAACGAGCCGCCGACGTCCCTGCCCTTCGGCACGGCGATGACCGTCCCGAGCAGAATTGCCGACACCATCCGCGATTGAACGGGCTTGCCGTCGATCTCCCGGCGGATCAGCTCCGCGAGGATGAACGATCCCTGCGAGTGCCCGACGAGCACGACGCCGCGCCCCTTGTTGTCGTGCTCCAGGTAGTAGTTCCACGCATCCCGCACGTCGTCGTACTGAAGGCCGCGCTCGAGCGCGGCGCCACCGCCGCCGCCCGCGAGCAGGCGTCGAAGGCCCGCCAGCGTGACCTGTCGATACAGCGGCGCGTACGGACGGCACTGCGACGCGAAGCGCGCGAACTGCTGCTTGATGACGTTGAGCTCGGCGGGATCGGCGGTCATGTCGCTGTTGGGCGTCGGATCGGTCGAGATCGTCGGGTAGACGTAGAAGCAGTCGATCGGCGCGTTCGGATTCGCGGCCCACGTCTCGCGCGTCAGCTTACCGTCGGCGGCGACGACCGTGGCGGTCTCATCGATCGCGCAGGCGTCCTTGCCGCCGGGGCGGCAGAGCCACGATCTGGGATCGCTGTAATCATTCGGTTTCGGCGGCGCCGTCTCCGCGGGCGGCTGCGTCGTGGTGGCGGTCTGAGCCGACGACAATCCGGCCTGGGACAGATTTGCGAGTAACGCGGCACCGATCAAGAGTCGTGTGAACACTGAGCCTCCTGTGCTGCCGCGGATGCTAGGTCCGGCAGCCTCGAGTGTCAACTGGCCTAATCCCTAAATTAGGGATTAGGGATTAGGGATTGGGGATTGGGGATTAGACTAGTCCCCACTCCCTAGTCACTAGTCCCCGAGCGCCCAGCCCCTTCGAGATCATGAGTGCGTGTTAACATCCGTGCGTTCCTGACATCTTGTAACGCCCATGAACACACTCACACGCACTAGCGCCGCGCTGCTTCTGGCGACCGGTTCGATCGCGGCGCAGGCGCCGCGCACGCACGATCTGAAGCTCGTCCCCGCGAACGTGCACTGGGGCTACTACGACGCGGCGGTGAAGCCGGTCCTGCGCGTCGCTTCGGGCGACACCGTGCGCGTCGAGGCGATGGTCGCGCGCGGGCTGGCGCGGCTGCGCGCGGCGGGTGTGAAGGAGGAGGAGATTCCCGAATCGATGAAGGTCGTCGAGCGGACCGTCACCGAGCGCGGGCCGGGCGCCCATCCGCTGACCGGACCGATTTTCGTCGAGGGTGCCGAGCCGGGCGACGCGCTCGAGGTGAAGATCCTCGGCTTCGAGTTCCTGCACCCGTACGGCGTCAGCGGCTTCATTCCCGGCAGCGGCACGCTGCCCGATGATTTCCCCTATGTGAAATTTCACCTCGTGCGGTTCGACCTGCGTGCGGGCACGGCGGCGTTCGCCCCCGGCATCACGCTGAAGCTGGCGCCATTTTTCGGATCGATCGGCGTTGCCCCGAATCCGCTCGTCGGCCGAATTTCGAGCGGACCTCCCGGTCCGCACGCAGGCAACCTGGACAACAAGGAGCTGATCGCCGGATCGACGCTGTACATTCCGATCGCCGTTCCGGGCGCGCTTCTGTCGATGGGCGACGGGCACGCGATGCAGGGCGACGGCGAGGTCACGCTGACGGCGCTCGAAACGTCGCTGCGCGGCACCGTACAGGTGACGGTGCGGAAGGGGCGGCGCCTCGCGTGGCCGCGCGCCGAAACGCCGACGCACTACATCGCCATGGGGCTGCACACCGACGTCGGCGAGGCGGCCAAGCTCGCGACGCGCGAGCTGATTGATTTCCTCGTCGCCGAAAAAAAGATGAACCGCGACGAGGCGTACATCCTCTGCTCGGTGGCCGCCGATCTGCACGTCACTCAGCTGGTGGACGGCACCAGAGGCGTGCACGCGATGCTCGCGAAGTCGATCTTCACCAGGTAACGGAGCGCGCCGTCGGACCCGCGCGCCGATCGGAGCGAACATCCCGAACTTCACCAACGTGCAGCCGGTCCTTCACATCAGCGAGGTCATGACCGAGCCGGCCGGAGTCTAATGGTGCGGACAACGCGGTGACCTCGGCGCAGGACGCTCGAGGCGGTCGGGGACCGATTCGGGAACTAATCGCGCAAAACCGGGTGGCAACGCGTTTGCTCGGCTGTCCCCTCATGTCTGCGAACGAATCGAAGAAGCTGGCTCGACGCGAGGTGCTGGTCGCGCTCGGCGCAAGCGTGGGCGCGGCGGCACTGGCCGCGTGCGGATCTTCGTCCCCCACGAGCCCGTCGACTGCCACGACGACTACTACCACCACCCCGAACAATGCATCGTGCGTGGTGTCGGCCTCGGAAACCCGCGGGCCATATCCCGACACAATCGGGATGATCAACAACGCCGCCTTCTACCGCCGCGACATCACCGAAGGGCGAAGTGGTCTGCCGCTCACGCTGACGCTCGCGATCGTGAACGTGAACAACGCGTGCGCGGCGGTCAGCGGCGTCCAGGTGGAGGTCTGGCAATGCGACGCCGCCGGCACCTACTCCGAGTACGGACAGGGCTCGGGGCAGACGTTCCTGCGCGGCGTGCAGACGACCGACGCCGGCGGCCATGTCACGTTCACGACGATTTATCCGGGCTGGTACGCCGGACGCGCGACGCATATTCATGTCGACGTGTACCGCAGCGGCGCGATCGTGAAGACGACGCAGATCGCGTTTCCGGAAGATGTGACGCGCGCGGTGTACGCGAGCGGCGTCTACGCGTCGAAGGGGCAGAACGCGACGACCAACGCCAGCGACATGGTGTTCTCGGACGGCACCACCGGCGAGCTCGCGAGCGTCACCGGGAACGTGACGAGCGGCTACACGGCGACGCTGCAGGTCGGCATCGCGATATGAGTCGCCTCAGACATCGGAGCTGACCTCCGTCTCCTTTGTTTCCCGCGCTTTCCGGGGCGAGCGACAAGATGTTCAAGCGCCTGTTCCGCCGATCGAACGCCGGGGCGGCTTCCGTGCGGATGCCGGACGTGGACGAGCCGGCGGACATCGACGCCGTCTTCGCCAGGGCCCGGCTCGCGGCCAGCGGCGAAGGGGAGCGGCCGCCCGGTCCGCCCGGCCGCCACGTGATCATTGTCACACCCGGGCGGATGCTGATGTTCAAGGCGTGTCCGCCACCCGACTCGATGGCGGCCGACAAGGTCGCGTCGGTCGAGCAGATGATGGCGTCGAAGGTGAAGCGGAACGTTGCGGCCATCGCATTCACCGAGAGCGGCGCGCTCATGCACGACGCCGCACAGGCGATCCCGTTTCTCGGATTCCTGCTCGGCTTCGCCTACATCGGCCACGCCGTGTGGGTGTTCGAGGGGCACCCGTCGGCGCTGGCATCCGGCTGCCGGAACGCCGACGTGCTGCTCGTCGACGGCGCGATGATCCCGCACCTGCAGGAGGACTGGGTGGCCGTCGCCTCGAGAGCGATGCGGCACCCGGAAATCTTCGTCCACGATCGCGCGACGTACTCGCTGCGAAAAGTCTCCGCCTCGTAGTCGGCAACCCATCTCTTGACATTCGGCGTCAGACGACCCAAGATTACAGCCAGCTATACATAGCTGGCTATACACAAGCGGCGGCGGCCTGAAAGGGTCGCCCTCCGTTCATGCCCAAGCACAAGAATGACCGCCTGCAAGGCACGCTCGACCTGTTGATCCTGAAGATTCTGGCTCGCTCCGGACCGCACCATGGCTACGCCATCGCGCAGCGGATCCATCAGGCAACCGACGACTCGTTGCGCATCGAGGAAGGCTCGCTGTACCCCGCCCTGCAGCGCATGACCCACGAGAAATGGCTGCGAGCGCAGTGGGGCACGACGGATACGGGGCGGAAAGCTCGTTTCTACACCATCACACCTGCAGGACGCCGGCAGCTGGAGGAGGAAGAGCGCCGCTGGGTGCTCCTCACGCATGCGGTTGGCAAGGCACTGCGATTCGCCTAGGAGACCCACATGTCACCCCTCAGGCGGCTCTGGAATGTCGTGCGCCGGGCGCGCATGGATGACGACCTTCGGCTGGAATTGGACACGCACCTCGCGCTGATCGAGGAGGAAGAACGAGCGCGGGGCTCGAGCGCCGAAGAGGCCCGGCGACGAGCCAGATCGAGGTTCGGCAACGCGCTGGCCTACCGGGAGCAGGCCCTCGACGCGGTCATTGCCACCTGGCTCGAGAACGCGTGCGCGGACGTCACCTTCGCAGCGCGCCGACTGGTGCGGAGTCCCACGTTCACTCTGGCCTCGGTGTTGACGCTGGCGCTTGCGATCGGCGCGAACGTCTCGGTCTTCGCGGTCGTGCAACGCGTGGTGCTGAACCGCTGCCGTACCCCGATTCGGACCGGCTGATCGTGCTGGACCACGCGACGGGCCTCGAGGCGCTGCGTACGGAGTAGAACCGTCGGAGTATCCGGCATCGGCTTCTCTCGATCGTCGTCGAGCTGAGTAGCCGAAAGACTCAGTTCGTCGCGCCCCCAAGCACCCCACAACCGAAGATGTAAAGCCACTCGGCCGGGGCGTTGACTCCGGCGCCACAGAGTGCTAAAAGAGGCGAACTTTACCGGTTAAGTTACGCCTGGAGGATACGATGCCCATCTCTTCATCGCGTGGAAGGCTCATGGTTCTCACCCTGCTCGGCTGTCTCCTGGCCGGAAGCGTGCGCGCGCAGGAATTCCGCGCGACGGTGACGGGCCGCGTCACCGATCCGGGCGGGCTGGCGGTTCCCGGCGCGACGGTGACGGCGGTCAACACCCAGACCGCCGAGGTCGCCACCGGATTCACGACCGAGGATGGCGCCTATGCGATTCCGTTTCTCAAGCCCGGCGTGTACAGCGTGTCGGCGGAGCTGACCGGCTTCAAGAAAGTCACGCAGGCCAACGTGCAGCTGGAGGTCGGTCAGACCTCCGCCGTCAATTTTCAGCTCCAGCTCGGCGCGGTCAGCGAGGAGGTGACCGTCACCGGCGAATCGCCGGTGCTCGATCTCTCCAAGGCCGATCGGGGGCTGGTCATCGACAACGAGCGCGTGACGGAGCTGCCGCTCAACGCGCGGAATCCGTTCATGCTCTCGTATCTCTCGCCGGGGATCACGTACAACGGCCCCGCCATCTACCAGCGGCCGTTCGACAACGGCGCGATTGCGGACTGGTCGATCAACGGCGGGCAGAATCGCAACAACGAGTTCCTGCTCGACGGCGCGCCGAACAACTCGATTCAGGGCGGCAACAACATCGCGTACGTGCCGCCGGTGGACTCGGTGCAGGAGTTCAAGATCGTCACCAACAGTTACGACGCCCAGTACGGGCGGACGGCAGGCGGCATCGTGAACGTCTCCCTGAAATCGGGGACGAACGCCTTGCACGGATCCGTCTACGAGTTCGCCCGCCGGAAGGATCTCGACTCGAGCGAGTACTTCTTCAAGGTCAACAACCTGGACAAGCCGGCCCACAAATTGGATCAGTACGGCTTCCAGATCGACGGGCCGGTGATCAAGAACAAGACGTTCTTCATGTTCAACTACGAGGGCTACAAGGAAGCGACGCCGAACCCGGCGACCTACACCGTGCCCGATGCGGCACAGCTGCGCGGCGACTTCAGCAACCTGCGCGATACGCAAGGCCGCTTGATCACGATCTACGACCCGGCGACGGGACGGCTGGAGAACGGGCAATGGGTGCGCGACCCGTTCCCGAACAACCAGATTCCCCTCGGCCGCATCAACCCGATGGCGCAGAAGTTCGTGCAGTACTTCCTGCAGCCCAACGCCACG
>Ga0137394_10004130_pt1 | contig 10987 bp, 9 predicted proteins | sample czobulk116metaG_FD_108278 | JGI IMG/M metagenome (GOLD analysis project Ga0137394, IMG submission 108278) | Vadose zone soil microbial communities from Angelo Coast Range Reserve, California, USA - czobulk1.16 metaG | ecosystem: Environmental > Terrestrial > Soil > Vadose zone | place: USA... | reverse complement strand
TGCCATCCGGAAGATAAAACTCCGTCGTCTGCACATGCTGGCCGGTCACCCTCGGCCACACCACAAAAACGTACAGGTCCCTAAGGTTGTCGAGCGGAAAAGATTCTTGAGTCGTCCGGCAGGCAGTATCGGGAGTTTCACAAAAGAAAATTTCTGGACCGCGGGGTTTGGGTTGCGGGGGCCGCACGCGGTCGCGTGCGCCGGAGGAAGGGTCGCCATTCTCTCCATCCAGTTTTCTAGAAAGGCGTGGAAATTGTGCGGAAGCTTCCTGCAAACCACACAGGAACAGGAATGAGAAAGCGATAATTTGACCGCCGAGACGAATGCGTCCCATAGCTGCCTCCGCAGACGAGTAGTACTCGAGGGAACTCCAGAGTAATGACCCTGATTTCAACCTAACTGTGCCGGAAGGGTCTGTCTATAGACCTGGCGTAGGGTGTTCCTAAGACACAAGAGTAACAGTCTGAGGACTAGGCTCAGCCGTCGTCTTGTGTCCGGAGCCTGAAGCTTCGAGGCAACCGTGGGTCATGAAGCGCTTTGTTCCTCTGGGGGATTCGGCGACAATGGGAAACTGCCAGTTTGGGATGGACAGGGTCATCGTTTTTGGAAGTGCATCCCGGGGAGAGCTTATCTTGCGTCTTTCAGTCATCGGTTGTGGGTACGTAGGTTTGGTCACGGGAGCCTGTCTTGCCGAAGCGGGACACGAAGTGGTGTGCACCGACATCGACCGCGAGCGCATTGCCAAGCTCAATGCGGGCGGCCTGCCGATCTACGAGGAGCACCTCGGCCAAATCCTCGCGTCTGCTCACAAAGCCGGGCGGATTTCCTACACAGCGGACGCCGGTGAAGCGATCCGCGCCGGGGATGCCATCTTCATCTGCGTGGGAACTCCCCCCAAGGACTCCGGCGAGGCGGACCTTTCCGCAATTGACCATGTAGCTCGGCAAATCGCGGCGGAGGCGCGCTCTCCCAAACTCGTAATCGAAAAAAGCACGGTCCCCGCGCGTACCGGGCTCGAGCTCAGCCGGGCGCTTTCCGCATACTCCCGCGGCAGCGAGGTGAAATTCCGAGTGGCCTCGAATCCGGAATTCCTCCGGGAAGGCACGGCCGTCGGCGATTTTTTCCACCCAGACCGCGTCGTCGTCGGCGTGGAGGATCCTTCGTCGGCAGCGGAACTAAAGGAAATTTACCGGCCCATCCTGGAGAAGACTTTCCGGTGCCCGGTGCACAATGGAACCTGTCCGCCAGGAAAAAAGGCGGAGTTCCTGGTCACCACCATCAACAGCGCCGAGCTGATCAAACACGCTTCGAATTCCTTTCTCGCGCTGAAAATCAGTTATGCCAACGTTATCGCTGATCTTTGTGAAAAGCTCGGCGCAAACGTAGAGGAAGTCACGCACGCCATGGGACTTGATGCCCGCATTGGCGGACAATTTCTCAAGGCCGGACTCGGTTACGGCGGCTTTTGCTTTCCGAAAGACGTGCAAGCCTTCGTTTACCTGTCTTCCAAAGTCGGAGTGGACTTTGAAATCTTGAAGGCCACCGAACGCGTGAACAAACAGCGCATTGACCGTTTTTTTGAAAAAATCCATCAGGCGTTGTGGGTGGTGAAGGGCAAACACGTGGCTGTGCTCGGCCTGGCGTTCAAAGCCAACACCGACGACATCCGGTTCTCGCCGGCATTGGAAGTCGTGAAGCGGCTGGTGGAGGAAGGCGCGGTGGTGCACGCGACGGACCCGGAAGCGATAGCACGTGCCAAGACCCTCTTCCCCCAGGTGCAGTATCACGGAGATCCCTACGACGCATTGCGCGAAGCCGATGCCGCGCTAGTCTGCACGGAATGGGATGTTTTCCGCAAACTTGACTGGGACCGCGCCGGCAAAGTCATGGCGCGCAAACTGGTGATCGACGGAAGAAATCTTTACCCATCGCAGGGCATGCGGGAGAAGGGCTTCGAGTACTACTCTTTCGGAAGAGAGTAGAGTGCGGCCCAAACGATCGGCGATACACCGTTTTCGGGGCATCGATCCCGAACAGGTCACTTCTTATTGAAGATTTGTCTGAAATAGTTGAGCGTCAGCCTCAAACCTTCTTCGAGCCCGACTTTCGGCTCCCAGTTCAAGATGCGCTTTGCCTTTGTGATGTCGGGGCAGCGGCGTTTCGGATCGTCTTGTGGCAGGTGTTTGAACATGATGGGCGGCGCGTTATCGAAATGCTTCCGGATGCGTTCGGCGAACTCGAGAATGGTAATTTCCTGAGGATTGCCGATATTCGTAGGCAGGTGCTCGTTCGAATTCATTAGCCGGTAGATGCCTTCAATCAGGTCGGAGACAAAGCAAAAGCTGCGGGTTTGCTTACCGTCACCAAAGATGGTGAGCGGCTTCCTGCTGAGCGCCTGAAACACGAAATTCGGAAGTGCGCGGCCGTCGTGCAACCGCATCCGCGGCCCGTAGGTATTGAAGATTCGCACGATGTGCGTGTCTACGCCGTGGTAGCGGTGATACGCCATGGTCATGGCTTCGGAAAAACGTTTGGCCTCATCGTACACGCCGCGCGGCCCGATGGGATTGACGTGTCCCCAGTATTCTTCGGGCTGAGGAGAAACTTCGGGATCGCCGTAGCATTCGCTGGTGGAAGCCAGGAAAAACTTGGCTTTCTTCGCCAGTGCCAATTCCAGCGCGTTCTGGGTGCCGACGGATCCCGCCATCATCGTGGCAATGGGATGTTTCAAATAGTCGGGCGGGCTGGCCGGTGAAGCGAAGTGCAGCACGTAGCCGACTTTGCCCGCTACTTTCGGCGGTTTACAGATGTCGGCTCGCTGGAAATGAAACTTTTTGTTGTGCTTCAGATGGCTCAGATTGCCTTTGGCGCCGGTGATGAGATTGTCCAGCGCCAGGACTTCCCACCCTTCGGCAAGGAGCCTATCGCAGAGATGCGATCCCAGGAATCCCGCCGCGCCGGTGACTACTGCCCGCATTCATCCTCCTCCGAAAAGCAATTTGACAGTGTAACGTGAGAGCCGCGGATTGACCACTTCCACGGCACGCGGTAGCATGCGCCGGTTGCCCAATGCCGGAGCGTGCAAATCCCGCCATGGTTTTTTCCGGCCGTTCCCGCGCGCTGTGCGTCCTTCTCGCCGCCGGTCTGGGAATTGTCGTCCTTGCGACGGTCTGTTTTCTTGCCGTGGGGAGATGGCTGGTCGTAGAAGACCCACTCGTGAAGGCGCGCGCGATCGTGGTACTCAACGGAGCCATGCCGATCCGAGCCGTCGAGGCAGCGAAGCTCTATCGCCAGGGCTACGCTCCGGAAATCTGGCTGACGCATTCCACCGAGCCTGCCGCGGTTCTCAGTGCAATGGGAATTCCCTTCGCCGGTGAAGACTATTACAGCGCGCGCGTTCTAGTTCACGAAGGCGTGCCCGCAGACGCAATCCGCGTCATTGAGCCTCCGATTGTGAATACGGCGGACGAAATCAACGCGATTGCTGCGGCGCTTGCAAAAGAGAAGGATCGCACCGCAATTATTGTAACGACCAAAACGCATACGCGGCGCGTGCGGCTGTTGTGGCAAAGGCTCGGCTCGGGGCAGGGGAGCGCGATGGTGCGGGCCGCGTCGGAAGATCCCTTCGATCCCCGCCACTGGTGGCGCACGACGAGCGATGCACTCGATGTGGTACGTGAGGTGCTTGGCCTGATGAACGCATGGGCGGGACTGCCGCTGCATCCCGCAAAATGAACAGCGCGGCGCAAAGCGGAATCCCTAGAAAAAGAGAAATCGCTTCTTTCGCGTCGGGGAAGATTCGTCTTGAAGCTCGGGCACGTGCGGCAAATCTCTGCCCTCGAAGGCGGCTAGCGGATTGTCCTGAAAAAGGGCTCGGGCTTTCTCCGGACCAAACTCATCGACAACCGCGTCATAGGCAGGTTGCAACCGCAGCGGACGCGATCGCGTATTGTGCGCGTCGCTGGCGACAAAATGCACGAGGCCCTCGCGGATCCAGCACAACGCGTCTTTCTGGGATACAGAGCCGAAGCCACCTGTAAGCGCGCCGCCGGTGACTTGCACGAAGCAACCCTGCTGTACCCATTTCTTCAAGCGTTTCGGGTCCGCACGCAAAATCCTATTGCGCTCAGGATGCGTGATGATTGGACGCATGCCGGCGAGCTGAATCTCGTGCAGCGTTTGGTCCACCGCAGGCGGGATCGAAACTTCGTTGAACTCGACCAGCAAATAGCCCAACTGATTGATGCAATAGATGGGGGAATCCTTGCGCAAAGATTTCAGGTTTTCCGGATCCAGGTGAAAATCGCAGCCGGTTGCCAGCTTTAGCTGGTCGCCAATCCTGGATTGCAGTTCATCGCGAAGCCGGCGCACGAGGGCAAAATCGAAGAAATGCTGGCGGCTGGAGTGCGGCGTGGCGACAACGCGCGTGATTCCCTCTGCGATCGCGGACTCCGCCATCGCGATGGATTCTTCGATCGTCTTCGGGCCGTCATCGATGCCCGGCAGGATGTGACAATGCAGGTCAACCATGTGGATTACCCGTTCCTACCGCCACCATGCTCCAAACGCTTGCCACGCGCCGAGTGCAAATAGCATCGCTGCGAAAACTTGCCTCATTCTCTGCGGCTTGATCCACGTGGCAGCCTTGCCTCCGGCGATCCCGCCCAAAAACAGTCCTGGGATCAGCAGCAATCCCGTCTTCCAGGACACGAATCCTTCCTTCGCGTAAGCCAACAGCGCCAAGACGCCTGTGGGCGGAATCAGGGCAATCAGGCTTGTCCCCTGCGCGCGATGCTGGCTGAACGCGAACAGCAACACGAGAAGCGGCACGAGAAGAACGCCGCCACCAATGCCGAACATACCTGAAGCGATTCCACATATGCAGGCAACCGCCAAGACGCCCACGCCGCGTTCCATCCCCTTAGCCATGGGCAGCTCCGTCCGCGTGGCTTGGGCCATCTTCGAATTGTGTCCTCTTAGAAAGGAGCAAGGATGCGAGCATGAGGAAACAGCCGAATAGTCCTTTCAAGTTTCGTGAAGGCATTGGAAGAGCCATGAGACTACCCGCGTAAGCGCCAACCAGCATCCCCAAGGCGCACAAGATACCAGCGTTCAAATCCACTTGGCCCTGCTTCCAGTATTCCCGCAACGCCCCCAGTCCGATGGGCGGCAATAGAACAAAGAGCGAAGTGCCTTGCGCAGTGTGCTGATCCATATGCAACAGGTAAACCATTGCTGGCACCAGCACAACGCCGCCGCCGATGCCCAGCAGGCCCACCAGCGCGCCCCCCACTAATCCCAGCAGAAGAATGGCAATGGTCATGGTATTCGAAACGCTTCGCGGGTGTCACCGCGATTGGAATAGCCAGGCTCTCTATCTTCGCTTGTCCGGCTTGCCGCGGCAACCTTCCTTGAACGGCCGTCCCACTCCTGCGCGCATATTTTTTTGTTTGCGCGGAACCTGCTATATTTGGAGGTCTCTGTCACGCCCGCCCAGTGGCTGCCGGCAGCCTGTTTGACCACCTGGGGTCGCAGAGGATGCTGGATCCCCAAAAATACTGATCTCTTGACCCCGGCGGATTGGGGTCAATTAAAGACGAGGAGTGCAACGCAACTCATGCCAATCGACCGGAAACCGGAATTTTTCAAAGGCGCCCAACTGAAGGTCGCCATCATCGGCTGCGGCTATGTGGGCTTGCCTTTGGCACTGCGCTTTGCCGAAGCGGGACACAAAGTCACGGGATTTGACACCGACCCGAACAAAGTGTCTATGCTCAATGCGGGTAAGTCTTACATCGAGCATATTCCTCAGAATAAGATCCAGCAGTTCGTGAACAGCAAGCATTTTGGCGCGAGCACGGATTTCACCAAGCTAAAAGAAGCTGACGCTATCCTTATCTGCGTGCCCACGCCCCTCGATGAGCGCCGCGAACCCGATTTGAGCTATGTCGAGCAAACCGCCATTTCGATTTATCCGAATCTGCAGCGGGGGCAGCTGGTGGTCCTCGAATCAACAACGTATCCCGGCACAACGGAAGAGCTCGTTCTTCCGATGCTGGAAAAGAGTGGCTTGCGCTGTACGATTGCATCCGGGCCGGAAAATGAAAATATGGCCTGCGATTTCTACCTGGCATTTTCTCCGGAGCGCGAAGATCCGGGAAACAAACAATTCGGCCTCGCTCAAATTCCCAAGGTCGTCGGCGGGCTGAATCCGCCGAGCGGCCGAGCCGCGCAGGCACTCTACACGCAGGTGGTTTCCCGGGTTGTGCCAGTCAGCTCGACGCGCGCAGCGGAAATGGCCAAGCTGCTCGAAAATATTTTCCGCTGTGTGAACATCGCGCTCGTCAATGAACTCAAGCAGCTCAGCTTGCGCATGAACATTGATATCTGGGAAGTGATCGACGCAGCCGCCACGAAGCCTTTCGGTTACATGCCGTTTTATCCGGGGCCAGGACTGGGAGGCCATTGCATACCCGTTGACCCCTACTACCTCTCCTGGAAAGCGCGCGAATTTGATTTTGCGACGCGCTTCATCGAACTCGCCGGCGAAGTCAACACCGCGATGCCCTACCACGCCGTAGACGCGGTGGCGAATTCCCTGAACGATCACAGGAAAAGCATGAAGGGCTCGAAAATCCTAGTTTTGGGCGTGGCCTACAAGAAAGATGTGGACGACCTGCGTGAGTCGCCGACGCTGAAAATCATGCAGCTCCTGCAGCAGCGCGGGGCCGTGCTTGATTACAACGATCCTTACTTCCCCAAGCTCCACAAAATGCGGCACTATAACTACGAGAACATGAAGTCCGTGCCGCTCAATCCGCAAACGCTTGGAAGCTATGACGCCGTGGTCATCGCCACCGATCATTCGAGCTATGATTATGCGGCGATCGTGGACGCCGCGAAACTAGTTATTGATACGCGCAACGCCACACGCCGTGTCATGCGCCACCGCGAAAAAATCGTGCTTTGTTAGGCCCCAATGGCGTCACACGCCGAAGAAATTCGCCGACAGCTGGCCGAAAGCGCTCGCGTCAAGCAGAGCCTTTCCGATGAGCTTGTCGAGCGCATCTCCCAACTCGCCGAGAAATCCGCAGCCGCATTGCGCGCCGGAGGTAAGATCGTTTTTTTCGGGAATGGGGGCAGCGCTGCGGATGCGTTGCATCTTGCCGCTGAACTGGTCGTTCGGCTGCGCGCGGAACGCAAAGGCCTGGCATCGATCGCGCTCACCACGAATCCTTCCGTGCTCACAGCAGCAGGCAACGACTATGGATTCGAACGGATTTTTTCGCGGCAAATTGAATCGCTGGTGGCGGCGAAAGATATTCTCGTCGCCCTTTCTACCAGCGGAAACAGCCCGAATATTCTGCGCGGCGTCGAAGCGGGCCGCGCTCGTGGCGCATTTGTCGCGGCATTTACGGGTGAAACCGGCGGCGCGCTCGCCGGCAAGGTGGATTTACTCCTCAACGTCCCTTCCCGCGATCCCCAGCGCATCCAGGAATCCCACATCACCCTCGGCCACATCGCTTGCTCTCTCATCGAGCAGCTGGCTAGTGATTGAGCGCCTCGACGGAGGAAGTTCTACTTTGCCTTCACTAGCTCGACGCGCGCAGTAGCGAAGGGCAGGATGGCTTCCAACAGCACCGGCGTGCGGGCTTGATCGTTCGCGAGATACAAGGTGAAAGAAGCATCTTTCATTTCCACGCCGTTGTCGATGACCCGGATGCTGATTTTCGAAGCCGTGTAACTTCCTGCAGGGACCGTGACGCTTGCGGAAGTGCCTGTCAGCTTGGCGCGCGCGTCGTACAATTTGTGCCCGTCGTAGACCGGGCTGCGCACTTCCGCCGTTTCCGCCCAATCCACGTTCCGAAGATATTGCATCATCCCGAGTGGATCGCGTGTCCCGGGAAGCACGCGCGCAGCGGTCGCGCCGGCGGGAGCAGGCTCGTTTTCGCCTGCCGTCATGCGCTGGATGGACTCGACCTTCTGTCCCCGTTCGCTCAGGCGCATCTCATACTGCAGGCTCGCCAGTGTCCCCGCATCGCTGTAAGAGTCGAACTGGTCATCCAGCTCAAAAATCATGCGGAGGGGATTTTGCGTATGCACGAGTGCTTGCAAATGCCATGCGCTTTTTCCCAGAAAGCTGCCTCGACCCGCGATTTGCAGCTTGAGATTTGCCACATTGCTTACTTTGGAGACATTTGCGGTGAATTCGAGCACCTCGCCTGCTCTCAGCGTTGCCACCGAATCTACCGAAGGCGGGGGCTTTTTGGGATCGGAGGGAACGGGCAAGGCTGTGACTGTGGCATTTACGTGCTTGTCGGCCGGAGCCGGGGCAGGGGGAGCCTCATGAAATCCTGGCGGCTCGGCTGACACCACCTCCGGGGCGGGATGGTTCCCTCGTACGCGCAGCCAGTAGAAGGCTCCGGCGGCGCAACCCAAAGCCGCAATTGCAACGATACCCAGTGTGGTCCGGTGGCTCATTCCTTTTGTGTGATGCCCCCTTGAAAGAAGCCTTTGTCCGCCCGCTTCCGTCGTACAATATTGTTTCCGTACGCGGAAATCGTCCGGCCGCATTCGCCGGCTCGCCGCGAACTATCAGCGTATCAAAACGTGGGCTGGGCGTCTTTGCCGGCTTGCGTTCCTTGCTGCGGCGGGCAGCAGCCACCCGCGTGTAGGATTGCCGGCTGCCAAGCAGCCGCAAGAACTAGGAGGACTTCTCGAATGCGTTACGTGGTTACGGGCGGCGCCGGTTTTATCGGCTCGAACACGGTGGACGAACTCGTCCGTCGCGGCCACAGCGTGGTGGTTCTCGACGACCTTTCTTCAGGCAAGGAAGAAAACCTCAGCGAAATCCGCAACAAGATTACTCTTATCAAGGGCAGTATCACGGACATCGAGGTCGTGCGGAAGGCGATGCATGAAGCCGAGTACGTGCTCCATCTTGCGGCGCGCACTTCGGTCCCGCGCTCTATGAAAGATCCCATCGAGACCAACAAGATCAATATCGAGGGCACGCTCAACGTGCTTGTTGCGGCGAAAGAGATGAAGGTGAAACGCGTGGTATTCGCGGCGTCGTCCTCTGCCTACGGCGAAACCCCCACGCTTCCCAAAGTCGAAACCATGCAGCCGGAGCCGATTTCGCCCTATGGCGTCACGAAGTACGTTGGCGAGCTATACGGACAAACTTTCGGGCGGTGTTACGGTCTCGAAAACGTCGCGCTCCGCTACTTCAACATTTTTGGGCCGCGTCAAGATCCCAGTTCACCTTATTCCGGCGTGCTTGCCAAATTCTGCACGGCGTATCTGGAAGACACGCCGCCCGTTGTCTTTGGAGATGGCCAGCAAACGCGTGACTTTACATATGTGGAGAATGCCGTGCAGGCGAATCTTCTTGCCTGCGAAGCGCCAAGCGTGTCGGGAAAAGTTTTCAACGTCGGCACCGGCGGGCGCACCTCTCTGAATGAAGTTCTCAAGGCGCTCGTAAAAATTACGGGTAAGGCTCTCGAAGCAAAGTACGAACCGGCGCGCGACGGCGACATCCGTGATTCGCAAGCGGATGTTTCTCAAGCACGCGAATACCTCGGCTACGATCCCCAGGTTGACTTCGAAGAGGGCTTGAGCCGCACGTTTGAGTGGTATCGCTCGGGCCAGACGAAAGCGCCCGCGAAATTAGAGAAGTGACTAGTGGCTGGTGTTTGGCCAGGCGACCATGCAGGTGTGAAGCCATACCAGTCAACAATTACCAGTCACTGGTGACGGGTCACGGCTGCACGGTCTTCCCGTAGTTCAGCGGCTCGTCGGCCTTTGGCACGTCGTAGTTGTTCCAAAACCACAGCGGCTCGATCTTTTTCTGTTCCGGCCACACCTCGTTCAGCGTATCGCCTTCGAACAGCTCCCCGTTCTTCATCACCCAATGAATGGTATTCGAATTATGGATGTCGTCCAGCGGGCTCTTGTCGAAAATGACGAGGTCCGCCAGCTTCCCGGGCTCGATGGAACCCAGGTCGTCCGGCCTGCCGATGATTTTCGCCCCGTTCGCCGTCGCGCATCGCAGGACTTCGAGTGGCGTCATACCACCGCTCGCGAACATCCATAACTCCCAGTGATAGCCGAGGCCCTGCATCTGGCCGTGACTGCCAACGCCGACCAGACCTCCGGCGCGCACAAGTTTGGCCATCTGTGCAGCGAGCTTCGGGAATTCGTATTCGTCTTTGCGGAACCAGCCCGGCCGCCGCTTGGTTCTCTGGTCGATTACCCGGTGCGGCATAAAGTGATTGAGCTTGGCATTGTCGTGAACCTCGGTGTTCTCGAACCAGTAGTCCTCGCCAAACGGTCCGCCGTAATTCACGATGAGCGTCGGTGTTTCCGCAATCCCGGACTTCGCAAACATCTGCAGCACGTCGTTATACAGCGGCGTAATCGGCAACGTGTGCTCGTTTCCGTGGAAGCCGTCGATGACGTGGGTCAGGTTGAGCTTGAGATCCAACGCGCCTTCCGTCGTGGGCATCATTTCCAGTTCTTTCGCAGCTTGCACCATGTACTGGCGCTGCTTGCGATTGCCCACCACGTAACTCTTGATGTTGCGCGTGCCGTAATACTTCCGGTACTTCGTCAGCACGCCTTTCACTTCCTCGGCGGACTGGAAATTGTTGTCCGAAAATACGCCTGGTCCTGTGGAGAACGCGCGCAAACCGATGATGTCGCCGCTGTCCACGAGGTCTTGATATGCGAACATATCATTCGTGCCGGTCTGCACATCCAAACCGGCCGTCACGCCATAAGCAAGATTGGCGAGGAACGACCAGTTCTGGGTGTCCAGAATGCCGCGCCGGATTTCCGTCCAGTGCGCGTGCGTGTCGATAAATCCCGGCGAGATGGTCTTCCCGCCCACGTCGAATACTTTCGCTCCTGCCGGAACGCTGCCCTTGGCCCCAACACTCTTGATCCGGTTGTTCTCCACCACGATGTCGGCATTCCTTAGAACCTC
>Ga0137394_10004125_pt1 | contig 10994 bp, 12 predicted proteins | sample czobulk116metaG_FD_108278 | JGI IMG/M metagenome (GOLD analysis project Ga0137394, IMG submission 108278) | Vadose zone soil microbial communities from Angelo Coast Range Reserve, California, USA - czobulk1.16 metaG | ecosystem: Environmental > Terrestrial > Soil > Vadose zone | place: USA... | reverse complement strand
TTGACGGCCAGCAGGTCTCCGCTGGTCTGCTCGATGCGGCGCGCGATGCCGTACCCGTGCAATGGGCCCAGCGCTTGTAAGGTCTTGAGGACCATCAACGCCAACGTGCCCTGCCAAACGTCCGCTCTTTCGCCCATGGTTTTCTACCTGGTTCCTATGGGATGCCCATACCTAGATGCCACAGTCCCTATGGGAATACAATAGAAGAAACGCAGGAGCCCGGCATTTTGTTTCCGGATTCTCCATTTTTTTGAGGCCCGCTTTCATGCGCGTCTTCAGAGGCCCTGGGGGCCTCCTTGGCAAGAAGCTCCCGATATCGTTACTCCAGGGAATGCCTTCTGAGGTTGTATGGATTGCAGCTTATCCGGAGGGTGGCGCGTTGCCCGGCACTCTGGCTGGTTGGTCTTCAGATAGCAGGAGGTCTAGTGGAGCAGCGCGCCTGGGGGAGGAACCAACATCGTATCATTCGACGACGATGCGCTGGTTCCAGGGATCTTGTGGCTTGGGGTCGGCCGCGGCTGGACTGGCTTCCGAAGACAGATCTTGCGCCGGAGGCGGCGTAGCACTTGCCTGCGCTGTCCCGTCCGTCGGCGGTGCAATGTTACGAGCGTCGATGGGCAAAAGCTCCGCATGCTGCGTGGCCCATTTGGCCGCCAACCCATTCAGCGGGCTCTTAGTGTTGTACTCCTGATAGGCAATCATGCGTCCGATGCGCACGATCAAATCATCCAGGCCTTCTGAAGCCGCCCAAAAGTCGCCAATGCACACACTGCCTTCGTCAAAATTCGGATGGAACACGGGCGCCAGCATCCGGCATTGCGGCGCGCGCCTGGGATAACCAAGGGAAAGACTTACCTCCAGCTGATGGGTGTCTCGCTCCAGAATTTCACCCGTCTGTGAGACGTACAGCCCTTTCACCTGAAACGTAATTCGATAAACTTCAGGCGGCATCCCCGCGGTACCGCTCACCTGAATGAGGGGCCAATTCCGAAACCGCTGCGTCAGCGTGTCGTAGTCGAGTTTCAACCGCCTGATGCGTGGTGAAAGCATGATCCACCTAGAGCGGACTACCCATGAAGTTCCGCAGTACACCGAAGGCCGCGGACATCACCAGCAACGTGGTTAGCCCCAACACCGGAACGCGCGGCCAAGTGAAAACTTCATCCCGCCGCGGTTTCCTGTAGGCCACCGCGAAGTACGCGAGCCATACGGGAACCAGCAAGACGACCAGCGCGTTGTAGTCCAGAGCCTCTGCAATTCTCGCATGCAGCAGAGCCGCCAATGCGCGCGTGGCCCCGCAGCCCGGGCAGTACACATGCAAATAACGGAATACGGGACACTGCGGGTAAAAATCATACCTTTCCGGTGGGAACCGATACAGGACCGCGGCTCCGGCCAACGACGCACCCACGACGATACGCATTCTGGCGATGGCGTTCATTTCGCTCAGGCCATCAGGCCTTGACTCTTTCGCAGCTCATTGATCTTAGTAAAATGGTATTGAAAGTAGAGGACATTAAAAAAGAAGGTCATCACTCCATTCAACTCGAGTCCAATGGGCTCGGACGTGTTGTAGTGCTCTTCGATGGAGTTCTTCACGCTGAATGCGCCGGCAATCCAAAGGATGACCCCGCCCAGCCGGAGGACAATGGCGACGGCCTTTGCGGTATCATCCGGAAACGCGGACAACACTCCGTACATCAGAGAGAGGAGTATCGCGAAAGACCACAATATCATCCCCTTGCTCGCTGGTTGCACTTTCCTCACCCAGTTTGCCTCGACGAAGGCCCATACCCATAAAAATATCCCGCACGTCACAACCGAAAGCAGCAACACGATAGCCCAGTGAAGAGATGGAGGCGGGGGATACAGAGCTGCGGCAGCCGCGGCGGCGGATGCGGGCGTTGGCGCCGGCGCTGCAGCCGGCACGGGAATATTCCCGATTACCTGCGACACGGGCACCCAATCGTTCATGCCTTCGCTGCGGCAGAGATCAGTTAGCAGGACGTTTCCCGACGCCACGTAGCGCTGGAGCTCCGCCAGTGTATAGGGGCCATACTCCTGGAGATCCCGCTTGACGAGATAATTCATGGCGCCTCCGCTTTCATGTAAACTCCATGCCTTCAGAATCCTTATTGATGACGCAGATTTCCACGATCGCCCAGATCCAGCTCAGTATGCCCCCATAAAAGCAAGTCAGCAGCGTAAGGCAGAGTTGTGAGACGGCTCTTTGTATATACCCCGCATAGAAATTGTGCACGCCGAAAATTCCCAGAAAAACTCCCAGCAGCACGTAGACCTGGCGGCTCTTTCGGGGTTGCGTCCCTTGCAGTAGATCCTGCGGCCTCAGCGGTGCGTACACTCCCCGAGTTGGCGCCAGCGGAGGAGGCGGCACACCTGTGCCGGTTACGGGCGGTGGTGGCGGGGGCATTGCCCCCTGCGCGGGAGCGTTTTGCGGTTCCCCTGGCTGAGGAGGTCCGGACAGCTGCAAAATCGATAAACTGCTGGTGTGCGTCATTTGTGGGCCAGGAACCGGCCGGACAGCCGGGGAATCTGGACGCAATTCCGATCCGGAGACGCTGATTTTGGGTTCGTCCAACGGCGCCTTGGAACAACCAAATACCGTGCATCCTCCGTTCTCTGCGAAGCATTCCGGATGATGCGGCGTCCCACACCCCGGACAATCGAGCCGTTCTGCTTCGGCCGGCCCTATTTCTGTCCGGCAATAGGGGCAGACCGGATTCACTTACGCTGCCTTTCCGAATAACGAAACGCATATCGCCCGATCTGCACGGAATTCCCGCTCTGCAAAACCTGGAGCCTGGTTGGCTGCCCCGAAACGTAAACTGGGCCGAGAGAACGGAGTTGCACTCGCGCTCCTGCGATTTCCACAACCGCGTGCTCCGGCAAGACGTTGGAGTCCTTGAACAAATAGATGTCACACTTCTGATCGCTGCCGATCAGCGTGCGCGCCTTGTATAAAATGAACTGCTTGCCAGCCAGTGGTCCGGCGGTAACATACAACCAGCGGTCCTTCAGCGCGCTCTCGACGAGACCGATTGCAACTCCCGTGGCCATTCCGAGCAGCGCAAATCCCACGGCACGGCTCGTGGCTCCACCCTTCGTAATCATCACAATCGGATCAAAAATCATTCCTCCGATCCCCGCTCCGATGACGCCGCCCAGTGCTCCGTAAAGTGTTTTCTTCGAAGATTGCCCGACGATGCCGTAGACCACTCCCCCCGCGGCTCCAAACACCATCCAGGCAACGCCACGGGCGACCCAGAAGGCAGGGTTCCGAAATGTCTGCGCTCCCGCCCCCGCTGCAATGGTAATTCCGATGCGGAAGATGATTTCAGCGGCGAAATCGAAGACGAATGCCAGCACAACGCCGAGCGGCAAGGCCAGAAGACCCCGCACGACGGCCTTTTTCGCCGAGCGCTCGACGATGCTTTCTGCAATCGCAAATCCCACGCATTGGAGGGTTACCACCATGGGCATCATCCAGATGTTTCCCCATCGGTGTCCGCCTTCGTCGAGGAACGCCCGCTCGGCAATGGCCCAGGCCAAACTCGCCCCGATCAGTCCCGCCACGCCAAGGTAGAACCACGCCTGCAATAGAATGCTTCCGCGCTCCTCGCGGGTCTCGACGCGCTGGTCCGCTGCTTCAGTAACACTCCCGTAAACTTTTGCTCCGCCTGCGCTTCTGCCTGGCGTGGCCGCGGTTCCGTGAGGCGACGTAGTTTCCACGCGCGCCAGATCATCCAGGGTGATTTTGATGGGTTCGTTATTCTTATCGGGGGACATTCTTCTCCTTGCCGCCCTCGCTCTTCGACGGCTCGGTTGCACCCTTATCTTTTCCGGGAGCGCTCTCACTCGGAAGCGGCTCCTGCTGCAGCGATCGCGGGTCGATTGGCCGCTCCGTCACCGGGCGTCCCGTTTGTGCGTCCACCGGCCAGATCAAGATGTGCGGGAAAAGATACCAGGCGACCAGAAAACCGATCATCAGCACCGTGGCGTAGGAGAGCAGAGAAAAGGCCACGCGCAACCACGCCGGCGCCTTCTGGTCCTTGTCGGACTCTTCCGAATCGGGATCTTCACCCTGGTCGTCTTCGAATCTTCCCACGGGCTCCGGTTTCCCTGTTTCTCCCGCGCCCTCGCCGCCTTTCCGGTCCGTCACGGCGATCTCCGACAAGCGCTCAAGACGCTTGCCCACCCACCCGAAGCAGCCCTCCTCGTCGCTATGCGGGTCATACACCCATGCGACCTGGAGCGGCGAGGAAAAGAAATTCTTGTGGATGAAGGTATCGTGATCGGAGAGAAAAACGCCGAACCCGGGATGCGAGTGGTACCAACCCACGATTCGATGATCGGGATACTTGGCGTCCTTTGTCTGGTAGATATGTTCCCAAGTGTCCTGCGTGAACGTCACATGCGTGCCGGCCTGGGCCGCATTTGCTCCTGCAATGCATGCTTCGATTGCCAGACTGTTCCCATTTTCACTTCCGATTAGGACGCCGCAAACCTCCGTCTTGCTGCAGGATCGCGCATGTTGCCGGATTTGCCGGAGCACATCGCCATCGACGGTAATTGCCGGCGGGGGCGCATTCCCAAATGTTTTTCGCGCTTTCATCCGCGCCTCATCCGGCCTTCGGGTCCCAGGATTTCTTCGCGGTCCCCAGCGATCAGATAGCCGATCTCGCCCTCCGCACTTCGCGCCGTGAACACATCAAACAGGGGTAATCCCAATTGGTCCAGCGTCCTTGCGCCGTAAGGTTCGCTTCCCGAATAGTTGTGTATGGTCGCGACCGTGCGCATCGATCCGTCCTTCGTGCATTGCCCTTCCTCAAAGGCAATGCTGCCGACCGGAGCAAACCGTACTTCTTCCGCGCCGCATTTCGCGCATACGAGTTTGTGCACGACATCCCGGCTGAATTCGACGGTCACTTCCGCCGTTCGCAGGTCGCGCTTCCCGCGCGCCCATAAATCCGCCAGCGTCAACTGGCTTGCGCGTTCCGGGCATTCCGTGATCCGCTCGAGCGTGTAATGGCTCATGCAATCCGGATTCGCGGTGTACTCCACGCGGTACGAAGAATGGTGCAACCCTTCAAAGACAAATCCGTGCCCTGCAAGGGTGGGCATCCCATGGATCAGCTTCACTGCTTCTTGCACCTGAATTCCCGCCACGATCGAAGAAATCGTCGGCGTTGTCGGGACCTTGCCTTCCACGTTGGCTTCGCGTGTCAACAGATTGCAGGACATTCGCCTTTCCAGCAGTTTCCAATCGGTTTCTCCGAGCGTGCACTCATAGCATGGCGCTGACCCTGGCAGGAAGACGCGCGCCACGCCATTGATGCCTTCGATCGCACCGTCAATCCATGGCCGGTTTACTTTCCAGGCGCATCGATTGATCCAAAGCCGCGCTTCGCGATTGTCCAGGCCTGCCAGGATCACATCACTCCAGGAAAAAAGCCCCAGGCCGCAGTCGTGCATAACGTTTCCCACGAGTGCGCGCACGTTGCTCTCTCCGGCGAGCGCTTGGACGGAGCGCGCCGCGACAGTCGCCTTGAATTCACCGACGTTCTCACTCCGGAATAACACTGTCCGCGACAGGTTCGATTCCTCGATCCGGTCCAGATCCATCACCACGATGTCCCGGAAGCCCAGCAAGCCAAGGTTTTTCAGGATTTCGTTGCCGAGGGCCCCCGCGCCGACGACCAGCACTTTAGTTTCGCGTATTTTTTTCTGATCCCACCAGGGAATCAGGCGTAAACGGCTGTACCGGTCCTCGTGGACATCCTGCGCACCTACCGTCACCATGTCCGGCGGGTTCATCTTCAGCCCGCGGTGATTTCCGGTTGCAGCCGCAGAATATCTCCCTCGCGCACTGCCGCTTCCGCGAGGGTCTGAGAATCCTGGATCTGGCGTCCCGAATTTTTGTGGTGAAACTTGTAACTCAGCGGCGCGCCATCGGGTCCGTTCGTGGGCAGCCGCAGTTTCTGCACCAGCACCGCCACGATCTTGTTGCACGGGGCGTCGTCCGGCAGTTCCACAGGCACCCGTTTGTTCTCGGTCGAATCAAACACCGTCACATTAATTGTGGCCATCGGCTTTTAACCCCGGGGAAGAATGGAAGAGGGCGGGATCTTTGGACCGCGAATGCTCGCTGGTTTTCCCTGTGCTTCCTGCGGCGTGCAGATACTCCTGAAACCGCTCACGGCCTCCCGGTGTGAATTCCCAGCCGGCTTCGTGAAGCAGAGCCTTGGCGGCAACTGCAAAATTGAGATTCTCGGCGTTAGGTTGAGCGCTTTTGTCGAACGTCGAGCTGACCACTCCCACCAAATCCCCTTGCTGGTTGTACACTGGGCCACCGCTGTTTCCGGGACTCACGGGGGCCGAGATCTGCAGCAAGTTATTTTGCAACCTGGAAATAATCCCGGTACTGAGCGTGAATTTCAGCCCCTCCGGGTGGCCAATCACAAAGATGCCTTCGCCTTCCTTGGCTTCGGCCACGGGCTGCACGAAGTCTCCCTGTCCGGAATGCCGTGGCAGCCAGATCAGCGCAAGATCCAGGGTTTCGTGCCTGGCGATGACGTCCGCGCCGGACCACACGCCGGACGCCAGGGAAACCAGCGCACGCGGTTTTTTCGCCACGTTCCATTCGCTGGTTCCAATGACGTGTCTCGCCGTTGCAAACAAATAGCCCGCCGAATTTGCATGCAACAGCATGCCGGCTCCGAATGACGACGAAAGAATCTCGCGTTTGCTGAAAAACGACTGCTCCGCGGGAGAAATCACCGCGACGAGGCTCTTCAGTTGTTGGGAAGCGTCGCCACCGGACATCGTGCTTTGTTTGGGCAACCGCGGATAGTCTGTTCGCTCATCGAGCTCCGCCAGCCCGCTGCTTACGACGGAAGGCAACGGACCCAGGGACAATACGACGACCACGGCCAGCGACGTCAGAATTCCGCTGATCACCAGCAGGGTCGATAGATAGGCGGTCCACGCATGTCGCGTTCGCGGAGGCTGGCCGCGGAGCGCCACTCTCAGAATAATTGTGACGAGGCACAGCAGAGGCAGGAGCGGTACCAGCAGAATGGGTCCAAGCCGCGCCCACCACGGAATCGCAGGCGGCAGCTTCGGCTCAAGGCGCACCGCCTGCCCCGGTTCCGGTTGGATCTCCGCAAGCTCTCCGGAGCTGATTACGATTTTATCCACTAAGTCCAGCTCGCCTTTCGCTTACGGGTCACACCAAAGTCCGATGGACAGATCCCCGCGGAGGAGGTTGTATACAGTGTTATACCTCAAGTTGCAAGATACGGCGGTAATGTCCGCGCTCGCTGTGTCATACATTACATTTCAATCCTCCCTCCTCACCCTAGTCCTATCCCCAAGATGTAAATGCTTGACTGGCCTGAAACTTCCCACTAGCCTCATCCGTCTGACTTTACATTTGCCGGGGGACGGGTCCTTCCACCAACGCTCTCTCGCGAGGAGTCTTGCATGCGTTCCAGCCTGATTCGCAGGTGTGCGTCAGCGGTGTGCCTCACCGTGCTACTCCTACTTTCCTGTGCCGCGCCTTCTCTATTCGCACAGGGCGGTGAGCCGCAGTACTTCGCCATCCGCGGGGCAAGAGTGGTGCGCGTTGCCGGGCCGCCCATCGAAAACGCCACCGTCGTCCTCTCCCGCGGCACCATCACTGCCGTCGGGAAAGACGTGGCGATCCCGCCGGAAGCTTGGGTCATCGACGGCAAAGGCCTCATCGTTTATCCCGGTCTCGTCGATTCCTTCACCGACGTGGGCATTCCAGCGGCTGCTCCAGCCGGAGGCGAAGGCGGGCCTCGTCGCCCGCAAGAAACTCCTCGCGGTCCGCAGGACCGTCCGGGTTCCACGCCGTGGCGCAGCGCGGCGGATGAAGTCAGCCTCAGCGACAAGCGCATCGAAACCTGGCGCGCCGCGGGCTTCACGACTGTTGTGTCTGCCCCGAAGGGCGGATTCTTTCCTGGCCAGGCGGCCGTGCTCGATCTTGGCGGAGAACGCGCCGGTGATTTGGTTGTGAAATCACCGGTGGCGATTCCAGTCTCCCTGCAGCCCTCGGGAGGTTTCGGCAGCGGATTCCCCGATTCGCTAATGGGCGTGCTGGCCTACGTCCATCAGGTCTGGCTGGACACGGACTGGAGCACCAAAGCGCAAGCGGCGTACGAAAAAAATCCGCGCGGCATCGAGCGTCCCCGATATGACCGCACGGAAGCCGCGCTCGCCGACGCGCTGGAAGATCACGCGCTCGTCCTGATTCCCGCGAATAATTCCGTGCAGCTCCGCCGCGCGCTGGAGTTTGTCGATCGCTGGCATGTGAACGGCATCCTTTATGGCGGACAGATGGCGTATGAGGTTGCCCATGAAATTGCCACCAAGAAACTTTCGGTGCTCGTGAATCTGAAATGGCCCGAGGGAGAGAAAGACGCGGACCCCGAGGACCAGCCTTCGCTGCGAACACTGCAGTTTCGCGACCGCGCTCCGTCTTCACCGGGAGCGCTCGCCAAGGCCGGTGTGAAATTTGCGTTTTATTCCGGCGGCATTACCACCCCCAAGGACATTGTTAAAGCGGCGAAAAAGTCTATTGACGCGGGACTCGCGCCGGATGCCGCGGTCCGCGCGCTGACGCTTTCGCCCGCGGAAATCTTTGGCGTCGCGGACCGGCTAGGCTCAATTGAAATCGGAAAGATCGCGAATCTCGTGATCACTGACGGCGATCTTTTCGAGGAAAAAACAAAAATCAAACTGGTTTTCGTGGACGGGCGTAAGTATGAACCACGGGAACCGGAGAAGCCGAAAGACGCGCCCAAAGGCGACATCACGGGGAAATGGAAACTTTCCTACACCACGCCTGAAGGCCCTGAGGAATCCACTGCGGACCTCACCATGGAGAAAGATGGCACGGTCTCCGGCACGGTCTCGGGCAAGCGCGGTACAACCAGCGTCATCAGCGGCTACCTGAGCGGCGACAAATTCAGTTTCACTATTAATATTCCACTCGACCAGGGCCCCACGGACGCTACTTTCAGCGGAACTTTCGACGGAGCATCTTTGAAGGGCTCCATCAGCGTCCTCGGACTCTCGATCGATTTTACCGGCGTCAAACCTGGAAACGCGGCTCGACGAGGTGGACGATGAGAGGCGCGATGATGAAGCGAAGGATCGTGGGACTGGCTATTGCATTGTTCGTTGGCTTCACGCCGCACGCCTTGAGTGCCGCGAATCCACCCGACGCGCCAGCCGTCATCCTGATCCAGAACGCCACAGTTCTTACCGTCTCGCACGGCAGCATCGAACATGGTTCCATCCTTATTAAGGACGGCAAAATCGCCGAAGTCGGCCAGTCCATCAAGGCTCCCAAGGACGCCCAAGTAATTGATGCCGCCGGACAATTCGTCATGCCGGGCATCATCGATTGCCATTCGCATATCGCCGTGGACGGCAGCGTCAACGAAGGCAGCGTCTCCGTTTCTTCCATGGCGAATATTGCCGAGGTGATCGATTCCGACGATATCGATATCTATCGCGATCTCGCGGGCGGTGTGACGGCCGCCAATATTCTCCACGGTTCCGCCAATGCCATCGGCGGGCAGACCGAAGTGATCAAGCTGCGCTGGGGTCAGCCCGCGGCGAAACTGCCGTTCGAAGGCGCGTTGCCGGGAATCAAGTTTGCTCTGGGTGAAAACCCCAAGCGATCGAATTTTAGTATTCCCGGCCAGCCCAAGCGGTATCCGGCCACGCGCATGGGTGTGGAAGAGACCATTCGCGGCGCGTTCACGGAGGCCCGCGACTACAAGAAAGCCTGGGACGACTACAACAAGCGGATTTCCGCGGGAGAGAAAAATCTCATCCCGCCCCGCCGCGACCTGAAGCTCGATCCGCTGGTGGAAGTGCTCGAAGGCAAACGCTACGTGCATTCGCATTGCTACCGGGAGGATGAAATCCTGATGCTGCTTCGCGTCGCCAAGGAATTCGGCTTCAAAGTCCGCACCTTCCAGCATGTCCTTGAAGGCTATAAGGTCGCCGATGAGCTCGCCGCCGCAGGTGTCGGCGCTTCCACTTTTTCCGATTGGTGGGCTTACAAAGTCGAGGCCTACGACGCTATTCCATACAACGCGGCGCTGATGACGCGCCGCGGCGTGAACGTCTCCATCAATTCCGATGACGCGGAGGAAGCCACGCACCTGAACCAGGAAGCCGCAAAGAGCATGAAGTTCGGCGGCCTCTCGCATGACGAAGCACTAAGAATGGTCACTCTGAATCCGGCAATCCAGCTTGGCATTGATAAGCGCGTCGGCACCATCGACGTAGGCAAGGACGCCGACTTGGTCATTTACAATCACGATCCCCTCAGCGCCTACGCTGTCGTTCAGAAGACCCTGATTGACGGCAGGGTCTATTTTGACCGCCAGCGCGACATCGCCCAGCGCTCCGAACACGAAAAGGAAAAGAAGGCGCTCCTAGAAAAAGAGAAAAAGTCCACGGAGAAAAAGCCGGACGCAACCGTAACCATCGGCAAGAAACCCGACGAGAAGAAACCCGACGAGAAGAAACCGGAAGAAAAGAAGCCGGAAGAAAAACCCAAACCGCCTGCGCCAGTGTCTTCAACGGGGGGTGCACAGTGAAGGGGATTTTCTTGTCTCGCAGACTCCTTGGCCTTCTTTGCTTCGTGAACCTCCTTCGCTTCGTTCCTTCGGCATCTGCCCAATCTCAACCATCCGGCACCTATGCCATCACCCACGCGAAGATTTTCACGCTTGCCGGCAATACCATCGATGACGGCACAGTGGTCATCCGCGATGGAAAAATCGCCGCCGTTGGCGCAAATGTAGACGTTCCCGCGGGTGCTCAGGTAATTGACGCCAAGGGTCTCGAGGTTTATCCGGGAATGTTCGACGCCATCACGCAGATGGGCTTGCGGGAGATCGGCGCAGTGAGCGCCACCGTCGATTCGAACG
>Ga0137394_10004124_pt1 | contig 10994 bp, 5 predicted proteins | sample czobulk116metaG_FD_108278 | JGI IMG/M metagenome (GOLD analysis project Ga0137394, IMG submission 108278) | Vadose zone soil microbial communities from Angelo Coast Range Reserve, California, USA - czobulk1.16 metaG | ecosystem: Environmental > Terrestrial > Soil > Vadose zone | place: USA... | reverse complement strand
CTTCCGCGACGTCCAGGAGCGTTTTGAGCATCGTCATCACCCGGTCCGACTCCTCCACGCAATCGGCCAGCGCCTCACGCAAGGCCTCGGGATCAGAGCTTTCGCGCAAGGCCATTTCCGCCGTCCCGCGCAAGCGAGTCAGGGGGGTGCGGAGATCGTGCGCCACGTTGTCCAAAGACTCGCGCATCCCCTTGATCAAAGCCTGGTTCTTATCGAGCATGCGGTTGAAGAGCCTCGCCAGCTCGTCCAGTTCGTCGTCCGAATCGCGTGTGGGAACGCGCGCATCGAGGTTTCCTGTGTTGATGATTGAACGCGCCGTATCCACTACCTGGCGGACTGGACGCATCGCGCGATGGGCAAAGAAAGCGCCGCCAATCAAGGCGAAGAGCATCGTCGGCAGGAGCACGCCGATGAAAATTCTGCGTAACGGTTCCAGCACGACCTGCCGGTTATCGGTGCTGCGTCCTACCTGGAGGACTGATCCGTCAGGCAAGGCAATCGAACCGAACATCAGATCCTTTTCCTCGCTTTGCGGGATCCGCAACCAAACGGTTCTCCCGGTAAAACCGCCCAGACGCAACACCTTCGGGTCGAACTTCAGCCAATCCGGCGGAACAATGAGCAGCGGCACATTGTTGAATGGACCGACGACACGCACAAAGAATGATTTTTCCTTTTGCGCCTCACGGCTGCGCGAGATGTAACTGTTGAGGGCCGCAGGCCCCCCGCGCTGATAAATCACTGCGTACTCCTTGAGCCGAGCCTCGATCACCTCTCGATCCTTTCCTTCGACAGCGCGAGAAAGCAGCAGGTAAAGCGACGTAAACACCATCGCCGCGCTCACCGCAAAGACCACGGCGTACCAGAGATTCAGCCGGACGCTGATCGTGCGAGTGAGCTGTCTAAGGGGCTTTAAGAACATAGCCTACGCTGCGAATCGTCTGGATCATTTTATCCGGGAAATCTTTGTCCACTTTGCTGCGCAGCCGATGCACCAGCACATCCACGACATTAGTTTGCGGATCGAAGCTGTAGTCCCAGACATGCTCCAGGATCATAGTTTTTGTGACCACCCGTCCGGCGTTGCGCATTAGATAGTCCAAAAGGGATTGCTCGCGGGATTGCAGTTCGATTTTCTGCCCGGCGCGCGTCACTTCGCGGCTCAGCAGGTCGAAAACCAGGTCACCCACCACCAGGCGCGTCGGCTCCGAGGCGTGAGTCGCCCGGCGAATGAGGGCCTGCACTCTGGCCAGCAACTCAGAGAAGGCGAACGGCTTGGTGATGTAATCATCCCCACCAGCCTGGAGACCTCGGACGCGGTCGTCCACGGATGCCTTCGCGCTCAGAATAATCACCGGGGTGCGAATATTTTCTTTGCGCAATGTCTGCACGACAGTCAGGCCATCGAGCTTTGGGAGCATGATATCGACGACGGCCGCGTCATAGGGGATGCTGCGAGCCATCATCAGGCCTTCTTCGCCGTTGAAGCATTGATCGACGGCATAGCCGCTCTGTTTGAGCCCATTGGCCACGAACGAGGCGATCTTCTTGTCGTCTTCGATTACCAATATGCGCATATCTGCTAGTCCCTTCTCATCTGGCTCGGCCAATTGGTCCTTAACACTCACACTGCTTTCTGGCGCTCTACTACTCATAACCACAATTGTCTAAAAAAAGAAGCCCTCCCGCGCCCCTGAGTAGTTCACCGCGCGGGAGGGTTATGAGGTCTTAGGGGATAGATTGTTTAGCCAGCCTTGGTTTCGTCCACGACCAGATAGTGGCTGGCGCCGCGGCTCCAGACCCGGAGAAGCACTTTACCGTTTTTGACCTTTTCGCTCAGTTCCACCGCCTGATCAGCGCCCGACACTGGTTTACGATTGATTTCCTGGATCACATCGCATTCGCGAAGCCCGGATTCGTAAGCAGGGGAGTTCGGCTCCACGTTGGTCACCACCGCGCCTTTGACATTCTCGGGCACTTTCAGTTCCTGCTTCGCGGTCGGCGAAAGATCATCCACCGTCACGCCCTCGAGGGCATCTGCGCTTTTCGGTTCGCTTGAGCCGTCACGCGCGGCCAGTTCGGTGCGCGGCAGTTCTTTAGTGGTGACTTCCAGCGTTTTGGTCGAGCCATCGCGGAGCACTTTCAGAGGCACCTTCGTGCCCGGAGCCGTCTGTGCCACTTGCAGCTTCAAATGGCGGCTGTCTTTTACTGGCTTGCCATTGAACTCGACAATAACGTCGCCGCTTTGGATTCCAGCTTTGTCCGCTGGGCTCTTGGGCGTGACCTGGCCGACCAGCGCGCCGCCGGAATTCTTCAGCTTGAACTCCGACACGAGATCGGGAGTTAAATCCTGGATGCTCACACCAAGGAAGCCACGGACGACGCGACCATCTTTGATCAAACTATCCATGACGCCGCGAACAAGGTTGCTCGGGACTGCAAAGCCAATGCCCTGATTGCCGCCGCTGCGGCTCAGGATGGCCGTGTTGATTCCAACCAGCCTTCCTTCAGCATCCACGAGGGCGCCGCCGGAGTTGCCTGGATTGATGGCCGCATCAGTTTGGATAAAGTCTTCGTAATCGAGACCCATGTTGCCGCGGCCAATTGCGCTCACCATGCCCATAGTAACAGTCTGGCCGACGCCAAACGGGTTGCCGACCGCCAGGACAAGGTCTCCAACTTCGATATTGTCGCTATTGGCAAACTCCAATGCTGGCAGATCTTTCGCATCAATTTTTAACACGGCCACATCCGTCTTGGGGTCTTTACCCACAACTTTGCCCACGAATTCACGCCCGTCGCTAAACGCGACTTTGATCTCGTCCGCGTTGTCGACCACGTGATTGTTGGTCAAAATGTAGCCATCTTTAGTTATTACAACACCGGAACCGAGCCCTCGTTGCTTGGGAATGTGTTGTTGTTGCTTTCCGTTTCGATTGCCCGGGCTGAAATCGTCTCCAAAAAACCTCCGGAAAAACGGCTCATCAAACATTTGAGGTGAATTGAAGGAAACGTTCTTCGGAGTTGAGCTGATGAATACGTTGACGACGCTCGGCGAAACCTTCTTGACCACGGGGGCAAAGCTGGTCGTCAATTTCGTGTCCCGTTTGAGCGGAGCATTATCGACCGCGACCTTTGGCGGAGGATTCTGGCTCTGCGGCTTGCCCGCCTTGCCTTCCGCCAACTGAGTAAAGGCTACCGCCAACCCGGTCAGGGCCAGCGCGCAGCTAAAAAAGGTGACCCGCACCTTGTTGGAAAAACTTCTGGTTCTATCGATCATATGGTTGTTCATTTCACAGTTTCTGCTTTTTAAGCACATCAATACTGACACAGCAGCCGTGACCAGATCCTTTCCTGGGCATTACAGATTTGTAACCCGCCGTTGCCCCAAGGTTCGTTCCCACCCTTGTCCTGAAACTTTGTCGATGACTTGCGAAAGACCGGCTGGGTCCTTGCCTAAGCGCTTTTCTCCACCAGCGCCGTCATAAATAAATCTTCACCAAACCAGACATATTCGACTTCTCGAAGGTTGATCGCCTCCTCCAATCTCGAAGCGCCTTCGCCCGCGACCGCTTTAATTGCGTGTCGTCCTCCCAAGACCTTTGGTGCGTAAAAAAAAGCTACCCGGTACGCAAATCCCCCCAAAAGAAAGGAGGCATTCACCTCGCCTCCGCCTTCGACGAGCAGGCTCGTCACTCCTTCGCTGCCCAGCTTATTGAGCAGCCATTTCAGGTAAATTCGCGAACCTTCACCGGGCGCCACCAGGACCTTCGCTTTTCTTGAAAGAGCGCGCACTCGGTGCTTCGGTGCGCCGCTAGTGACGACGATGGTGGTGAGGCCTCGAAATTCGTCGGAGACCACTTGGGCGTGGAGGGGGGTGCGGGCCCTCGCATCAAGAACCAAACGCCGCTTGGCGATGACCTGGGCTGCTCGACCCGTTCCGAGCCGGGCCGTGAGCCCTGGATCGTCCTGGATCACAGTATTTACACCGACGAGAATGGCATCCGCCCCTGCGCGCAGCTTCATCGCAAACGCTCTCGATTGCTCGCCGGTGATCCATTTGGATTCACCCGACGCTGTCGCGATCTTTCCATCAAGTGTCATTGCCGCCTTGACGGTGACGAATGGCGTCCCGGCCACGATCCAATGGTTGAAACCTTCGTTAAGGCGCTCGGCCTCTTTGGCCAGCAAATCCGAACTGACTCGGATTCCCGCGCGTTTGAGCAGCCTCAGCCCCTTGCCACAGTGGGCTGGGTTTGGGTCGGTCGCGGCTGCCACGACCTGGCGAATTCCCGAAGAGATCAGAGCGTCAGTGCAAGGCAGCGTCCGCCCGTGGGTAGAACAGGGCTCGAGTGTGACGTAGAGGGTCGCTCCCTTCGCGCTGAAACCATGACCGTCGGCGTCGCGCAAGGCTTCGATCTCGGCATGAGGGTCTCCAGCGCGGCGATGCCACCCTCGGCCGATAACCGCACCGGACTTCACCAGCACAGCGCCCACCGCAGGATTGGGGGAGGTTCTGCCCGACCCTCGCTTGGCCAGGCGCAAGGCCATCCGCATGTAATGTTCTGGAGTTGCCTTCGCCTTTGCGGCCACGGCTTACTTTGTGATTTCAGGGCCAAAGTTCAAGGCTAAGGCACCGTTTTGTAAGGGTCCCGGACGTTGTCGCGCGGCACCCGCTTTAACCCGCAAAAAACACCTCAAAAAGGCGCTCTGATCGAGAAAAACACGAAATGTAAAATGTTGACAGCCGAAATCAAATCCGGTATCAGGGAACTGTTTCCAATGCCCTTTGACGTACCTTTGATTGGCTTCATGCCTGTCTGTTGTGATCCCTATCCGCCCGGTTGAAATGCGGCAAATTCGGTGGAAGGGTGCGGCTCGAGGCGGGATGCACTCCACGCCATCACGTGAGCCTGCGGTTCGTAATCGACTGGGCCTCTTATACGGCTGCTATTAAGAAGTTTGCGCTGTTTTATGAAGACGTTACGTCCTTGTCCTGGTTTCCACCGTGGTTTGTTGATTCCATGTTTTGGAATATTCCTTTTTACGGTAAGCGCAACCATTGCTTTGCGAGGCGCCGCCCCCGCCAATGACACCTGTGCAGGCGCCGAAGTGATACCTTCAGCCGGGCCGTTTCCCTACGCGACTCACATCGTCAATATCACCTCGGCCACCAGCACGGGCGATCCACCTAAACCATCCTGCCTTGATTCGCTGACAAACGTCGCGCGCAGTGTGTGGTATATTTTCACGCCCACAACCACCAGCCGCTATACGATCTCCAGTTGCCCGAGCGCCCCCACTGCCACCACCGTGGACGACACCCTCATGGCCATCTACACTTCTCCAACTGCCTGCGGCGTCATGACGCAGATTGTGGAAGGATGCAACGATGATGAGTGTGGCCCCTACGGTCCCGCGGCCATAACCGCTACACTAACGGGCGGCACACGTTACTACATTGTAGTATGGCGCTGGGGAACCGATGCGCCGCGCCCCGATAATTCCTCACTGCAACTCTTAGTCGACCTGGCCACCATTCCTCCCAATGACACTTGCGACAACGCCACACCGCTCTCACTTAATCGGGCGGTGCGCGGACGCACCACGCTGGCGGCCAATGACTATACCGTGGCTGCTAGTTGCTTCAGTGGCCTGGGCCAGCGTCCGGGGACTGCTTCGGGCCGTGATGTGGTTTATTCTTTTACCGCGCCTCAAGCGGGCAACTATTCCTTTCGCGTAAGCAATTTCGATACACTGCGCAGTGACCTGATGCTTTATGTAATCGATCAGTGCCCCAGCGGCTCTCCTGCTCTCGTCACGACTTGCCTGGCCGTAGCCAATCGCACGCCTGGCGCGGCTTCCGAGGAGATTTACTGCCTGCCCCTGAGTGCCGGGCAGAATGTCTTTGTGGTCGTCGATGACAATGTGGCGTCGGCCCCTGGCAGCAGCTTTCTGATCGAAGCCAGCAACTGTATCCAGGAAAGCGAGCCCAACGATACTTCAGACACTGCCAATGGCATCGCGTGCGGGATCGAAGCCACAATGGACACGAGCGGGGACATCGACTTTTACTCGCTGGGCGTGCCCAACGCGGGCTCAAGATTATTCGCCATGATTGACGGCTCAGCCGCATATAGCAGCGATTTTGACTTGCGGGTGATCACGCTCAACGGGACTTTGGAATTCGATAGTCAGAACAATGACGCGGCTTTCGGCAATTTCTCCTCCAATGTGGCCGGCACTCCTTTAACCAATCTGCCCAGCTTCCTGGTGGTCGATCGGCCCGCTGGACTGCGGGCGACCGAGGCATACCGCCTCTTTGCCGTGATCCAACCCCCGCTCAGCAGCGCCACCGTTGAAGTGGAACCGAATAATAATTTGGCCCAGGCCAATAGCGCCCCGAACAATTACTTTTACGGCACTCTCACAAACACTCCTCCAGCCCCTTCGACAGACGTGGATTCCTATCGTTTCGAAGCCGAAGCAGGTGAGCTCGTTTTCATCAGCCTGGACGCCGACCCACTCCGGAACAATACCGCCATCAACGCCGCCTTGGATCTCCTGGACGAGTTGGGGAACGTACTGGCCAGCGTCGATGATCCTGCCGCCACCTCGCAGAATCTCTCCAATAGTTCGACCAACAGCAATAGCTATCCCAATTCCCCAGGCGAAGCTCTCGTGTTTCGCGTGAACGATTCAGCCAGCTATTTCGCCCGGGTAAGGATCAGTTTATCGGTCACCTCCGGCTCGGCGGGAGCTGGCGATTACCTGCTCTCCATTTCGCGCAACTGCATTCCCAACGGCGAAGGAGTTCCCATGACCCCGACTGTGCAGGAAATCGTCCAATTGCCCAATGGAAACCTGCAAATGACAATCCAAGGTACGCCTGGAGTCGCCTACCGGGTTGCCTGGTCACAGAACTTGTCCACGTGGAGCGTCGTCGCGGGAAGTGCCCGCACCGCCTCGGGCGATGGCCTCTGCCAATACGAATTCCCCAACAGCGGCAGCCAGCGTTTCTACCGCGCCGTCTGGCCCTAGCTCCAGAAGCCGGCCGAACGGCCTCGCGCCGCTGCTTATCGATTACTGATTACCTGAGCTCTACTTCGGCGGCGGCGCCGGTTTCGGTTCCTCCAGCAGCATGTCTTTAATGGTTTTAATGGGATGAAAAGGAAGGAGCAGTATCTTTGGGATGATGTAAAGAGGTTCGGTCCTGGGATGATTAATCGTGCCGGTGATTTTATATTCGAAAATTTTTGTGATCGGCCACAAGAGCTTGCTGATGACAATGCCAATCGCGGGAATGTCGCGCAGCAGTTCTGCTTCAATCCGGCCTTCCAGGTTGCCATCGAAGTCGATGCCCCCTTCGAAATTCATGCGCATGGCCGTGGCGCGAATTTCGACCGGGTCGCGGGTAATCAAGACGCTATTGGTGATATAAAACCGGGCGTTGCCTTGTTTGGCGCGACTATTGCCCAGACCGGGAACGATGGAATTCAAAACCGGCGAAAACGCTCCAAACATCGGAATGTCCCAAATTAAACCATCGCGTAGCGTCATGCTGGTTTCGCCTTGCCAACTGTTCGGGACCGCGGTTTTTCCCTCTCGAATATTGAGGTAGCCGTTGAAGAGGCCTTCCAATTTATTGGTGGGATAGCCGACATCCGGCATGAAAGTGCGCAGATCGGCGTTGGTCACGCCGAGGTTGAAGGCAAAAATGGCGCCCTGCCCGCGGGTAAAATCGAAAGCCGCGGCGCCGGCCAGATCGCCGTTGCGGAATGAGCCCACGACGTTGTTCAGGCTTAGTTTATCTCCCACCCAATCAATCTGTCCGGCAATACGCTGGAGACGAAATTGGCGCCAACGGAAAATGCCGCCCTTAAGTTCAAAATGAAGATCGTCGTCGTGCCGCCCTTTCTTTAAATCGACGCTTCCGCTGACTTTGGTCGCGGGAGGCGCATCGAACTGGTAGGGCGTGATGGCCTCGAGCGATTTGTCGCTGATTACGCGGGCCACCGCATACGGGTTGAGATTTCCAAACGCGTTTGTGAGATAGAGTTTTTGGGTGACAAAATCGACGATTACCTTGGGAGCGGAGCCCTCCTGCATCCCCTGTCGAACGTGCGGGTCGCTAAAAATGAGCAATTTGTTCGTATAAGAGAGCCCGCTCGTAAAGGTGGTCACTTTCTCGCCGCGGAAAACAAAGTTCGTCGCCCGCACTTGGGCTAGCAGCCCCACTCGATCGGGATCGCCCCAACGTCCCCAAACTTCCGCATCGATTTCAGGCGCGACCGTGAACTGGAAGCAATCGAGCGCTTTGCGCTCTGGCTCGCCCTCGAGCAAAGGTCGAGCAATCCTGGGATCAAATTGGCTGTGAACACGCCAATGAAAATCGCGCGACGCCAAATCCGAAGAGTACTCCCCGCGCAGGATCCCCTCGGGCCGGCGCACATTCAGATCGTCCATTCGCCAGAAAAGGTTCGTAAGGGTAAAGGGAGAAGCCGCTGAAGAAAACGAAGCATCACGGTAAGCCCCAGCGCCGACTTCGAACGATCCGCGCAGGCACAATGTCGGTCGCACTTCGCCCTGCCAATCCGGGGCGCGATTCGTCCAGGCTGGCAGGATGACGCGGCCGGTGGACTGCACTTTCGGCGAGTCGTGCCAACTATAACTGGCCAGCCAGGCTTGAGTTTTAGGCGTCAGAATGGCAGTGAGGCCGTGTGGATCGAATGTCGAGCGACTGGAAAAAGTTAATTCGCGCGTGACTGAGTCCAACTCTCCAGTGGCGTTGAAAGTGCCTCCATACAGAGAAATGTCCGTGCGCAGCCCAACGTGCGTGTCTTTCCATGTTGTCTCCAAGGCAAGGCTTTCGAATTGAAGTTGCGGAGAGCTGAAGTTGGTCGCCACCACTGACGATTTGGCCAGCAAACCATGCAGGCGTTCGGACCAGAGAAGATTGGTGCGAAACAAGGCGAAGTGATCCTTGCCGGGGAATGACGCTGTTGCAGAGATGGTCGCACCCAGGGCCTCGCCCCACTTGGTCCGCGGTTTGGTAATTCGCAGCTCGCCCGAAACATTCGCGTCCACAAGATTTGTCCCGGAATGAGTGAGTGTGCCGATCAATTGGGCGAAATCGCTCTGCCCCCACTCCGACTGCAATTGATCGAGCGTGGCCTGGATGTCGGTCCGCATGGTCGTTGAATTGGTCGGCGAGACATGCACCGTCGCTACTGCGTGACGCGCCCGCGCCCAGGGAGTTTCGGGGCCGAGCAGATCGACGGCGACATGGGCGTCGTTGGGAAAAAGGCTGACGAAAGGCGGTTCGACTTCCCAGTTGAGGCGCAGCTTCCGTGCGCGACACCAATCTGTGGCAGGATTGTCTACGGTTAACTCCAAGTCTGCCTGGAGTGGGTTGGAGTCCCGCGCCGGCAAAACGCGCACATGCAGAATGGAATTGGTGGCATCCCCCCAGGGCGTTTCGATCCCCGCGGCGATAAACTTCAGGTCGGCATCGAGCCTCCGCATATCGGCGGCATCGCCGTCGAAGTGCGTAAACAACTGGGGCTGCCCAACGAATTTAACCCGGCCTGCCGTGGAAACGATCCTTCGCCAGAGCGCCTGGGTGGCTTCGGCCGATTCTCTGGTTGCTTTCGGCAGCCGCCAATCGCGCACCAGCGAAGCATTGGTCAGCGACCCTGAAATTTCCATCCTCATGCCCAGAACTTCAGCCGTCAGAGAGCGAAGCTGCCAAAGATCGTTGGGTTTGATCAAAAGCTCGCCGCCGATTTTTTCGAGTTGAAAGGTGGCGGTTTGTTCATTGGTTTCGGTAAGAGGCCAAACGATTCGCCCTCCGCGCAGCAGAATTGAATCGACCTGGAGAACGAAGTTGCGTAGCGCCGCCCCGTTGAGCCGGCAGGCGGCTTCGTCGATAAAGATGATGGGCCCCGGTTTCTTACGGGAGCGTTGCAGATGCAGATTTTCGGCCACCACCCCCCGGTACCAGTGAAAACGCAAAGCGCTGAATTCGATGTCCCAACCGCGATTCCGCACGGTCTCGACCAGGCGAGTCTTGGCGAATTGCGGAACGCCCGCTCGCTCCAGGTAAACGGCGATGACCAGCAAGGCAAGCACCAGCAACACCAGCAGCCGGCAGGTCAACCGGAAGAGTCGCCGCACGATTCGACGGAATCGGCCGGGCATACTACAGCGCTGCGTTAGCGGAAGCGGCGGACGTGACCTGGTTGAAAAGCCTTTGTGCAAGCTGCAAATAAAGCTGGAGAGGGAATTCGAAGATCCAACTTTGTCCATCGATCACGGCCAGGGCATAGGGATAGCCAGTGGGGGCGAAGTCGCCAAATTCGACGCTGAGGACTTGAGATTTGTCACCAATTTTCAATTCAATGGCCAATTTATCACCGTTCTCCCGGAAGCCATAGAGCTGACGTTTGCCTTCCCCGCGGTCGACCCACATGGCCGCGCGCAACTCGCCCAAACGGTAGACGGTTTCCTCAACGGCGTGGGTATTGCTAATTAACCCCTGGGAAGAGGAATCGAGCTTCCACTGTCCACTCGGACCGCGCAAAAGCTGGCGAACATTTCCTTTGTGACCGATGGTCAGCCGAATCACCTGGTTAGTGCTGAATGACCAAACACGACGGTCCCGCAGTTGCCAGGCAGCCGCCGGCAGGCGGTCGATGAACCTTGGTTCGACCGAGTAGACGGTGCTTTCGGGGCCGCGGGCAAAAACTTTTCCCTCGCGCCGCCCGCCGACGTCGAGCTGTGACAGCACAATGTTGGTCGTAATCTGCGCTGAGTTGGTGGTGGTGGTCTTGAGGACATATTGGCGGATGGGCTGGGCCAGGCCGTACATGCCAAAATCAGTCACCACGTCCTTTTCCACATCGCCTTCGACAGTGGTTAAGAGATTCAAGCATTCGCGAACCAGATCGCTATCCGCAAGGGTGGGCTGAGGTTCGCTGACGAGCCAAGTCGAG
>Ga0137394_10004123_pt1 | contig 10995 bp, 8 predicted proteins | sample czobulk116metaG_FD_108278 | JGI IMG/M metagenome (GOLD analysis project Ga0137394, IMG submission 108278) | Vadose zone soil microbial communities from Angelo Coast Range Reserve, California, USA - czobulk1.16 metaG | ecosystem: Environmental > Terrestrial > Soil > Vadose zone | place: USA... | reverse complement strand
CCTTCGCGCCCCTCGTCCCCGGGGCGGAGTTCGTGCGTTTCAACGATGTCGCTGATCTTGAGTCGAAATTCGACGACACCGTCTGCGCCATCCTTCTTGAAACAATCCAGGGCGAAGGGGGAATCTATCCCGTCAGCGAAGTATTCTGGAATCGCGCTCGCTCGCTTGCCACGCAGCACGGCGCTCTCCTGATCGCCGATGAGATTCAATGCGGGCTTGGCCGGACCGGCTGCTTCTTCGGCTATCAAAAGTTTTCATCGAAGCCGGACATCGTCTTGATCGCCAAGCCTCTCGCCGCCGGCCTTCCGCTCGGCGCCATTCTCGCCACGGAGGATGTTGCCTCTCGCGTCTCTCCCGGGATGCATGGCACCACGTTTGGCGGCGGCCCGCTGGCTTGCGCCGTTGCCCTCGAGTTCCTCAACATCGTCGAGGATGAAAAGCTCCTCGAAAATATCCGCCTGCGCGGCGCGGAGCTGCATGAGGGTCTCACGAAGCTTGCCGCCAAATTCGGCTTCCTCCGGGAAATCCGTGGCGAAGGCCTGATGATCGGTGTCGAACTCTCCATCGAAGGCGCGCCTTTCGTCAGCGAAGCCATGCGGCGCGGTTTGCTGATCAATTGTACCCACGATTTTACCTTGCGCCTCTTGCCGCCCTTCATCATCACCCGCGCGCAGGTACGCGAATTTCTCAGGCTCTTTGAACTCATTCTTGCAACTACTCCAAAGCAGGCCTCCGCTTCGGATTCCGGCAATTCCGCGAATCCCAAGAGTGTTGCCCTTGCTGCGGTAAGGTGAAAAAAATGACTGCCACGACTCTCGTTGCTCCTGTTTCTTTGTCGAATGATCTCCTCACCGGAGCGGAGTGGAGCCCCGCGCACACGCGTGAATTGCTCCAGCTTTCGGCGGACATCAAAGCACGCCCGGTGCGTTACGCCTCCACGCTCCACGGCAAATTCATCGCCCTGATTTTTGAAAAGCCCTCGCTCCGCACACGGGTCACCTTCGACGTCGGCATCCAGAGCATGGGCGGTTCCGTCGTTTTCCTGGACCACACGCAGGCGTCCGCCTCTCTCGGTGCGCGGGAGTCCATCGCCGATGTCGCTCGTAACCTCGAGCGCTGGGTGCAGGGCATCGTCGCGCGCGTCTACCAGCAACGCGTCCTCGAGGAAATGGCGGCGAACGCCAGCATCCCGGTGATCAACGCGCTTTCCGACAAGTTTCATCCCTGCCAGGCGCTGGCCGATTTTTTTACCTTGGAAGAAAAATTCGGCGCCTTGCGCGGCTTCAAGCTCGCATACGTCGGCGACGGCAACAACGTTTGCCATTCTCTGATCTACCTCGCTGCGCGGCTGGGCGTTCACTTGCGCGTCGCGACGCCGTCCGAATACACGCCTCTGCCTGAAGTGGTCGCCGATAGCAAGCGCGTGGCCCGCGAAACGAAGGCCAAAATTGAATTGATGACCGACCCGCGCGAAGCGGTGAGCGACGCGCAAGCCGTTTACACCGATTCGTGGACCAGCATGGGCTTCGAAGCCGAGCAGAAAGTGCGTGCCGCCGCGTTCCAGCCTTACCAGGTGAATCCAGAGCTTATGTCACTTGCTGCGCCGGACGCGGTCTTCATGCACTGCCTTCCGGCCCACCGCGGCCTGGAAGTCACTCCGGAAGTCCTCGACGGCCCGCAGTCGGTCGTCCTCGATCAATCCGAAAACCGCATGTACGTGCAGAAGGCCATCCTGCATACTTTATTCTGATCTATCGATGCTGGTTATCGCCTCGCATCGAATTTTCTTTGTAGGGGCGCGGGATTCCTGGGCTCCATTCCGGCAACACCAAAACGCAAGAGAGGAATTGTGAAACCGCCAGCAAATAAGCCAAAAAAAGTTGTGCTCGCCTACTCCGGAGGACTCGATACCTCCATCATCATTCCGTGGCTCAAGGAAAACTACGGCTGCGAAGTCATCGCCGTCATCGGTGATCTCGGCCAGCAGGAAGATCTGGAAGCGGCGCGCAAGAAAGCGCTCGCCACTGGCGCTTCCTCAGCGCACATCGAAGATCTGCGCGAAGAATTTGTGCGCGACTACATCTGGCCGACTCTCCGCGCCGGCGCCGTTTATGAACACACCTACTTGCTCGGCACTTCCATGGCCCGGCCGGTCATCGCCAAGCGCCAGGCGGAAATTGCGCTGAAGCTCGGCGCCGACGGCCTTTCTCACGGCTGCACCGGCAAAGGCAACGACCAGGTGCGGTTCGAATTGGCCTACAAAGCCATCGCACCAAACGTGCAAATTATCGCTCCCTGGCGTGAGTGGGACATCGATTCCCGCGAAGATGCCATCGCCTACGCCCAGAAGCACAACGTTCCCGTCGAGCAGAGCAAAAAAAATATCTACAGCCGCGATCGCAACATCTGGCACCTCAGCCACGAAGGCGGCGAGCTCGAAGATCCCGCCAACGCGCCCAACGAAGCGATGTGGCAGTGGGTCGTTTCACCCGAGAAAGCTCCGGACAAAGCCGAAGAAGTCGAAATCGGATTCGAATCGGGCACGCCCGTTTCCGTCAACGGTTCGAAACTCGGCCCCCTCGATCTTCTCAACACCCTCAACGAAATCGCCGCCAAACACGGCATCGGCCGTACCGATCTTGTTGAAAATCGCCTCGTCGGAATGAAATCGCGCGGCGCTTACGAAACTCCCGGCGGAACCCTCCTCGTCAAAGCGCATCAGGAGTTGGAGCGGCTCACCATCGATCGCGAGACCGCGCATTTTCAGCAAGCCCTATCGCTGCGTTACGCCGAGCTGGTCTACTACGGTTTGTGGTTCGCGCCGCTGCGCGAAGCGCTCGACGGATTTTTCAATGTCGGGCAGCAGCGCGTCACCGGCGCCGTCGGCCTCAAATTGTGGAAGGGCACGCTCAACGTCACGAAACGCGTTTCGCCTTTCTCGCTCTACCGCGCCGACCTCGCCAGCTTCACCATGGGCCGCTACAACCCCAAGGACGCCGAAGGCTTCATCAATCTTTTCGCGTTGCCGGTAACCGTGCGCCCGAAAGCAAAGGCCGAAGGCAAATTGTGAAATAGTGCCACCACGATACCGATATCAATTTTCCGTGGCCAAATGACTACTGACGACTGAGAACTGCAATGACCGAAAGCAAATACGACCGGCTGTGGGGCGGACGCTTCGAGCGTGAGCCAAATGCTCACTTCGACGCGTTCCAGCGCTCGTTTGCGTTCGATCGCCGTCTTTTGCCGTACCAGATTGCCGTCGATCGCGCCTGGGCGAAAGCTCTTGAGTCCATCGGCATTTTTACTGCTGCAGAAGTGAAGCAAACGCTCGCGGCGCTCGATAAGATTTCCGGGCGGGCCAGGACGGATGCCGCGTGGCTCGAAAAATTCGGCGCGGGAGCGGAAGATGTGCACCACTTCGTCGAAAAAGCTCTCGTCGAAGAACTCGGGCCGCTCGGCTGGAAACTTCACACCGGCCGCAGCCGCAACGAGCTCGTGGCCACCGATTTCCGGTTATTCGTCATCGACGCCGTCGCCGAGGTTCAGCGCGGCCTTGAAGCGTTGCTCAGCGCTTTTTTGCAGCAGGCCAAAGCCAACATCGGCGTGCCCATGGCGGGCATGACGCACATGCAGCACGCGCAGCCGATTTTGCTCGCGCATTTCCTGCTCGCGCACGCCGAGGCATTTGCACGCGATATCACGCGTCTGCAGCACGCCGCGGCAAGCGCGGATGCCTGTCCGATGGGCTCGGGTGCGCTCGCCGGAAATTCTTTCGCGATCGACCGCCACGCAATCGCGCGCGCACTTGGTTTTTCTCGCATCACTGCGAACAGTCTTGACGCTGTCGGCGACAGGGATTTTGCGCTCGATTATCTTTTTGCGCTCACCGGCATCGCCACGCATCTTTCCCGGCTCGCTGAAGATTTTGTTATTTTCGCGTCGCAGGACTTTTCCTACGTGATTCTGTCCGACGAATACTCCACCGGCAGCAGCCTGATGCCCCAGAAGAAAAATCCTGACGCCTGGGAATTGATCCGCGGGAAAACGGGACGTATCACCGGCGCGCTGCTTGGTTTGCTGACGACCTTGAAAGGTTTGCCCACGAGCTATCAGCGTGACCTCCAGGAAGACAAAGAAGCCCTCTTTGCCGCACACGATCAGGTCGCGGACATGCTCGCAGTTGCGGCGGGCGCCGTCGCTTCTACGAAATTCAACGCTGACCGATTGAAAGCTGCAGCCTCCCATCCAGCGCTGCTTGCCACCGAAGCCGCGGACTATCTCGTGCACAAAGGCATTCCCTTCCGCCCGGCGCACGACATCATCGGCAAAGTGCTGCGCGAAGCCGAGAAGCAAAATATTTCGTGGACGGTGCTGCCTCTCGAAACTCTCAAAAAAATCTCACCGGCCTTTGAGGCTGATTTTCGAAGCAGCCTGAATCTTGACGCCGCGCTCGCCGCGAAAAAAGTTCCGGGGGGCACCGCGCCAGAATGCGTCCGTGCCGCCATTGCCGATTTGGAAGGGCGTCTCAACAAGAAAGCCACCAAAACAGGAGCCAAGCCATGAACGCAAGCCAAGCAACGAAACATCAATCCTCCCTCGCTGCGGTTGCGGAGGACCGGAGGTCCCTTCCGGGGCCGGCGCGCTAGTCATACGGACGTTCCGTTGATAAAGCACGCACCTTCGGAAGCCTCTTTGCCGCGCGGGTTTCGCTTTGCTGCGACCGCGTGCGGCTTAAAGAAAACCGGCGCGCTCGATCTCGCGATTCTTTCGAGCGACGTTCCGGCCTCGGCCGCCGCCGTCTTCACGCAAAATCTTGTCGTCGCCGCACCAGTGCTTATTTCCAAAGAACACCTGCGCGCCTCGAAGGGCCGCATGCGCGCGGTGGTCGTGAATGCCGGCAATGCCAACTGCGCCACCGGCGCGGCGGGCCATGCCGCCGCCGAGCGCACCGTTGCCGAAGCCGCGAAGCGGCTTGGCTGCACGCCGCAGGAATTGTTCGTCTGTTCCACGGGCGTGATTGGCGTGCCGCTGCCGCTGGAGAAAATTCTGCGCGCTCTCCCGATCATCGCGCGCCATTGCCGTCCTTCCGCGCGCTCGTTCGCGGAATTGTCGCTCGCGATCTGCACCACGGACACGCGCCCAAAAACCGCGGCCGCTTCGTTCATGATGGCAGGCAAGAGAATTCATCTGGTGGGCTGCGCCAAAGGCGCGGGGATGATCCATCCCAACATGGCGACGATGCTCGCGTTTGTGGCCACGGATGCGGCGATTGCTCCTGCGCTCCTGCAAAGAACGCTGCAGGACGTCACCAGGCGCACGTTCAACGCGATCAGCGTGGATGGCGACACTTCCACGAACGACAGTTTGCTGGTTCTCGCCAATGGCGAAGCGGGTGCGCCTTCGATCAGAGCGGGCACATCGTCGCATCGCGCGTTCGCTGCCGCGCTTGAAGAAGTCTGCCGTTCGCTCGCGCTGCAAATCGTGGCTGACGGCGAAGGCGCGCAGCGCGTCATCGAAATCGAAGTGCGCAACGCGAAGAACGAAGCCGACGCACGCCGCATCGCGGAAACCATTGCGACTTCTCCGCTGGTGAAAACCGCCTTCGCCGGCGGCGACCCCAACTGGGGCCGCATCTTCGCCGCCGCCGGGCGCTCCGGCGTTTTCTTCGACACCTCGCGCGTGGATATCAAGATGGCGGGCATCCCCGTCCTGCGGCGCGGCCAGCCTCTCGATTTCAACGAGCGCGCCGCCAGCAACAAACTTCTTGCCGAACACGTTCCGCTGGTTGTGGATCTGCACGCGGGTAAAGCCATGGCCCGCTACTGGACCTGCGACTTCACGGCGGAGTACGTCCGCATCAATGCAAGTTATCGGACCTAGGAAAAGCTCACGGTCGACCGTTCACAGCATGAACCGCGCCCGAGCGCAATCCTCCTGCTTCAGGGGGGAGCTAAGCGAGTGGCGATTCACAGCCATTGCCTAGGTATTTATGATTTGGGTTAGAATTGTATGGCTATGAAGCGCCGCAATCGCAAGCGAAGCTCGAAAGCTGCAAATCCTCCCAAGATTGCCGGCAATGAGGAAAAGCCAGCGAGCCCTTCAGGAATTTCCAGTGACGCGGAACAGCTTGCGAGCTCTCCGAATATCGCCAGTGAGGTGGAAAGCCTTGCAAGCACTCCCAACATCGTCGGTGAGACGGAAAAGCCTGCTGGCCCTACCGTCGCGCTTGCCGGGGCAGACCGCCGGATTCATCCCCGCTACGAGTTCATTGCCGCTGTTGAGGTAGGAGTGGCTGAATTCGGCGCGCGGATTGAAATGCGCGTACGTGACTTGAGTCAGCAAGGCTGCTATGTGGACACCAACAACGCCCTCCCTTTAGGAACGGTCACAGACGTACGCATCACAAAGGGGGCACAATTGTTTGAAGCCCGGACAAGAGTCGTTTACTCCCGAGCTGGCCAGGGCATGGGGCTGATGTTTACCGGCATTGAGCCGGAGCAGCTTTGGACTCTTGAAACGTGGCTTGCGGAATCCCGCGAGACCTCCTGGCTCGCGGCAAATCGCAGAAGGAGTCAGCGAGTATTAATGACTATCCCCGTCCGAGTCTCCGGGCAGAGCGGCGTTGGATTGCCTTTTGAAGAAGAGACACACACGCGGGCTATCAGCGCTCATGGTGGGTTGATCCTGGTGTCGACACAGCTGTACAGAGGACAGCGGCTCACTCTCTTGAACGTCCAGACCAAAGCCGCTCTGGAGTGTGTGGTCGCGCACATTGCCAGGGATCAGAGCGGTCATCCTCAGGTGGGTTTGGAGTTCATGCTGCCCAACCCTATATTTTGGCACGTGGCCTTTCCGCCAAAAGACTGGACGCCCCGTCACCCAGATGCGAAATCCCACGTAAAAACCGGCGAATCGCGCTGAAATCCCGCACTCGGCTTCGGAGACGCAAGAAAGGTGTTTGTTCTCTTGCACGGAATCGTGAAACCAAGCGCGCCATTGCCGGAAGAGGACATTCGCGTTGCGGAGGCGAAATGGCGGAATTAGGTTGACATCGGACGGGCGAGGGCATACTGTCAGCGCACACTGGTTGGAACCCCGGGCGCGAGCCACTTTTCCCAGGTTACCCGATAGAAGATCCAACGCCGTATCCCGTACCCTGCGCGAAGTCTGCGAGTGAGCGACGAGGAACGACCTTCAACGTATTGCGCCGCGCGGCCTGCCAGAGAGTCCAGGGAGGACTAAATAAATGAAGAAACGGATAGCGGGCCTACTTGTGTTCGTGTTAGCAGTGATGCTTGTACCGGCGGCTCTTCCCCAAATGGAACCGACGCCGGTCGTGTACACCTATGTAAGCCAGTTCCAAGTGCCGCGAGCGAATTGGGCGGCATACTCCGAGGATACGGAGAAGACGGTCGTTCCGATCGTGGAGAAGTTGACGGCTGACGGAACCATCCTAAGCTGGGCTACCTTTGAGCAGATCATACACACACCCGAGGGATATACGCACGGGGCGTGGTGGTCGTCCAACACCATCTCCGGGCTAATGAAGGTGCTCGACGAAGTTCGCAAGGCGGGTCCACGGCCGGGGCAAATCGCGGCTACCAAGCACGAAGACTACCTGATGCAGACGTCGATGTACCATATGGGCAGCGGAACATCGGCGTATCTGCGCGTGGTCTGCTCGAATGCTAAGGCTGACAAGCCGGGGGATTACACCGCAACGCTCAAGAAGCTCCTGGTGCCGACGTTTGAGGAACAGATCAAGAAGGGCGTGGCTACGTACTACGGCGTCGACGAGCAGTACGTAAACACTTCAGCGCCCTCGACGCGCTGCGTCGTCATCACCTACCCCAATGCCGAAGGCATGGACAAGTGGGCGGCAGCCATCAACGCTACGCAAGCTAAGTGGAGCGCGGCGGAGCGCGCGGAGTTCGTAGGCTCCACCGTGCTTGACAGCCGGCGCGACATCATGGCGCGGATCACGCACTCCGGCCATAAATAGCTGATTGCGGCGGTTGCGTTAAGAGGAGGGGGCGACGTTTGCTCCCTCTTTTTTTATTTTCAAGAACAAGCAGTTGAAAATTAAAAGCTAAGAGTTTAAAGAAGAGAGTGCCGAAGAGAGCTCAGAACGAGTGCCCGCACGCTTGGCGGATAGGGCTGCAAGCGTGCGGGCGGGTCGCCGATCGTGTCTCCCTTGGACTGATTCTAAGGTCTATTGCTTCTTTGTGGGTTCCTTCGCAGCCATGGGTTCCATGGTGGCGGCTTTGGGTTTGGTCGTGGCCGCCATCATGGCTTTGGGGCGCCAGAAGTCGGCGGCGACTTTTGCGACTTCGTCGGGAGGATTGCTGATATCCGGCGCGAAACGATAGAGAGTCGATTCAGCGGTCTCGACGGTGTCGGCGTTGATCTGCTGGAACTTCTTGTAGCCTTCCTCGCCTAGGATTTCGCGAGTGGTGGGGTTGTGGTCGAAGCCGCCGAAGGAAGAGCGCAGCGTGGAGATGTAGAAGGTAGCGCCCTTGCTGCCTTCGACGACTTGGGAAACGAACACCGGTGGGGCGTTCGGATTCTTTTCGCCGGCTTCCTTCATGTCTTTCAGAAGAGCCTCAAAGTCCGGGACGTGTCCCGAACGTATGTGCACGGCGGTGGTGCGCAACAGGCGCGATTCGCCAATGAGCTTGGCGTAGGCATCGGGGTCGGTAGGAGGTTTGCGGCTTAGGTCCCAGCGGCGGCGGCGGAGTTCACTGCGGGACCATACCAGGCAGCTATTGAAGTCCTGCCCCATTTTCTGAGCGGTTTCCTTGCCGAAGGCTTTGTTGGCGGCAAGCATGGCGGCGGCTTCGGTTGTGCCGACATCGGCGTAGTCCTTGCGAGTGCTGGTGAATAAGTAGACATTGCCCTCGCCATAGACGGTTTCGAGAGCGAGCCAACGATCGCCATCGTAGCGGCGATTGGCGTCAGCCCACTTCTTGGTGAGTGCTTGGAAGTCGGCGATTTTTTCCGGCTTCACTTTGACGGTGTAGACGTCGAGATAATCCCCCTGAGCCTGGACGGCGACGGGAGCTGCGAGACACACCACGACAGCAAAGGCCCAGAGGGCTCTGCGGAAAGACATACATTCCTCCTTCGATCGGGAAGTGCTGGGAAGCGACCTAGTGAGGGGACTCTACACCTGCAAGGAGAAACGGTCAAGGAGAGCGGGGGAGAAACGAGACGACGGACAATTTCCCGGGGGAAGGGTCAAAACCTGCAGCCAGCTGGAAAACAGAAATTTGAAGTTCGAAGATGGAGGAGGACCGGGGGAGGGTTAAAACCTGCAGCTTCCCCGACCGGCTCCCGACAGGGTCGGGATCTTCGATCGGGGCAGGCGGCACCGGAGGCTGCCGCACACGGCTGGTCGAAGGGTCAGACGAGATCGTCGACGGTCGGGCGCGTAGTGCCCTTCCAGTTGGCGTCAAACTGTTTGCGGACGAAACCCGCGTCGTAGTTCCTGTCCAGAGCCTTTAGGACTTGCTCGAGGCCGAACAGCGAACGCGGGTTGCGGGGATTGCGCTCGAGGTCCGCGCGGAAAACTTCCTCAGCTCCAGCATCATCACCGATTTTCAGCAGCACCGCGCCTAGAGATTCGCGCACGGGATAGAACCAGTCTTGCGGCTCGTCGTATTTCAGTGAATCTTGAACGGCGACGGCGGCGCGAAGCTGGTTCACCGTGGCGTCCATATCGTTTTTCGCGAGTGAGATTTTCGCGCCAAGCACATTTTCCGCGATTTTCAGAATGTCCTTGGTCTTGTTGTTGATGGGCATCTGGAAGATTGCATCCGGCAGCGTCTTCTCTTCCGCTTCGGCAACAAACTTGTGCTCGGCTTCTGCTTCCTCCAGTTTTCCTGTGCCGGCAAGGGCGAGACCGCGAGCGAAATGCCAGAACACCGTGGCGGTGTGCATGTCCGGGTGGGGCTGCGGCGCTTTCAGAATTTCGTTCCACTTGTGAAAGCGCACTTCAACGGCCAGCGGCACGGTCATGAAGCCCTCAAGGAGCGGCATCTCTTTCACGTGCGGGCCCACGTTGGCCGCGAGCATCTGCGCGCCGCGCCGGGACTCGAGATAGTTGCCGTTCATCGCCGCGGCCATGGCGATGAAATGCAGATTGTGGCTGTAATACATCATGGAATAGATGCCTTCGGCTGCGCCGGCCTTGATATAAGCCTGATCGGCGAGCGCGGCTTTCTGATTGGTTTTCACGGCAGCTTCGTAATCGCCGGTGCGGATGTAGATGTGCGCGGGCATGTGCACGATGTGTCCCGCGGCAGGCGCAAGCTCCGCCAGGCGATTCGCGCCCGCCAAAGCGCGTTCCGGCGATGAGGAAGCTTCCACGGAATGAATATAATAGTGAACCGCGCCGAGATGATTGGGCTCGCGGCGAATCACGGACTCCAGCGTCGAGACAATTTCCTCCGTGCCCTGTTCCGGCGTGCCGTCCGCGCGCCACAGCCCCCAAGGATGCAGGTTCATTCCGGCCTCGGCGAACAGCGTGGCGGCATCGAGATCGTCTGGGAAGCGCTTCACCACCTCGCGCATGGCGTCGCGATACTGTTCCGCGGCGGCATGCAAATCGGATTTGGGATCGGCGGGAAAGCGCTTGGCCAGCGCCGCGATGTAGGCCTTGTCGCTCTCGGAAGCATCGGCAGCGAGCGTCTGCGCTTTCTCAATAGCGGCGTGGGCCTGCACAAAACGGTCTTCGCTGGCGGGATCGTTGTAATTGGGCCCCACTGCTTCGGCGATGCCCCAGTACGCCATGGCCAGTTTCGGATCGAGGTCGGCGGCACGCTGGAAGGAGCGCATGGCTTCGTCGTGATTGAAGGCGTAGATGAGCCGCAGGCCCTGGTCGAAGAAGGCCTGCGCTTGCGCGTTCTTGGTGGAGACGGGGTGATGCCAAGTGCCGTAGCCGGTCATGAGCGTGGCGGATTTTGCTTTGGCGAGGGCAGCGTGCTCGGGATG